>Ga0209375_1000231_pt1 | contig 52657 bp, 50 predicted proteins | sample GraSoiAngelo_131_FD_185888 | JGI IMG/M metagenome (GOLD analysis project Ga0209375, IMG submission 185888) | Grasslands soil microbial communities from the Angelo Coastal Reserve, California, USA - 14_0929_02_30cm (SPAdes) (version 2) | ecosystem: Environmental > Terrestrial > Soil > Grasslands ...
TCTCCTTGCGACGCGTCGCCAAGGAGATCTCCATGAGCCCGAACGGGGTGCGCGACTTCCTGCATGGCGCGACTCCCCGCAGCGCCACGCGCACCAAGCTCGAGCGCTGGCTCTCCAGCAAGGGACGGGTCACCCGGCCTCCCAACGTCGGCCAGTTCATCCGCCTGTTGAACGAAGTGTCGGGAGACCTCTCCCCCCAGCAGACGGAGCAAATGGGACGCCACCTCGCCGCGTTGCTCGTCGAGTCGTACGAGGTGCGCCGGCTCGCGCCGCCCCGCTGGGTACGGGAGCTGGTCAGGCACTACGAGCCCCGGGCCAGCACAGGAGCGAGCGGCGTCGCCTGAAGCTCTCGGCCTCGGGGCCTTGCGGGCCCCCGCGTGGGCCCGGTATATCGGGTGTGCAGTTTGTGCAGTTTCCTGGCTTCCGGTGCGGCGGAGCGACATGCCTCAGCCACTTTCGATCCTGCTCGTCGAGGAAAACTCGTTCGACGGCCCGGTGCAAACGGAGCGCTTCCTCTCGAAGCCGCTCGATCTGAGTGCGCTCTGGGCGGAGATCGTCGCGGTGGGCGATCACCGCGGGAGCCGGCCGTCATAACCCGAGGTCTCCCTGCGGCGGCGCGAGCCGCCGCGTGTAGCGATCCTGCATGCCGTCGTTCATCCGGAAGCCGTACTTTCGCTGCAGCCGCTTGACGCGCCGGGCGAGCGCCGCGGCGTAGTCCCGCGGCGCGCCGCTCGTCCGCGCATAGGCGCGCCGATAGCGCTCCTGCAACTCGGGGAAATGCTCTCCCAATAGCGGGAGGAAGCGGTGCCGCACCGCGGCGTAGAGGCGCAGCGGTCCCGCGTGCACGAAGCGAGCACCCGCTTCGCGCGCCGCCTCGAACAGCGCTTCCAGGTGGGGAACGTCGTCGGTGATGCCCGGGAGCACCGGCGCCACGATGAGCCCGGCGTTGACCCCTGCATCGGTGAGCCGCCTGAGCGCGCGCAGCCGGACCGCGGGCAAGGGGGAGCGAGTCTCGATCTTGCGGATCAGTGCGGCGTCGACCGAGATCAATGACACGTACACCTCGAGGTCGTTGCGGTCCTGGAGCCGGCGCAGCACGTCCACGTCGCGAGCCACGAGCGGGCTCTTCGTGATGACGCCGATGTTCAGCCCCTCGCAGCGTGCCAGCCGCTCCAGGATGTGCCGCGTGAGCCGGAACCGGCGCTCGGCCGGCTGGTAGGGGTCGGTCGCGGTGCCGATCACAATCGGGACGGACTCGCGGACCGACGCACCGATGGACCGATAATAGCGGCGCAGATCGGCTTCCAGGGCGCCGAGGAGTTGGTCCTTGACGAAGATCCTGCGCTCGAACGCCTCCCAGCCGTGCGGTCCCCGGAAATCCTGAAACTCGCCGTCGGAGAGCTTCCCTGCGTCGTGCGCGCGCTCGACGACATAGCGATGGGCGTAGCGGGCGTAGCAGTAGCTGCACCCGAACTCGCAGCCCACGTACGGGTTCAGGGACCAAAAATCCACGCCGGTCTGCTGCGGAGAGTTGAGGATCGATTTCGGCGTGAGCGACACGAACTTCGTGCCGCGGAGGCGCTCATCGAGGACGGACAGTCGGACGGTCGGACTGTCGGACGGTAAGAGTTGCAGCTGGTCCGGGGTCGCGGAGTGCGTGATCATGCTCTCACCGTCCGACTGTCCGACCGTCCAACCGTCCGACGCCTCACCCGCATCGCGCCCAGCCGCACTGTACGCACACGAGGCAGCCCGATTGCCGCACGAGCCCGGCGCCGCAGTCCGGGCAGGGCGAGGATTGGGACGGTGGCTGGGAGATGGGAGCAGTGGGTATGGGACTGGGCAACTCGAGAGGCGCCTGCATGCGCATCCTCTGGCGTTCGGTTTTCGTTCGGTACGCTATCACCGAATTTATTCCGAAGCAACCTATCGGCAAGGGCGGTGGCGCATTAGCGTAAACAGATGACGATCAAGAGGATAGCCTTTCAAGGCGAGCCGGGCGCCTACAGTGAAGAGGCGCTGTTTCTGCTGGCCCCGGATGCCCAGTCGCAGCCGTACCGCGAGTTCCGCGATGTCGCGCAGGCCGTGCTCGAGCACCGTGCCGAGCTCGGGCTGTTGCCGATCGAGAACTCCCTGGTGGGCTCGATCGCGACCAACTTCGACCTGATTGCCGAGTCGGCGCTCGCGATCGTGGGCGAGGTCGTGAGCGCGGTGCATCACTGTTTGCTGGGCGTGCCCGGGGCGCAGCGCGCAGCGTTGCGCCGGGTGCTCTCGCACCCGGTGGCGCTGGCGCAATGCGAGCGGTTTCTGCGCGAGCTGTCAGGGGTCGAGGTCGTCGCGTTCTACGATACCGCGGGCGCGGCGGCGGAGGTCGCCCGGCGCAAGGACACGTCGCTCGGCGCCGTGGCGGGAGTGCTCGCGGCGCGCCGCTACGGTCTGGAGGTGCTCGCGGAACGGATCGAGGACGAGCCGCACAACCAGACCCGGTTTCTGCTGGTGGCGCGCGACGCGACGCCACCGCCCGCGGACGTCCCGGCTAAGACCACGCTCCGCCTCAAGCTGCCGCACCGTCCCGGGACGCTGGCGCGCGCGCTCGCCCCGTTCGCCGACGCCGGGCTCAACCTCACGAAGCTCGAGAGCCGTCCCGACCGCTCGACGCCGTGGGAGTACCTCTTCTATCTGGACGTGGAAGGGCGGGCCGCCGAGCCCGCGATGCGCTCCGCGCTCGCGGCGCTGGCGACGCAGGGCGCGGTGATCACCCTGCTGGGCGAGTACGCCCGCTTCACGCCGCGAGGGTGACGGCGCGGTCCTACAGCGCGGGCGCGCTTCCCACGAGCCGCCGCCACGCGAAATACACCGGCACGCCCAGCGCCACGATGATCAATCCCAGGCCCGCGTAGCGGGTTTGCTGGAACAGCAGGTTCACGCACAACACGCCCGTGCCAAGGACGTAGAGGGCCGGCAGCCAGGGATAGCCGACGGCTCGCACTGGGCGCTCCGCGTCGGGACGCCGGGCCCGCAGGAAGAACAAGCCGACGGCGGTCAACATGTAGAACAGCAGGGCCGCGAAGATGACGTAGTTCAGCAGCTCGCTGTAGGTGCCCGAGAGGCACAGCAGGCTGGTCCACACCGCCTGGACGACGAGCGCGACGGCGGGCGTCTTGTGCCCGGGGTGGAGCACGCCGATGGAGCGGAAGAACAGGTTGTCCTGCGCCATCGCGTAGTAGACCCGGGCGCCGGACAGGATCAGCCCGTTGTTGCAGCCGAACGTCGAGATCATGATCGCGCCGGCCATCAGGTACAATCCCGCGTTGCCGAACATCGCTTGCAGGGCGGCCGTACCGACTCGGTCCTGCGGGGCGTGGGCGATCGCCTCCGCCGGCAGCACGTTCAGGTAGCTGACGTTCGCGAGCAGGTACAGCACGGTCACGATCAGCGTGCCGGCCGCCATGGCGATCGGCAGGTCGCGCTTCGCGTCCTTCAGCTCCGAGCCGGCGAAGCCGACGTTGTTCCAAGCGTCCATGGAAAACAGCGATCCCACCATCGCTGCACCGATCACGGGCCACAGTCCCGCCGCGAGCCCGCCGGCCGGCCAGAACGCGGGCCCGAAGTTTGCGTCGATCGCCGCGGCGTTGCGACCGATCGTGACGCCGAGCAGAATGAGCGCGGCGAGCGCCGTCGTCTTGATGACCGTGAGCGAAGTCTGGATGACTGCTGCGGTCTTCACGCCACGCACGTTGATCCACGTCAACACGATCACCGAGAGGATGGCGAGGATCCGCTGGGGGGAGAGCCCTACCTGGATGGGGCCGCTGCCGAGGTTGACCGTGGTGCCGAGGAAGACATCGGGCGACAAGCCGGGAAAGAAGACCGCTGTGAAGCGGGCGAACGCCACCGCCACGGCGGCGATGGTCCCGGTCTGGATCACCAAGAACAGGGTCCAGCCGTACAGGTAGCCGAACAGGGGGGAGATCCCCTCCCGCAGGTACACGTACTGGCCGCCCGCCCGGGGGAACATGGCGGCGAGCTCGCCGTAGGCGAGGGCGCCCATCAGGGTTACGACCCCGGAGAGGGCCCAGACCAGGAGCATGACCCCCGGGGCGTGCACCTGGCGCAGGATGTCGGCCGAGACGATGAAGATGCCCGAGCCGATCATCGAGCCGACCACGAGGGCCGTGGCATCGAGCCGGGAGATCGCCTTGACGAAGTCGGTCCGCGGCTGTTGCGTGGTCGCCATCGGGCTCTCGCTCCTTGTGGGTTGGCGGGCCGTGGTTAACCTAGTGGCTCCCGCCGGAGGCCGCCATATTCTCCGGCGCCGCTCTCTTCAGCGCAGAGGATCGCCGTGCGTTTATTGCCGCGGGAAGAGGAATTCTTCGCCTTGTTCGTCGAGGTCGCCAACCGCAACAAAGAAGCGGCGCGTCACCTCCGCGAGCTGTTCGCCGCGCCGCCGGAGCGGCGCACGCCGTATGTCGAGGCGCTCAAGCGGCTCGAGCACGAAGCCGATCAGGTCACCCACGAGATCGTGAACCGGCTCGACCGCACCTTCATCACGCCGCTCGACCGGGAGGACATCCATCAGCTCGCCTCGGATCTCGACGACGTGATGGACGCGATGGACGGCACGGCGCGGCGCTCGCAGATCTTTCGGCTCGGCCTGGCCCCGCAGGGGGTGAAGCAGCTCACCGAGGTCATCGAGCGGATGGTGACGGTGCTCGGCGAAGGGGTCGGACGCCTCAAGAAGGGCGACGACGTAATGCGCTACTGCATCGAGGCGAAGCAGTTGGAGGAAGAAGGGGACGCGATCTACCACGAGTCGCTCGGCCAGCTGTTCGAGAAGGAGCGCGACGCCCTCGAAGTCATCAAGTGGAAGGAGATCTACGACACCCTGGAAATGACCCTCGACCAGGGCGAGGACGTCGCCAACGTGCTGGAGTCCATCACGCTCAAGCACGCCTGATGACGCACGACGCGTCGTTCGTGCTCGCGATCGTCGTGGTCGCGCTCGCCTTCGATTTCATCAACGGATTCCACGATGCGGCGAACTCCATCGCCACGGTCGTCTCAACCCGTGTGCTGTCGCCCTCAGCCGCCGTGGTCTGGGCAGCGGCGTTCAACTTCCTCGCTGTCTTTCTGTTCGGGACGGCGGTCGCGAAGACTATGGGCAAGGGGTTGGTGGACCTCGCAGCCGTTGATGCCAACGTCATCCTCGCCGGACTCGTCGGGGCGATCGTGTGGGACGTCATCACGTGGTGGCTAGCGCTGCCGACGTCGTCGTCCCACGCGATCATCGGCGGCTACGGGGGGGCGGCCGTGGCGAAGGCGGGCTTCACCGCGCTGTTGTTCCCCGGCAAGTGGATCTCCACCCTTGTCTTCATCGTCATCGCGCCGGTGATGGGCCTGACGATCGCGCTGGTGCTCACCGTCGCGCTGTCTTGGATGCTGCGGCGCTCGCTGCCACGTCGGGTGGACCGCGTGTTTCGTGTGCTGCAGCTCGGGTCGGCCGCCGCGTATTCTCTGGGGCACGGGTCCAACGACGCGCAGAAGACGATGGGCATCATCGTCGGCTTGTTGGTCGCCGAGCAGCAGTTGTTCGCGGGCTCGCCGATCGGCGCACTCCATTTGACGGACGCAGCATCGGTGCCGGCGTGGGTCGTCGTCGCTTGCGGCGCGGCGATGGGGCTCGGCACCATGTCGGGCGGCTGGCGCATCGTTAAGACAATGGGCCAGCGCCTCACCAAGCTCCAGCCGTTCGGCGGCTTCTGCGCCGAGACGAGCGGCGCCATCACGCTGTTCGTCGCATCGCACTTCGGCATCCCGGTTAGCACGACACACACCATCACCGGTGCGATATCGGGCGTCGGCGCAGCGCACCGGCTGTCGGCGGTGCGCTGGGGGGTCGCGGGACGGATCGTCTGGGCGTGGCTGCTCACGATCCCCGCGGCGGCGGGCATCGCGGGCGTGGTGTACCTCGTCCTGCGAGCCCTAATCCACTGACGGCGGACGGCGCTGCAGCTGCGACGCGTCGATCATCCCCACCCGCCGGTAGCGCATTACAGTCCCAGCACTTCCACGACGGCCTGCGCGATGGCGGCGTCCTGCACGCCGACGCCGGTCAGATCCGCCACGGTAATCTCGCTCGCTCGTTCCCGCCCCACGATCCGACCGGCCGCCAGGTCCGCGAGCTCGCCGTAGACCTTGTCCCTGGTGACGACGCCGGCGGCGAGGGCGTGATGCAGGTTCCCGTATCGCTCGGTCTGAGAGACGCGATCGGCTATCAGCTTGTCGGCCTTTAGCAAGACTGCGGGTTCCAGCTCCACCTTCTCCGGGCTGCCGGTGCCGACGGAGGTGATGTGCATGCCCGGGGTCACCCATGCGGCCTTGATCAGCGGCGTGATGCTCGCCGTCGCGGTCACGATCACCTGGTGGTCGCGCACGGCGTGCTCGAGCGCGGGCGCGACGCGCGTGGCGACGACGGGCGCGAGCTCCTTGGCGAGGGCGCCCGCCCGCTCCGGCGTGCGGTTCCACAGGGTGATTCGCTGGAGCGTCAGCTCGGCGACCATCGCCCGCGCGGTGAGCCGCGCGAGCGCGCCCGCGCCCACCAGCAGCGCGTCGTGCACGTCCTTTGGCGCGAGGTACCTGAGGGTGAGGCCCACGGCCGCCGCGGTGCGGAAATCGGTGAGGTAGCCATGCTCTTCGAGCAGCAGGTCGGGCGCCCCCGTCTCGGCGTCGAGCAGCAGAAACATGCCGTCGCCTGAGGGCACGCCGCGCGCCCGGTTCCGGTAGAAGCCCGTCGCCACCTTGAGCACGATGTGGCGCGCGCCGCGCAAGTGCGCACCCTTCACGTGCACTTCGGCCTGCTGCTCGGCGAGCTCGACGACCATCGGATCGGGGAGCGTGGCCTCGCCGAGGCCAAGGGCGCGGAAGCCCCGCTCCACTGCGTTCACGCCGACGGCGAAGGGGATCCGATCCCGGAACGCCTCGAGTGGGATGACCCGCATCTCTAGTCGGCGAACACGCGCGTCAAGCCGCGCTCCGTCTCCGCCAGCGCCTCCTGGAAGTGGTGCAGCTCCTCGCCGTAACCGAAGCGGATGTGATTGGGCAGGCCGAAATGCTCGCCGGGCACGAGCAGCACGCTGTGCTCGGCGCGCATCCGCTCGACCACGTCGAGCGCGCTCAGCGCCTGGCGGTACTTCACAAGACAGATGGCGCCGGCCTGCGGCGGGTGCCAGCTGAACGTGTCCCCGAAGCGCTTGAGCCAGCCCTCGAGCACAGGGTAGTTGGCGTTGAGGATGCGGCGGGTGCGCTCGAGCAGCCGGTCGCGCACGCGCGGCTCGAGTGCCACGGCAGCGAGGTGGTCGCTCGCCCCCGCTGGGCCGATGGTGGTGTAGTCGTGCCGCGCCCACGCTTCGGCCGAGAGCGCTGGCGGCGCGATGATCCAGCCGATGCGCAGCCCTGGCAGCCCGTACGCCTTGGACAGCCCGTTGACCACGATGACGCGCTCGTGCCCGCCCCAGAAGGACGGCGTCGTCCTGCCGTCGCGCTCCGCTCCCTGGTACACCTCGTCGGCGAGCAGCCAAGCGCCGACCTCCGCGGTGCGCTCGAGGACGACGCGCCGCATCTCGGCCGACAGCACGTGGCCGGTGGGGTTGTGAGGGTTCGTGACCACCACGAGTTTCGTGCCCGGCGCAATGGCCGCGCGGATCTCTTCGGCCGTCGGCTCCCACTCGAGCTCCGGGCGCAGTGGGAAACCGCGCACTTGAGCCCCGAAGTTCTGTGCCAGTCCCCAGGTCTGCAGGTAGTTCGGGAGCATGACCGCGACCGTATCCCCCGGCTCGATCAGGCGCCAGCAGACGCAGAAGTTGGCTTCGGCGCTGCCGGTGGTGACGAGGATCTGGTCGGGGGACGCGCCCGGATAGAGCGCCGCGATGCGGCTACGGAGCAGGTCGGTCCCGTTGGACTGGCTGTAGCCGAGCCGCACCTCGAGCAATGGCAGCGCCGAGGCGCCAGCAAGGCCCAGGAGCTCCTGGATCGAGAGCGGGTGCACCCCCGACTCGGAGAGGTTGAAACGCACCCGGTTTTCCCAGGTGCTCTGCCAGCGTTCGAGCTCGAAAGGGACGAAGCGCACGCGGCCCACCTCCTTAGAGATCGGCGGAAGGACGAAACGCTGTGGGGGCGCAGCATGCTGCGCCCCTACAATAACCCCGAAGCGGGCGTCAGCCGAGCGCGGCGAGATCCTCCGGCCGTTCCAGCCAGTAATCGGGCTCGAGGTCCTGGAGCTGCGCGCGGTCGAAGGGTCCCCACAACGCGGCTGCCGTTTTCACCCCCGCGGCCCGACCGCACTCGATGTCATGGCGCGAGTCGCCGATAAACACCGCGCCCGTGGCCGGCGCTCTCAGGCACTCGAGCGCCTTGAGCACGGGCTCGGGGTGGGGCTTGGGGTGCGTCACCTCGTCCGCGCCCACGATCACAGCGAACGTGTCCTCGAGACCCGCGAGCCGCAGCCCGCGAAGCGCCCCGCTGCGCATCTTGCTCGTGACGAGGCCGAGCGTCTTCCCTTGATGCCGCAGCGCTCGCACCGCGGCGACGACGCCGTCATAGGGCCGCACCAACGCGTCGTGATGCTCGAGGTTGTAAGCGCGGTAGGTGGCGACCATCGCTTCGATCTCCGCGGGATCGTCGGTCCAATCCCGGAACTGCACCCACAGCGGCGTGCCGAGGCCCTTCATCCACACCTCGTCCGGCGGCTCGAGCCCACGGTGCGCGCGCATGGTGTGGCGATACGAGCGGAGGATCAGCTCGATCGAGTCGATCAGCGTGCCGTCCAGGTCGAACAGGAAGGTGGTGAGCGCCACGCCGGAAAGTAACTTTGGGAGACACAAACGCCATGCACCATTTCGAGACCGTCCTCGCGCTCCTCGTCGGCGTGGCCTTCCTGGCGCTGCTGGCGCGCCGGCTGGCCGTTCCCACGCCGGCGCTGTTCGTCGCCGGCGGGCTGCTCGTCGCCTTGCTCCCGGGCCTGCCAGCGGTTCAGTTCGACCCCCAGCTCGTCTTTCTGGTCTTCATCCCGCCGCTCTTGTATCGCGCGTCGCTCTTGGCGTCGTACCGCGATGTGCGTGCGAACCTTCGCCCCATCCTCCTGCTCGGCGTCGGTCACGTCTTGTTCGCGACAGTCGCGGTCGCCTGGGTCGCGCACCTCGCCGTTCCCGGCTTGCCGTGGGCCTCGGCGTTTGCGCTCGGCGCCGTCGTCTCGCCTCCGGACGTGGCCGCCGCGACCGCGTTCCTGCGCCGCCTGCCGCTGCCGCGGCGCCTCGTCACCATCCTCGAGGGCGAAAGCATGATCAACGACGCCGCCGCGATCGTGGCATACCGCATGGCGGTTGCGGCCGCGGTCACGGGCTCGTTCTCGTTCACGCAGGCAAGTGGGCGGTTTCTCCTGGTGGGCGCGGGCGGGATCGCGGTCGGTCTCGCCGTCGCGTGGCTGCTCGGGCTCGTCCGGCGCCGCATCCACGATCCCGAAGTGGAGAACACGATCTCGCTCCTGACCGGGTACGCGGCGTACCTGCCGGCCGAACACCTCGGGGTCTCAGGGATCCTGGCAGTGGTGGCCACGGGGCTGTACCTGGGGCGAGTGGGCCCGCGGTTCGTGGCGGCCGATACGCGCGTGCAGAACACCGGCGTATGGGCAGTGGTGGTGTTCATCATGGAGGGGCTGATTTTCATCCTGACTGGCCTCGCCCTGCGGCCGATCCTGGGCAGCTTGAGCGAGGCAAGCGCCTTCGAGCTGGCGCGGGGAGCCGGCCTGGTGAGCTTGGCGGTCATCGCGGCCCGTTTCGTGTGGGTGTACCCGGCGACCTACCTGCCGCGCTTCTTGAGCCGGCGCGTGCGGGCGCGCGATCCCTCCCCGCGGTGGCAGCTGCCGGCGATCGTGTCGTGGGCCGGCTTGCGGGGTGCGGAGTCGCTCGTGCTCGCGGCCGCCATCCCTACGGCGACCGTCGCCGGCGCTCCCTTTCCCGGCCGCGATGCAATCATCGCCCTCACGTTCGCGGTGATCCTCGTAACCCTGATGGGGCAGGGATTCGCGCTCGCGCCGCTAGCGCGGTGGCTCGGCGTGCACGAGACGGGCGAAGACGAGCGCCGCGAGGAGACCGCGGCCCGGCTCCAGGCTTCTGAGGCGGCGCTCGCGCGACTCGAGCAGCTGGCCGTCGCGCAGTGGATGCACCCGGAGACGCTGGCCCATACGCGCGACCGCTATCGCCACCGCACGCGTCGGTTCCGCGGCCAGTCGGATGGCGTCGCGGACGGCGGTGAAGAGACCATCTCCGCGGCCGACCGGCGTCTCGTGCAGGAGCTCTTGACCGTGGAGCGGCGGGAGCTGCTCCGCTTGCGTGACGAGGGAGCGATCAGCGACGCCGTCATGCGGCGCGTGCAGCGCGACCTCGATCTCGAGGAGCTGCTGCTCGAGCCGGAGTGATTTAGGCGGGGCGCTGGGGCTGTATCGCCACCGCCACCACGAGCTCCGCGCGCGGTGCCACGCCTCCCTCAGGCAGGGGCGGCAGCCCCGCGTGCCAGGCGAGCACGTCTCGCACGCTCAGCGGCGTGCGCCGCGCCAGGAGTTGCTCGAGCAACAGCTCCTCTCCCGCCGTCATCCCGAGCGCCAGCCGCGACACCAGCGCGTCCAGTCGAGAGAGCTGGCGCGCGTCCCCGCGCTGGGCCGCTCGGCGTGCCGCGCCGAGCACCCAGGGGATGAGCCGCCGGCCGAGGCGGTCGCGGTCCGACGCGCGCCAGCGTGCGTCCTCGAGCGCCGCGAGCCGCGCGCGGACCAGCGGGGCAGCGCGCTGTACGGCCTGCTCGAGGCGCGCGCGATCCAGCCCGACCGGCCTCGCGCACGCGGCCTCCTCGAGCAGCCGGGTCGCTTCACCGGGGTCCGGCCGGACGTGGTGGTCGGTGACGACGAGCGCCTCGACGAGCGAGCCGATCCGCACGATCAGCACGACCGCGCTCAGCTGCGCCGCCACGGCGGCGACCGTGCCCGTCGAGGGTGCTGCGACGCCCGACTGCAGCCGCTGCAGCCGGTCGCACCAGTCAAGCCGGCCGCGGGCCGCCTCGGGGCCCGCGACGGACTCGAGCTGCGCCGCGCCCGCGGCAGCCTGCGTCACGAGCTTCGTTGCGAGTCGCTGCTCGACGGCGAGGGCGCCCTCGAGCGCCGGCGGCGGGAGGAACGTCACGGTTTCGACGCGGGTATGCGGCGATCCCAGCCGATCGACGCGTCCAACCCGTTGTGCCAGGCGGGCGGGGCTCCAAGGGAGGTCGTAGTGCACGACCCGCGTGGCGTCCTGGAGGTTGAGGCCCTCGCTCAGCAGGTCGGTGGCGATCAAGATGTCCGTCTCGAGCGCGCGGGCAGGCGGCGGCGCGTGCTGCGCCCGCGGCGCGAACGCCGCGAGCACCTCGGCCCGGGTCGCGGGCTCGTCGCCGAACAGACCGGTGTCTCCGATCACGGCGGCGACCCTGCGCCCGCGCAGCCGCCGCAGCAGGTACCGCACCGTCACGCGTGGCTGCACGAACACGATTGTCTTCCCCGCGCGGTCGGCGAGCAGGCGCTCGAGCGCCTCTGCTTTGGGGTCGTGAGCGGCCTCGGCGAGGTCGCGCAGGCCCCGCACCACGTCGCGATCGCGGGCGTCTGCGCGCATCGGTCCCGGCGCGAGGAGCAGCGGCAGGAACGCAAGCTGCAGATCCTCCCCTGCGGTGCGCGGAAACGAGCGCTGGAATTCGTGCCGCGTGAGCGCGCGGCCGTCGGCCGCCGCGTCGCGCGCGAGATCGAGAAACGCCTCGTAGCGCACCAGGCTGGCCCGGAACGCCGGCGGGCTCGATGCCAGCTGCGACAAGAGGACGAGGCGGAACAGGACCGCCGCATCGCCCGGCGGCTCGAGCCGCTGGACGCCCGCGATCACGCGTCCCAGGACGTCGTCGGGCAGCGGCCCCGCCCGCACGATCTCTCCCGCTGCACGGGCCGGGAACGTCAGCGCGAGCGGTCCCTCAGCGTACGCCGCCTGCACGCGACTGCGGGAGCGCGCGACGATCAGGCGGGCCGCCACGGCGCCGAGCGTCTCTGCATCGAGGGCCGCTCGTGCGGCGAGCCGCAGCGACGACACGCCCAGCGCTGTGAGATCGTGGTCCCGCAAGAACAGACGAAACAGATGACACAAGTCGGCGATGCGGTTGTGTATCGGCGTCGCCGTGACCAGCAACACGCGCGCGCCGACGACGAGCTTAGCGAGCGCGCGGTAGCGGTTGGTGTCGGGGTTCCGGAACCGGTGCGCTTCGTCGACGATAAACAGTCGGACTGACGGACTGACGGACTGTCGGACCGTGCGGACACTCATGCCCTCATGCGTGATGACGGGCGCTGCGACGCCACGCTGAGCCAGGAGGGCGCGCCACTGGGGCACGAGGACGGCCGGCACAACGAGCGCGAATGGCTCTCCCAGTGCCAGCGCCACCGCCAGCGCGACGTACGACTTCCCCAGGCCCACGGCATCCGCGAGGAGGGCGCCGCCGTAACGCTGCAGGATGGCGATGAGCCGCTGGGCGGCGGCGACCTGATGCGACGCGAGCCACCGCGGCCACGCCTGCGGCGCCTCCTCCAGCGGCGCCAAGTCGAGCAGCGCCCGCGCGCCGGCCGCCGCGACGACTGCGGGCGGCGCTTCGGTGCCGGGCCGGAGCAGCGCGGCGAGCGGCTCCCGGAGCGGCGCGAGCTGCTCAGCAAGGATCCGCGGCGCCTGCGGCCGGGGGGGCCGGGGGGGCCAGGGGTGCCAGGGGTGCCAACGCACGGCGGTCCGAGGCATCGAGGTGATACAGTTCCGCTACGGCGTCGTCGTCGGTGGCGCCGCGGGAGCCGGCGGCGGCGAGAGCACGCCACGCCGGGGCCTCGGCAGGCGGGACCGGGAGCGCACGCACCACGCGGGCGTTGAAGCGCCGGAACCCGCCGCGCGCGGGATCTGCCACGAGCCGCGCCAGCGCCGTCAGCCAGCGGGAGTTGAAAAGCGCAGCGAGCGCATGAGCGTCGTCGGCCGTCCGCGTGGCGATGCCGTACACGGTGTTGAGCGGCACGACCTCCGGGCCCGGCACCGCTGCCGCGAGCCGGCGGGCGACGTCTGGCCAGAGGACGCGGTGCGGCGCGTACGCCAGCGTGGTGCGGAACAGTTGCCACGGCGCGCCCGTGCGGTAATCACTGCGGCGTCGCAAGCGCTCGAGGTGCGGCTCGAGCAGGCGCGCGAGCTCGCGGGGGAGTCGCGCCAGCGGCCGCCCGTCCGCTGCATGGGTCCAGAGGACGTGTGCCCGCGGCGTGACGCGCCACGGTGCGAGGTCGCGCCCGCGCAGCGCGGGGCGCGTCCAGGGCGCCGCGGCAGCGACCAGGAACAGATTGTCCGCCCCGGTCTTCACGCCCAGCTGCGGCGTCCAGCGATCGCCCAGCGCCGGGAAGCGGTCGCGGAGGCGTCCCGCTACACGGCTGGCCTGGGGGCTCAGGATCCAGGGACCGCCGGACTGGAGCAGCCGTTGCGGCACACGCGGCGCCGCGCTCGTCGGCCCGAGCGCCGCGGCCACCTGGTCGTGGGGGGCCGGCTCGGCGCGGGCAGCGATCAGCGCCATGGGGTACACGGCCGCCCCGAACGCCGCTGCCGCTCCCTCGACGGGTGCCGCGCGCTCGATCCGCGTCCCGTGCGCCAGGAGCTGCCGCAGCGGTTCGGCGTAGCCGCACGAGGCGAGCTTCGCGGGGACGAGCAGCGCGGCCACGCCGCCCGGAGCGGCGAGCTCCAGGGCGCGCTCGACGAACGCCACGGCGAGATCGGGAAGGTGCGCGAAGCCACGGTGGCTCGCGGGACGCCACGCCGCGTAGCGCGTGGTGAGCGCTTCCCGGACCTGCGGCGCCAGCCGCTCGCCCCGGACCCAGGGGGGGTTGCCCACGACGATATCGAACCCACCGCGTGCGACGATGTCGCCGAAGTGCGCCTCGAACGCGAAGAAAGGCACGCCGCCCTCACGGCGCAGTCGCCGCAGCGCCCCGCGCAGCTCGCGCCGGCTGGCTCGCAAGCGCCGCAGCAGGGCGCGCTGCCGGGCGTCGAGGCCGCGGCGCCGCCCGAACAGGTCGCGGTCACGGGCGAGGGCGAGGAGCTCGGCGATCCGCGTGTCGAGCAGCCCGATCGCCTGCTCGAATAGCCCACTGGCGAGGGCCGCCTCGGCCCGGCACAGCTCCGCCGCAGCCTGGTGCTTGGCGGGCCCCGTGAGGCTGAAGAGCGCCCCGCGGGCGGCACCGAGCCGCTCGAGCTGCATAGCCCCGCCCATGAGGGCGGGGCCGCCTCCCAACGCCCGCCCCAGCGACAGCGGGTCGAGCAGGGCGTCGCCCTGGCGCACGTGGCCGTCCAAGTTGGGGAGCGGCGCGATGCGCGTCACGTCCATCTCGTCGTCGTCCGCCACCAGTGCGAGCCACAGCCGGAGCTCCGCCAGTCGCACGGCGGTGAGCTTCACGTCCACGCCGAACAGGGAGTTTGCGAGCACGTCCCGCCGCACGACGCCGGCGGGGCCTTCTCCGGTGGTCCGCCGCAGCGCCGTGAGCTCCTCCAGTGCGCCGAGCAGAAACGCCCCGGAGCCCACCGCCGGGTCGCACACGCGGAGGCGCGTGAGGCCGGGGGGTCGCGCCGGTGGCTCGCCGCGGTGGACCCACCGTTCGGCGGGCCCGGGCGCGAGCCCGCAGCGGCTCACGAGCGCGGCCTCGAGAGCCGCCCGGACCAGCTCCCGAACGAGCGCCGCCGGAGTGTAGTAGCTCCCGCTCGCACGCCGGTCATCGGGATCCATCACCCCTTCGAACACCCGGCCGAGCATGTCCGGCGCCACGAAGTCGGCGTTCTCCGATTCGCGCACCGAGAAGTGAAACCGCTCGAACAGCGAGTCGAACGCGTCGCGCCAGTCGGCGTTGGTCCATTCCGCCGTGCCGTGGCGGCGCTCGAGCGTGGTGGGCTCGAACAGGCCGCCGTTCAGGAACGGCAGATTTCCCAGCGCGCGTGCGCCGCGCGACCGGTCGCACCCAGGCTTGTTGAGTGCACCGAAGCACAGCGGGTCGAAGACGTGGCGGTGAAAGCTGCGCCGCAGCGCGACACCCTCGTCGAAGCGGCGGATGAGGTAGCGGCGGTCGCCGTCGAGCCACCCTTTGGCTTGGACGAAGTACAGGAACAGCACCCGCGTCAGCGCGGTGAGGGCGAGCGCATGTCGCTCCGCGCGGCCGCGCGGGCCTGCCAGCCGGTCGGCCAGCCGCTCGAGCACGCTGCGAAACGCCTTGAAGAAGCGTGGCGTGACGCCCTCGCTCGCGAGCGCTTCGCCGATCCGCAGGCTCAGGGCAAGCGAGGTCTCGCCTGGCACGGGGCCGAACCGCTCGAGCGTGCCGACGGCGCTGCCGGGCGGGTGTACGAGCGGCCACGCCGCCACGCGCACCGCGCCGGGCCGCCCACCCGGGCGCCAGCCCGCGCAGATCAGGCGGTGGGGCGCGGTCCCCAGCGCGCAGGCGAGCCCGCGTTCCGCACGGGCCGCGAGCCGCTGGGCCGCCGCCCGCACGGCGCGCTCAGGGTCAGCGGCTTCGAGCGCGAACACGCGGAAAGCGTCGTGACGCGCCACGAGCAGCACCCGGGACACGCCCGCCGCCTCCGCGTGCGCCTCACCTAGCCAGGGCCCGGGTGGCACGTTCTCCCACGCCGCTTTGAAGCCGAGCGCGCCAAAAAGGTCGCGAAGATCGTCGATCCGCTCGGTGCGGGCGAGAAGGTCTCGCAGCACCACGGGCCCCTTACCGAAGACGGGGCTACGCTACGTCACAGAGCCTAAGGATTAGGTACCGGGCTGTTGCAGGTGGGGCCGGATTAATGCGAAAACGAGTGTGCGGGCGTGGTAGGGGCGCAGCATGCTGCGCCCCCTACCGAGACGTCACCGTTCACGTGGCCTTGCGCAGCCTAATGCTCCCGTTGACGGTCGTGAGGGAAAGCTGGCGTCCGCCATTGCCGATCGTCCCGTGCATGTGCCGGGGTCCGAACTTGCCGGTGACCGTGAGCGGAAAGTCCGTCACCAGGTCGCCGTTCACGGTCTCCGCCCGGATTTCGGCGCTGAACGTCGCGGGCAGGTCGAGCGTGATGCCGCCGTTCACGGTGCGGAACTCGAGCTCATCCGACCAGTCCGCCCGCCCCAACGCGGCCGCGATCGATCCGTTCACCGTCGTCGCTTCGGCGTACCCGGTGGTGGATACGCGTACGCTGCCGTTCACCGTGTAGGCCCACACGTCGGCGCCGAGATGTTCCGCTTCCACCTCGCCGTTGACGGTGTGCCCGTAGAACTTGACGCCCGCCGGGACGCGCACCTCGAAGTCCACTGCCACGTCGTTGTCCTCGGTACTCGAGGACCAGTGATCGCCCGGCGTGCACTCGTTGTCCTGCCGCGCGTGGCGCGGCGTGGGATAGACGGCGCAGATGGTCACGCCGTCGTTCGACTCCACGACCTTGATCTCGACGGACGCGGGATCGCTGCGACGCGCGTGCTTTGTGCCCGTAACATCGATCTGGCCGCCAGCCACGCCGACGGCGTGGATATCCCCGTTCACACCCTTGATCTCCAACCGCTTGCCGCTCGCGAGTCGGCCGCTCCAATGGAACTCCCCCTGGGCCGCGACAGGCCGGACGCCAGCCGCGAGCAGCACGCTGGCGGCGAGCGAGATGGCACGCATGGTCAGTGGTCCTCCTGGTCGTTGTGGCGCTTGTCGTGCAGCTGCCCGGGTCGGCACAGTTTGATGTCGCCGTTGAACGTCTCGAGCTCGGCCCGGGCGCTACCGGATCCGATCGTGAAGCTGAATCGGTGCTTGCTCGTGTTAGTGACGCTCACGGGGAAGCAGGAGTCGAAATCGCCGTTGAACGTCGCCACCGACACGGTCACGTTGGCCCGCTCCGGAACGCTCACCGATACGTCGCCGTTGTGCGTAGCGAATCGGTAGTGGCCGCCGTCCTTGATGGTGCCGTCGTAGTGGACGTCGCCGCTCACGGTGCTGACCTCGACGCTCGCGGACTCGATCCCCCCCAACGAGATGTCGCCGCTCACGGTTTCAGCCGTGACGTCGCCGCTCACGTTCTCCAGGGTCACCTCCTCGTTCACCGTATAGACGTCGATGTGCCCCTTGGCGTTCTGCAGCGTCACCGCTCCCTGCACCGACTTGAGGGACAGCTGCCCGCTGCCACCGCGCACTTTGACTTCGCCGTTCACCGTCTCGGCGGTGACACCAGCCTGCGCGCCGTCCACCTCGATGTCGGTAGAGACGCCGTGCAAATTCATTTCCATCCAGGTGGGAGCACTGATCTGGTACTCCACCATTTGCGCCAGGCCGCGCCGGCTCTCGGCCTTCACGCTCACGGTCGAGCTCCCGACCCCGACATCGATGCGGTCGCGACTCGAGTGCGTCGCCTGCACGCGCACGGCGTTCTGGTTCCAGGCCCGCACCACGATCTCGCCGCCGAAGTTGTCGACGTCGAGCCGCATGCCTGGCCGGACGGGCACGGTCGTATCGGTCTGCTGGGTCACAACCAGCGTGATGACGGCCGCGACGTTCAAGAGCACGATGTCTTTCCCCCTAAGTCCTGGCCGGCACGAGCGTGTTGGCGCGCCGCAGCAGCTCCAGCTTGCGCCGCATGGTGTCGGCGAGGTGTTGATTCAGATAGGCGCTGCCGGGATCGGCCGCGAGCGCCCGTCGCGCCTGCACGATCGCGGAGTCGATCGTCACCAGGCTCTGGGTGAGCACGCGCACGGTAGCGCTGTCGAGCCGGCCGCTGTTGCGCCCCTGCTCCAGGGCGCCCTGCAGCTCGGCGACGGCGGAGTCGTAGCTGGCACTCGTCTTCTGCACCCACCCGATCGTGGCAGTAGCCGGCTCCATGCCGGTCTGGCGCCGCGCAAGCGGGCGGTTGTCCTGCGTCGAGCGGTGCAGCGCCAGGTAGGCGCCGCCCGAGCCGAGCAGCAGCAGTACGGCGGCAGCCGCCGCGAGCTGCGCCACCGTGAGCGAGACGCGGCGGCGGGCGCGGTGCGCCGCGAGACTCACCACGCGGTGCGCGCCCGATGACACCCCGATCTGCTCCGCGATGGCGGGCCACAGGTCGGTCGCCGGCGGCTGGTCTTCGAGCGCCTGCGCGCGCGCCACCACTCGGCGCAGCTCGTCCAGCGTGGCCTCGCACGCCGGGCAGCCGGCGAGATGAGCCTCGAGCGCGCCCCGCTCGGCCACGCCCAGATCACCGTCGAGGTAGCCGGACAGCCGATCAGTCCATTGGTCTTTCATGATGCCTCCACCCTCATCGATCGAGGTGCTTCCTCAACGCCATCCGTGCGTGATGCAGCTGCGATTTCGAAGTACCGGGCACGATGCCGAGCATGTCCGCGATCTCGTCGTGCTTATAGCCCTCCATGTCGTGCAGCACGAACACCTCGCGCGCGCCGTCGGGGAGCCGGCCGATCGCCTCCTGGAAATCGAGCGACAGCTCGTTCGCGACAGGGCGGCTCGGCACCGCGTCCAACACGTCCTCCCCGTCGTGATACCGCCCGCGCTCCGTGCCGAGCGACGTGCGGCGCGCCAGGATCACGTTGATCGCCAGCCGGTGGAGCCAGGTGCCGAACGCCGCCTCGCCGCGGAACGTCGCGAGCTTGGTCCAAGCCCGGACGAACACGTCCTGGGTGACGTCGTCGGCCGCCTCCGGGCCGATCATGCGCCGCGCCAGGCTGTGCACTCGGGCCACGTGGCCCCGGTACAGCCGCTCGAACGCGCGCCCGTCGCCACTGGCGGCGAGCGCCACATCGGCTGTTTCCGCGTCCCCCCCGCCCCCCGCGCCCCCCGCGCCCGTCGCCGCCTGGTCCGGATCTCGTCGCAGTGTCGTCACCCCGGGACTGGTGAGCTCCATGTGCCCGATTTGATAGGGCTTAGGGGTCAAAAGGTTGTTGCAGGGAACGCGCCGGCAAGCAAGACGCCGCGTCGCAGATACGCCGAGCGGATCCTAGGGGTCAGTAAATAGGTCTCGCCTATCGTCTTACGCCTCACATCCACTCAGCGTCTCGGCACCTTGGCGTCTCCCTCATCGTCTATTCCCGCACGCGTCTTAAACTCCCCAAATTGTCGGCCCTGTTCTCGTGCCTGTACCCGTTGTCTATCCACGTAGGTATGCGCCGCGCCATCAGGTAGAGTAGGATCGCGAGCTCGGTCACCACCACTGCGACCAGCGTCACGGTGGTGTGGCTCGCGACCCAGATCGCGAAGCGCGGGGACAGGTCGAACGCCACGTCGAACGCCCAGCCGAACGCCTGCGCCAGCACGTACGCCAGCACAAAGAACGTGACGAAGATGAAGCGGCGCACGACCGCCTGGCAGGCGGCGACAGCGCGGTGGTAGAGCTGTGCGAGCCGCCGCCATGGCCCGAGCTTGCGGGCGAAGTGCAGCCGTGTGCCGTCCCCGATGACCTCGAGCTGGGCGATGCGCTCCCGTTCCCAGGAGAGGCCCAGCCGGGCGCACGTGTCGGCGACCTGGTCGCGCAGCCGCGTCTCCACGCCCCACCCCACCATCTCTTGAACGTGGGCCACGGCGCGCGCGCCGTCGATCGTTGCCTTCACCCGGTACACGCCGTTCACGTTGCGACGGTTGTGCTCGACGGCATCCTTCAGCGCGAGGAGGTGTCCGTCGCCCGCACGGTACAGCCGCGCGTAGTGGAACTCGTCGAGGAAGCGCGGCTCGCCCACGCGCGTGCCTCCTTCGAGGCGGTGAAAAAAATAATCGAGGATCAGGAGGGTTTCGCGCAGCGGCTCGGGGTACACCCGGTCGGGCGTGTCGCGGGGCGTGTGAATCTTGCCCCCGAACACGATCGGCGACGCCTTCCCGGGCACCATCGCCACGAGCGCGGTGGCGGGGATGCGGAGCGGCGGCGTGTAGCGGCGGCCCGTCAGGCGCGCGGCGGCGCGGCGCACCACATCGCGCGCCCGGCTCCACAGCCCGTTGTTCACCTCCAGGAACGACACGTGGTCGGTGGTGCCGCCCGCGAGAAAGTTGTTGTACTTGATGCCGTGCAGATGGGCTGCCTCCTCCAGCAGGTCGTTGATCGAGTCGTAGTCTCCAAATGGAATCAAGACATGCAGAAAGTCTGCGCCCATCGTGCCGCGGGGGATGTACAGCCGACCGTCGCCCACCGAGTCGATGGACACCACCCCCCGGATGCGGCGCAGCTCGTCGGCCGAGAGTGTCTTCACGTACTCGCGCGACCCCGAGACGCCGAAGCGGTAGCTGGCGAGCGGTGCCAGCGCGACCGCGAGGGCGCCGTACAGCCAGTCCTGCTGCGTGAGCGCCAGATTCGCGGCCTGCAGGCCGAGCGCGAGCAGGATCTGAGACGTGAGCCCGACCAGCCCGCACTCCTCGGAGCCGGCCATGAAGTAGGTGTGGGTCAGCGCGGGCCGGCGGCCGGCGCGCAAGTCGGCGAGGAGGTACTGCTTGAGGATCTCTTCGCCGGTCGTGTTGTCGTCCGCGCCGGGACCGCGCCAGGTGTCGTAGTGCGCCACCAGGACGACGCGGTCCTCGCTCGCGCCCGGCACGGTGAACAAGTAGTTCCAGCGGGTCGTACGGACCGCGAGCGCGGAAAGGCGCTGGCGCTCGATGACGACGCACGGGGCGTCGTTGCGGCGGCAGGCGGCCTCCCAGCGGCGCGCGTCCTCGGGGCCGACGGGCTCCCGGCCCCCCCGGCGGCTGACCTCGTAGGCCCGGTTGCCGACCTCGGCGGAGAGCCGGGCGATGAACTCCTCCACCTGGCGCTCGTTGCCGCGGTTGCGGGTTTCGGAGGCGAGCTGGCGGCAGTCGCTGCGGATGTTTTCGAGGATGGCGGCGACCCGGTCGTTCACGGGAGCGTAGCGCGCGTGCACCGCATCGAGCGCCCGCCGTTCGGAAGCTGCGATCAGGCCGGGTTCCATGTTTCTTCATATAGAATAGGCTAAATTGCGGGCCGCCATGAGTCCCAGCCTTCTCGCTCTCGCGGGCCTCGGCCTGCTGCTCGGATTCCGTCACGCGTTCGAGCCCGACCACCTCGCTGCGGTGTCGACGCTCGCCACCCGACAGGGTCGCCTGCTCGATGCCTGTCGGCTCGGGCTCGCATGGGCGCTCGGGCACACGGCGAGTGTCGGCGTGGTGGTAGCGGTGATCATGCTGTTCGGGCTCCATCTGCCCGACCGGCTCTGGCCAGCCGCCGACTTCCTCGTCGCGCTGCTCCTGATCGGCCTCGGCGGATCCGTGCTCCTGCGGTACGCGCGCGGGCGCTGGCACCTGCACGTGCACACGCACAGTGACGGTGCCCCTCATCTCCATCTGCACAGCCACGCCCACGGCGCGGCCCACGTGCATCAACACCCACGGGGTGACGCGCGGCGCTCGCTCGGGTTCGGGCTGCTGCACGGGCTCGCCGGGAGCGCGGCAATACTCGTCCTGCTCATCGCCGCGGCGCCGACGCGCGCCGCGCAGCTCGCCTACTTCGTCGCGTTCGCGAGCGGGACGATGATCGGGATGCTGCTGGTGTCGTTCTCGCTCGCGGGGTTGGTGCGGCTCGCGTCGGGGCAGGGGGCGAAATGGGCGACGCTGCTGCACCTCGGCTCGGCGGCGGCGAGCGTGCTGGTGGGGGTCGTGCTGGCGGGGAGGGTAGCGTCGCGGTTCTAAGAGATGAGTTGGTGAACCGCCGCGAACGGCGGTGCAAAGCGCGTTCATCGCGCGGAAAAGCCCCCGGCAGCACGGATTTGATTCCCGTCCCGTGCCGAGCGTAGGTTATGGTATCGCCGAGATTGACCTGGGGACTTTGCATGCCGATCACGGCGAAGCTGTCGAAACAATTCTACGACAAGTTCGGAAACGCGGTCGTTGACGAGCTCGTGAACTGGTTCAACGCGGTGGATGCCACGTACAAGCAGGAGCTCCGAGATCTCAACGAGCTCAATTTCGCCCGGTTCGACGCGAAGCTCGAGCAACGGGCGGCTGAGCTCCGCACTGAGATCCAGACCGGGCTGGCACGGCTCGAACGGGGCCTTCTCGCCCGCATCGGCATGGCGGAGGGACGGCTGGCTCGGCTCACGCTCGTGCTCTGGGTGGGGACGCTCGGAACCGTGATCGCGCTGCTGAAGCTCTGAGTGATCGGCCTCGGTGGCTCCGTAATCGTGCGGTACGCGCGGGCCTTCGGAGCCTCAATGCGTCAGGGATCCGATCGCGCGAGGCCGAGCCTCGCTTCCAGCGCCGCGAGCCGTCGCTGGGCGAAGTCACGTCGCGGCTGGAATTCGGGGTCGGCACGGCGCCAGGCGTGGACCACCCAGCGGTAGTGGGCGACCGCGCTATCGCCTTCGCCGGCTGCCTCGAAGGCCCTGGCCAGCATTTCGTGCAGCTCGGTGTGCGTCACATACAGGTTCGACGCATCGAGGGGACCGCGGAGGGCCGGCTGGAGAACCGCCACGGCATCGCGCGGCCGGCCGATTATCATCAGGGCGCGGGCTAGCTCGAGGTTGGTTCGGGTGTAGCCGTAGGTCGGGGAAAACACCGCCTCCCGGAACTCCACTGCTGCTTCCCCCGGTCGTCCCCGCGCGAGCAGGAGCAGGCCGCGCACGTGGTGGTGCAGCCGGCGGTCCCGCCCGTACGAGCTCTGCGGGCCGAGCACCTCGAGGCTGTCCGCCAGACGCTGGAGCACGGTCGTGTCCCCGGCAGCCGCGAGCGCGCTCGCGCGGTGGGTCAGGGTCCAGCAGAGGTACCGTGCGTATCGACCGCCCACCAGGCGATCGCGGGCGTAGAACGTGGCGAGCGAGTCAAACAGCGCGGCGGCCTCCCGCGCATGGCCCATCTCCAGCAGAACCGCGCCCCTAATCAGGCTCGCGTTGTACGGAGGTCTGGGTGGCGAGGTGACAGAGTCGTACTCCACTGCACGCATCTCCCGAGCGATGGCGAGGGCCTCTCTCAGTCTTCCTTGATAACGAAAGCTGGTCGATCTCCACCACCACGCTCCCCACTGCTGCGCCGGGGTTGCGTGCCGTTGGTTCGGGCGTAACAGAGCGTCAGCCTCAGCGAAGTCGCCGCGGCGAGTGGCCATCGGTACGCGGAAGTAGATGTTGTCGCTCGTAGTTGGGGACAGATGCAAGACGGAGTCGTACGCGGTGAGTGCCTCGTCGAAGCGGCCGGCGTGCTCGAGCGTCACCGCGAGCGCTAGCCGCGCCCCGGTTGAACGGGGCTGCAGCACCAGAAACTCGCGCGCTGCGCGCTCCGCCGCCGGAAGGGAGTCGGCCATTCCGTACGCGGTCACGATATTCGCCAACGCCTCGCAACCCCGGCACCGCACCGTCGCCCCGCGCAGCCCGAGAGAATCCATCGCGACCACGACCCGCAGCGCCGCCACGGCGCCGAGGAAGTCGCCCTGCCACATCCGAGCGATCCCGAGTAAGTAGTGGCCGTCCAGCTCGGCGGGGTAACGGATGGCCAGTGTTTCGGCGATCGCCAGGTCGCCTGGATCCATCGCTTCCCGCGCCCAAGCCGCGCGAATGAGCAAGCGCTCGCGGTCGGAGGCGTACGCCGCCAAGCGCACCGCCTGGGCCAGGTGCGACTCGGGCCCCGAGAGGATCGGGTCGATCACTCCAGCGTAGTAGGCGGCCATCGCGAACCCCGAGTCCTCGGCCAGCGCCGCCTCGAACATTCGGAGCGCCCCCGGGGAGTCCTCGTCCCGGTACAGGGCCCGGAGTCCTGCGACGTACAGCCGATACGCGGCGAACGAGCGCGTCGTGACGTCGGCTACGCGGATGGTATCGGCGCTCACCCCGAAGCTGGCGGCCAGGGCAGCCGTGGCGGAGTCGGTCACCGCGAACGCATCTTTGCCCTCGACGGCGTACGCTCCCAGCACCACTCCGCTCTGCACGTCGATCCGTTGCAGCTCCAGCCGTAGGCGGTTCCCCGGACGACGATACAAGGCGCCCTCCAGCAGCTGGTTCGCTCGCGCCGCCCGCGCCACCCGCGTCATCTCCGTACTCTCCTGGGCGGGGCCCTTCACAGAACCGAGCAGCTCGTAGAGTCGCGCAGTACTGAGGACGTGCAACCTGGGCACGCGCGCGAGGTTGGTCGCGAGCATCTCGGCCACTGTCGGCGCGGCGTCGTCCGTATCGGCGTAGTCGCGGATGGCGCCAACGGCGAGGACCGGGGTGGAGCCGTGCGTTCCGACGCTGAGCGCCGCAATTCCGGCTGCAACGAGGACCAGGGATCCCGCCGTGATCAGGCCGGCACGTGCGGAGCGACGCCGACGTGGCGGGGTCTCGCGCTTCACTGGTTCGGGCCCGGCCACAGCTCGTCGGTCGCGTGACTTCACCACCAGGTCACCCGATCCGTGTCGCAGACGCTCGACGAGCTCGGTCACGGCGCTGGGAGGTGCTGCATGGAGCTCCGCCTGCAAGAAGGCGGCGTGCGCGAGGCCGTGCTCGATCGCCGCACCCCGCTCGCCTAGCGCGGCGAGCGCGGTCATGAGCCCCACCGCCGCGTGCGAGTTCAACGGATCGAGCGCGGTCAGGCGGCGCCACCATGCGACGGCTGCGCGGGCATCGCCGCTCGCCGCTGCGGCGGTCGCGAGCGACTCGAGCGCGTCGCGTGCTTGCTCCGCCAAGCGCGCACGCTTGTCCTCCACCCAGCGTTCGAACTCCTCCGCTTCATTCAGATAGAAGCCGTCGAGGAACGGCGCGCAGTATACCTCCACCGCGCGAGAGCGATCGCCCACCCGCAGAGCCTCTTCGAAGACCTGCATGTCGCTTGTAATGGCCTCGGGATTGAAGCGCAGCTCCGTCGTGCCGAGGAACAGCTCAGGCTCGTGGAGATCGCGCCGCAGCGCGTAGCAGGCTTGCTTGAGGAGACTGCGGCTGTGCTCGGCGTCGCTCTCGGGCCAGAGGTAGGCGACCAGCTTGTCCCGGCTCACCCCATTCTTGCCCGCAGCGGCGAGGAGGGAGAGGAGGGCGAGCGTCTTGCGCTGCACGGCCGCTCCCGTGAGAGGAGCGCCGTTCGCTTCAATCGACAATCCGCCGAAGGTCCTGAGTTGCAGCACCGCACGCACTCGTTTGACCGGTTTCTAACCGGGGTCTCACCGCGCGCCGCTAACATAGCTCCGTTTTCCGCTGTTGCGAATGCGAACGCGGTCGGAACCGCACCGCAGCGGCTGAGAACGAGTTAACTCGCGGCGCGCAATAGAGATGGACGTTCAGGGGGAGGTCGTCATGCACCGGGTTCGAATGGGATCATGTCTCCTGATCGGCGCGGCCTTGCTGGCCGGCTGCGGCGACCGCGATACGCCCACGGCACCGGCGGCTCGCCCGCTCGCAGCGACCACGGCTGTCGACCGGCCGTACACGTGGAGTTTCACCTGCCACAGCGGCCAACCAGGGATCACTATCAACGCGTCGTGGGACTGGACTGAGAATGGCACGGTGATCTCCGGCTACGGAGCTTACGTCTGGTGCACTCCGGGTAATGACTTAAGCGGTTCTGGCGTGCGCCCAGCCAACGCAAACGGCTTCACCGCGCATGTTGGCGACAATTCCAACAGCTGGACGTTCGACCCCGCCGGCCCCTTCACTGCGACCCTGAAGGGCTCTGTTCACGTGAACTTGGGCAACTGGGGATGGCTTGGCCATTCCAACTATAAGATCGACGGCACGCTGACCGTGGACAGCTAGGGTGGGTTCATCTTGAACGCGAGTCATGAAACGCATGCGGAGGAAATCATGAAACCCATTCGAATTGCAGCCAACCTGTTACTCGGGACTGCCTTGATGGGGGGTTGCAGCGACCGGACCCCGACGGCGTCACGCGATGCGCCGCTCAAGCCCTCGGCGATTGCGCTCGGTCAAATCGACCCGGGCCATCCGTACGTGGGCGCCATCATCCTCAATGCGCCCAGTCCTTCCTGGTTTCCGGTGCAGTACCAGCCTTGGTACTGCTCGGGCACGTTGCTTTCCCGCTGGGTCATTCAAACGGCGGCACATTGCTTCGCGTTCGCGGCGCAGACGACCGGGTATCCCGCGGATGCCCTGCCTTTGTCTCTCATTCACGTCAGCTTCGCCCAAAACGTCACGGACCCGAGTTCGTGGCGCGAGGTCACGGGATACGTGTTCCATCCGGACTTCGAGCCCCCGTTCGGGACCCCGGACGTCGCGCTTGTGATCCTCTCCCGCCCGGTAAACGACATCCAGCCGGGAACGCTCGCGCGGGCGGGGTACCTCGACTCCTTTAAGAACGCCGAGCTCCAGACTTCCACCTTTTGGGACGTCGGCTATGGAATGCTCGGAGCGGAGGACAACTTCGCCCTGACCGGAGATCGGCGCATCGCCCGGGTCGGCTTCCAGGCGCTCGACGCGAACTTCCTGTACATGGAGCGCGACCCAGGCGGCCCGTGCGTGGGCGATTCCGGCGGGCCCATCCTCTTGCAGGCGGGCGACGTCGAATACGTCGTCGCCGATCTTCATGGTTTGCGCGTCAAGTTCAACAGCAACATGAAGCAGGATTGCACCGGTGACTTCGCCACACAGCGAATGGATCTCGCGAGCGTGGTGAACTTCATCCAAGCGAACATCGCGTCGCACGGCCCATAGCCTCGACGCCAGAACTGCTCCTCGTGGAGGATCATATGCGACCGCTCGTTCTGCTTCGAACCCTAATTGCCACGAAGCTCGGCACTTGTGCGTTGTGTATCCGGCTGTCGCTGATGTTGAGTCTTTCGAGCTGGGCTGGGTTCGCCGCCCTCGCCCTCCTGGTCCCCGGCTCGCTCGCGGCCAATCTGGCGCTTGTACCGGCGCTGGCCTTTACCACGTTATTCGCGGGCCATGTCATTGCCTATGCGGTACGCGTTGGCTCTGGTTACCGCAACCTGGGGAAGACAGCCTGCGCTGGCAGCCCCGACTTGGCGGCGAACCGCCGCCGCTTCCTCGTCGTCTCGGCGCAGACGATCGCGCTGACAATCGTTCCCACAGCCCTGGCCTCGGCGCTGTACGGCTCCATCGCCGGGGCCGGCATATGCCCCCAGCCATCGGGGTGCATCAACTCTTGCTGCTGCAAGAACTGTCGGACCCAGCTGCCCAAATGCGACCCGAACCACGATAGCTGCCACATCTTCTGTTTCTATGAATTTTGTGTTCCTCACTGATCGGCGCGGACGTCTGGATCTGGCGGCTCGACACGGATCCTACTGTGATCGCTTGGGATTCGGTCCCGGGCCTGGAGGGACCCCATGTGGTGGATAAGCATCTGGCTGCTTGTATCCGCAGCCTTCGTGGGTTGGGCCGTGCGGGCCCGGCTCACCATCGGCCAAGGCGAGGCTCTCGCGCAGCACATCCGCAACGCCAGGCAGCTGCTGCTCGCCGTGGACGAGTGCGTGCTGCTGCCCAGTGTTGCGGCGCAAAGAGTGTCTGGAGCCCGGTAAGGAGCGCTTCTTGTGGCCGGCGCCGTGGCTCCTAGGAAGAGGCTCGTGTCAATCACCGTTCTTGCGGAGGAAACCATGAACGCGATTCGGAAGGCGGCTGGCCTGGTGCTTGGAGCCGCGCTGATGGCAAGCTGCACAGAGCAGAACGTTCCCGTGGCACCCCGCGACGAGCCCGGACCAGCCTTCGACGCAGCGTCCCTGACCAGCGTCGTCACGGATCCCCTCGGGGATGCGTCGCTGAACACGAAAAGCAATGTCGGTCCGGGGGCGGATGCCAAAGTTCCCAACTACCTGGACGTCGTCAGGGCCGAGGTAACCAAGCGAGGGAAAATATTCGTCCTGACGATGGACGTTGGCGGCGTCGTGCCATCGAATCCCGGCAGTCTCGGCGGAACCCAGGTCTGGATCTGGGGGCTCGACACGGATCCTACCACGTTCCCTCAGGGCGAGCCGTTTTCGGGCGGCCAATCAGCACCTTGGGAATTCTTCGTCGACGTCGAATGGGACGGAGCGCAGTTCAAGGGACTTCTCTTCGACCGCAGACCCGTACTGTCAGGGGGACCGGAGCTGGTGACGCCCGTCACGTTCACGATCGTGGGAACAGAGATCCAGCTGTTCGTTCCCGCGAGCGCGCTGGGTGACCCATCCGCATTTGCGTGGGGCGCCGGCACTGTGCTGCGGCACTCCGACACCCACTTAGGGACGGAGGGCTTTCAGACGCTCGATCTTGCGCCCGACGCGGGCCTCGCCCCGTGGCCCCAATAACGATGCAGGGCAGCGAGGTCAGTGGCGGTCGAGAGACCGCCCCGGGCAGGCTCTCGAACTCCTCTGGTTGATACCGTGGTCGCTCCGGGCGAGCGTCGCATTGAGCCACGGCAAGTGCAGAGCGCCCGGCGTGACAGGAGCCAAGTCGTGCCGCACCAAGGATTCGATGGTTCATCGGCGGCGGAAGGCGGACCCGATCGGGGCCGTCCCGCCCGAACAACGGGAGGTAACCATGTACCGGCTCGGCTCTCCTGCTCGGCGCGGCCTTACTGGCCGCCTGCAGCGACCGCGAAACGCCCACGGCACCGGTGGCTCGCCCGTTGGCCGCCACCGCGTCGTGGACCGGCCGTACACATGGACGCTCACGTGTAGCGGGGACTACCGCATCAACGTCAGCTGGCACTGGATGCAAAACGGGGCGTGGATCACCAGCGACTACATGGACTGCCCTGCCAACGGCCAGTCCCAGTTGAGGAACACCGGCGTGCGCCCTGCCAATGCGGACGGCTTCACGGCAACAGTGGGGCAACATACCCACACCTGGACGTTCGACCCGGCCGGTCCCTTCACGGCTACCCTGTCGGGGAATCAGAGCGGCAGAGGAAGAGGTGGATGGAACCCCAAGGAAGACGGCACGCTGACCGTGGAAAGCTAAGGCTGCTCGTTTCGTCAGAGAACCCATGAAACTCGCGCGGAGGAAGTCATGAAGCCCATTCGCGTAGCAGAAACCCTCCTGCTTGGAGCCGCTCTCATGTCGGGCTGCACCGAGCGGAACGCCCAAACGGGACCGACCGTCACGGCAACCGGACCATTCTCTGTCGACGTTGCCGCTGGGAAGACCAGTGTGGTGCTCGACGCCACTGGAGATTGGGTGGACATCACCGGGCAAGACTACCAAGACGAAGTCAGAGCTGAAATCACCAAGCAGGGAAACACTTTCGTCTTCGTGATGACGCTGGCGGGCGCCGTGGGAGACAACCCCACGTTCCCGTCCTGGGCCGATGCCCTCCTATGGGACTTCGCCCTCGACACGCGCCCGACTGCGTTCCCCGTGGGGTATCCCTTCACAAAGAACACTGCGGCCTCCTGGGAGTTGGTGATCGGGCACTTCGTGCACGCCTCAGGGTTCACCGACCCGCTCAACCCCAACAGTAGCCCTGGCATCCTGATAGACCGGAGGCCGCTCCTCACCGGCGGACAGGCGATCGTCACACCCATCCAGTTCACCATCGACGGTGCGAAGATGACGTGGGTGGTAGACGCCGCATTGCTCGGCAATCCGTCGACGTTCCAGTGGGCTGCGGGTACCTCTGCTTGGCAAACATCTGGCGATGACGTGAAGAACGGGTACAACCAAGGCCGCCACTTCGACCTCGTGCCCAACGCGGGGCTCGCCACGTGGCCGCAGTAAGGATGCCGAGCGAACCGGGCCGGCTACCTAGCGCCTAAGCTGCCGTCGGCGAAGCGAATTCTCTCGGAAGGAAGGTGCGTATGACACGCGTCGCGCTATCCGCTCTAGCGGTGGTTGCCGTCGTGGCCTGTGCGGACTCATCGAGACCCCTAGGGCCCGGCGGAGCCCGACCGCAAGTCTCCGCCATGTCGGGATACACCATCGTCGACATCGGCACCCTCGGCGGCAACTTCGGCTTCGCTCGTCACATCAACGACAGCGGGCTGGTCGTGGGTGAAAGTCGCACAGCAGCCGGTCAGACGCATGCGTTTCTCTGGAGGCCGGGTGACCAGATGATCGACCTCGGCACTCTGGGCGGCGCCTTCAGTGGGGCACTAGGCGTCAACAACGACGGCGTCGTGGTGGGTAGGAGCACTAACGCAGCCGGCGAGCGGCGGGCCTTCCGGTGGACCAGCGCGGAGGGGATGCACGACCTCGGTAGCCTCGGGGGAACACCCACCGACGCTGACGCAATCAACTCCCGCGGGGACATCGTCGGCTCGAGCCGCCCAGTGGATGGAGATTTTCACGCCGTCCTCTGGACGAGGGCGGGCTCTATGCGGGACCTCGGCACCTTTGGTGGGGTGAATGCCCAGGCCTTTGGCATCAATAACCTTGAACAGATCACGGGTGGGCGCGATGTCGGCGATTTCTTCAGCACCGCGTTCGTCTGGAGCGAGAAAGATGGCTTTCGCGACATCGGCAACCTCGGCGGCACCGGGCCGACTGATGGCGCCATCGGGAACGATATCAATGAGCGCGGTGACGTGACGGGTAACAGCATCACGGCCGCAGAGGAAGAGCACGCCTTCTTCTGGAGTGAGGCCGTGGGAATGCTGGACCTCGGCACACTCGGCGGCGGCAGCTCTGTCGGTATAGCCATCAATAGCGCGAGGCAGGTCGCTGGGCGCAGCAGGAGCGCTGACGGGCACGCACGCGCGTTCCTCTGGACCTCGGGAGACGGCATGCGCGATCTCGGCACGCTAGCCGGTGGGCAGAACAGCATTGCCCACGCCCTGAACAACCGTGGTCAGGTCGCGGGTCGCAGTGACGTCGCGAGCGGCGAGATTCACGCGGTGGTCTGGACACCGTCCGCTCCGTGAACAGGAGGCCTCCCGCCAAAGGTCGGAGGGCGGACAGCTAGCGGCGTACCTGCAGAACAACGAGAGGTAACCAGTACCGGTCGAACGGGATCGAGGGGGCGGTTCGCGAGCTCGAGCGGCGAGGGCGCGTCGCCGGTGGGGCCAGCTTCGTGCGCAACAGAGGGCTTCATCACGATCGACGGCACCGTCAGCTACGACGCGCCGGATCAGAGGGCCCCCTAGCCTAGCGGGCCGGTTCTCCAGTCAGCCGCTGCAGCGCGGCGCGCGCCTCCGCCACGTAGGGTTGCAACTCCGGGTCGGCGTGGAGCCACGCCTGTGCGACGAACCGGTAGTAATTGATTGCCGTGGGGCGGTCGCCCAGCCGCTCCGCGAGTCGTGCGCGCTCCAGCATCAGCGGCACCCGGCGATCGTGCGAGCCGTCAAAGACCGCTGCCGCTTGATGGTCTCGCCCGGTAGCGGCAAGCAGACGGAATCGCACTTCGCGTAACTGCTGAGCGTCGGGGCACAACGAGTCGGGCAATGCGAGGAAGCGACTCAGCGCCAAGGAGGTATCTCCCCTTGCCAATGCGAGAGCGGCGCGGGCAAAGCCGGGAACGGGACGGGCATCAATAGCTACCGCAACGTTCCTGACCGCCCGGGCTCCGGACTCTTCTTGACTCACCAGGCGCTGCAAGCTGGCCGTGTCCCTCCGTGCACCCCACCACAGCGCCGCCTCCAACGTCCGATGACACGGCCCGTCGGCGAACCAAGGGAAGAACGAGAAGCCCCGGTCAGCGCGATGGTGGAACCACCGGGCCAGCACTGCCTCGACGGTCTCTCGAGGTATTGCCCCCATCTCGGCGAGTTCCATGAACGGCGCGCCGAATCGGTTTTCCACGATGCTGCGCGCTTCCCGCAGATGTCCACGATGGATGAGCGTGTTGGGTAGCAGCGCGAGATACACACGGACGTCGTCCCCGGTGTCCGCGGGAGCGCCCGCGAGGCGCGCTTGGGCCGTCGCAGCCGCCCGCCGCGCCACTTGGATCTGCGTCTCGTCCGCATCCGGCCATGACTGCACAGCCAACGCCACGTGATACAGCGCAGGCCGAGAGGCCCGCGCAAGCTCGCGGTTGAAATCCTGTGATGCGGAGCGCTGGGGGTCGAGCACCATGCTGAGCAGGCGCATCCCGGCCGCCTCCGGAATCACCGACGACACCGCGAGGTAACCTCGCACGTACCGAAGGGCCGCGCCCCCATTGTTGTCATTCAACGCGATCTCAACCGGATGGATGTAGGCCGGGGCGAATGCTGAATCGAGGGCGATCGCTCGATCGAACGCGGCGCGCGCGTCATTCCAACTGCTCCCCACGTGGAAGCCCCCATGGAAGCGGACTTCTCCGAGTGTATACCAGATTTCGGGATCCTCGGGATAGCGGCGCACGGCTGCTTCCAGTACGGCGACCTGCCGTCGGGTGGGCATCGAATCGCTGGCGAGCAGCAGGCTGTCGCGGGGACTCAGTCCGTGGTTGAACGCCATCGCCCGGGCTATGTAGTAGCTGGGGACGGGAGGCCCCGAGTCGTTCCAGCCAAGAGCGAGTTGCAAGCGACGGAGCGCCAGCGCAAAAGTCGTGTCGAGCGTAACCGCGCGATCGTAACCGGCTATCGCCGAGTCGAGTGAGAAGTGGCGGAAGAAGCGCTCGCCTTGCAGGAACGCTTTGAGCGCGGGCAGCGACTTCGTGCCCACAGAGTACAGCCGCACGTGGACCCCCGAAGTCGCCGGTGTGAGCGCGCGAATCACATCCACGCTCAGGGAATCGGCCAGACGATCAATGCGGCCTGCCTCTTCCGAACGATCGATGTCCGCGAGGGTTCGGTCTTTGCGCGCATCCAGAACAGCGGCTCTCACCCGAACCGAATCGCGTCCTCCCCCGAGCAATTGGCCGAATACCACGAAGCGGGCGCCGGCACGGCCCGCGAGACCCTTGGCCGATGTGGCATCGGCGCGCCCCTGCCAGCGGCGGATCACCACGGTGGGCGTCACTGTGCGGAGCGGACCAGCGCCATCCAAGGTGCGGGACAGCACGTCCACCAGTCCTTCGCGCCAGAGCTCGGCGTTGGGCGCGAGCACATCGAACGGCGCGACGGCCAGGAGGTCGGGGTCGAGCGCGGCAACCTTCTTGAAGTGGGAGTACAGCACGCCCCCGACGACCGCCGTCAGCGCGGCCGCCGCGGCAGGCCAGCGGGCGAGCCGAAACGCCCGGCGTGAAGGCTGCATCGCCACGACTCCTGTGCGGAGCGCCTCCCGGAGCCGAGCGTGGGGGACGCTTTCGCTCGCTACCTCCCCTGCCGCAACAGTGCGCGCCCTCTGTTCGGAGACTTCACGCAACCGCCGGGCGAAGTCGGTGACCCCCGGATCGGGCGCCGCGTCGAGCTCCTGGCGGAGCAAGGCTGCGTGAATCCGCGCATGCCGCAGGGCCCCGGCTTGGTCGTCCGTCGCCGCGAGCGCACCCATCAACGCTCGCGCGATGCGCGCGTTGAGCGGATCGAGTGCGGAGAGGTGGCGCCACCACGTGACCGCCGCTTCGTGTTCGCCCCGCGCGGCCGCTGCCGTCGCCAGCGTCTCGGTCGCCCAGCACGCACGCTGCTTCAGCCGCGCACGCTCGGCCTCCACCCACCGCTCGAACTCGGGCGCCTTGGCGATGAAGAACCCGTCGAGGAACGGCCCCGCGTAGACACGGACTGCCGCTTCTAGATCGCCGCGTTGCAGCGCTTGCTCGAAGGCCTGCACGTCGCTGGCGAGCACATCTTGATTCAGCCGCAGCTCGGTCGCGCCGCGGAACAACTCGTGTGTGTGAAGATCGCGCCGCAGCGCGTAGCAAGCCTGCTTGAGGAGGGCGCGAGCGTGGTCGGTGTCGCGCTCGGGCCAGAGGTAGGCCATCACTTTGTCGCGGCTCAGGCCGTTCTTGCCCGCCGCGGCGAGCAGGGCGAGCAGGGCGAGCGTCTTGCGGTGGGTGGCGGCGCCCGTGATCGCAACGCCGTCATCCTTGATCGACAACCCGCCAAACGTCCTGAGTTCCAGCATCGGGCCCCGTTTGACCCGCTTTTGACCCGGCACTAACCGCAATCTCCTAACTTAGCCTTCGCGTGCGGCGCGAGCGAGTGCACCCCCCAAGCGCCCTCTATCATTCCAACTCGCTCGGGGCCAACGAGATAGCGAGAGCAACATGAAATCGATTCGGCTTACCAACGCGACCGAGAGCCGCGGCCCCCAGCTGCTCGCCGAAGGACCGGCAGCGCACTGTCGTAACGCCTTGGGTCTGTTGGAAGAACTCCAGGCGATGCTGCTGGAAGACCCGCGCGGCCTGCCGCTCACTGATGCGCTCCGCCTCTTGGCGGCCGCGAAAGACCGCATGTGGCGCAGCGTCTGGCTGCTCGAGCCTGGGCTGCGCCGCGGGAGGCGTCCGTAATGCCCCGCGAGTACTCCTTCGCCCGCCTCGCCGCGGCGGTGCTGCTCGCCGGTGCTTTGTCGACGACGTGCCGCGACAGCCAGGCCCCGCGCGACCAGGCCACGCCCCGAGCGGACGTGACGCCCCTACCCTCGGTCGTGTTGCTGGGCGCTGGCAACATCGCGTGGTGCAGCCGCACGAACGACGAAGCCACCGCTGCGCTGCTGGACGCGATTCCCGGCACCGTCTTCGCCCTGGGTGACAACGTTTACCCCAACGGAACGACCGCGAACTACACCAACTGCTACGGTCCGAGCTGGGGCCGGCACAAGTCCCGCACTTATCCCGCCTTGGGAAACCACGAGTACGATTCGAGCGCCACGGCGGCTGCGTACTTCACTTACTACGGCGCGGCGGCAGGTGACGCCGGCAAGGGCTATTACAGCTACGAGCTCGGCGCCTGGCACATCATCGTGTTGAACAGCAACAACACGTACGTCTCGACTGCGGCGGGCTCGACGCAGGAGACCTGGCTCAAGGCGGATCTTGCCGCGACGACGAAGCAGTGCGTGCTCGCGATGTGGCACAACCCGCGCTTCTACTCGACGACCTCGAGCGCATTCTATCCCACCAGCTCCGTCAAGACGTTCTGGGAGGACCTCTACGCGGCCCATGCGACACTGATCATCAACGCCCACATGCACGACTACGAGCGGTTTGCCCCACAGACCCCTGCGGGCGCGGCAGATCCCGTGAACGGGATCCGTGAGATCATCGTGGGCACGGGAGGCGGGGGTCTCGACCTGCCGAACACCCTCATCATCCCGAACAGCGAGGTGCTCATCAGCCAGGTGTACGGCGTGCTGAAGCTCACCCTCGCTGACGGCGTCTACAGCTGGCAATTCATTCCGGTAGCGGGGCAGGCAGCCAGCGATTCGGGGACCGCGACCTGCCATGGTACGTCCCCGACGGTGAATCACGCTCCCACGGCCGTCGCTGGAGGACCCTACTCGGGCTCGGAGGGCACCGCCGTGAGCTTCGACGGCAGCGGCTCGTCGGATGCGGACGGTGACGCGCTTACATATGCGTGGAGCTTCGGCGATGCGGGCACCGCCGCTGGTGCCAAGCCGAGTCACACGTATGCGAACAACGGGACCTACACCGTGACGCTCACCGTCACCGACGCGCGTGGGGCGGCGAGCTCCCCCGCCACGGTCACGGCGACAGTCGCGAACCTGGCGCCCTCGGTGAACGCCGCACCCAATCAGGCGGCCACTGCGGGAAGCCCCTTCACGCTCAACGCAACCTTCAGCGACCCGGGCGTGAATGACGCTCCGTGGTCGTACAGCATCGACTGGGGCGATGGCTCGCCGCAGGCGACCGGCAGCACGAACAGCCAGGTGAGCTCCATTACGGCCGTTCACACCTACGCCGCGGCAGGGTCGAACACCGTGCGCGTGACGGTAACGGACAAGGACGGCGGAGCGGGCGTCGGAACGCTGACGGTAACTGTGACTACTGTTGCGAATCGTACTCCGACGGCTGCCACGGGGGGACCGTACTCGGGCGGAGAGGGCACCGTCCTGAGCTTCGACGGCAGCGGCTCATCGGACCCTGACGGTGACGCACTGACCTATGCCTGGAGCTTCGGCGACGGGAGCACCGGCGCGGGCGTCAAGCCGAGCCACAGCTACGCGAATAACGCGGTCTACACCGTGACGCTCACGGTCACCGACGCGCGCGGGGCAGCCAGCGCTCCGGTGACGACTACCGCGACTATCGGGAACGTTGCGCCCACGGTCAACGCCGGAGCCAGTCAGACCGGCACCGCAGGCAGCGCCCTCACGGTCAGCGCGAGCTTCAGCGATCCCGGCGTGAACGATGCTCCCTGGTCGTACGCGTTCGACTGGGGCGACGGTTCGGCGCAGACCGCGGGTAGCACCACGAGCCAGGCTACGCCCGTAACAGCGACGCACACTTACCAAGCTGCCGCCACCTACTCGGTACGGGTGACCGTGACCGACCGAGACGGCGCGTCGGGCGTGGGAGCCAAGTCTGTCACCGTGTCCACACCGGCGGCGACCGCGACGCTCGTCGGGGCCGGGACCGTCGCCTCGTGCAGCTCCAGCGGCGACGAGGCCACGGCCGCCATCCTCGATGCGACACCGGGCACCGTGTTCAACCTCGGCGACAATGTCTACCCGAGCGGGTCGCTCACGAATTACCAGAACTGCTACAACCCGAGCTGGGGCCGGCACAAGGCGCGCACGGCGCCCGCGCTCGGCAACCACGAGTATGACACGAGCCCGACTGCCGCGGACTACTTCACCTACTTCGGGGCCGCGGCGGGCGATCCCACCAAGGGATACTACAGCTACGATCTCGGCGCCTGGCACGTCGTGGCGCTCAACAGCGACGTCTCCATGAGCGCGGGCTCGGCGCAAGAGCAATGGCTCCGGACTGACCTCGCCGCGCATCCCCTACGCTGCACCCTCGCGTACTGGCACCATCCACGGTTCAGCTCCGGCAGCACGCACGGCAGCATGGTCGGGTCCCAGCCGCTGTGGCAGGCGCTGTACGACGCCGGCGCGGAGATCGTGCTCTCGGGGCACGAGCACAACTACGAGCGGTTCGCCCCCCAGACGCCCGGCGGGGCGCTCGACTTGGCTCGTGGGATTCGCGAGTTCGTCGTCGGCACGGGAGGAGGGTCAGGCGCCTACCCGTTCGGGACGCCCATCGCCAACAGCGAGGTACGCATTACCGGCGTGAACGGCGTACTCAAGCTCACGTTGGGTGACGGGACGTACGCCTGGCAGTTCATTCCCGTGGCAGGTCAGACGGCTACGGACTCGGGGAGCGGGACGTGTCATTGAGCGCCCGCCACAAGAACGAGATGCGGCGTTAACTTGCCACGCGGATCGGAGGTCTTGGCTTCTAACCAGCCTCTCAGGAGGTATGCATGGCCATGTACGTCACGCTGCTCCGCTACACCCAACAGGGCATCGCGGACGCCAAGAACGGCCCGGCCCGGCTCGACGCCGCTAAGGAAGCGTTCCGGCGCGCCGGCGCCGAGCTGAAGACGTTCTATCTCACGATGGGCCAGTACGACGGCGTAGTCATCCTGGAGGCGCCGGACGACGCCACCGCCACCCGGCTGGCGCTGAGCATCGGCGCCCAAGGCAACCTGCGCACCGAAACGCTCAAGGCACACACCGAAGCCGAATACCGCAAGATCATGGCGTCACTGCCCTAGGCGCGGAGGCACAGGCGGCGGCGTAGCTTAGACGGCTTCCTCGCCTTCCCAGGAGGCCGTCCGTGTTTCCGCTCCGTTCAGGGTTCGCCGCTCTGTTGCTTGTTGTGCCTGCCGCAGCCGCTGCCCAGGATTCGACCAGAGCGGACACCACTCCGTTCCACGCGGGCCAGTGGGCTGCTCTATTCTCCGGCGGGTTCAGCATCGCGAGCCTCGGGGTCCTGCGGTTCACTGCACCGACTCGAGCCTGGCTGCTCGATTTCGGGTTCTCGGGAGGCCACTCGCATAACACCAGCCGCGTGAACGACACCCTGGTGGTCGACGCCTTTACGTCGAATGCGGACGTCAACGCCCGCGTCGGGCGCCGGTTCTATCAGGGTCGCGGCAAGTCGGTCGCGAGCTTTCAGACTCTTGGGGTGCTGGGTGGGTTCCACCACATGTGCCAGGCGCAGAAGCCTGCCCCCGGCTTTTGCGACAACGGCTGGAATGCTGGCGCGTTCGGGGAGCTGGGCGGCGCGTATCTCATCACGCCGCGATTCAGCATCGGAGGCACAGCGAGCGTGGCGTTTTCGTACACGCGCAGCGCTATTCGAGGCTCGGGCGGATCCGTCAAGTCCTGGGCCTACCACAGCTCGGTGCAGGGGTTGAGCTTCGCGGCGACGGTGTACTTCTAGGGGACGTAAGGCGACTGTCGAATTGATGTCGCCTTTATGTCACTTCAGGTTATCCCCCTCCAGCGCCGCGACGACCGCGGCGCCCGTGAGGGACCCGGTGACATTGGTCATGGTGCGGAACATATCTGGCACGCGGTCGAGCCCGATGAGCAGCGTCAGCCCGGCGAGCGGCAATCCTGTCGCGGTGAACGCCGGTGCCAGGCTCACGATACTCGCCGACGGCACGCTGGCGACCGTGAGGGAAGCGAGAAACACTGCGGCGCCCGCCTGAAACATCTCTGGCACGCCGAGGGCCACGCCGTACAGGCGGGCGGCGAACAGAATCGCGACCGCCTGGAACAGCGCGCTCCCCGACCGGTTGATGCTCGCGCCCAGCGGGAGCGCGAAGCTCGCCACCGTCCGCGAGATCTTGAGGTCCTGCTCGGCGGCCGCGAGCATCGTGGGCAAGGTCGCGAGCGACGACGTGGTCGAAAAGGCCATCGCCATCGACGGCCAGCTTGCCTTGAGGAAGCGCGTCGCCTTGACCCGTACAACGAGAATGACCGCCGGGAGTAACACCCCCGCGATGAACACCGCGAGCCCGGCGATCACCGCCAGCACGAACACCGCCATCGTCTTCACGAGCGACCAGCCGAACTGAGCGACCGCTCCCGCCACGAGCGCGAAGATGCCGAGCGGGGCGAGCAGCAGCACCCACCCGACGATGCGGATCAGCGCCCCGGTCGCCACGTCTGCAACATCGGTCAGCGTGCGACGCTTTTCCTCAGGGAGCCCGGCGGCGGAGACGGCGCAGATTGTGGTGAAGACGATCAGTGGCAGCAGGTTGCCGTCGACCGCCGCCCGCACCGGATTCGCGGGTATCAGCTCCACCAGGAAGCGCGCTCCGGTGGGGATTTGCTCCGCCGCGTGACGCATGACGCCGGAGTCGGCGAGCGCCGCCTGACGCAACGCCGCCTGCTGATCAGGTGTGACGCCGGCGAGCGGCAGAAACAGCGCCGCCACCACGAAGCCAATGAGAATCGCGGCGAGCGTCGTCGCCCAGAAGAACCCAACGGTTCTGACACCTAGCCGCCCCACCCGCCTGACGCTGCCGAGCCCCGCCACGCCCGCGAACAGCGCGGTGACGACGAGTGGGATCACCACCATCGAGAGCAGGTTGAGAAACAGCGTACCCAGCGGCCGCAGCCCGGTGGCGACCGTAATCAGCGTGGGATGCTGCGTGGTGGCGGCCGCCAACCCCAGCACCAGGCCGGCGGCCAGGCCGATCGTCATCCACACGTGGCTGCGCATCGGGCCGGGAAGCTATTATTGAGCGTTCGCAACAGCTAGCCTCTGGCCACTCCGTCGAAACGTTCCTTCCGGCTCACCGGAGCCGACGGCGCGCCTCTGCGCGGCGACGTCACGAGCGCCGCCGGGGAGCGCCCCGTTGTGGTCGTCTGCCACGGGCTCAAGGGTTTCAAGGACTGGGGATTCTTCCCCTACGTGGTCGAGCGGCTCGCGCGCGCCGGGTTCGCCGTCGTGTCGTTCAACTTCTCGGGCTCAGGCGTCGGCGAGGACGGTCAGACGTTCGACGAGCTGGAGCGGTTTGCGCGCAACACCTACTCGAAGGAGCTGCAGGATCTTCACATCGTACTCGACGCCGTGACGAACGGCACCTTCGGCTTGGAGGCGTCGGCATACGGCTTGATTGGTCACAGCCTGGGCGGTGGCATCGCGACCCTGCGGGCTGCCCAAGACGAGCGGGTGCGGGCGCTCGTGACCTGGGCGGCCGTCGCGCGGTTGGGCCGCCTCATCGCGCCCGTCACCGACGAGCTGCGCCGCACAGGCAAGAGCCGGATCCTGAACCAACGCACCGGCCAGGAGCTGCCGCTGGAGCGGGATATCCTGGACGATCTGGACGCTCACGGCGCCACCGCGCTGAACGTCCTGCAGGCCGCCGGCCGCGTGCGGGCTCCGTGGCTCATCGTGCACGGCACGGCGGACCAATCGGTGCCGTGGGGCGACGGTCGCGATCTTCGCAAGGCGGCGCGCGACGACGCGACGGACCTGTTTCTGGTAGACGGCGCGGGCCACACCTTCGGCGCCAGGCATCCCTGGGCCGGCTCCAACCCGGCGCTCGAGCAGGTGGTGTCGCGGACGGTGGACTGGTGCGCGAGGCACGTCGCGTGACGCCGACGCTCGCCCGCGTGCGCGACGCCCTCGAGGATCATCGTGCCAAGCCCGAAACTGCGCCGGAAGCGCGCCCCGCCGCCGTCGCGCTGATCCTGCTCGAGGGCCCCCCCTCCCACGGGCTCGAGGCCCTCTTCATCCGACGGGCCGAGCGCAGCGACGATCCTTGGTCCGGGCAGGTCGCGCTACCGGGCGGCCGCTACGATCCCGGAGATGTCGATCTCCTGGTGACCGCGATCCGGGAGACGCGCGAGGAGACCGGGGTCGATCTCTCCGTCGCGGAGCGCCTCGGCGTGCTCGACGACCTCTACCCTCGAACTCCCACACTTCCCCCCGTGGTGGTACGCCCGTTCGTGTTCGCGCTCCCGTCTCGCCCGGCGCTCGTGCCCGGCGCCGAGGTGCAACGCGCGTTCTGGCTGCCGCTCGCGCGTTTGTCCCGGCCCGACGCGCGGCGCGACCTGACGCTCGCGGTGCGGGGCGTCGAGCGCACGTTTCCGGCTTACGTCATCGAAGGCGAGGTGATTTGGGGGATGACGGAGCGCATCCTGACGCCGTTCCTCCAATTAATCCTGTAGTCCCTCGAAATCCACATTTTCGCTTGACAATATCCTCAAATTAGCATAGTCTAATGTTGAAGAGTTATTCTTGTCTAAGTCGTTTTGCTGACCGCTGATAACCAGCCGCTCACAGCCGCTGTTCTAGCGCCTTTCCGGCAGGGAGAATCGGCATGCATGCAACGCTCCGGGACGCCAATCCACCGCTGACCCGTTCAGTCGAGGACTACCTCAAGGCCATCTACCACCTCTCGAACCAGGGCGGCTTCGCCGCGACGAGCGACATCGCCGCGATGCTCGAGGTCGCGCCGCCCTCGGTGAGCGGGATGGTGAAGCGGCTCTCGGAAGCCGGGCTGATCGAGCACGTCCCGTATCGGGGAGTCCAGCTTACGGCGCAGGGGCGGCGCGCGGCGCTGCGTATGATCCGCCGCCACCGCATTCTCGAGCTCTATCTCACGCAGCAGCTCGGCTACGATTGGGGCGGTGTGCACTCGGAAGCCGAGCGGCTCGAGCACGCCGTCTCGGACGAGCTAATCGACCGCATGGCTGGTGCGCTGGGGAACCCGCAGTACGACCCGCACGGCGATCCCATTCCGACCGCGACCGGCGAGATCGAGGAAGCCGAGCTCGTGTCCCTCGCCGACGCGGGCGTCGGCACGAAGCTCGAGCTGCGGCAGGTGGGGACGCAGGATCCGGCGCGCCTGCGCTATTTCGCCGAGCAAGGGCTCACCCCCGGCGTGCTGCTCACCGTGACCGCCCGCCAGCCGTTCAACGGGCCCACGACGATCGGGCTCGTGCCGTCGGGCGATCCACGCGTCGTGGGGCGCGAGCTGGCGCTCGTCCTGTGGTGCCGGGAAGTGCCGGTGACGGACCGTGGCTACGCGGGCCGTTGAGGCCGGGTCGGCCGGCCAGCCGCCCGAGTCGGGGTGGCGGCGGCCGCGGCTCGCGCCCAGTCTCGCCGAGGTTTATCGCACCGTCCCGGTTCGCGAGGGGCCGTGGTGGCGCAAGGCGCTCGCGTTTGCCGGTCCCGGCTACCTGGTGGCCGTGGGGTACATGGATCCCGGCAACTGGGCCACCGACCTGGCGGGCGGCTCGAAGTTCGGCTACGCGCTGCTGAGCGTGATCCTGCTCTCGAACCTCATGGCGATTCTGCTGCAAGGGCTCGCCTCGAAGCTCGGGATCGTCACCGGACGGGACTTGGCGCAGGCATGCCGGGATCACTTCTCAAGGCCGAGCTCCATCGCGTTGTGGGTGATCTGCGAGATCGCCATCGCCGCCTGCGATCTCGCGGAAGTGATCGGGTCGGCGATCGCTCTGAACCTGCTGTTCGGGATCCCGTTGCCGTGGGGTATCGCGATCACGGCGCTCGACGTGCTGCTCGTCCTGTTCCTCCAGCACAAGGGCTTCCGGCTGCTGGAGGCACTGGTGGTGGCGCTGATCGCCACGATCGCGGGCTGCTTCCTGTTCGAGATCATTCTCGCGCGCCCCGACCTGGCGGCGGTCGCGGCGGGCTTCGTCCCTGGCTCCTCGATCCTGGCGGACGGACACAAGCTCTACATCGCCATCGGCATCCTCGGCGCGACGGTGATGCCGCACAACCTCTACCTGCACTCGTCCGTGGTGCAGACCCGGCGCTACGAAGAGACCCCGGCCGGGAAGCGGGTAGCGGTACGGTACGCGTTCCTCGACTCCACCATCGCCTTGACATGCGCCCTCTTCATCAATGCAGCCATCCTCGTGGTCGCGGCAGCGACCTTCCACACTTCGGGCCATACCGAAGTCGCCGAGATCCAGGACGCCTACCAGCTGCTGACGCCGTTGCTCGGCGTGGCCGGCGCGAGCGCCGTGTTCGCCCTCGCCCTGCTCGCGTCCGGGCAGAACTCGACGCTCACGGGGACGCTCGCTGGCCAGATCGTCATGGAGGGGTTCCTGAACATCCGGATCCGTCCGTGGCTGCGGCGGCTCATCACGCGGCTGATCGCGATTGTGCCGGCCGCACTGACGGCTATCTTCTTCGGCGAGAGCGGCACTGCCAAGCTCCTTATCCTGAGCCAGGTGATCCTCAGCCTGCAGCTGTCCTTCGCCGTCTTCCCGCTCGTCCGGTTCACCTCGGACCGGGCGAAGATGGGCGAGTTTGTGAACCCCGCCTGGCTCAAAGCGCTCGCCTGGGTCGTAGCCTGGGCGATCGCCGGGTTCAATGCCTGGCTCCTGGTCCAGATCTTCCGGGGCAGCGTGTGATGTACTCGCGGATCCTCGTGCCGCTCGAAAACTCCCCCGCGGACAACACCATCCTGGCGCACGTGCGCCAGCTGGCGAAGCAGCTCGGCTCCTCGCTCGTCCTCATCCACGTGGCGGACGGGTGGGTGGCGCGGAACATCAACGAGCTCGACCTGCGGGAGTCGGAGGAGATCAAGCAGGACCGCGCGTATCTCAAGGACCTCTGCAGCGGGCTAGAGGCGGAAGGCTTCGACGCCGACGCAGTCCTGGCGGGGGGCGAGCCGGCGCGAGAAATCGCGGCGGCGGCCGAGCGTGAGCAGTGCGACCTGATCGCCATGGCCACGCACGGGCATCGGCTGCTGGCGGACGTCGTTCACGGCAGTGTCGCGACGGCATTACGGCATATGACGCGGATTCCGATCCTCATGGTGAGAGCAGATAAGAAATAAGAGACGTATCACAGAGGCGTAGCACAGAGACGTCACGCGAAGGCGTCACGCGAAGACGTATCACGAAGTCGCGTGACGCCTTTGCTTGACGCCTTCGCGTGACGTCTCTGTGTAACGTCTTATGTAGTTCTCGCCTGCTCTAGGGCCCGCAGGATGGCCGATAATCGCCGGTCCCGCGCTTCCCTAAGTTCCTCGACCTTTCCCTTATATGCCCGCTCGACCCCATGGGTGAGCGCGCGCTCCTGCTCCGGCTCGAGCCGCTGCCACGTGGCGAGCTGGCCCCACCACTCCTCAAAGCTCGCCAGCAGCTGCTGCAGAAACGCAGTCACCCCGCCGTCGCCCGCGGCGAGGTGGTAGGTGAGGTGCGGGCCCGCGGCAGCCCAGCCGAGTGCCGGCCCGAGCGAGACAGCGCGGTCGAGATCGTCCACTGCGATCACGCCGGTCAGTACGAGGTCGATGCACTCCCGCCACACCGCCGCGGCGATGCGACCGACCACGTAGCCCGGAACCGGCTTCTTGAGAACGATCGGCATCCGGCCGAGAGCCCGCAGGTAATCGTGCGCGCGCGCGACCATCGCCGCCGTCGTCTGCGCGCCGGGAACGAGCTCGACCAACGGGATGAGCTCCGGCGGGTTGAGAGGGTGCGCCACGAGGCAGCGATCCTGGCGGCGGCAGCGCGCGAACAGCTCCGTCGGCGGGATGCCGCTCGAGGAGCTCGTGACCAGCGCCTCGGGTCCCGCCACGTCCTCGATGGCGTGAAACAGCCGTTGCTTGGCGACGAGGTCCTCGTTGATAGCCTCCATAACCCAGTCGGCGTCCTGCACCGCGTGCAGCAGGCTGCGGCCCTGCTGCAGCTCGAGCAGCCCGCGCTCCACGATCCCCTGTGTGGCGCGCCCGAGCGCCACTAGCGCGCGCGCCCGGCGCGGCACGTCGGTCGCGGCGCGCTCCAGGCCCCGCGCGCTGGCGTCGAAGATCATGACGGGCCAGCCCGCGGCAGCGCACAGGGCCGCCCAGCCGCAGCCGATGTCGCCGGCGCCGATCACGGCCACCTTGCGCGGCAGCGGCGTCACACGGTCGCTCCTTCCTGAGAGATCGCCGTCGGCGTCGCCCGCGTCGCCCAGCGGAACACGCGCTCCGAGAGGAGCGGCCGCACCCGGCTCATATCGACCTGCGTCGCGACCCGCACACGCGCGCCGTCCGGCTTCACGCGGGTGTGCCCCCGGTGGTCCCCATCGTCCAGGCCCACGGCGAGGTTGCGGTCCTCGAACGTGAGCACGTCGGGGCGGAGCAGCAGGGCGATCGGCAGCACGTCGTTCACGATGCACCCGTCCAGCCCCTCGGCCTGCTTGTGGAACTCCATGTAAAAGCGCAGGGCGTCGTGGATCCAGCGGGCGTTGGGGGACTGGGAATGCGCCAGCCGGGTCACGTCCTGCGGGCCGAGCACGGCCTCGCGGGTGACATCGAGCCCGACCAGCTCCGTCGGCAGCTCGGCACGGAGCACCGTGTCGAGCGCCTCCGGGTCGCACCAGGCGTTGAACTCGGCATAACGGGTCGTGTTGCCCCTGGCGGCGATGTTCCCCACCATCGCGATGTGGCGGGCGACCTTGGCGCGCACCACCTCCGGCTCGCGCCGCAGCGCCAACGCGAGGCTCGTCACCGGCCCGAGCGTGACCAACGTGACCGGCTGGGGCTGCTCGGCGAGCAATCGGTCGAGCGATTTCACCCAGTCGAGGATCACGCCCGGGGGAGGCAGCTCCGCGTAGCCGAGCCCCGTCGCGCCGTGCGTCTCCCGTGCCACCGCGAGCTGTCGCCTGAGCGGCCGGCGCGCCCCCACGCCCAGCGTGACACGCCTGCCCGCTCGACGCAGTATCTCGACGGCGTTCCTGTAGGCATTCTCGACTACCGTGTTGCCGTAGGAGACCGAAATGCCGCGCAGGTCCAGCTCCGGCGACGCGAGCGCGAGCAGCAGCGCCAGCATGTCGTCGATGCCGGGGTCCGTGTCGATTACGACGGGATGCGGGATGGGGGATGCGGGGTGCGTCGAGTCTGGCACGGATAAACGCTAGGGAGCCCGTACCTCGTTTGCAATAGTCCGGCGCATATTCGCGAACTCCGCCGCACCGCCGAATCCGAAGATCCGCTCGATGATGCGGCCCCGGCGATCGAGCAGCACGGAGTAGGGAAGGCCGCGGTAGTGGTAGGTCTGCTTCATGCGCCCTCCGCCCACCAGGATCGGGAACGGCGGACGGAACTGGCGCACGAACGCCAGCATCTTGCCGCGGTCCACGTCGTCCGAGATCGCGGCGATCTCAAAGTCCTGGCGGGCGAACTCGCGGTACAGCTCGGCCATGTGGGGGAACTCCTCACGGCACGGGTCGCACCACGACGCCCAGAAGTTCACGAGCGTCACCTTCCCCGCGAACCGCGCGAGCGTGACGGTGTCTCCCCGCACATCGGGAAGTGCGAAGGCGGGAGTGAAGAGCTCGCGCTCCGGCTGCTCCAGGCCGGCGACGAGCGAGTCGGCGTCGAAGGTCGCGAGCTGGCTGCGCGCACCGACCGCGACGGCGGTCTCGCGAGCCGCGAGGTGGCGGGTCGCGAGGATCGCGCCGCTTGCCGTGTCGATGACGTCGACGCGCAGCTTGGTGGCGCCCGAGTCATCGGAGCCCAGGGCGTACAGCCGGCCGTCCGGCCCGAGCGCGAGCGCCACGTTGACGAGCGCCTTCCGGACGCCGATGTCACGCCCCTGCGCGGGCAAGAACTCGGGATCGGCCTCGGTCCGGAACAGCCCGCGCTTAGCGGTCCAGCGCAGCGTGCCACCGGCTGAGTACTTGCGGATCTCGTCCCGCACCAGCGGCGCGAAATAGACGGACCCATCGGGTCCCACTGTGACGGCCCCCGCGTTCGCCAGCTGGGCGAGAAACGGGACGGGCGGCAAGTGGATCGTCGCGAGCCCGGCCACTGGCTTTCCGAGCGTGTCGAGGATCCGGATCAACGGCGCCGTGTCAGGCTCCGCCGTGAATTGGGGGATGTAATACGGCGAGCGCACCGCCACGACGGTGCCCCCCCCCGCGGCGTACAGCGACGCGGGGTTGGGGCTCTCCCACTCGCGCACCGGACGGCCGGTCGTGTCGAGCACGATCCCCTCTCCCGTGCGCTCGGTAACGAGCAGCGCGGTGCCGAGGGTTGCCACCGCCATGGGGTTGGCGAGCCGCGAGCTCGTGACGCTCCGCGCCACGCGCAGCCGCGCGTCGAACCCTACCAGTCGGCTGTTATCGGGGTCGGGCGCCCAGGACAGGCCGCCCAGGGAGGCCGCCGGAGAGCGACGGAAGAAGAGGAGGGTGAGGCCGCTGGGCGCCGGGGATCCGCAGGCGACGAGCGCCGCGGCCAGCAGCCCGGCGCCCAGCGCACGGCGCATCAGGTCGCGGCCGCGACCGTCTTGATCTCGATGGTGTGCAACCCGCTCACCATGCGATGCGTGCCCGTCACCTTCACCTTGCCCTCGATGTACTGCTCCAGCTTCGAGTTCTGGGGATCCCCCGGCTTGGCGCTCACCGGCACGTAGATCGTGCCGTCGCTCGACAGGATGCCGAGCGGCACCCCCGCCTTGGCGCACGCCTGCGCGCAGCCCTTGTGGGCCGCGCCCGACGCCCCGTTGGTCGTGAAACAATTCAGGTCGACCACTTGGCCCGTGAGCGTCATCTCGTTGCCCGGCGTCGCCGCGTGCCCCTGCGCCGCCAGCGGCAGCGCGCAGCAGGCCAGTACGGCCGTCGTGGCCATGATCCGCTTCAACATCGTGCGATCCTCCTGTAGCGAGTACACTGAAAGAAAAACTCCGCATGTGCGGGGACGACCCGCGGTCGTCTCCCGTGTACCATACGTGCCGACCGGCGGTTCCAGATTGGGCTATATTGGGCGCCATGAACGCCGCCTATCGTCAACTCCTGGAGACGTTTGGCCAGGGGTGGGGGGCCGGGGACGTGGATACGATCCTGTCCGTGTTCGCCCCCGACGCCGTGTTCCTCGAGACCCCTTTCAGCGAGCAGAGCGTGGGGAGCGACGCCATCCGGGCCTACTGGAAGGACATCCCCACGAACCAGGCGGATGTGACCTTCAAGTCGGGCGAGATCTACGCGGCGGGCCCCTGGTTCGCCACGGAATTCCGCTGCACCTACCGCCGCCGCCGCACCGGCGAGTGGGTCGACGCGCGCGGCGCGATGTTCTGCGAGACGAAAGACGGCAAGATCACGGAAATGAGGATGTATTGGCATAGGTACCCGTGACAACAAAAAGGCGTAGCACAGAGACGTAGCACAGAGACGTAGCACAAAGACGTAGCACGAAAGCGTAGCACGAAAGGCGTAGCACGGATACGTCTCGCGAACCCGTAGGTATCGGCGCTCGCATCCATCTCGGGACACAGGGCTGGAACTACCCCGCCTGGGTGGGGCCCTTCTATCCCGCTGGCACGAAGCCTCACGACTTCCTCTCCTTCTATAGCAGGGCCTTCGGCACGGTCGAAGTGGACTCGACCTATCACGCGACGCCGGGCGAGCACGTGGTGCGCGGCTGGGCGGAGCGGGTGCCGGCGCGATTCAGCTTCGCGCTCAAGCTCCCGCGCGAGCTCACCCCCGAAGCGCAGGCTCCGGACGCCGGGCAGCTGGCGCTGTTCTGCGAGCGCGCCCGGCTGCTCGGCGACAAGCTGGGCCCCGTGCTGGTGCAGCTCGGCCCCGAGTTCGGCCCGGACCGTTGGCACACGGTCGGCGCGTTTCTGGCACGACTCCCCGCCGGGCTGCGTTGGGCGGTCGAGTTCCGGCAGCGCGGCTGGGTCGGCCCGAAGCTGCTCGACTTGCTGCACCGCCACGGTGTCGCCCTGGTGCTGGTGGAGGGGCGCTGGCTCGAGCGTGAAAAGATGATCGATCTCGCGATCCGCCCCACGGCCGACTTCGCCTACGTGCGCTGGATGGGCGGCGGGAAGCGCATCGAGGACCGCGACCGCGAGCTGTCGATGTGGGCGATGGCCCTCGCCGCGCTCGCGGCGCGCGTGTCGACAGTGTACGGCTACTTCAGCAATCACTTCCAGGGGCACGCGCCGGCGAGCGCGAGGGAGATGCAGCGACTCATAGGGGTGAGTCCTGTGGAGCCGGAGCAGCTCCGGTCCCAGACCAGCCTGTTCTGATCATCGCACGGCTGCGATCGTCGGGGATCTGATCATCGTAGGGGCGCAGCATGCTGCGCCCCTACACGGCCCCCGGGTCCTGCGTTGCCTTACGTCCTGCGCCTGACGTACTCCAACGCCTCTTCCATCAGCCCGGCATTGCGCATCCCGATGCGCATCGCTTGCGTCACGGCGTCTTCCTCACTCATGCCCTGATCGAGCATGAAGTAGGGAATCAGCACCACACCCACCCTGTTCCCACTGGCACAGTAGAAGAAGACGCGCTTCTTCCCCACGAGGTCTCGCACCGTCGTCCGCAGCTTGTCGAACGTCGCGTCACTGAGCGGCCCGTGGCTCACGGGAATATTCACGTACTCGAGCCCCGCAGCCACGACCGCGTCGGGAGTGCGGAACGGACGCGGCTCCATCGGCTCGCGGATGTCGAGCATGACCTGACACCCTGCCCGCTTGAGGGCCGCGAGATGCTCCAGCGTAGGTTGGCCGCCGGTGACGATCCCGGGAATCGGCTCGCAGGCGTTGGCGACGCCGGCGGCGGCGTCGAGCAGTTGGCTCATGGCACCGACCGTGGCTACTTTTCGTTGCTCAATCTAGTGCAACCCGCCCCCTCATGCCCTCCTCCCGCCGCGGCTCATTGCGCGCGCACCTGGCACCGCGCCAGAAGCTGTGGCTGAACTGGGACGGCGCGTTCCTCATGGGGCCGCGCTATCTCCGCTTCCTCGACGCGGTCGACCGCGCCGGGACGATCCGAGCGGCGGGGCAAGCGGTGGGCTGGAGCTACCGCACCTGCCTCAACCGCATCCGCCAGATGGAGCGCGTGCTCGGCGCGAAGGTACTCACCACCACGCGCGGCGGCTCCAGCAGGGGCGGCGCGCGGCTCACGCCTGAGGCCCGCCGGCTCCTCAAGGTGTTCGCGCACTGGCGGCGGGAAGTGGAGCGTCTCAGTCTCGCGGCATTTCGCAAGATCCTCCGCCGATAGGCAGCGCCTTGCCTATCGAATCGCGGCGCGCTAGCTTCGCGCCGCGCGCAGTCCACTCCCTTCCGTCACGCGAAAGGCAGTTACGTGCGATCGAGCCCGGTGCTCGCTGCGTTGTCGCTCGCCGCGCCCCTGACTACGCCCGCGCTCGGTCAGACGCCCGCCGCCGTGTCGGCCGCGCCGCGGATCTCCGGCTACATCCAGCCCCGCTTCCAGACCGTGGGAGACTCCGCCACGTTTCTGCTGCGGCGCGCGCGGTTCGCGCTCGAAGGGTCGCTCACGGCGTGGGCCTCGTACCGCGCCCAGGTCGAGATGCGAACCAACGGCGCCCCGGCCACGCCGCCCGCGTCCCCGCTGACGGTGTCGATCACCGATCTCTTCGTGCGGTTGACGCACCAGCGCTGGACCGGCACCGTGGGCCAGTTCCGCGTGCCGTTCGCCCTCGAATCGCTGCTCAGCTCGGGGATGCTCGAGACCACCGAGCGCTCGCGCATCGTCACGGCCGCCCGGCGCGACATCGGCGCCGAGCTGGAGTGGCGCATTGCGGACCGGCTGACGCTGCAGGGCGCCCTGGTGAACGGCGAGGGGCCGAACCGCGCCGCCAATCCGGACAATCGCATGGCATACATCGCGCGCGCCACGGTCACGCCGGTCAAGGGACTGGACGTGGGCGGCGCCTTCGCGGGCTACAGCGACAGCGCTGAGGTCGACGCCCAGGCGATGTACCGGACGACGCGCGGCGTGGCGCGTGTCGAGTACATCCGGGACCGCAACCGCAGGACGGACGTTCACACGGTCGGCTGGTACGCCCTCGCGGGGTACCGCGTCGTTCCCCAGCTGGTGGAGCTGCTGGGCCGTGTAGAGCAATACGACCCGAGCGATCAGGTCGCGACCGACCGCTCGACCGGCTACCTCGTCGGACTGCAGTACTTCATCCGCGGCGACGACTTCAAGGTGATGGCCGACTACGAGGTGTTCCGAGAGCAGGGGCTGCAGCTCGACAACAACCGCGGCGTGGTGCAGCTGCAGGTGCGGTGGTGATGGTCGGACGGTCGGACGGTCGGACGGTCGGACTGATGCTCGCGGCAGCAGCTGGGCTGCTGTCCGCCCGTCCGACTGTCCGACAGTCCAGCCAGATCCTCCTCGCCACCACCACCTCTACGCGTGACGCCGGGCTGCTCGATTCGCTGCTGCCCGTCTTCGAGCGTCAGACCGGGTACCGGGTCAAAGTCATCGCCGTCGGCAGCGGCCAGGCGCTCGAGATGGGACGCCGGGGGGACGCCGACGTGGTGCTGTCGCACGCGCCGGAGGCGGAGCGCGTGCTCGCGGACTCGGGGTACTTCCTGCGCCGCCGCCTGGTCATGCACAACGACTTCCTCATCGTGGGGCCGGCGGCGGACCGCGCGGGGCTGCGGGGGCTGAACGACGCCGTCGCCGCGCTGCGCCGCGTCGCGGCAGCAGGGGCGACCTTCATCTCCCGCGGCGACCGGTCGGGCACCCACCAGCGCGAGCTGCAGCTTTGGAAAGAAGCCGGCGTCGTCCCGCCGGCGGGGTCGCGGGCAGGGTGGTACGTCGAGTCGGGCCAGGGCATGGCGGCGACACTGCAGATGGCGGACGAGAAGCGCGCGTACACCATGACCGACCGCGCGACCTACCTCGCCTGGCGCGACAAGGTGCAGCTCGTGCCCCAAGTCGAGGGGGACTCGCTGCTCTACAACGTGTATCACGTGATGGAGGTGAATCCGAAGAATGCACCGCGCGTGAACACGGCCGGTGGCAAGACGCTCGCGGACTTTCTGGTCGCGCCCGAGACCCAGGCGCTGATCGGCGCGTTCGGGAAATCGCGTTTCGGGCAGAGCCTGTTCATGCCGGACGCCGGGAAGCCCGATCACTGGTGAGGCGATGTCTCGCTCCGAGACACGCCGCTGTCCCCGCAGGAGGTCAGAGCGGCGGGGGGCCCCTGGGGCTGTTAACCTCGCGGCGGGCAGAGGGTCAAAGGCATGCCGGAAACCGGCATGCTTCTTGATGTGTTACCCCTCTTAGGGGTATATAGAGGAAGGACGTTATGGTTCTCGCACTCATGGTCTCACTGCTCGCTTCCGCGCCGCCCGACCCGGCTAGCGCGCTCCGCAGTGACGATCCACCCATCAAGGTTTCACTCAACCAAGACAACTATTTCGAGCGCGGCGACAGGGCGCGCGTGAAGGTGCGCACCGCCGAAGACGGGTATGTCGTCGTGCTCCGCAGCGACGCACAAGGGCGCGTACGGGTGCTGTTCCCTCTCGATCCCAGCGACGACGACTTCGTGCGCGGCGGCAAGACGCTCGAGGTGCGCGGTCGCGGCGACCGTGAGGCGTTCTACATCGACGACGGCGAAGGCTCCGGCGTGGTGCTCGCGGCCCGGTCGGCGGCGCCGTTCAAGTTCGAAGAGTTCGTGCGTGGCGATCACTGGGACTACCGCGTACTCGGCGCGCGCGACGGGGACGACAAGGAGCAGGCCCTGCTCGACATCGTGCAGCGCATGGCGCCTGACGGGCACTTCGACTACGATGCGGTGCATTATACGGTCGCGGCGCCCGGCTCCTACTACAGCGGCTACAATCACTACTACTCGCCGTTCGGCTGGCGCCTGGGCTTCCGCTATGGCTACGGCTGGCCGTACTACGGCTACGGCTTCGGCTACAGCTCGTGCTTCGATCCGTTCTTCTACGACCCGTTCTTCTGCGGGGCCACGTTCTACGATCCGTTCTTCTACCCGCGGTACGGATACGCGCCGTTCATCTACACCGGCGGGATCGTCATCTACAACCGTCGCAGCTATGGCGGCGGCCTGTTCATCGACCGCGCGCGGCGGGGTTGGGGGGGCACGGGAGTCGGGGGAGGCTTGGTGTTCAAAGATCGCGCGGCCGGGGCGCCGACGGTGATGGGAGTCACCCCCCGGTTCCGGCT
>Ga0209375_1000237_pt1 | contig 52127 bp, 37 predicted proteins | sample GraSoiAngelo_131_FD_185888 | JGI IMG/M metagenome (GOLD analysis project Ga0209375, IMG submission 185888) | Grasslands soil microbial communities from the Angelo Coastal Reserve, California, USA - 14_0929_02_30cm (SPAdes) (version 2) | ecosystem: Environmental > Terrestrial > Soil > Grasslands ...
CTTCGCCCCGTCCATCAACTACGGCGGGCGCCTCGCGGGCGACACATCGACCGGGCTCTATGTCGGCGCCGCCCTCCACTACTACGTCGGCGTCGGATACGCGCGGACCGACGGCGACGCCGGCTTCATCACCGGAGCGACGATCTTCGCCGGCGCGAACCCGGTCACGCCCGACGGGCGGACGTTCACCCAGTACTCCAAGCCGGGGAACACCCTCGGCCACGGCATCGGTGCCGACTTCGGCGTCGCCTGGATCGCCGGACCGATCGAGCTGGGCCTCGGCGTCAACGACATCGGCGCGACCATCACGTGGCCCGACACGCGTCAGGACAGCGCGTTCTACCGCCGGCCGCCGGGTTCGACCCAGAGCACGAGCTATTCGACGCTCATAGCCAACCACGTGGAGACGAAGACCAAGCTGCCTGTGTCCTACATCGCCAACCTGGCGTACGCGGTCGGCAACACGACGCTCGGGGCCGATGTCCTGAACACCGGACGCGGCAGCGTCGTGCACGTGGGGGGTGAGCAGCGAGTCGGTGTCGTCGCGCTGCGCGGTGGCGTGGCACGCGACCAGCGGAAGCGGATCGAGTTCGGGTGGGGTGGCGGCCTGCGACTTGGCGCGCTCGGCCTAGACCTGGGATTCTGGACGCACACCAACTCGCTCTCGAACGAGCGCGGCATCACGATGGCGACGTCGCTCTCGATCTATTAGGAGGCAGGATGCGCGCGAAGTGGCTCTGGGTGCTGGCGCTCACCGCGCTGCTGGGGGGATGCGGGCAGGGGCGTGCGATTTTCGACATCGATGTCTTCAGCTTCCTCCACGCCACGGCTGCGGATACGTTGCCGTATATCGGGCCGCTGCCCCCCGGCGTGCCGGACACCATCCCGGTGCAGACAGTCAACTCTCTCGGCATCGGCACGTCGTCGATCGTGGACACGGTCCGCCTCACCGGTACGGTCGATTTCGTAAACGCCACGGGCACGGGCAACGTGGCCTTCCAGGTGTATTTCGACTCGGTCAAGAGCTCGGTATATAGCGGGACGCCCGCCTTCAGCGTCACTGGACCGGTGACTCCCAGCGCGACGACCACCAGCCCGTTCACCATCCCGAACCTCCCGGATGCTCTGAAGCCGTTGTTCCTCGCATCCACGGTGTACGTGGGCATCAGGGCGTCGGCGACGGGCACGATACGGGGAACGGCGAAGCTCACAGCGCTGCGGGCGCGGATCGTGATTCAAGACAAGATCTTCTGACGGGAGCATTTTCGCGGCCATGCGTCGGCTTCTGCCCCGGCTCGCGCTGTTCGGGGCTGCTCTCCCCCTGCTGGTCGCCACCTGCCGGGACGACCCGGTGGGCCCAGGACGGGGGGGAGCGGCGTACCTCGCCATCCAGCCCGTGGTCAGCGCCACGGTCGATCTCGCCGCCTTCGGGTTGACAGCCGACACCATCCGTCTGGTCGTGATCCGGCGCCCGGCGGACACGCTGCGCGCGCTCACCGTCTTCTTCGATCCAGACTCGTCCCAGATCCGCCTGGCGACCGACGTGGTGCTCCGGGCGGCGGTGGAAACCCTCACCGTGCATCTGGAGCTGCGGGGCGGCGGTTTCGCCCTGTTCTCGGGCACGCGAGCTCTGGAGGTGCGGGCCGGGCGACCGGGCGCGCCGCAGCAGATCCCGGTGACGTACACGGGGCCCGGCAGTACCGTCGCCGCCCTGACCCTCACCCCGCGCGATACCGTGCTCACCTTTGGGGACTCGTTCCGCTTTCGCGTGAGCGCACGCGACGCGAGCGGCGCGCCGGTGGCGCTCTTCTACGTGGCGTGGAGCAGCAGCGACACGACCGGCCTGCGTGTGAACGCCACCGGGCTCGCCCGCGCGCCGAGCGCTCGGGCGGCGCTCACGCTGCGGGCTCGCGCGCCGAGCGGCGCCGCGGACTCGACCCCGGTGACGGTCATCCCCGTCCCCACCCTGCTGAGCGTCGTGAGCGGGGCCGGACAGAGCGGGGTCGTCGGAGTCGCGTTGCCGCTGCCGTTCCGGGTGCGCGTGACGGCCGCCGACGGGCTGGGCGTGAAGGGCATCCCGGTGCGGTTCCGCGCCCTTGGCAGCGGCGGGGCCGCCGTCGCCGACTCGCTGGTCGTGTCGGACACGGGTGGCTACGCCGCCACGGTCGGGACGCTCGGTACGATCGCGGGGTCCCAGACCTTCGAGGCGAGTGCGTTCGCGCTGCCCGCCACGAGCGTCAGCGCCACCGCGCTGGCGGGAGCCGTCTCCACCGTCACATCCATCGTGACGGCGTCCGCCGCGAGCGTCTTGTCGGGGGCCATCGCTACGCTCACCCTGCGAGCCAAGGATGCCTTCGGGAACAGCCTCACGGCTGGCGGTCGCGCCGTCGCGTTCACCGTGACGGGCGGCACGAGCACCGGCGTGGTCGGCCCGACGACCGATCACGGCGACGGCACGTACACGGCGCCGTTCACAGGTGTGCTCGCTGGAACTGCCCTGACGATCGGCGCGACGATCGACGGCAGCCCCGTGACGTCGCCTCTGCCGACGCTCGCGGTATTGGCCGGCGCCGTCGCGCAGGTGGTGGTCACTCCGGCCTCGGCGGCGCTCGATGCGCTGGGGCTCACGCAGCGCTTTTCCGCCACGGCACGGGACGCGAACGGCAATGTCATCTCAGGGCAAGCGTTCACGTGGACGTCCGACAACCCGATCGTCGCCCTCGTGGACCCGAGCGGCGTCGTCACGGCGGTCGCGAACGGCACCGCCACGATCACGGCCGCAGCCGCCGGGGTCTCCGGCACCGCGACTCTCGCGGTCGCGCAGATAGTTCGGTCGGTGGTGGTGAGCCCGGCGTCGGCGGCGCTCGCGACCGCTAATCTGCTGCAGCAGCAGTACAGCGCGGTCGCGCTCGATGGCAACGGGCGCCCGGTCGCGGGCCAGACTTTCACGTGGAGCTCGTCGGACCCCGCGATCGCCACGGTGGATGCGACCGGGCTCGCCACCGGCCTCACGCCCGGCTCTGTCACGATCACGGCGACCACGGCCGGCGTGGCGGGGACCGCCACGCTCTCGGTGGCACAGGTCGTCACGTCGGTGGCGGTGACACCGGCGTCCGCCTCGCTCGACGCCCTGGGGCTTGCGCAACAGTTCAACGCGATCGCGCAGGACGCTAGCGGCAACGTGATCCTCGGCCGGAGCTTCACGTGGTCGGCATCGCCGGCGGGCGTGGCCACGATCGATCCGGTGACGGGGCTCGCCACCGCGCTTGCGAACGGCGTCACGACGATCACAGCGACGACCGGTGGGGTGTCAGGCACCGCCACCCTGTCGGTGGCGCAGATCGTCAAATCCGTCGTAGTGACCCCGGCGAGCGCGACGCTCGACGCCCTCGGGCTCACACAGCAGTTCAGTGCAGTGGCGCAGGACGCCAACGGGAACGTGGTTCCGGGACAGACGTTCACCTGGTCGGCGTCTCCCGCGGGGGTAGTGGCCATCGACCCGGTGACTGGGCTCGCCACGGCGCTTGCGAACGGTGTGGCGACGATCACTGCGACGACGGCCGGTGTGTCGGGGACGGCCGTGCTGTCGGTCGCGCAGGCGGTGGGTTCGGTGGTCGTGAGCCCGGCGGCCGCGACGCTCGCCGGCCTCGGGCTCACGCAGCAGTTCACAGCCGTCGCACAGGACGCTAACGGGAATCCGGTGCCGGGACAGACCTTCACGTGGACCTCTTCGCAGCCCCTCATCGCCAGCGTGGATCCGACGGGGCTGGCCACGGCGCTCGCGATTGGGACCGCCGTTATCACGGCAACGACCGGCGGCGTGTCGGGCACGGCCATGTTGTCGATCTTGTAGGCGGCGACCGCCAGAGCCCGGTCCGGCGTCCTGTGGCGTCGGCGCAACGGGGTCTCCAGTGCGCCCGTTGCCCTACTTGGCCACTCCGAAGAGCTAATTCGTTGTCCCATCGGGGCGAACCTACCCCACCCCAAGCAAACTCGATGGATGTGGCCTCGAACTTGAGGCAAGTCTTCGACGCATGTCGGAGCCCAGTTTCCGTCCCGCTCTGTCGAACCCCGCACCCCGGTCGCGCGCGGCGCGAGCCGACGACGCGTGGCAGGCGGCGTTCGAGACGCACTACGTCGACCTGTGCGAGTATGTCCTCCGCCTCGTCGGGTCAGCGGAAGCCGCGCGGGACATCGTGCACGACCTCTTTCTGCACCTGTGGGATGCGCGGGGCCCGCGCGACTCGGTCCGCCTGAACCGGCCCTACCTGTACGTTGCGGCACGGAACTGGGCGCTCAAGTACTTGCGCCACCGGCGCGTGGCCCAGGCCTGGATCGATCGCGCCAGCCACGAGGAGGCGCCGGTCTCGGACACCCCCGAGGATCTCTGCTTGCGCCGCGAGCTGGACGCTGCCGTCCGGCGCGCGATCGCAGACCTGCCGCAGCGCTGTCGCGAGATCTTCGTGCTCCGCCGCCGCGACCAGCTCGGCTACCGGGAGATCGCGCTGCGGCTGGGCGTGTCGCTCGGGACCGTCAAATCCCAGATGTGGCGGGCGACGGTGCGGCTGAAAGAACAGTTGGCGCCGCACCTCGCCCCTCCCGTCGCTCCCGCGAGCCGCAACACCTACCGCCTGCTCTAGCGGCCCCCCCCCACAGGGGCTTCATACTCGTCGCCCATTCAGGGGTTCTCTGAGTGGGGCCAAGTGTCATGATCGAAGCATCCGACTTGCTGCGATTCGTTGAGGGCGAGTGCTCGCCCGCGGAGGCCGCGGCGATCCAGGCGTGGATCGCGGCCGACTCCGCACGGGGGGAGTTGCTGGACGAGCTCCGCGCTGTCTGGCGGCTCACGGGTGACCTCACCCGGCCGTGGGACGTCGGAGCCGCCCGCGGCCGGCTGCTGAGGGCACGCCGCGGTGCCCCGCCGCCGGGGACGCCTACGCTCCAGCTGCACTCACGGGCGACCGCTCCGCCCCGGCCACGTCGCTGGGGGACGGTGACGGTGTGGCCCGCGCGGATCGCGGCGGCGGTCCTGCTCGTGATCGCCGGCGCCGCCTTCTGGTCGCGTCGTTCGCCGCCTGCAGCGCCGCGCGAGTATGCGACGGCGCCCGGGCAGCGGGCGGCGCTCACGTTTCCCGACGGCTCCCGCGTGTTGCTCAGCGTCGGCACGCGACTCCTGGTACCGCGCGACTACGGCGTGGTGGTGCGCGCCGTGGAGCTCGAAGGCGAAGCGTACTTCGCCGTGCGGCACGATCCGGCGCGCCCTTTTCTCGTTCGCACTGAACATGGTACGACCGAGGATCTTGGCACCGAGTTCGACGTTCGCGCCTACCGTGATGAGCAGTCCCTGCAGGTCGTCGTGGCCACCGGCCGGGTGGCGCTGCGGGGCACCGAGGCGGCCGATTCGGTGCTGATGCTGCGGCCGCGTGAGCGCGGCGTGATCGCTTCCAGCGGCAGCGCGACCGTCACTACCCGCGTTTCGCTGGAGCACTACCTCGCCTGGACGCGCGGGACGCTGCGGTTCGACGATGCGCCGCTCTCGAGCGTCCTCGCACAGCTGGAACGCTGGTACGACCTCGACATCCAGATTGCGGATCCGTCGTTGCGGCAGGAGCGGCTGACGATCTCGTTCACGACGGAATCGGCCGATGAGGCGGTTACGGCCTTGGCGAGAGTGCTGGGCGTGCGATTCACCCGGGCCGACCGCGTGGTCCGGCTCGTTCCCGTTCATTCGCGCCAGTAGAGGAGGGAGGCTGGTTATGCGGTTTCTGATCACGGTTGCGGGTCTGCTCGTCGTGACTGGCACCCCCGCGCGGGTGTGCGTCGCCCGAGCCAGCGTGCGGCCGGTCGTCTTGCAGGATGCCGATCCATTCTCGCCGCTGGACCGCACAGTGAGTCTGGCGCTCGATCGCGTGCCCCTGAAAGCCGCGCTCGACGCCGTCGCGCGACAGACCGGCGTGCGCATCGCCTATTCGCGGCGGGTCGTGCCACTCAACCGGCGGGTCTCCCTCCAGCTCGGAGCGGTGAGCGTGGGAACAGCGCTGGACACGCTGCTGCAGGGCACCGGCGTGGCGCCGACGCTGGACCGCACCGGTCAGATCTTGCTCGTCACAGACTCGGACGCGGCGAGCCGGAGTGCACGCCAGACCGGCTCCGTGATCGGAACGGTCAGAGACGCGGGTAGTGGTGCCCCGCTCGCGTCGGTCGCCGTCACGGTGGTCGGCACGCGCTTCAGCGGCGGGACGCAAGCCGACGGCCGCTATGCCATTAACGGCGTGCCGCCGGGGACCTACCGGTTGCGTGCCCGGCTGCTGGGCTACGCTCCGGGGGACACGAGCGTCGTCGTGCAGGATGGCCAGGAAACCGTCGCGGACTTCGGACTCCGCGGCAGCGCCATCGAGCTCAACCCAGTGGTGGCGGTCGGCTACGCCAACGTTCGAAAAAGTGATCTGACGGGCGCCGTGTCGTCGGTGTCGGCGGAGGAGTTCGCGACCAAGGCCGCACCGACGGTGACGCTCTCGAGCGGCCTGCAGGGGAAGGCGGCGGGCGTGCACGTGATCGACAATTCGGGCATGCCGGGCGTCGGCGCGCGCGTGCGGATCCGCGGCAACGGCTCGATCAACGCGAACAGCGAGCCGCTCTACGTCATCGACGGCCTCCCAGCCGAGCAGGGCTCAAACTCGACCGATCCGAAGAGCAACCCGCTGATGTCCGTCGACCCCAGCGAGATCCAGTCGATCGACGTGCTGAAAGACGCGTCCGCGACGGCGATCTACGGCGCGCGCGGCGCCAACGGCGTCGTGCTGATCACGACCCGGCGAGGCCAGGCCGGCAAGAGCCGGGTGACGCTGGAATCGAGCGCCGGCACTCAGACGATCGCGAAGAGGATCCCGGTGCTCGACGCGCAGCAGTTCATGCTGTTGTCGAACGACGCGAGAGCCAACGCCAACCTTTCCAAGCTGTACAGCGATGCGCAGATCGCCGCGGCGCAAACCTACGACTACCCGGCGATGATGCTGCGCTCGGGGTTGCAGGCCAACCAGACCATCAGTCTCTCGGGCGGAGAGCAACGCCTGCGGTACCTGCTGAGCGGCAACTTCACGCGGCAGGAGGGGATCGAGCTCGGCTCCGACTTCAACCGCTACGGCCTCCGGCTCAACCTCGACGGGGACGTGAGCCCGCGGTTCCGCTGGGGCACGAGCCTGAGCATGACGCGCGTCGCCCGCAACGCCCCCGGCGTGGAGAACGCCGCGGTCGGCAACAGCGCGAACGGCATCCAGGCCGCCATGCAGTTCGCCCCCTACGCGGCCCCCCGGGACACGGCGGGCAACTGGATCAAGACCTCGCCGTCCACTGAGCCGGTCCCGAACCCGATTGCGCGAGCTACCGAGGAGACTGACCTCAACACGACGTCACGGATGCTCGGCAGCATCTTCGGGGAATTCGACATCACACCGGCGCTGCGGGTGAAGAGCACGTTCGGCGGGAGCTTCCAGTTCAACGGCATCCACTTCTTCGCTCCCCGCACCATCCTCGACGGCGGGGCGGGCGGGAGCGGGTGGATCTATTCGAGCCAAGGTCGGGTGCTGACCAACGAGAACAACGTGACCTTCCACGGGACCGTCGGTCCGGGCAGCCTGGACGCGCTCGCCGGTTTTTCCGTCCAGACCACGGACAGTGAGGCCGTGCAGGGCAACGCGGCGAACTTCCCGACGGACGTGACGACCGTCTACAGTCTCGGCTCCGGCTCGCAGCTTTCGCCCGCGGGCAGCGGCGTCATCGAGGCCGCGATCCTCTCCTACCTCGGCCGCGCCAATTACGTCATCGCCGACAAGTACATCTTCACGCTCACGGGGCGGCGCGATGGCTCGAGCGTCTTCGGCGCGAACCACAAGTGGGCGTTCTTTCCCTCGGGTGCCTTCGCGTGGCGCATCGGAAACGAGGGCTTCATGCAGAGCCAGTCGCTGTTCAACGACCTGAAGCTGCGCTTGAGCTATGGCAAGGTGGGCAACCAGGCTGTCGCCCCGTACCAGTCGCTGTCGCGGCTGGGGGTTGCCTGGTACTCGTCTGGTGCAACCGAGATCCCGGCGCTGGCTCCAGGCGGCGGCATGCCCAATCCCGACCTGAAGTGGGAGGAGAAGAGCGAGCTCAACGTCGGGGTCGACGCGAGCCTCCTGAACAACCGCGTCACGCTGTCGCTCGACGCCTACCATGCCAAGACGACGGACCTGCTGCTCTCGGTCCCTGTCCCGTCCACCACCGGCTTCTCGAGCCAGCTTCGCAACATCGGCTCGCTGCAGAACCGCGGGGTGGAGTTGTCGCTCAGCACCGTCAACGTGCAACGTGGCGACATGACCTGGCGCAGCACGCTGAACATCGCCGCCAACCGCAACAAGGTGCTCGACTTGGGCGGCCAGACCGAGATTCTGCTGGCGCCGCGCACCGGCAACTTCTTCAGCCCCGCCGAGACCTACATCATCCGGGTGGGCGAGCCGCTCGGGTCGATCTACGGCTACCAGGTCAACGGCCTGTGGCAGCAGGGCGACCAGTGCTACCTGAAGAACCCGAAGGACTGCACTCCGGGCGAGTACAAGATCGCCGACATGAACGGCGACAGCACGATCACCGCGGCGGACCGCGTCATCCTCGGACACGGCGATCCTAAGTTCTACGGCGGCTTGAGCAACACGCTGACGTACGGGCGGTTTTCGCTGGACCTGTTCCTGAGCTTCAACTATGGCAACAACATCATCAACGCCGGCAACGCCTACGGCGGGCTCGCCATCGGGCAGGCGAACGAGCGGGCCATCGTGCTCGACCGCTGGACACCGACGCACACCGACACCGACGTCCCGCGGGCCAATGCCGCGCGCCCGCGGCGCCTCTACAGCCCGCTGGTGGAGGACGGGTCGTACCTGCGGCTGCAGACGCTCACACTCGGCTACGAGCTCCCTCCGCGGCTGATCCCGGGCGCCGAAACGACACGGCTGTTTCTCACCGGCCAGAACCTGGTGACGTTCACCCACTACAGCGGGTTCGACCCGGACGTCAACAGCATGGGCGGCGACCCGCGCTTCGGCGGGATCGACATCGGCGCCTACCCGCATTCGCGGGTATGGAACTTCGGCGTCAGCGTCACCTTCTGAGCGAGGAGGAGACTACCATGAGACGCACCCTATCGATCGCCTCCTCCGCGTTGGCGCTGGCCGCAGCGCTGGTCGTGTGCGCCTGCACCGATCTGCTCACGGAGGATCCCAAGGGGTTCACGACTACGGACACCTTCTACAAAACCGGGGCGGACCTGAACAGCGCGACGATCGCGATCTACAACTCGTTGCGAGGGATGCAAGGGCAGGCCCAGTGGACCACGCCCGAGCTCGCCTCCGATCAGACGCGGGCGGACAACCGCGAGCCGAACCTCGGCACCAGTGGGCCTGATTTCCTGGACTGGGACGCCAGCACGGGTAACACGGGCGGCTATTGGGGGACGGCGTACGCCATGGTCACGCGGGCGAATCTGGTGCTCGCGAACGGGCCCGGCATCGACGCGCCCAACGCGCAGATGAAGGCGTACAATCTGGCCGAGGCCAAGTTCATGCGCGGCTACGCGTACCTCTGGCTGGTCAAGGTGTACGACGACGTGCCGCTCCTCCTGTCGCCGGCGGAGCAGGCCAACCCGCGGCCCACGCGAACCCCGGTCGAGCAGGTCGACCAGGCGATCATCAAGGATTTGACAGAGGCCGAAGCTGCTCTCCCCGCCACCTGGCCGTCCAGCGACGGGTACGGCGATCCGACCCAAGGACGCGTCACGCAGGGGGCGGCGCAGATGGCGCTGGCCGACTTATACCAGTGGCGGTCCAGCTTCATGTTGAAGAACGAATGGCAGCAAGCTTCCGACTGGGCGGACAGCGTGATCCAGTCGGGCGTCTGGGCGTTGAACAACGACTACCTCAGCACGTTCCTGCCCAAGAACAAGGGCAACAAGGAGATGATTCTTGTCATTGCCAACTCGGGCGTGACGACCAACACCAGGAGCCTGTTCCAGCTGTTCTACTACCCGCGCGACTGGGGGCTCGACCAGGGCCAAGGCGGTGGCTGGGGCCTCATCCATCCGACGACCTGGTTCTACAACAGCTACCTGCCGGGTGACTACCGGCGGGATACCGGTCGCGGCTTTGTGTCCCAGGGGGCCTACGTCTGGGGGGGGTGCAGCGTCAGCAACGTGTGTCCTGCCACGAGCCCGGCTCCCAACGATACGTTCGCGGATGGGCCCATGCCCTACAAGTATCGTAAGAGCGACAATGGCGTGAATTGGATGTTGAACGACGTGGATACCCCGCTGTACCGCTTTGCCGACGCGCTTCTGATGTATGCGGAGGCTCAGAATGAGCTGGGCAACTCGGCGGTCGCCGTGCAGTACTTGAACCTGATCCGCGCCCGCGCGCGCAAAGGGACGGGCGCCGAGAGTCGGGCAGAGCCGCACGACTACGGCACCGCTGGTGAGCTCATGGACAAGCTGTCGGTGCGCGAGGCGATCTACATGGAGCGCGCCTGGGAACTCGCGTTCGAGGGGAAACGCTGGTTCGACCTGGTGCGTCGCGACTCCGAAGAGCCGGGCTACTGGGCCAACAGCCTCCGCGCCCACGACCCGAACGTGGAGAAGCTGCACCCGCTCGCGGACTTCAAGAAGCGGTTCCCGATTCCGCAGACTCAGATCAACGCCAACCCGGCGCTGACCCAGAATCCCGGCTACTGATCGGGCACGCCGGCCCGCACCGCCACCGTCCAAGCCGCCCCTCGCCGCCGCACGCGGGCGAGGGGCGGCGTTTGCTGCTGCAACGGTCCCCGAAGGAACCCGGGGGCGCGTGCAGTGTCCAAGTAGTCCTAACGTCGCGTCGGCAACGGTTTAGTCCTCTCGGGGCTAGCTCGATCTACATCTAACGAGCGATGGCGTCGGCGCAACAGGCAGCCAGCTTGTGCATGGCGTGCGCCCCCTACCTAGAAAACAGGAGCGGCCCCATGAACCGCATGAACCTCCTCGCCCTCGCAGCCGTGATCGGCTGCGCAGGATCGGGGGCGCAGCGACTCGAGACCCCCGTCCCGGACGACGAAGTCTCCGTGGGCTACGGAACCCAACTCAAGCGAAACACGACCGGCGCCGTGTCGTCGGTCACCCCGACGGACGCTGATGCGCGCTTCGCGCGGGTGGAGGAGATGCTGCTGGCTCGCGTACCGGGGCTGGAAGTGGTGCGGCTGGCGAGCGGGAGCTACACGCTCCGGATCCGGGGCCCAAGCGGCCTCCGACACAGCCTTGCGGACGACGAGCCCCTGCTCGTGATCGACGGCGTGCCGGCGCCGTTCGGCTCGCTCGGCAGCACGCTCGCCGGGATCGCGCCGTACGACGTGGCGCGGATCGACGTCTTGAAGGACGCCGGATCGACGGCGATCTACGGCGTGCGCGGCGCCAACGGCGTGATCATCATCACGACGAAGCGGGCGCACTAGGACCTCACGGGGCGGTCAGGGGACGACACAGGGTAGGGGCGCAGCATGCTGCGCCCCTACACTTATATTCAGCATCGTGGCCGATTACCAGCGTCGCAGGACCGCCGTCGTTTCCGTCGGCGTCGTGAAGGTGGGCTCCGCCTACCCGATCGTCGTCCAGTCGATGACCAACACCGATACCGCCGATATCGCAGCCACGGCGGCACAGGTGCGGGCCCTGCATGCCGCCGGGAGCGAGCTGGTGCGGGTCACGGTGAACAACGAGGCCGCGGCCGACGCCGTCCCGCATATTGTGGCCCAGGTGGACGTGCCGGTCATCGGCGACTTCCACTACAACGGCCACCTGCTGCTCACCCGCTATCCGCACTGCGCCCGGGCCCTCGCCAAGTACCGCATCAACCCTGGTAACGTTGGAGCGAAGCGCCGCGACGACCACTTTCGCACGATCATCGAGGTGGCCCTCGCGAACGACCGGCCGGTGCGCATCGGTGTGAACTGGGGAAGCCTCGACCAGCAGCTCCTCACCGAGCTGATGGACGCGAACGCCCACCGTCCGGAGCCGCTCGACGCGCGCGATGTCATGATCGAGGCCATGCTGGCGAGCGCGCTGCGCTCAGCCGAGCTCGCTGAAGAGTGTGGGCTGCCACACGACCGCATCATCCTGTCGGCGAAGGTGTCGGGGGTCCAGGACCTGGTGGATATCTACCGCCGACTCGCCCAGCTCTCCGACTACCCGCTGCACCTCGGGCTTACCGAGGCTGGGATGGGGGCGAAGGGGATCATCGCGAGCGCCGCGGGGCTGGCGATCCTGCTGCAGGACGGCATCGGCGACACGATCCGGGTCTCGCTCACGCCCCGGCCCGGCGGCGACCGCACCGAGGAGGTACAGGTCGCGCAGCAGATCCTCCAGTCGCTCGGGCTGCGGAGCTTCACGCCCCAGGTGTCGGCGTGCCCCGGCTGCGGCCGCACGACGTCGACCTTCTTCCAGGAGATGGCCGAGCAGATCCAGACCCACCTGAAGGAGCAGATGCCCCGGTGGCGGCAACGCTACGCCGGCGTGGAGACGCTCCGCGTGGCCGTGATGGGCTGCGTGGTGAACGGTCCTGGCGAATCGAAGCACGCCGACATCGGGATCTCGCTCCCCGGGACGTTCGAGGAGCCCAAAGCGCCGGTCTACGTGGATGGCAAGCTGCGCGTGACGCTCAAGGGCGACGCCATCGTCGCCGAGTTTCTCAAGATCCTCGAGGAGTACATCGAAGCGCGCTACGGTCGGGGTGGGGGGGTTAGTCCGCCGGCGTCGCTTCGGGTTGCGCGTGGCCCGGCGTCGGCCTGAGCAGCGAGAGCTTCCTGAGCCGCCCAGGGAGCTCGTCCAAGTAGGTGTAGATGACCGGCGTCACATACAGCGTAATGAACTGCGAGAACGCGAGCCCGCCCACCACGGCGATGCCGAGCGGCCGCCGCGACTCGGAGCCCACGCCCACGCCGAGCGCGATCGGGAGTGTCCCCATCAGCGCGGCCATCGTGGTCATCATGATCGGCCGGAAGCGGATGCTGCACGCCTGCAGGATCGCCTCCCGGGCCGACTTGCCCTCGCTGCGCTGCGCTTCGAGCGCGAAGTCGATCATCATGATGCCGTTCTTCTTCACCAGGCCCACGAGCATGATGACGCCCACGAACGCGTAGACGGTTAGATCCACCCGGAAGATCAAGAGGGTCAGCAGCGCCCCGAATCCCGCGAACGGCAGCGCCGAGAGGATCGTCAACGGGTGGATGAAACTCTCGTACAAGATCCCCAACACCATATAGATCACAAACACCGCGAGGATCAGGAGGACGAGGAGCCCCGCCTGGCTCGACTGGAACGCCTGGGCTGTGCCCGAGAAGCTGGTCGTGATGCTGGACGGCAGCGTCTGCCGCGCGATGCGCTGCACCTGGGCGACCGCGGTCCCGATGGCGACTCCCTCCCGCAAGTCGAACGAGATCGTGACCGACGGCAGCTGCCCCGAGTGACTCACGGTGAGCGGACCGACGCTCGAGGCGAGGGTGGCGAGCGACGCGAGCGGCACCAGCGTGCCGTTCCGGGACCGGATGTACAGCAAGCTGAGCGCGGAGAGATCCTGCTGGTACTGGGGCAGGAGCTCCATCACGACCCAGTACTGGTTGGTCGCGGTGTAAATCGTCGACACCTGGCGCGAGCCGTACGCGTCGTACAACGCTTCCTCGACCTGCTGGGCGGTGACGCCGAGCGCCCCGGCCCGGTCCCGGTTGATCGTCACCGTGGCTTGCGGGTTCGAGATCTGCAGATCGCTGGTGACGTTCAAGAGATCGGGCAGCTTGCGCAGCTCGGCGGTGAGCCGCGTCGCGTTGTCGTACAGCGCGATGCGATCCGGGCTCTGGAGCGTGAACTGATACAGGCTCTTGGTGCGACGACCGCCGATCTGGATCGGCGGGGGGTTCTGTAGGAAGACCTGGATCCCCGGGATGCCGGCCAGCTTACGGTTGAAGTAGCGGATCAGCTCGTCTACGCTCATGCTGCGCTGAGAGCGGGGCTTGAGCTGCATGAAGACGCGCCCCTGGTTGATCTGGCCGGTGCCCAGGAACGACATGGTGGCGTCCACGTTGGGATCCTGCTGCAGGACCGCCATAACCTGCTCCTGGTGGCGGACCAAGTCGTCGAACGACGTTCCCTGCACCGTCTCCGTGGTTCCGGAGATCTGGGAGTTGTCTTCGCTCGGCAGGAACCCCTTGGGGACCACGACGAACAGGGCCGCGGTGCCGAGCAGGATCGCGGCCGAGAAGACGAGCGCTGCGGGCCGTCGCTCCATCACCCAGTCGAGGCTGCCCTCGTACCAATGCAGGACCCGCTGGTACACGCGCTCTGACGCCTCGTAGAATCGCCCGTGATGGGCCTCGCGCGACTGCTTGAGGAAGCGACTGCACAGCATCGGCGTCAAGGTCAGCGAGACGACGCCGGAGACGAGAATGGCGGCGCCGATCGTCACGGCGAACTCGTGGAACAGCCGTCCGACAATCCCGCCCATGAACAGGACGGGAATGAAGACGGCGGCCAGCGACAGGGTCATGGAGAGGATCGTGAATCCCACCTCCCGCGATCCCGTGAACGCCGCCTGGAGCGGCGGCGTGCCCTTCTCCATGTGGCGCACGATGTTCTCCAGCATCACGATGGCGTCGTCCACCACAAACCCCACCGACAACGTCAGCGCCATCATCGAGAGGTTGTCGAGGCTGTAATCGAGCGCGTACATCACCGCGAACGTGCCCACCAGCGAGAACGGCAGCGCCAGGCTGGGGATGATCGTGGCGGAGAGGTTGCGCAGAAACAGGAAGATCACCAGGACGACGAGCGCCAGGGTCAGGAACAGCGTGAACTGCACATCGTGCAGTGACGCGCGGATCGACACCGAGCGGTCGGAGCGGAGCTGCAGGTCCACGGACGCGGGGAGCTGCTGCTTGAGATTCTCCATCACGGCCCGCACCCGCCCCGCGACGGCCACGGTGTTGGTGCCCGGCTGCCGCTGGATGGCGAGCACGATCGCCCGGCTGCTGTTGAACCAGGCGGCGCTCTTGTTGTCCTGTACGTCGTCCAGCACCTGCCCCAGGTCCTGGAGACGCACCGGCGCGCCGTTGCGGTAGGCGATCACGAGCGGGCGGAACGCGGTCGCATCCTGCAGCTGCCCGTTCGCCTGCACGGTGTACGCGCGATGTGGCCCCCACAGGATACCCGTCGGCAGATTCACGTTGCCCGCCGCGACCCCGTCCGCCACCTCGTCGATCCCGATCGAGCGGGTCGCCAGGGCCTTGGGATCGAGCTGGATGCGCACGGCATACTTGGCGGCACCGAAGACGTTGACCTGCGCCACGCCGTCGACGGTGGACAGCCGCTGGGCGATGAACGTCTCGGCATACTCGTCCAGCTCCGGCAGCGACAGCGTCTTGGAGCTCAACGCGTAATAAATGATCGGCTGGTCCGCAGGGTTCACCTTCTGGTACGACGGCGGCACGATGCCGGTGGGCAGTTGGCGCAGCGTCTTGGAGATCGCCGCCTGCACATCCTGCGCGGCGGCGTCGATGTTACGGTCCAAGGTGAACTGCAGCGTGATGTTGGTGTTGCCGAGGCTCGACGACGAGGTCATCTGGTCCACGCCGGCGATGGTCGAGAACTGCTTCTCGAGCGGCGTCGCCACGGCGGACGCCATCGTCTCCGGGCTCGCACCGGGCAGCCCCGCGCTCACCTGAATGGTGGGGAAGTCCACGTTCGGGAGGTTGCTCACCGGCAGCAGCCGATAGGCCATCAAGCCGAAGACGAGGATGCCCGTCATGACGAGCGTCGTCATGACGGGCCGCTTGATGAACAGCTCGGAGATGCTCACTTGTCCGCCTCCACTTCGCGCGCCGGCTCCGCCACGCCCTTGACCTCGACCGGCGCGCCGGACACCAGGCGCAGCTGTCCGTCGGTGACCACCTCGTCCCCGGGCGCAACGCCTTGCGCGATGACGGCGTAGCTCCCGGCGGCACGCTCGACCGTCACCGGCTGCGACCGTGCGGTCCCATCCTGGTTGAGCACGAAGACGTACGTCCCTTGCTGGCCGGCCATCACCGCCTGCGCCGGCACCACTACGGCCTTTTCCTCGACGTACAGCTGCAGCCGCACGCTCAGGAACTCACCCGGCCACAGGACGCCGTCCGGGTTGGCGAACTCGGCCTTCAGCAGCACCGTGCCGGTCGTCGTGTCCACGCTGTTGTCCACGAACGTGAGCAGGCCGCTCGTGAAAGTGGTGTCCTCCTTCGAGGGGCTCACCAGCACCGGCAAGCGGTTCTTGCGGTAGCGCTGGATATCGGCCAACGCGCGCTCGGGGACGGCGAACCGCACCAGAATCGGATGGATCTGATTGATGATCACGAGGGGATCGGGCGCGTTCGCCCGCACGAGATTGCCTTCGCGCACCAGCAGCCGGCCGGTGCGACCGGCGATCGGCGCGCGGATCCTCGCCCACTCGAAGTTGAGCTCCGCGTTGGCGACTGCGGCGGAGTCGGCCCGCACCGCGGCCTGCAGCGCCGCCGCGGCGGCCTGCTTCGCCTCGTAATCCGACTGCGTCACGTAGTCCTGCTTCACGAGGTCGGCGTAGCGCTGCGCGTCGAGTACGGCACTCTGCGCCTGCGCCTGGTCGCGCGCCAGCATCGCCTGGGCCTGCTCGAGCGCCGCCTGGAACGGCCGCGGGTCGATCTGAAACAGCACCTGGCCGACCTCGACCTCGTCGCCCTCGCGAAACGCGACCCGCGTCAGCACCCCGGTCACCTGTGATTGCACGGAGACGGTCTGGCGCGGCTCCGCCGTGCCCGTCGCGGGGATCTCGAACGGCACGGCACGCTGCTCGGCGCGGGCCACGGTGACGGGCACGCGCGGCGGCCCGCCTGCGCCCTTGCGGGAGCACCCCAGGGCGAGCAGCAGGGACAGCGTGGCGAGGGCCGTCATGGTCTTCATCTATCGGTTCGGTCCGGTCGAGTCCGTTTGGAGATGCAGCCCGCTCTGCCCATCGAGCCCCAGAATGCCCGCGTCATGGCCCAGCTGGGCGAGGGTGGTGTACCACGCCAACCGGGCCTCGATCACTTGCGCACGCGCCTCCGCCAGCGCCGCCTGCGCCGTGAGCAGGTCCAGCAGGCTGCCGGCCCCGGCGCGGTAGCGCCCGAGCGCCACCTGCTCGGATTGGGCCGCGCTCGCCAGCAGGTCGCCGCTCGTGCGCACGCGCTGGGTGGCGGTACGCAGCGCGTAAAACGAATTGAACACCTGGAAGATTACCTGTTGTTCGACTCCTCGGCGACGCTCGTCCGCCGCTCGCGCCGCCGCCGTGGCGGCCCGCACATCGTAGATCTGCGACCACCCGGAGAAGAGCGGAATCTGCAGCCCGATCGTCGCCGAGTAGCTGTTCCCCTGCTGGGTGGAGAGCGGCTTGCTGAAGAAGTAGGTCCCGGCGCCGGTGCCGCTCAGCACGAGCGACGGCAGGGCTTGCCCCCGGGCTACGGCGACGCGGGCTTGCGAGGCCTGAGCGGCGGCACGAGCCGCCATCAGGTCGGGGCGTTCCCGCACGGCGCGGTCGATCAGCACATCGAGGCTGTCGGTGATGCCCAGCGGGGGAGTCGTGTCGGGCGGCAGCGCGACGTCGTACGCGACGTTCGCCGGCAGGCCCATCGACAGCGCCAGCGCGCCCCGGGTGGTCTGGAGCATGCCCTCCGTGGTCTCGAGGGCCAGCTGGGCCTGGGAGCGCGCCGTCTTCGCCTGCAGCACGTCGGCGATGGTGGCGAGCCCGACGCGGTGGCGCTGCTCCGCTGCCGCGAGGTTGGTCTGCGCTTCCTTCAAGGTGGTTTGCTGGGCGGCGAGCAGCGCCTTGGTGGCGTGGTACTGGAAGTAGGCGGTCTCGACGTCCAGCACGACGTTTTGAATCACCGCGTTGTGCGTCCAGTCGGCGGCGAGCAGCGCCTCCCGAGCCCCGGCAACCGATCCCGAGCGGACGCCGAAGTCGAAGAGCAGCCAGGACGCATTCAGGGTGGGCCCGTACAGCTGCTGCTGCACCGACACCCGACCCGCCGTCGCCGCGGTTTTTACCGTGGTGGCGGTGGCGGTCACCGAGACGGTCGGGTAGTATTGCCCCCGTGCGGCGCCGTAGGTCGCCGCCGCGGCGCGCGCGTCCGCCCAGGCGGCGGCCGTCGCCGTGTTGTTGCGCAATGCGATGTCGACGATGTCCGTGAGCGTGAGCGCCTGGACCCGCTGGGCGAGGTCGGGAGGAAGGAAGGGCGAGGGAGTCGCCCGGGTCGTGTCGCGCGGCGCGCGCTCCTGCGGTGGAGTCCAGAAGACGTTCGGGGCGGGCGCCGTGCCCGCGACGCCGCGGACCCCGGGTGGGTTGGACAGACACGCGCTCAGGCCCAGCAGCGCGAGCTTCCCCATCGCCCGCGCCCCGCCGCGGCGCGCGGGCGAGCCATCAGTTGCGGTCACCATGTGGAGTGGCTGGGCTCCTCTCTCGATTCCATTCATACGCACGGGGCTGATCAGACGTGACGCGCACAGCCCCTGCAAAGTGCCCGGGGCCCGGTTACCTTTTGGTCCTACATGAAACCGTGCGGCGTTTCCCCACGTTTCTGTGCGAACGGCCAGTTGTGTCGATTTCGCAGCGCCTCGTTCGTCAATAGCGTAGAGGATAACCCCTGAAAGGACGCTCTGCGGCATGAAGCTCTCCGAGGTTGCCATCGGACGGCCGGTGCTCGCCAGCATGATGAGCGCGGCCCTCGTGTTGTTCGGCGTCATCGGGTACACCCGCTTGTCGGTACGCGAGCTCCCCGATATCGACCCGCCGATCATCTCGGTCTCGACCACCCTGCCGGGCGCCAATGCGCAGGTCGTCGAAACCGCGGTGACCGACGTGCTCGAAGAGGAGCTGTCTACGATCCAGGGACTGCGCACGCTGTCGAGCTCCTCTTCGGAGGAGAACAGCCAGATCATCCTCGAGTTCAACCTCGACCGGCCCGTCGACATCGCCGCGCAGGATGTGCGCGACAAGGTGTCGCGGGTGCGGGGGCGGCTGCCGGTCGACGTGCTCGAGCCGGTGATCGCAAAGCAGCAGGCCGACGCACAACCATTCTTCTGGTTGGCCCTGAGCAGCCCGAACTACGACCTGATGCAGCTCTCCGACGTCGCCGACCGGCTGGTCAAAGCGCGGCTGCAGAGTCTGGCGGGTGTCGGCAGCGCTGGCGTGTTCGGCGAGCGGCGCTTCGCGATGCGCGTGTGGGTCCAGCCCGACGAGCTGTCGGCGCGGGGCATCACCGTGCAGGACGTGGAGAGCGCGATCACCTCGCGCAACGTCGAGATTCCCGCCGGCCGCATCGAATCGACGCGGCGGGAGTTCTCGGTCCGATCCCTGGGCGAGCTGAAGACGCCGCGGGAATTCGCGGAGCTGGTCGTGACCAGTCAGGGCGGGCAGGTCGTCAAGCTCAAGGATGTGGCGCACGTCGAGCTCGGGCCCGAGGACAATCGCTCGATCTTCCGCTACAATGCCAATCCCGCCGTCGCCATCGGGGTGGTCCGGCAGTCCAAAGCGAACCTCATCGACGTGGCGCAACGCATTCGGCAGGCCATCCCCGGCATCCAGCAGATGCTGCCCCCGGGCGTGAAGCTCGAAACCGCGTTCGATGGGTCGGTGTTCGTCACGCACTCGATCAACGACGCACGCCTGACGCTCCTGATCGCGGCCATCCTCGTCGTGCTGATCATTTTCGTGTTCCTGCGGAACCTGCGGGCGACCGTGATCCCTGGCCTCGCGATCCCGGCGTCGATCGTGGCGACGTTCGCGATCATGTATTTCCTCGGCTTTTCGATCAACAACTTCACGCTGCTCGCGCTCACGATCGCCATCGGCATCGTGGTGGACGACGCGATCATCGTGCTCGAGAACGCCTACCGACACCAGGAGGAGCTGCACGAAGCGCCGGAGCAGGCCGCGGTCAACGGCACCAACGAGATCGGCTTCGCCGTGATCGCGACCACGATCGCGCTGGTGGCCGTGTTCACGCCGCTCGGCTTCCTGCGCGGCTCGACGGGACGGCTGTTGAGCGAGTTCGGCATCGCCGTCGCCGGGGCCGTGGTGATTTCGGGATTCGTCGCCCTGACGTTGACCCCGATGCTGTGCGCCAAGGTGCTGCGGGTGCCGCACGAGCATGGCGCGATCTTCCAGGTGCTGGAGCGGGGCTTCAATGCCATCGCCGAGCGCTACGCGCAGCTGCTCCAGACCGCGCTGCGGCATCGGGGCGTCGTCGTGGCCGGGACGGTCGTGACGGTGGCCCTGGCATTCGTGTTCTACAAGAACCTCAAGCAGGAGCTCATTCCGGACGACGACCGCGGGTTCTTCCTGGTGGTCGCATTCGCGCCCGAGGGCTCGTCGCTCGAATACACCGACGGCTACGTGCGCCAGGTCGAGCAGATCATCGGCAAGACGCCCGGTGTCCAGGGGTACTTCACGATCATCGGCGGATTCGCCGGGGGTGTGAACCGGGCGTTTGTCGGCGTCATCCTCAAAGATTGGCGTGAGCGCCACAACAGCGTCCAGCAACTCGTCGGCATGCTGTTCCCCCAGCTCTTCGGGATCGCCGGCCTCCAGGCGTTCCCGTACAGCCCCGGGGCGCTCGGGTTCAGCCAGCCGGTGCAGTTCGTGGTGCAGCATCCGGACATCGCGCGGCTCGCGCAGGCCATGGACACGCTCGTACCCCGGGCGCGCGCCATCAAGGGCCTCACGAACATCGATACCGACTTGCGTTTCAACAAGCCGGAGTTGCGCGTCACCTTCGACCGGGATCGCGCCGAGGACCTCGGGGTGCCGGTGCGCGACGTCGCGGCCGCCCTCCAGACCTTCCTGGGCGGCCGCCGGGTCAGCACGTTCACCCGGAACGACAAGCTGTATTACGTGATGGTCCAGCTCGATCGCCGGGACCGGTCCACGCCGAGCGACATGTCGGGGATCTACCTCCGGGGACGCGGCGACCAGCTCGTACAGCTGGGCGCCCTGGCGAAAGTCGAGGAGGGCGTGGGCCCGCGCCAGATCAACCACTTCAACCGGGTGCCGTCGTTCACCCTGTCCGCGTCCTTGATCCCGCCGTTCGCACAGGGTGAGGCGCTCGATTCCCTCGATCGCCTGGCGCGGCGGGTGCTGCCCCCGGGCAGCACGACGGCGCTGGCGGGCGACTCGCGTGAGTTTCGGGAGAGCGGTGGCGCGCTGTATTTCGCGTTCGGCGTAGCCCTGCTGGTCGTGTTCATGGTGCTCGCCGCGCAGTTCGAGTCGCTCGTGCACCCGTTCACCGTATTGCTGGCCGTGCCGCTCGCCGTGACCGGCGCGCTCGCGACGCTGCTCGTGGCCACCTTGCTGCATCGCCCGGGAGGGACGATCAACCTGTACAGCGAGATCGGCATGGTCCTCTTGATCGGTCTCGTGACCAAGAACTCGATCCTTTTGGTCGAATACACGAACCAGCTCAAGGAACGCGGGCTGGACACGCTCGCCGCCGTCGTCGAGGCCGGCCGCATCCGGCTGCGCCCGATCCTGATGACGTCGGTGGCGACCATCATGGGCGCGATCCCGGTGATGATCGGAGTCGGCGCGGGCTCCACCTCGCGTCGGCCGCTCGGCTACGCGATCGTGGGCGGCATCTTCTTCTCCACCGCGCTCACCTTGTTCGTCGTGCCTGTCGGGTACGTGTTGCTGAACCGCCTGACGGCGCGCAAGCCGAGTCACGCCCGCGTGGCACGACCGGTGGAGGCCGACTGATGCTGGCCCTGCTCACGGTGCTCCAGCTGCAGGCGGCGATGACGGCGGAGTCACCGGGCGATTCGCTGCCGACCGTGACCCTTGCCGAGGCACTGCGACGGGCGACGGGGCTCGACCCCAACTACGTCGCGGCACTCGGGCAGGTGGACAACGCCCGGTGGGCGCGACGCAGCGCGTTCGCGGTGTTCCTGCTCCCTGCAGTAGCGGTCGAGACGGACGCCACGAAGAACATCCCACAGTTCTTCAACTTCGGAACGCTCAAGCCCGAGTCGTACGCCGTCTCGGCTCAGGTGGCTTTGCGCTACGATCTCTTCACCGGGGGACAGAAAGTTGCCGAGCTTACGCGCTCGGCGGCGGCGCTGGACGGGGCCCACGCCGGGGAGCTCCAGGCGCGGTTTGGCTCCGCGCTCCTCACCGAGGCGGCGTACTACGCCGTGCTCGCGGGCACGGAACTGCTGCGCGTCGCGCGGGAACGGGTCCAGCGCGCCGAGCAGCAGCTCGCGGTCGCGCGAGCGCGGGTGACGTCCGGGGCCGCGGTACAGACCGATTCGCTGCAGCTGCGGCTCGAGCTCAGTCGGGCACGCGTGGGTCTGGTGCAACAGCAAGGCGTGGTGCGGGTCGCGCGGCTCACGCTCGGGAGCCGGGTCGGCGCGGCGGGCCCGATGGACGCCGTTCTGCTCGACAGCGTCCTGCCTAGCGCTCTGCCCGTGACGCTCGAGGCCGCGGTGGACGAGGCAGCGAACCAGGGGCCGGCCTACCGGCTGGCGCGGGCCAACGAACGCCAGGCCGCGGCGATCTTCCGAAGCCGGCTGGGCACGCTCCTGCCACGCCTCAGTCTGACGGGGGTCGGGATCGGGTACGACAATCGCTTCTACCCGACGAGCGCCAAGTTCACGCAGCTCACCTTGACGGCGACGCTCCCGATATGGGACAACTTCCAGCGGCAGAACCTGATCAGTCAGGCGCGCGTGAACCGCGACATTTTCCGAGCAGCGCGCGATTCCGCCGAGCGTTCGGTGCAGCGCGACGTGGTCGCAGCCTATGACGGTTTCACGACCGCCCGTGCTACGGCCGATTTTGCGGGCGAGCAGGTGCAGGTCGCGCGCGAGAACTACCGCGTGCAGCAAGCCCGCTACCGGACGGGCGCTACCGCGATCCTCGACCTCCTCAAGGCACAGTCCGACCTCGATGACGCGTCGGCCACCCTGGTTCAGGCGCGTTACGCGACGCGCCTCGTGCTGGCGGGGCTCGAGACTATCCTAGGTCGGCGCCTCTTTCCCGAACCGGAACAGAAATGAGTGTGACGAACATGACGCGTGGTGCGTGGTGCGCAATGGTCGCGGGCGCGGTGGTCGCCATCGGCGGCTGCAAGAAAGGCAAGGCGAGCGGCGCGGCGGGGTTCGGTGGCGGCGCCCCCATGGGCATGCCGGTCGAGGTCGCGGTCGCCCGCAGCGACACGGTGCGGGACGAGATCGCCGCGACTGGACAAATCGAGGCGGTGCAGTCGATCGACCTGCGTCCCGAGGTGGACGGGCGCATCGTCGAATTCCTCGTGCGCGAGGGCCAGGAAGTCGAGCAGGGGACGCCACTCTTTAAAGTGGACGACGCCCAGCTCAAGGCGCAGGTGGCCCAGCTCGAGGCGCAACGCGACCTCGCGCTGCAGGCCCTGGCCCGCGCCAAGGAGCTGGCGCAGCAGAATGCCTCCTCCGCCGCCGATCTCGAGAAGGCCGAGGCCGAAGCCCGGAGCGCGCAGGCACAGTACGACCTCCAGCGCATCCGGCTGGACCGCACCACGGTGCGTGCGCCGTTCGCCGGCGTCGTGGGACAGCGCTACGTGAGCGTGGGCGACTACGTCACCAGCAGCACCAAGCTGGCGTCGCTCCACACCGTGAACCCGCAGCGCGCCGCGTTTCAGGTACCGGAGCGGTTCGCGCGAGACTTGAAGCCGGGGCAGCAGGTGTCGTTCCGGGTCGCCGCCATCGCGGGTCGCGACTTCACGGGACAGGTGGACTTCGTAGACCCGGTAGTGCAGCTGCCGGGCCGGACCATTCTGGTCAAGGCGCGCGTCCCCAATCCCGCCCGGCTGCTGCAGCCCGGGATGTTCATCGAAGCGCACCTGGTGACTGCCATGCGTCCCAAAGCGATCGTCATCCCCGAGGAGGCGGTGGTGCCGGCCGAGGGGACCAACGCCGTGTGGGTCGTGGTCGACGGGAAGGTCAATCGGCGCCAGGTGGACCTCGGCGTCCGCACGCCCGGGTTCGTCGAGGTGACGAAGGGCGTCAATGCGGGAGAACAGGTAGTGGTGGGTGGCCTCGAGCTGCTCGCGCCGGGCGCGCCGGTGATGGCGAGGGTCGTGGAGCGGAAGCCGCCCGCGACGGCCGACCCACAGCCGCGCTAGGAAAGCGACCGGAACGCGGCCGTCGCCACCTGGGGCGCGGCCTCGCGGGCGATCGCCTCAATCAACGCGGCCCGGGTCGTCTTCTTCTTGAGTCGCACTTCGTAGGTCAGCGTCGTCCGCCCATCCGTGCCGGAGGCTTGCTCGACCAACCGCCAGCGCTTCGTGAGCCGATCGAGCGCGCGCTCCACCATCCGCTGCGCGGTCGGGTCCGCGTCCACGAGCAGCTCGTCGTCGGCCGCGGGCGAGGCCGCGGCGATCGCGAACTCACCGGTGAAGCTGGGGCGTGGCTCGCCGGGGTAGGTGTCGCCCACGTTCAGGGTCCAGAGCGTGACCACCGAGACGTTATAGATGACCGTCATCACGAAGCAGAGCGCGAGCGCCTGCACACCCGCCGCGAGACCCACCCCCATAGCGACGAAGATGTAGACCGCGTCCTTGGTATCCTTGAGCGTGTTGCGAAACCGTACGGCCGCGGCGAGCCCCGCCAGGCTGAAGGCGAGTGCGAGGCTGTTCTGGACGACGGCCACGATCCCCGCGACGGCGACCGGCAGGAGGATCACCGTCTGCACGACCGATGGGTCGTACCCCTGGCGCTGCTTGGTGAGCATGTACACCCGCGCGACCGGGATCACGAGGGCCAGGGCGCCGACCATCGCGAGCGCGGTGCCGGTCGCCGGGGTCGGTCGCGCCGCCGCTGCTTCCCCCGTTGCCCCGCCTCCCTCTTCCAGCACCTTGCGCAGCTCCTTTGCGGTGATCCCCGGCGGTGGCCCTTCGAGCGAGATGGCGTGACGCACGGCGGGCACGTAGCGTCCCACGACCATCGCCCCCACCACGAGGAAGATGTAGTAGAGCAGGAGCCGGAGCAGCGAGCGATCGACTGGATTGAGAGTCATAGCTGTGGCGTCAGCGCTGGCAGGTCCGCAGGAACTCACGCCTGACCAGGCCGGGGTCGTTGATGGTGCGGAAGAAGTCGTCGTAATAGCGCAGCGCCTGCTCCACCCGCTTCGGCTCCATTCCCGCTTGATTCCGGTACAGCGCGTAGATCGCGTCCTTGCGCCCGTTGAACCGGGCGAAGATCTCGGCGAACTGTTCCGGGGTGCGGCAGTACCCGCGAAACAGGCGCTGTCGCACCGTCGTGAGGCCGAGGATCGGATCGGGTCGCGCGTACGGGGGTGAGATCACGCCGGACCAGTCGAAGTCGTACGATACGGGGAAGATCGTCCCGATCGAGTCCCGCACGAGTACGATGTTGTGTAGCCCAGCGACCGACCAGTCCGTGTTGGCGATCATGTACTCGAAGACCGTGAGCAGTCCCGTCTGATCGATGTCCGTCTCGGCCTGGGTGATCCCCTTCTGCGCGAGCACCTGCGCGTGATTGCGCCGCGCCATCCGGTCGTCGTCTTCGATGAAGAACGCGTAGCGCGTCAGCGGCTCGCGCTTGCTCGCGGTGTCCGCGTACGTGACGTGCGCGAGGCGCACCCGGAAGCTGAGATCGGTGAGGAGGTTGTAGACGCGGTAGATGAGGTATTCCTCGAGCAAGTAATGCTCGTAGCTCGGGCGGTCCACGCAGTGAGTAGCGAGCTTCAGGCTTCCGGTATGGCGGAATACCGTAGCGGTCGCCTGCTGCCGGTTGAAGTCGACCTTGATCGGCGGGAAGTCACAGATGGTGCTCTTCAGCCGGAAATGGCCCCGCGTGCGCAGCGTCACGGAGAGGGTGCCGGAGTCGGCGCCGGCGTTGAAGTAGGTGAGCACGCCGTCATGGGTGCGGTGGTCGGTACCGCGGTCCTTCGCGAGGGCCTTGAAGTCGGCCCTCAGGGTGAGCTGGAGCGGCTCGTCGGTCCCGAACAAGCCGTGGGCGGGGGGAGCCTGCTGTGGCGCCGCGCTGCGGAGGGCGCACGGCGTGAGGCACAACGCCACTAGCGCACGCCGAGCCACACGAGTCCAGACGTACCGGTCCGATCCCACGCGGCGAACTTACGGGTCGCCGCCCGGTGCCGCCAGCGGCGCGTGCGGGAGGGGCGTTGGATCAGCGCAACAAAGCGCCGAGCGGCACGTCTCGGTCCGGATGCACGAGAACCACGTCCCCCTCGCCCACGATGACCCCGAGCGTCAACACCTCCGAGAAGAAGTCGGCGATCTGGCGCGGCGGGAAGTTCACCACCGCGAGCACGAGTTTCCCGAGCAGGTCCGCCTTCTGGTAGTACTTCACGAGCTGCGCGCTCGAGCGCTTCACGCCCAGCGCACCGAAGTCGATCCGCAGCCGGTAGGCCGGCTTCTTGGCTTTCGGGAAGTCGTCGACGTGGACGATCCGGCCGACGCGGATGTCGACCTTGAGGAAGTCGTCGTAAGTGATCTCGGGCATTTCGGCACCTGCGTCGTGAATCGTTTCACAAATGCAGACGAGGCGGCAAGCTGGATCGGCGCGTCTGCAACTGTGTGGCTCCCGGCTGACAAGCCACTTCCCTTGAACGGCAATCGCCGTCTGTAACTGTTTGCCCCGCAAAGACAGTCCGCCTTGCGATCGCCGCCGGTCGGCGGTGTCATTCTTGCGGCGGATCTGGCTGCTCTGAGACGATCATCATCCACTGAGGAGGCCACACATGAAACATCTCTCTCACGCGGCCGCGTTGCTATCGGCAGTCGTACTGGGAGCGGGTTGTGGCGACCGGCCGACGTCCCCTACCGCCTCGCTGGTGCCGAGCTTCTCAAACGGACGTTCGGGGAGCAAGCACGGTTTCGGGTTCAACGGCACGGTGAGCGGATTCCCGACCGGCGCCGTCTTCCTGACCGGCGGCGGATCGTATGACGCGTCCACGGCCTCCAACACTATTCCCAGCGAGACGTTCGTCCACTCGGGCGGCGGCTTTCGCTGCACGGCCGACGTGGGGCAGGGGCCGTTGAAGGCGTGCGCCGCCGGCGAGGGCGTTCGCTGGGATACCGCACAGCTGCTCGCATCGACCACGTTCAAGTGTACGGGCAGCGACGCGGCCAAACCTGCCGCTACGAGCGACCATGCGGTCGTGCTGCTGGCCGATTTCTATCGTGCCGGCGACGGCATCGACGAGTCGTTCACCGCACAGATGATCGTATCCGAGACGGACATCGCGCCGGAGATCCCCGGCGACCAGACCCTGTGGGTGCAGGGGGTGGGGTGCGGGTCAGCGGTGGTGCACTTCAGCAATTAGCAGCGAGCGCGTCGCGGGCGGCTCGCTGGCGAGCCCTGCGGGCCGCCCCACAGGCGGGTTCCCGACGTCGTTCGGCTTCTAGTGGGCGTGCCCCCAGGCGGCCGACCACGTGCAGTACCTGCTCGACCGGCCCCAGACTGGTCCTCCCGGACCGTTCACTTACAGCTCCGCCGCCGTCCACCTGCTCGGCCTGCTCCTCACGCGCGCCACGGGAGCATCGCTCCCCGCGTTCGCCGACACGGCGTTGTTCCGGCGCGCGGGCGTCACGAGCGCCGTGTGGGAGCCGCTGGAGAACGGCACGGTGAACGGCGGCTCGGGGATCAGGCTCACGGGGCGGGACCTGCTCCGCTTCGGCCAGCTCGTGCTCCAAGGCGGCCGCTCTGGCGAGCGGCACGTCCTCCCGCCGGCGTGGCTGCAGGCCATGGCGGCGCCGCGCTTCGCCTGGCGCGTGACGGAAGGCCGGCAGGCCGGCGTCACGTACGGCTACCTCTGGTGGGTCGCCGACGGGCCGCCGCTGCCCGCCGTTTTCGCGTGGGGATTCGGCGGGCAGTTCGTCTACGTGGCAGCTTCGCTCGACCTGGTCGCCGTCGCGACGACCGAGTGGCAGGGCGTCACGCGCGACTCTGCTGCGGCCGGCCTTGACCAGCGGGTGCTGAGCGTGATTGTGGGAGGCGTAGTGCCGGCGGCGCGCTGACGATCCGACAGGCCCGCGCCTCGACGCTCCTGAGCGGTTACTCGATGCCGACTTTCCTCATGAGCGCGCTAAAGCGCGGGTCCTGGCGCAGGGAGTCGAAGTTGGGTGCCGGCATGTCGGTCACGAGCCATTCCGAGCGCTCCTCGTAGGCCGCCTGCAGCCAGCGCAGCGCTTGCTCATTGTCCCCCAGCCCCAGGTGGACAAGTGCGATGGCGAAGGCCGTGTTGCCGGGCGGGCGGCGCTCGAGCGCCGTGAGGATCTGCTGCGCCTCGGCGCGCTCGCCAGCGCGCCCGGCTACGTACCCCAAGAGCCCCGCGATACTGGGTGCGTCGCCAGCGAGCGCCGCCATCTTTCGAGCCGCCGCCAGCGCCTCGGCGTACCTCCCCTTCGCGGTGAGCGCCAGGGCGAGGATCATGTGTCCCCAGGCGAAGCCAGGATCGAGGTCGAGCGACTTCCGCTGCACAGCGATCGCTTCATCGTATCGTCGAGCGGCATAGAGGGCCCAGGGGAGCGCTGTGGCGACTTGCGCATTCAGCGGATCGAGCTCGTGGGCGCGCCGGGCCTCGGCGAGCGCCTCGTCCAATCGCCCGTGCGACGCCAGGCAGTGCGAGTAGAAAAAGTGGGCATTGGCAAGGCTGGGATTCAGCTCAATGGCCCGCCGCAATTCGCGCTCCGCCGCCGGCGCGTCCCAGTCGTAAAAGCACAACTGATCGCCGAGCGACGCGTGGGCCTCGGCGAGCGTGGGCTCGAGTGCGAGCGCCTTGAGGGCCGCAGCTCTCGTTTTCGGCATGCCTTGGCGCGGGAGGAGATACGTCGACCACGTGAGGCTCTGATACGCGTCGGCGATGCCGGCGTATGCGAGCGCATAATTCGAATCATGCGCCAGGGCCTGTTGGAAGTACGCCAACGCCTGCTGGACGGCGCGGACGCCGCCCTTGTAGTAGAAGTAGCGTCCCTTGAGATACAGCTCGTACGCCTCGGGGTCGCGCGGCGGGCGCCGCAGGAGCGCTACGCTGTCCCCGCTCGCCAGCTGCACCTGTAGGGCCCGCATGATCGCGTGGGAGATCTCGTCCTCCACGACGAAGACGTCTCCCATCTCGCGGTCGTAGGTCTCCGACCAGAGGTTGTATCCGTTCCGGGCGTCGGTCAGCTGCGCCGCCACGCGCAGGCGGTTCGCGGCCCGGCGCACGCTCCCGCCGAGCACGGTCGCCACCTGCAACGCCTGGCCGATCTGCCGCACGTCCTCGTTCTTCCCCTTGAATGCGAACGACGACGGCCGGGCCACGACCTGGAGCTGGGGCAGCTTCGAGAGGGCGTTGATGAGCTCTTCGCTGATGCCGTCGCTCAGGTATTCCTCTTGTGGGGCGCCACTCACGTTCACGAACGGCAGCACGGCAATCGATTGGCCGGTACCGCCCGCCAAGGCCGGTGTGCCGTGCGGCCGGGACAGTACGAAGAGCCCGGCCGCCGCTGCAAGCAGCGTCGCCGCGAGCCCGGCCCCGGCTGCGAGGCGGGACGTTCGGTGTCCCGTATCGCGCACGCGCGGCGCCGGCGCTGCGAGGGCCCCCGCGAACTCGGCCGCGGTAGCGAAGCGGTCGGCGGGTGTCTTGGCGAGCGCCCGCACAATCGCTTCCTCGATCGCAGGCGGGACCGCCGCGCGCATCGCGCTGACCCGCGGCGGGGCCGCGGCGAGGTGCTGGCGCACGATGCTCTCCGCGCTCGGTCCCGTAAAGGGGGGCTCGCCCGCCAGCATCTCGTACAGCACGCACCCAAGACTGTAGATGTCGCTCCGCTCGTCCACCCGGGCACTCGCCGCGCCCTGCTCGGGGCTCATGTAGCCCGGCGTCCCGAGCGCGATCCCCGTCTCGGTCAGGTTCCCGCCCGCGGCTGCCGTGATCGCCCGCGCGATCCCGAAATCGCTCACCACGGCATGGCCGGCTTCGAGGAGGATGTTCTCCGGCTTGATGTCGCGATGCACGATATCATGGCTGTGGGCGTAGCTCAGGGCATCCGCAACCTCGCGCGTGATCTGCACCGCCTCGGCGAGCGGGAGTTGGCCTGCTCCGTCGAGACGATTCCGCAGCGTCTCACCTTCGACGTAGGGCATCACGTAATACAGCAGACCGGTGGCTTCGCCCGAATCGTAGAGCGGCAGGATGTGCGGGTGTGTGAGGCCGGCCGCGATTTCGATCTCCTGGAGAAACCGCTCCGGGCCGAGCGCCGCGGCGAGCTCGGGCTTCAGGACCTTGATGGCGACTTTGCGATGGTGCTTCAGGTCCTGGGCGAGGTAGACCGTCGCCATCCCCCCGCGGCCCAGCTCGCGCTCGATCGTGTAGCGGTCGGCGAGGGCGGCTTGCAGGCGGGCGAGCTGATCGGCCATGAAGGAGAGCTATTGGCCAGCGACGAGTCGCTGGAACCGCGGATTCCCCCGCAATGGCGCATAGAGGGGGTCCACGCGCAGCAGTGGAATCGAGAGCGGAGACGGGATCGACAGCAGGTACTCGAGTTGGTCGAGCGCGGCCTCGTACTCCCCCGCGAGTACATAGATCTCGGCCAGTCCGAACAGCATGAGAGGCCCGGCGAACGCATCTCTCGATACTGGGACGAGCTCGGCTCCTTGTCGCCCGAGTCGAATCGCGTCGGCCCTGCGACCCAGGCCGGCGTAGGCCAGCCCGAGAGGCATTTCCACGGGCCACTGCTCCGATGCCTTGTTCGCCGGTCGGGTGGCCATTCTCGCTTCCAGGACGACGCGGGCCGAGTCGAAGTAGGCGTGCGCCCGTGGGGTCTCGCTGGTGGGGTCGTAGTACTCGGCTTTGGCCAGGTAGTAGCTGGCGGTATCACCCCCTGCGGCACGCAGCGGGGAATGGGCGAGCGCCTTTCCATAGTCAGCGGCGAACACCCTGAGAAACACACGGGAGTCGGGACTGGGGCCCACGAGGAATCGCACGGAGTCGACCGTGGTCCCGGCCTGCCGCAAGACTTGCTGGGCCTTGCTGGCGTCCCCATACCACAACAGCGAGACATGCGCTCGAGAAACAGGGTATGTGCGGACGTCGGGCGCGAGCGAGGCGGCCCGTGCAAAGGCGCGGTCTGCCTCCGCGTAGCGACGCAGTACAAGGTAGGTTTGCCCGAGGTCAGCGAAGACCCAATGGGCGCGCGGGTCAAGCTCTGTGGCCCGGGTCTGGTCGCTCACCGTCTCCGCCCAACGACCCTGGCGGCGGTGGATGGCGCCGATCATCCTGATCGCGTCCGGGTCGTTCGGCTGCCGGGCCCGGACCCAGGCAAATTGCTCCAGCGCGTGATCATAGTCCCGGCTGCCCCAGTAGTAGTGGTAGCCGAGCGCGAGGTGGGTCTCGACGAGCTCGGGGCCGAGTTGTTGCGCGCGGTCCAGCGCCGCTTGCGCCTTCGGTAACTCGCCCGTCTCGCCGAAGCTCCATGACAGCATGAGATGCGCCCGCGTGAGCGCGCCGTAGGCCAGCGCGAACGTGGGGTCTAACTGAACGGCCCGCTGATACATCCGCACGGCGAGGTGGGCGTCCTCGTCATCGAGTTGCCTTGCCTGGTAGTCCTTGCCGCGCAGGTAGTAGTCATAGGCTTCGAGGTTTGTCGTCGGCTTCGCGTCGAGCGCCTGGCCCTCCGGCGCGAGCAGGGTTACGTCCAAGGTTTCGGCCACCTGCCGGGCAATGTTCGACTGCACGGCGAACACGTCGGCCAGCACCGCGTCGTACACGTGCGCCCACACGTGGCTCGCGTCCGATACCCGAATGAGCTGCGGCGTCACCCGTACTCGGCTCGGGCCGCGCGGCGGTCTGTCCCAGCGGACGCTTCCCTCGAGGACGTAGTCGACCCCCAGGTCCTGGCCGATCTGGGGGATCGTCTTAGTGGTCTTCTTGTACTGCCTCGCGCTCGTGCGGCCGATGACCCGCAGCCCATGCAGCCCGGCGAGGCGAGCCGTCACCTCCTCCGTCATGCCATCCGCGAAGTACTCGTCGTCCGGTCGGCCCAGGTTCTCGAATGGCAGCACGACGAGCATCCGCTGCGGAGAGGGGTGGCTCGTTCCTGATCGCGCGGGGGAGCGCGTGAAGATCCCGATGGCCGCGAGCAAGGCTAGGGCGGCGAGGCCCACGCCGTAAGCGAGCCGGCGCCCCAGCAGCGGCCGGCCACGGCGAGATGGGTGCACGGGCGCTGGGACCGCGGGCGGAGCGGCCAGCGCCTCGGCGAATAGGGCCGCCGTGGCAAACCGATCCGCCGCAGCTTTCGCGAGCGCCCTGGATACCGCCGCATCGATCGCCGCAGGAATGCCCTCCCGCAGCCGCCGCACCGACGGCACCGGGTCCGTGAGCCGCTTGGAGATCACGATCTGGGCGCTCGGGCCGGTGTAGGGGGGCTCCCCCGCGAGCATCTCGTACAGCACGCACCCGAGACTGTAGATGTCGCTCCGCTCGTCCACGTGGCCGCGCGCTGCGCCCTGCTCGGGGCTCATGTAGCCCGGTGTCCCGAGCGCGATCCCCGTCTCGGTCAGGTTCCCGCCCGCGGCCGCCGTGATCGCCCGCGCGATCCCGAAATCGCTCACCACGGCATGGCCGGCTTCGAGGAGAATGTTCTCCGGCTTGATGTCGCGATGCACGACATCATGGCTGTGGGCGTAGCTCAGGGCATCCGCCACCTCGCGCGTGATCTGCACCGCCTCGGCGAGCGGGAGTTGGCCTGCTCGGTCGAGCCGATTCCGCAGCGTCTCTCCTTCGACGTAGGGCATCACGTAATACAGCAGACCCGTGGCTTCGCCTGAATCGTGGAGCGGCAGGATGTGCGGGTGCGTGAGGCCGGCCGCGATTTCGATCTCCTGGAGAAACCGCTCCGGGCCGAGCGCCGCGGCGAGCTCGGGCTTCAGCACCTTGATGGCGACCCGGCGATGGTGCCTCGGGTCGTGGGCAAGGTAGACGGTCGCCATCCCGCCGCGCCCGAGCTCCCGCTCGATTGTGTAGCGGTCGGCGAGGGCAGCTTGCAGGCGGGCGAGAAGGTCGGCCAGGTGGGTGCTCACGGGCGTGGGACGGCTCCATCATAGGGCGCGGCCCTAGGCAGGGCCAGAGCCCCTCCTGCGGAGTTCGGCCCCGCGCGGCGTAGTTTTTCCTACCTCCGTTCGCTCATTTCGTCGTACCGTCCTCTATGCTCGCCCGCGTCCGCTCCGCCGCCGTGTTGGGGATCGATGCCTACCTGGTGGACGTCGAGACCGACATCGCAAACGGGCTCCCCACCTTCGTGACCGTCGGCCTGCCGCAGGGCGCAGTGAAGGAAGGACGGGAGCGAGTGTTCGCGGCGCTCGCGAACTCGGGGTTTACGTTCCCCTTGAAGCGCATCACCGTGAACCTCGCCCCGGCCGACATCCGCAAGGAGGGCTCTGCGTTCGACCTGCCGATCGCGCTCGGCGTGCTCGCGGCGACGGAGCAGATCTCGGCGGAACGACTGGGTCGCGTGGTGGTGCTGGGAGAGCTGGGGCTCGAGGGCGCGATCCGGCCGGTGCGGGGCGCGCTGCCGGTGGCGATTGCCGCACGCGCCGCGGGGCTCGAAGCCCTGGTGCTGCCGCGCGAGAACCTCGCCGAGGCAGGCGTCGTCTCGGGCATCCGCGTGCTCGGCGCGGGGACGCTCGCCGAGATCGCGGACTTCCTGGACGCGCGCGGCGAGCTGGCGCAGGCGGAGGTCGACCTCGCGTCGCTGTTCGCGGAGCGCGCGAAGGACGAGGTGGATTTCGCGGAAGTGAAAGGGCAAGCTCACGCCAAGCGGGCGCTCGAGGTCGCCGCGGCCGGGGGGCACAACCTGCTGATGATCGGTCCACCGGGGAGCGGCAAGACCATGCTCGCCCGCCGGCTCCCCACGATCCTCCCCAAGATGAGTCTCGAGGAGGCGCTCGAGACGACCAAGATCCACTCCGTCGCGGGCGTCTTGCCCCTCGGGGAGTCGCTCGTCGCGCGGCGGCCGTTCCGCGCCCCGCATCACACGATCTCGGATGCCGGATTGATCGGCGGGGGGTCGTATCCCCGACCGGGCGAAGTGAGCCTGGCCCACGGTGGCGTGCTGTTCCTGGACGAGCTGCCCGAGTTCCGCAAGAACGTGCTCGAGGTGCTGCGCCAGCCCATGGAGGACGGCGCGGTGACCATCGCGCGCGCGGCGATGAGCCTCACCTATCCAGCCCGCTTCATGCTGGCCGCGGCGATGAATCCCTGTCCCTGCGGGTATTTTGGCGACCCGCAGCACAATTGCGTGTGCGGCCCGCTCGGGGTGGAACGCTACCTCGCGCGCGTATCGGGCCCGTTGCTCGACCGCATCGACATCCACCTCGAGGTGCCGGCGGTCAAATACCGGGCGCTCGCCGACCAGGGCGGGGGCGAGCCGAGCGAGGCGATCCGGGATTGCGTGGACCGGGCGCGGGTGCTGCAGCGCGAGCGCTTCGTGCACCGCGCCGGCATCTACGCCAACGCGCACATGACGGCGCGGGACATCCGTACCTTCTGCCGCGTCACGGACGAGGCGGATTCTCTGTTACGAACGGCCATCACTCGGCTCGCGCTGTCGGCGCGGGCGTATCATCGGATCCTGAAGATCGCGCGGACGATCGCGGATCTGGCCGGGGCGGCCGAGCTCGAGCCGAAGCATGTGAGCGAGGCGATCCAGTATCGGAGTCTGGATCGGCGGGGGCTGGGGTAGGGCGAGGCACGTCCTCCGCGCAGGGCGGCGGTGGCGCTCTCGCGATTCGGCTTGCTGCCCGATACCTGAGTGAGGGACATACAGACGTGCCTGGACCAGTGAACACCAGTCCGCCTATGGTGACAAACGTGGGAACTGTCTTTTGTGGGCTCCGCCAAGCAGCGGACCAGCGCATCGTCCGCAGCCGCTACCAGCGGAGCTCGGTTGGAAAATACTCCGAAATCAATTCGTTATAGAAGGGCCGCAATTGCTCGACATTCGGGCGCTCGTGGCTTTTGGTATAAAGGTCGTAAGGATTGAAAGCTCGAACCCACGCGAACACTTTCTTGTCCCGGCCGTTCATGAGGTGTTGATATTCCCCTTCGCGGTGCGCCGGATAGAAGGAGTGATAGCGAATCATGTAAAGGGCCTCCGGCGGCAGGTAATCTTTGACGACGTGATACAGATATTCGTCATGGCCCCAGGAGAGATGAACGTTTTCCAAGCCGCAGCCTTCAGAGTAGATGCCGGTTCGAGTCTGGTATTTCGGCTCCCGGCTGTCGGGATTGTCGGCGAAGAACTGATGAAAGACGATCTTGTCCGAATAGCCGCAGCCTACCGGAAACGTATCGCCTACCACGGCCCACTGCGGCTCTCCGTAAAGACATAGGATTTTTCCCAGATCGTGAATGAGGCCCGTCAGGATGAACCAGCGCGGATGTCCATCCCGGCGGATCTGTTCGGCCGTTTGAAGCAAATGCTCAAGCTGCGATAGATCGGTATCGGGATCGCTATCATCGACCAGCGTGTTCAAGAGCTCCATCGCTTCCCAGATTCCCATTTTGCGCCGCGACAGCGACAGAAATTCTTTCTTCTTGGCCTGCACGAAATCGTAGGTCTGATGGCGGTGATTGAGCCGGTAGAACTCGCGCACGCTGGGCCGTGCGCCGGCTTCATAATTTCGAAACTGCTTCTTGGCCTTATTTGGGTCCGTCGCCTGAAAGGGCTTTGAACTGGCGGCTGTCTCCTCAGGATAACGGACTTTGAGGAAGTCCTCCCATTCTTGCAGGTTGGAAAGAGGGGCGTCCGAATTGGATGGAGTTTCTGTCGCGGCCATAAATTTCAGCTGAGTTACGATTGAATATCCTCCGCAGGCCTTTGGCTGCAACAACTGAGCCAGAGGCTTTTTCTGGCAGGAAGGAGAGCTTTTCGGCGCCCTTATCGGTTAACGCACCACGCGCTTAAGGGCACCCGGCGCAGCCTCGTTCCCCGACGCTACCGCCAGCAGCGGCAATCTTCACTGCGGCAATCCGGTGGCAGGGTGTGGTGGTTGAGGAGCGGTTCCTCCGTCTTCGGCGAGTCGCCGTTAGGGCGACGGGCTCTTGCTTGTCTTCCGCTGGCTTTCGTCCAACCGTCGCTACGCGAATGCTTTCCGTACCCCTTGAGGCCGACCCGACCCTAGTCGGCAGTTTTCCAATGCACTGGATTTGATGGGAGCGTGGCCAGCGAAGGCAATGAGTGTCTCTCGCACCCCTGGCGCGGTGAGGTGCGACCGCGCTCCCAGTTGTTGACCGTCATGGGGTCTTGCGGACTCGGTCGCCCGGGGTCCGCAGTTCACGGGGAAAGGCTGCCGCTGCTCGACCGGATCGACATCCACTTGGAGGTGCCGGCGGTCAAGTACCGGGCGCTTGCCGATAAGGGCGCGGGTGAGCCGAGCGCGGCGATCCGGGAGAGTGTGGATCGCGCCCGAGCGGTGCAGCGCGAGCGCTTCGTGAACCGCGCGGGGGTGTACGCCAACGCCCACATGGCCGCGCGCGACATCCGGACCTTCTGTCGCGTGTCCGACGGGGCGGACGCGCTGCTCCGCACCGCGATCACGCGCCTGGCGTTGTCGGCGCGGGCATACCACCGCATCCTCAAGATTGCCCGAACGATCGCCGACCTGGACGGGGCGGCGGAGCTGGCGCCGAAGCACGTGAGCGAGGCGATTCAGTACCGCAGCTTGGATCGGAGAGCACTGGGGTAGCGGTCGCGCCCCCCGCCGCTCCCCGCCGCCGTTCGTCACGACGGCGGGATCGTGAGCTCGATGACGTCGCCCGGTTGCACCATGATCCTCTCGGTGCGCGGGTTCGCCCGCCCGCCGATGGGGTGGAACTCGAATTGCAGGTCGGTTCCGGTTCCCACGACCTCGGGGCGCAGCATGAACAGCTGCGTGGACAGGCCCGTGACCATGCCGAGGCGGATGCGCTGGCCGCCCCGCACCACAAAGACGTCCATGTCGAGGTAGTTCTGGTTCTGGACTTTCACCGCGGTCTCGGCGCGCGGGGGCGCTGTGGCTTGCTTCCCTGCATGGTGGCAGCCGGCGGCGAGCAGGCCCACGGCGAGCGGCACGACCCGTCTCATCGCTCCTCCACGGGGTGCCCGACCATGCCGAGGGGTTCGCCCGCGGAGATCGCCGGCGTCGCGACGACATAAAGCATGACGCCGGCGAACGGCGCCGCGATGGCCGCCGTCGTGTCGCCGAAGAAGTCGGTCACCACGCCGATCACCGTCCCTTTCTGCACGGCGTGGCCGCGCTCGACCAGCGGATACCAGATCCCGGTCCCCGGGCTGCGCAGCACCTCGGTGCGGTCGAACCACAAGGGATGCCGGACCAGCTCCACTTCACCGGGCAGCATCTTGAGGTACCGGAGTAGGCGAAACACGCCCTGCACATTGCGGGCGACCATGTCCTCGGCGGGGACGCCGAGGTAGCCCGCCTCGGTGGTGAGGGCGGGCTTGCCGCGCAGGTGCGCCGTGTTCTGCGTGTACACCGAGGCCCGGGGGTCGTGCGGCCGCGCCGTGTCGATGACGATGTAATCGTTGCCCCACGCGAGCGCCATCTGCCGCGCGATCGAGTCGGCGCGCGCATTGAGCCCGAGCGGACTCCAGTAAGTGTAGGGGCGCAGCGACTCGTTGCCGTCCCCGGCGTGGATGTCGACGAGGTAGTCCGCCCGCTCAATGATCTCGCGGGTGATGGCGTCGGCGATCCGCTCGGACACGGTGCCGTCGCGTTTGCCGGGATAGACCCGGTTCAGGTTCTTGCCGTCGATCGGACTGTAGTAGATGGTGCGCCGCAGGAACGACGGCAGGTTCGCCACGTGCACGAGCAGCACCGTGCCGGCGAGGCGCGCCGGATCGAGCTCGCGCCGCACACGCTGCAGTGCGATGACGGGCGCGACTTCGTCGCCGTGGGTCCCGGCGATGAGCGCGAGCGTCGGTCCGGGATCCTTGCCGCGCACGATCGTGAGCGGCACGCGCGTGCCGGAATCGACGCCGGCCGGGACATCGATGAAGCCCGAGCCCTTCTCTCCCGGGCGCGCGGCGGCGGATCCAATGCGGAGCGTTGCCGCCTGTTGCGCTGAGACGCGAAGGGCGGCGACGCAACCAACGACGAGCAAGGCGAGCGATCGCATAGGCTCCCCGTGGTCGGATGGAACGGTGCGACTCTAATCTAGGGCGGCCGCGTCTGGCGCGCCGCAGCCCCGGTCCCTAGCTTGGCCTCCCATGATCGAATGGCTGCAGACCCGGCTCGGCATCAGCCCCGAGCTGCAGTTGCGCCTGTTCGCCACGCTGGCGACGATCGTCGGGCTCTGGCTGATGCATCGCATCGCGCTGGGGCTGGTGTATCGCCGCGTGCGGGACCCGTGGGGCCGCTACCGCTGGCGCAAGGGTCTGACGTACGTCCTGGTCGCGGCGGGCGTCGTCATCGTGGGCCGGATGTGGTTCGTCGGCGTGCAGGCGCTGGCAACGTTCCTCGGGCTACTCTCGGCCGGGCTTGCCATCGCCTTGAAGGACCCGGTCGCCGACCTGGCGGGGTGGGCGTTCATTATCTGGCGGCGCCCCTTCGAGGTGGGGGACCGTATTCAGATCGGCCCGCACGCCGGCGACGTCATCGATCTCGGCCTGTTCCAGTTCACGCTCAATGAGATCGGTGCCTGGGTGCAGGCGGACCAGTCGACCGGGCGGATCATTCACGTTCCTAACGGCAAGATCTTCACCGATCCGGTCGCTAACTACAACAAGGGTTTTAAGTACATCTGGAATGAGGTACCGGTGCTGGTCACCTTCGAGAGCGATTGGCGGAAGGCGAAACACATTCTCACGACGATCGCGGCCAAGCACGCCGAGCACCTCACGGCGCAGGCTGAGCAGGACTTACTCGCCGCCTCCCAACAGTATCTGATCAACTATCGCAAGCTCACGCCGATCGTCTACACGAAGGTGGTCGACAGCGGTGTGCAGCTCACGCTCCGCTACTTGATCGAGCCCCGCAAGCGACGCGGTACGGAGCACGCGATCTGGGAGGAGATCCTGACCGAGTTCGCCAAGTGTCCGGACATTGATCTCGCCTACCACACGGTGCGGGGATTCAAGTACACAGAGGAGGGGAAACCGGCGCTCCGAGCGCCCTCGGCGATGCCGCAGCCCAGCGGCGAGCGCGTCGATGAGTGATCTCGCCTAGCGCTCCAGGACCTCGTAGTGCGAGACGGTCGGCTCGAGCGCGAGCAGGTACTTTCGGTCCTCGGCGTAGTAGCGCGCTTGGTCGATGTCATCCCCCGCGAAGGCGCGGATCGCGTCCATCGACTCCCAAAACGAAATGAAGAGGAAGTGCGTCTCACCCCCCACGGTGCGGCGCAACACCTGGACGCCGCGGTTCCCCGGCGTCGCGCGGCAGTCCTTTACACCGGTCTCCTCGAGATAAGCGGCGTACGCGTCGCCCTGAGAGGCGGGAGTGGCGCCGTGCCACACCCGGGCGACCAGCGGGCGGTCAGATCGTGTCGAGTGCTTCGACCGTGCGTGCATTGCGGACGTTTCCCGTGTTCAGGGTGGACTTGGGCTCGATCAGCAGCACATGCACTTCGTCCGGGGCGACGGGCAGATGCTCTACGCCTTTCGGCACGATGGCGAATTCGCCTTCGTTCACCCACACCTCGCGGTCGCGCAAGCGGAGCAGCAGACGGCCTTTCACCACGAGGAAGAGCTCGTCTTCGCGCTCGTGGTGATGCCACACGAACTCGCCCTTCAGCTTCACGAGCTTGACGTACGAATCGTTCAGCTCGCCCGCGATCTTCGGACTCCAGTAGTCGTCGAACAGGGCGAACTTTTGGGCGAGGTTCACGCTCTGCATCGGGTTCCTCCACAATTCAGCCTGACCAGTCTCGTGAATTCCCACGCTGAAGCGTGGGCTCGGCGAGGCACTGTCCTCAAGGACACCGAGTGTGCTTCAGCACTGTGCAGCGCCGAGCCCATCCTTCAGGATGGGAATACATCGCGCCTGCCCATCAGATGATGGTCTCGCGGACCGGGAGACGGTTAGGGCGACTTCCGGGGAGTCCTTTCGGGACCGACAGTTTATGCGAGAACTGAATCCACACGACCGCTCCGACGATCAGCGCCATCGCGACGAAGGTGCGCGCCGTCACCGGTTCGCCTAGGATGAGCCAGCCGAGCAGCACGGCGATCACGGGGTTCACGTAGGCGTACGTTCCGACGATCGTCGGGGAGGCGTGACGCAGCGCGTAGGTGTAGGCGCTGTAGCCCAGGATCGAGCCGAACACGACCAGGTAGACGATGGCCCCCGCGCCTTTCGCCGTCAGGTGCCAACGGCTCCACTCACCGAGGACGGTGCCCAGCAGCGCGACCGCCGCGCCGCCCGCGAGCATCTGCAGCGCGGCGCCGACGTACGGGCTGGTCTCGGTCTTGTGACGCTTGCCGTAGACGGAGCCGAGCGACCAGGACGCACTGGCGCACGTCAGGGCGATCGGGCCGCGCAGGTCGGCGCGCAGGATTTCCGCCGGGTTGGCCCCGACCAGCAGGCCCGTTCCGAGAAAGCCCAAGATCAGCCCCGCGATCACCCGCCAGCCGAGCTCGCCCGAGCCCCCCGGGATGATGGCGTCGAAAAACGCCATCCACAGGGCGACGGTCACGACGAAGATGCTCGCCGTGCCGGAGGGCGTGTATTGCTCCGCCCACACCACGAAGGCATTGCCGCCGGCGAGCAGCAGCACGCCGACGATCCCCTGGGTGCGCCAGTCGGAGACGCGCCGGGGGAGCCTGTCGCCCAACGCGAGCGCGAGCCCGAGCACCAGCAGCCCGGCCACGAGAAAGCGCAGCCCCGCGAACAGGAACGGTGGCAGCTCGCCGACCCCGACCTTGATGGCGAGATAGGTGGATCCCCAGAACACGCAAACGACGAGGTACGCGACGAGCGCCTTGCCGCGGAGGGCCGCCATGTCAGTCGAGCTCCACGGGGACGAAGCCCGGTTTTTCGAACACGGTTCCGAGCACGATCGTGGTGCGCGTGCTCATCTGCGTCTTGGCGGCCGGGCCGCGCAAGTCCCGCAGGATCCCCTGGAGACTCTCGAGATCGGGCGCCGCCACCTTGAGGATGTAACAATCCTCGCCCGCAACGTGATGGCATTCGAGGACGCCCGGGTGCTTCTCCAGCTCGCGCATGCGTGGCTCATCGCCGATGTAGTCGGAGTTGGCGTAGCGCACGGCGACGAACGCGGTGACCGGGAAGCCGGCGCGGGTGCGATCCACGCGCGCGTGGTAGCCCGCGATGTGACCCGATTCCTCCAGTCGCTTCACCCGTTCCATCACCGCAGGGCGGGACAGCCCGACCTCGTCGGCGATCGCCTGGTAGCTCGCTCGTCCGTCGGTCCCGAGAATCCGCAAGATTTTGCGGTCGACGGTGTCCAGCTCATGCCGGCTTGTCATTTCGGAGTCCCCTCCTTGGGATTTCTTACTATACGTCGTTCCTACACGGCATCTGGTTAACGCATCATAAGCATACGTAGTTTCAAGGTTACGATCTATCCGATTCCGACCTCCAAATTGTCCTTTGATAGGGACAACGTAAGTCGTTAGTATTCCACCATGTCCGGCACGGTTGCTGCGCTGCGTGAACTCGTCCGCACCTTCAGATCGGCACTCCTGGGGTATTCCGGCGGGATCGATTCCGCCTTCCTGGCGGTGGTGTTGCGCCAGGAGCTGGGGCCGGATCGGATGCTCGCCGCCATCGGGCGCAGCGCCTCCTACCCCCGGGTCCAGTGGGAGGCCGCACGCGCCGTGGCCGAGCGCTTCGCCGTCCCGCTGGTCGAGATCGACACCCACGAGCTCGACGATCCGCACTACCTCGCCAATCCCGCCAACCGCTGTTTCTTCTGCAAAACGGAGCTGTGGAGCCGGTTGCTCCCAGAGGCCCGGGCGCGGGGACTCGCCGTGGTCTGCGATGGGACGAACGCCGAGGACCTGCGCGAGCACCGGCCGGGTTACGCCGCCGGGAAGCAGGCGGGCATCCGTTCGCCGCTCGCCGAGATCGGGATGACGAAATCCGAAATCCGCGCGGCGGCGCGCGAGCTCGGCCTGCCGACGTGGGATGCGCCGGCCGCGCCGTGCCTCTCGAGCCGGGTCGCATTCGGTCTCGCGATCACGCCCCGGCGCCTCGATCAAGTCGAGCGGGCGGAGGCGCAGCTGCGGGAGCTCGGCGTGACGGGCGACCTCCGGGTCCGCCATCATGGGGAGCGCGCCCGCATCGAGGTCGAGCCGCAATGGATTCCTTGGCTCGAGGAGCGCCTCGGCTCCGTCACGCGGCGGCTCAGCGAGCTCGGCTTCGCCGTCGTGGAGGTCGACCCGCGCGGGTACCGCCGCGGGAGCTTGCTCCAAGAGCTCAGGCCGCGCGCTTGAGGCTCTTCGTCGCGCTAAACGTCCCTTCGCAGGTTCGGCAGGCTCTCTGGCAGGTGATGGCGCCGGTGCGCGAGCGTGGGCTACCGGTGAAGTGGGTGCGCCCGGAGGGCATCCACGTGACACTCAAGTTTCTCGGCGACGTGCCGGACGAGCGCGATGCGGAGCTCTCCGCCGCCCTGGGACGCGCCGCCGCGGGTGCGCGCGCCCTCGCCCTCGCCCTCGGCGGCTTTGGCGTATTTCCCGATTTCGCGCGTCCCCGGGTGATCTGGGTGGGCATCACCGCGGAGCCGGCGCTCGAAATCCTGCAACATCGGGTCGAACAAGAATTCGAGCCGCTCGGCTTTCCCACCGAGGCGCGCCCGTTTCGTCCCCACCTCACGCTCGGTCGCGCGGGCCGGGAGGCCCGGCCGCGCGATTTCACGGGGCTGGAGGCTGCGCTCGGCGCTCTGCAATTCGCCGAGACGCTCGTTATCGAGTCGGTGGATCTGATGCAGAGCACGCTCCAATCCGGTGGTGCGGTGTATCACCTGAGACACAGTGAACGGCTGTCTTAAAGGCCTCGTGCGGCTCGGCTGCCTCGCCACCGTCCTGGTGGCGGCGCTCGCGGCTTGGTGGTTCCGCGAGCCGATCCTGCATACGGGGGCGCGCTGGTTCGGCCCTCGTTCCACCAGGCTCCCGCCGGTAGCCGACACCGCGGTGGGCGCCCCCACCCCGAAGGCCTTGTCCAGCAGCCAGACGAAGATGGACCGGTTGAAGCGACCGAGCGCGCCGGACTCGGTGGTGCTCTCCGCCAACGAAGTCGCCGCCATGATTGGCAGCGGCATCGACTGGAGCGTGCGGAAGAGCTTCGACTCGTTGCGGGTGGAGCTCTTGGAGGGAACGGTCGCTGTGTACTGCCGGCTCGACACGCGCGTGATCCCGCGGGACGCGCTGGGTCCGGTCGCGGGGTTCCTCAACCCGACGGAGCCCTTGCGGATCGCGGGACCGCTCAGCATCGAGCGACCGGGGATCGGGCGCTTCAAGGTCCAGGAGCTGACCCTGCGCGGCATCGCGTTCCCCGGTCCCGTGGTGTCGCAGCTCGCGCAGCGGATCGCCGGCGCCGACTCCACCGGCGCCGTCCCGCTGCGCGTCTCCCCCTCCTTCACGGACGTGGCCATCCATCCCACGGGGATCGTTCTGTATCGCACCAAGCGGGGGAAGCCGTGAGCCGCCGCGTCCTCGTCGTCGATGACGAGAAGGGCATCCGCGAGGCGCTGAAACAGGTGCTCGAGTACGAAGCGATCGAGGTGCAGACGTGCCCGTCGGGTGGGGAGGCGCTGCGGCTGTACGGCGAGTTTCGGCCGCACCTCGTGTTCCTGGACGTGAAGATGCAGGGGATGGACGGTCTCGAGACGCTGCGCAAGCTGCGCGAGCTCGATGCCCATGCCCAGGTGGTCATGATCTCCGGTCACGGCACCATTCAGACCGCCGTCGAAGCCACGCAGCTCGGCGCCTACGATTTTCTCGAGAAGCCGCTCGACACCGATCGCATCCTGCTCACGCTTCGCAACGCGCTTCAGCACGTGGACTTAGCGAGCGAGAACGTGCGCCTCAAGGCGGAGGTGCACGCCCAGTACGAGATCGTGGGCTCGAGCAAGGCGATCAAGCAGGTGATCGAGCGGATTGAGAAGGTCGCGCCCACTCAGGCCCGCGTGCTGATCACCGGAGAGAACGGCACCGGTAAGGAGCTCGTGGCCCGGGCGATCCATGCCCTGAGCCCGCGCGGCGGAGGGCCGTTCGTCGAGGTGAACTGCGCAGCGATCCCGTCCGAGCTGATCGAGAGCGAGTTGTTCGGTCACATGAAGGGAAGCTTCACCGGCGCGTTCGCCGACCGGGCAGGGAAGTTCGAGCTGGCGGACCGCGGCACGCTGTTCCTGGACGAAGTGGGCGACATGAGCCTGTCGGCGCAGGCGAAGGTGCTGCGCGCGCTGGAGGAGGGCGTCATATCGCGGGTCGGGTCGGGTAAGACGCTCGAGGTCGACGTGCGCGTCATCGCGGCCACGAATAAGGACCTGAAGGCCGAAATCACGGCGGGGCGGTTTCGCGACGACCTGCTCTATCGTCTGGACGTGGTGCCGATCGAGGTGCCGCCGCTCCGCGCCCGGCGCGGCGACATTCCGCAGCTGGTGCAGCACTTCGTGGAGCAGCTCACGCAGCGGGCGGGGCTCCCGCCCAAGCAGCTCGACAAGGAGGCCGTGCAGCGGCTCGCGGCCCACGACTGGCCGGGCAACATCCGCGAGTTGCGCAACGCGGTCGAGCGCCTCCTCATTCTCGCGTCCGGACCCGTGCTGACGGCGGCGGAGGTCGACCGCCTGGCTGGCATGGCGACGGCGGAGGGGGGACGGGGGACTGGAACCGCGGATCTCGCGGCGGCGCCGTGGGTGCGCGCCGCCACGTTCGAGGAGTTCAAGCGGGCGGCCGAGCGGTCCTTTCTGCTGGCGAAGCTCAAGCAGAACGACTGGAATGTCTCCGAGACCGCGCGCACATTGGAGATGCCGCGCAGCAACCTGTACAAGAAGATCGAGCGCTACGGGCTTACCCGGGAGGTGTAGTGGCAGGGATCGAGAAGGACCGGGATTGGGACAAGGAGATGGCTGAGGTCGACCGGCTGCTCAAGAAGCTGCCGCTCGCCGATCCCACGCTCGGCCGCAGCGGGGGGGGGGAGCCGACTGCGAAGCGGTCCGCGGTCTCCGCGGGAGGGGGGACGCCGACCAGCCGGGCCGTGGCGGCGGCCGGCGGTGGACGGCTCGGGGCGTGGGTAAAAGTTGGTCTCGGCGTGCTGATCGGCATCGGCATCGCTCCCGGGGTGTGGCCGTACACCCATGGCTGCGGTCTGCGGCTGATCTTCTACCTGTTGGGCGTGTCCACGGTCATCGCCACCGGCGTGTGGGCGAGCGTTGCGTCGTGGAGGCGGCGCATGGGGTTCGCGCACACCGTGTCGCAGATCCTGATCATCTGGGGAGTCTTGCTCATGACCCGTGAAGTAGTGCCGCGCGTCGGCGCCAACGCGGCAGCGCTATGGCTGTGTCCGGACGTGGCGCCCAAGTAAGCCCATGACCCAGAATTTTCAGAATTTCATCGCCGGCGAGTGGGTCGCCCCCGCGACCGGGGCGTATTTCGAGAATCGCAACCCCGCGGACCGGGACGACGTGATCGGCTGCTTCCCCCGATCCGGTCCGGAGGACGTGAAGCGCGCCGTCGCGGCGGCGCAGCGCGGCTTCGCGCAGTGGTCGAAGACCCCGGCGCCGCTGCGCGGCGACGTGCTGCACCGAGTCGGAGATCTGCTGGTTCAGCGCAAGGACGAAATCGCGCGCGCCATGACCCGGGAGATGGGCAAGGTCACGGCCGAGACGCGAGGGGACGTCCAGGAGGGGATCGACACCGCCTTCTACGCGCATACGGAGGGCCGGCGGCTGTTCGGCCGCACCGTGCCCTCCGAGCTGCGCAGCAAGTGGGCGATGAGCTATCGGCGGCCGATCGGTGTCGCGGGACTCATCACCCCGTTCAACTTCCCGCTCGCGATTCCCACGTGGAAGATGTTTCCGGCCTTGCTGTGCGGGAACGCGGTGATCTTCAAGCCGGCGGAAGACGTCCCGCACACCGCGCACCTCCTCGTGGAGATCTTGCTCGAGGCGGGGCTGCCGCCTGAAGTCGTGCAGCTGATCCACGGGGAGGGCTCCGTGGTCGGCAAAGCGATGGTCGAGCACGCCGCGGTCCCGGTCATCTCCTTCACGGGGTCGACCGAGACCGGGTCGATCATCGGCGCGACCTGCGGCAAGATGCACAAGCGACTGTCCCTCGAGATGGGGGGCAAGAACGCCATGATCGTGATGGACGACGCCGACCTGGACTTGGCGCTGGACGGCGTGCTGTGGGGCGCGTTCGGCACGACCGGCCAGCGCTGCACAGCCACGAGCCGTCTGATCGTGCACGAGCAGGTGCACGATCGGTTCGTGCGGATGGTTTGCGACCGCGCCGCCCAGCTGCGGCTCGGGCCCGGGCTGCGCGATGACACGGACGTCGGGCCCCTCATCAACGAGGACGCTCGCAAGAAGGTCGAGTACTACGTGGGGATTGGGGAAGAGGAGGGAGCACAGCGCCTCATCGGCGGCGAGCGGCCCTCGGACAAGGGCCTCGAGCGCGGCTGGTTCTATCGGCCGACGGTGCTGGTGGGGGTGACGCCCGGCATGCGCGTCGAGCAGGAGGAAATCTTCGGCCCAGTGCTCTCGGTGATCAAGGTCGGCTCCCTCGCCGAGGCGATCCGCGTCAACAACGATGTGCCCTACGGCCTCTCGAGCTCGCTCTACACCCGGGATGTCAACGCCGCGTTCCGAGCGATGACCGACCTCGACACCGGGATCACCTACATCAACGCGCCCACCATCGGCGCCGAGGCCCATCTCCCGTTCGGCGGGGTGAAGCAGACCGGCAACGGGCACCGCGAAGGGGGGTGGGAGGTGTACGACTTCTACTCGGAGACGAAGGTCGTCTACGTCGATTTCTCCGGAAAGCTGCAGCGCGCGCAGATCGACACGGAAGGCTGAGGGTCGCTCCAGCGACACCCCCAGCGGGGCTGCTCCGCATCCAATCGCACCTGCCGGCAATAAACTGGTGACGCTCATCACGCGGGGCAGTGTTAGGCTCCGCACCCGGTGGGTCACGAATCTTTGGTGATCGTCCTCTCAGCCGGGGGCTCGCCGCTCGACGGCGAGTCGCTCGGCGCGCTCGCGGACGCGTCCGTGGTGTGGGTGCGGGTGGAGCGCGAGGGGAACGCCGCGTGTCTCGCCGCCCGCGTGCGGCACGGCGACCCGCCGGACGCGTTCCGGGACCGCGTCCGGCGCTGGGGGGCAGCCCGGGGGTGGGCGGTGACTGTTGCTTCTCGCTGCCGCCTTGGCTAAAGTAAAAGCCATGCATGAGTTGGGGGCCCTCAGGGCAGGTTCAAGCGCGCAACCCGCGCCGGTGCCCTTCGCCCCCCCCGAGAAGCGCCGGTCCACGTTGGCGCGGTGGTTCGACAACTGGATGCGGTCGCTGGGCATGGCGCTGGTGCTGTTCCTGATCATCCGCACCTTTCTCATCGAAGCGTTTCAGATTCCGTCGGGCAGTATGGAGCGTACGCTGCTCGCGGGCGACTTCCTGTTCGTGAACAAGGCGGTCTACGGGGCGCAGATCCCCGGCACGAACGCCCGGCTCCCTGGGTTCGAGTCGCCGCGCCGCGGCGACATCATCGTCTTCGCCTATCCGAAAAACCCGGAGCTGAACTACGTGAAGCGCGTCATCGGCGTCCCCGGAGACCGGGTCGAGATGCGCGCGGGCGGGGTGCGCGTGAACGGCACGCCGCTGGCGGAGCCCTACGTCCAGCGGGTCGATCCCGGGCACGACGTGTACGACCCGGAATTCAACTGGCAGAAGGACTACCTCATCGGCGGCGCGGCCGCGCTGCGGGCCTACCGCCCGACGCGCGACACCTGGGGACCGCTGCTGGTGCCGCCGGGCAAGTTCTTCGTGCTGGGCGACAACCGCGACAACTCCGCCGACTCGCGCTACTGGGGCTTCGTGGACGCGCACGCGGTGAAAGGCCGGCCGCTCGTGGTTTACTTCAGCTACGATCGAGAAGCGCACGACGCGCTTCCCTGGCTGACCGATATTCGCTGGCGCCGGCTCGGCTCGGTCATCCACTGAGCGGCCGGTGAAGTGGGAACCCCGCCACGCTCCGCGCCGTCGGTGCGGCGGGCCGTCCGATACGGTGCGGCGTCGTGCAGGCCCGGGAGGGTGATGCGGCCATGCAACTGAACACGGCGAAACGTGCCTCGTTCGACGAGGGATCGCTCGACCAGTACCTCCGCGAGATCAGCCAGTACCCGTTGATCACCCGGGAGGAGGAAGTGGCGCTCGCCCAGCGGATCAAGCAGAGCGATCCCGAGGCGCTGGACAAGCTGGTGCGCTCCAACCTGCGGTTCGTGGTGTCGGTCGCGAAGAAGTACCAGAATCAGGGCGTCTCGCTCTCCGATTTGATCAACGAAGGCAACCTCGGCTTGATCCGCGCCGCTCACAAGTTCGACGAGACGAAAGGCATCAAGTTCATCTCGTACGCGGTGTGGTGGATCCGCCAGGCGATTCTCCAGGCACTCGCCGAGCAGTCACGCATCGTGCGTGTCCCGCTCAACCGCGCCGGGACGCTGCACCGCATCGGGAAGCGCTCCTCGGCGTTGCTCCAGGAGCTGGGCCGCGAGCCGACCGTGGAGGAGATCGCCGAAGGGATGGACATCTCCGAGGAAGAGGTCGCGAAGACCCTCTCGATCTCCCAAGCGCACCTCTCGCTCGATGCGCCGCTCACGCCGGGCGAGGACAACAAGCTGCTCGACTATCTCCCCGACACCCAGAACCCCGGTCCCGACGACGAGATCTTCGAGCACGCCCTCACCGAGTCGATCGAGGAAGTGCTCGCGACCCTCAAAGACCGCGAGGCGAAGATCCTGCGTCTCTATTTCGGCCTCGAGGGTCAGGAGCCGATGACCCTCGAGGAAATCGGCTCGCTGCTCGGCATTACGCGGGAGCGCGTCCGACAGATCAAGGAGAAGGCGCTGGCGCGGCTGCGGCACGTGTCGCGCGCCCGCGCGCTGGAAAGCTTCCTGTTCTAGGCCCGGGGCGGGTAGATTTACCGCCCTATGGCCGGTTTGGCTTCGTTCGACATCTCCACCGGCGCCGACCTCCAGGAAGTCGATAACGCCGTCAACCAGACGGCCAAAGAGGTCGCCCAGCGCTACGACTTCAAGGGGTCGAAAGCCTCCATCGCCTTCGACCGCGCCAAGGCGACGCTCACTCTCGTTGCCGACAACGACTTCAAAATGAAAGCGTTGCTGGACGTGCTGCAGTCGAAGCTCGTCAAGCGCGGCGTGCCCGTGAAGAACCTGGAGCTCGGCGCGGTCACCCCGGCGGCGAACGACACCGTGCGCCGCGAGATCACGCTCACCCAAGGAATCCCGCAGGAAAAGGCTAAAGCCATCGTCAAAGCCATCAAGGACAGGAAGTTCAAGAAGGCACAGGCGTCCATCCAGGGCGCAGAGATCCGCGTGCAGGCACCCTCCAAAGACGAGCTGCAGGAGGTGATCGCGTTCCTCCGCGGTCAGGATTGGGGCATCGAGCTCAGGTTTGGGAACTACCGCGGATGAAGCTCGGCGTCATCTCCCTCGGCTGCGACAAGGCGACCGTCGATTCCGAGCGGCTCGTGGGCGAGCTCGTGGGACACGGCGCCGTCGTCACGCCCGATCTCCCCCGCGCCGACGTCATCCTCGTCAACACCTGCGGGTTCATCGACGCCGCGAAGCAGGAATCGATCGACGCGATCTTGTCAGCCGCGAAACTAAAGCACACGGCGGCGGTCAAGGCGGTCGTGGCGGTCGGTTGCCTGGTGCAGCGCTACAAGCCGGAGCTCGAGCGCGAGATCCCCGAGGTCGATCTGTTCCTCGGGTTCTCCGACCTCCACCACCTGGTGCCGGCGCTCGCGGAGCGGGGGTTGATCGCCGACCCGGTCGCGAGCCACCCCGGCGTCCGGCAGTTCCTCGGCGACGCACCCCACGTCCGCTATCTCAAGATCTCCGAAGGCTGCGATCACACTTGCGCCTTCTGCGCGATCCCGTTGATGCGGGGGAAGCATCGCTCGGAGCCGCTCGAGCGTCTGGTGCGCGAGGCCCAAGCACTCGAAGCACAGGGGGCCCAGGAGATCAACCTGGTGGCCCAGGACCTGGGACATTACGGGCGTGATCTCGGGCGCGACGGCGCCAAGCTTCCCGATCTGCTGGAAGCGTTGCTGCGCGAGACCGCGGTGCCGTGGTACCGGCTCCTCTACGTGTACTCGGCCGGCCTGAGCGACCGCCTGGTGGAGCTGATCGCGCGCGAGCAGCGCATCGTGCCGTACCTCGACATGCCGATCCAACACGCGAGCGATCGCATGCTCGAGCGCATGCGACGCCCCGAGCGGCAGCAGTCGTTGCGCGCCAAGCTCGGCTGGCTGCGAGGAGCGATCCCGGATCTCGCGGTCCGCACCACCTGCCTGGTGGGCTTTCCGGGCGAGACCGACGGCGACTTTCGCGAGCTGCTCGCCTTCCTCGAGGAGGCGCAGTTCGATCGGCTCGGCGCGTTTGCATACTCGCCACAGGACGGCACGCGTGCCATGCAGTACGAGGACGACGTGCCCGACGAGGTCAAGCGCGACCGTCTCGAAGAGCTGCTCGAGGTCCAGCGGGCCATTTCGGCGGAGCGGCTCGCGCGGTTCGTGGGACGGGAGGCGGACGTGCTGGTGGACCGGGTCGCCGATCCCGACGAGGCCGGCGCCACTCATGTCGGGCGCGTGGCGTGGCAAGCCGACGACGTGGACGGGGTCACCTACGTGGAGCGAGGCGGCTGGGCCGACGCGGGGAGCTTCGTGCGGGTGTGCCTCAGTGCGAGCGAGGACTACGACTTTCGGGCGGTCGCGCTGACGTGACCCGGTCGGCGGAGCTGTTCGACCGGGCGAAGGCGGTGCTGCCCGGCGGGGTCAACTCGCCGGTCCGGGCGTTCCGTGCGGTGGGCGGGACGCCCTTTTTCGTCGCGCAGGCCCACGGCGCGTGCCTCACAGACGTGGACGGCGCGACCTACCTCGACTACGTGTGCTCGTGGGGCCCGTTGATTCTGGGGCACGCCCACCCCGCGGTGCTCGACGCGATTCGGCACGCGGCGGAACGCGGCTGGAGCTACGGCGCGCCCTGCCCGGCCGAGGTCGAGCTCGCGGAGCTGGTGCGGCAGCGGATGCCGGCGGTCGAGATGGTGCGATTCGTGAACTCGGGCACCGAGGCGACGATGGCGGCGGTGCGGCTCGCGCGCGCCGCGACCCAGCGCGACGTCATCCTCAAGTTCGAGGGCTGCTACCACGGCCACGCCGACAGCTTTCTGGTGAAGGCGGGGAGCGGCGTCGCGACGCTCGGGCTCCCCGACAGTCCCGGCGTTCCCGGCTCGCTCGCGCAGCTCACGGTCACCGTGCCGTTCAACGACCTATCGGCCGTCGAGGCCCTGTTCGCGCGCCGCGGGAAGCAGATCGCCGCCGTCATCGTGGAGCCGTACGTCGGCAACGCGGGCTTCATCCCTCCCGAGCCCGGATTCCACCCGGCGTTGCGCGCGCTGTGCGACCGCCACGGGTCGCTGCTGATCTTCGACGAGGTGATGACGGGCTTCCGGGTAGCGCCGGGCGGCGCGCAGGAGCGGCTCGGCGTGCGTCCCGACCTCACCACGCTCGGGAAGATCATCGGCGGCGGCATGCCGGTCGGCGCGTACGGCGGACGCGCCGACTTGATGGGGATGGTCGCGCCCGAGGGGCCCGTGTACCAGGCAGGGACGCTCTCGGGGAACCCCGTGGCGATGGCGGCCGGGCTCGCGACGCTGCGTGAGACCGAGCGCCCGGGTTTCTACGACGCGCTGGAGCAGCGAACCGCGCGGCTGGTGGCGGGTATAGGGGACGCCGCGCGGCGGCACGGCGTGCCGGCGAGCGGGGGCCACGCCGGCTCGCTGTGGGGCGTCTATTTGACCGCCGGGCCCGTGCG
>Ga0209375_1000249_pt1 | contig 50053 bp, 45 predicted proteins | sample GraSoiAngelo_131_FD_185888 | JGI IMG/M metagenome (GOLD analysis project Ga0209375, IMG submission 185888) | Grasslands soil microbial communities from the Angelo Coastal Reserve, California, USA - 14_0929_02_30cm (SPAdes) (version 2) | ecosystem: Environmental > Terrestrial > Soil > Grasslands ...
ATACGATCGAGGCCGCGCCGCACGGCGGCGTCGTCGAGCGCGCGGACGGCTGTCGCGAGCTCCGGCTGGCTTGCCAGCGACACGATTTCGCGGCGGCGCTCGGTGAGGTACTGGGTAACGGTGCCGGCGACCCGGAAGGCGACTTCCTGGCCGCGCTCATTGGCTTGATCCCGGAGGGACTTGGAAATCCGCGACCCCACGACCAGGGCGAGCACCGTCACGAAGATGGCGGCGAACCCGGCTCCCGTGACCAGGAATCCTCGGCGGAGATGCTGCGCTTGGACGGGCATTCGGCGGACTGGAGTCACAACGTACGGTAGGCGTGCGGGCGGAGCAAGAGCAGCGCGCACAGGGATGGTCGGCAGCGCGGCAACACTTATACTGTGTCGCCCTCTTCCCCCACTCGGAGGAGCGGCCGCCGACCGGGTCAGTAGGGATACGAGCTGCGATAGACGCTTCCAGGGCGGAGCGGTGCGGCAACTCTGTGACTGGATAGATTCTGCGGAATGAAATCCGTCACGTACCGAGCGTTGCTGGCTTAGGTTTCGGCACTCATGCGAGACATCCCGACCTACGATCCGGCCGCGCTCGAGGCAAAGTGGCAGGGCCGTTGGAACGAGCGTCATACGAACGAGCCCGACCTCGATCGTGCCGCGCGGCCGTTTTACAACCTCATGATGTTCCCCTACCCGTCGGCGGAAGGGTTGCACGTCGGCAACATGTTCGCGTTCACGGGCGCGGATATCTACGGTCGGTTCAAGCGGCTCCAGGGTTATGACGTGTTCGAGCCGATGGGATTCGACGCGTTCGGCATCCATTCCGAGAACTACGCCCTCACCATCGGGACGAATCCCGCGAAGCTGATTCCGCAGAACATCGCCACCTTCCGGAGGCAGTTGCGTCGCTTCGGCGGCATGTTCGACTGGCGGCACGAGCTGTCGACCACCGATCCCACCTATTACAAGTGGACGCAGTGGCTCTTTCTCCAGCTCTTCCAGGCGGGACTCGCCTACAAGAAGCGCGCGGCGGTGAACTGGTGTCCCAAAGACAAGACCGTGCTCGCCAACGAGCAGGTCATCGATGGAAGGTGCGAGCGCTGCGATACGCCCGTCGAGCAGCGCTTTCTCGATCAGTGGTTTTTCAAGATCACCAATTACGCCGAGCGGCTCCTCCAGAACCTCCAAAACCTCGACTGGTCTTCCTCCACCGTCCTCCTGCAGAGGAACTGGATCGGCCGGAGCGAAGGCGCCGATCTCATTTTCGAGACGCCGAGCGGTAAGAAGATCACCGTCTTCACGACGCGGCCCGACACGGTGTTTGGCGCGACCTATCTCGTGCTCGCGCCCGAGCACCCGCTCGTGGACGAGCTCACGGCAGTCGAACAGCGCTCGACCGTCAAGGCCTACCAGCGAGACGTGCAGTCGAAGGACGTCGTCTCGCGACGCGTCGGCGATAAGACGAAAAGCGGCGTCTTCATCGGCTCGTACGCCCGCAATCCCGCCACGGGTGAGGCGATTCCGATCTGGATCGCGGACTATGTGCTGATGGAGTACGGTACTGGCGCGATCATGGCCGTGCCCGCGCACGACAAGCGCGATTTCGAGTTCGCCACACAGTTCAAGCTTCCGATTCGCCAGGTGGTCGCCGTCGAGGGTGAGAAGTTACCGAGCGTCTCCGCAGCAGGCGTGCTCATGAACTCGGCTGCATTCGATGGGATGCCGTGCACCGAGGGCGCGCGCAAGATCGTCGCCTGGTTGGCCGAACGCGGGAAGGGGCTCGCGACGCCGCGCGTCCAGTACCGGTTGCACGACTGGTGCATCTCGCGGCAGCGCTACTGGGGACCGCCGATTCCCATCATCTATTGCGAGAAGTGCGGGGTCGTACCGGTGCCCGAGAAGGATTTGCCGGTGCAGCTCCCGTACATCGAGGATTTCCGGCCGGACGATACGGGCGTGAGCCCGCTCGCCCGGCACGAGGAGTGGTACTTCGTGAAGTGTCCGCAGTGTGGCAGTCAGGGGCGGCGTGAGACCGATGTGTCCGACACGTTCCTCGATTCGGCGTGGTACCATCTACGCTATCCGTCGACCGAGTTCCACGACCGGCCTTTCGACCCCGCGCGGACGAAGCAGTGGCTCCCGGTGAGCAGCTACATCGGCGGGAACGAGCACGCCGTCTTGCATCTCTTGTATTCGCGCTTCATCTGCATGGTGTTGTCGGATCTGGGGCACGTGAGCTTCGAGACGCCCTACCCCAAGTTCCGCGCTCACGGGCTGATCGTGAAAGACGGCGCCAAGATGTCGAAGTCCCGTGGCAACGTCGTCGTCCCCGATACCTACATCCAGCAGTGGGGCGCCGACACCTTCCGCATGTATTTGATGTTTCTCGGACCGTTCCAAGACGGCGGCGACTTCCGGGACGAAGGCATCGTCGGGATTCGGCGATTCCTGGAAAAAGTGTGGGCCCTCGTTCATGAACGCGGGACAAAAAGCTCGGCGCTCGCCGAGCAGAAGCTCCATCGGACGATCCGGAAGGTGACCGCCGATACCGAGGCGCTGCAATACAACACGGCGATCGCGGCGATGATGGAGTACGTGAACGAACTGCGGGAGTCAGGAGCCAGGACTCGGGAGTTGGTGGAACCGCTGGTCATCATGCTCGCTCCCTACGCGCCTCATATTGCCGAAGAACTCTGGGAGGTCATGGGCGACAAGACATCGGTCTTTGAAGCCAGGTGGCCGTCGTACGACGAGCGACTCGCCTCGGCGGGGGATGTCGAGATCGCGGTCCAGGTGAACGGGAAGCTCCGCTCGCGGCTCACCGTCCCGCGCGGCATGGCGGAGAAGGACGTGCTCGCGCGCGTGCTCGCCGATGAAGCCGTCAAAAAGTTCGTCGACGGCCAGAAGGTGAAGAAGGTGATCTTCGTGCAGGACCGGCTGGTCAACCTGGTCGTCTAGAGGGTTTTGGCGACCAGGTCACCGACCAGATAACCAACCGCCGCGACTCCCATCCCGATGACGAACATGTCGATGCCGCTGCGGATCACCCCGCGGCCGGTAAAGAAGCTACGGGCGGCTCCCACGATGAAGTGGGACAGCATCGCGATCGTGAACGCCACCCAGATGGCGACGCGCCCCTGGAGAACGAGGAAGGGAAAGACGGGAATGAAGGCGCCGACCGCGGTAGCCGCGCCGGTGATCCATCCCTCGCGGAACGGGGTGGCGTGCGCCTCGCCGATTTTCAGCTCGTCACGGACTTGCTCGCCCAGCGCGCGTACCGGGTCGCGCATCACTTCTTCCGCCATCCGCCGCGCGGTGCGGGGATCGACGCCTTTCGCTTCATACTGGAGGGCCATCTCCTCTTGTTCCACTTCCGGCATCAGGCGAATCTCTTCCTTCTCCATCGCGATTTCGTGCTCCCACACCTCCTGCTCGCTCTTCGCCGCCAGATAACCGGAGGACCCCATGGAGAGCGCATCCGCGATCATCCCGGCGACGCCGGAGATCATGATCACGTGCGGCTGCACCGCCGCGCCGATCACGCCCGCGACCAACCCAAAGTTCGCCGTGAGGCCGTCGTTGAAGCCGTACACGACATTGCGCAGGAAGCCGCCGGACCCCGTCTTGTGCCACGGCTCGGCGCCCTTGCCGGCGAGATCGGCGAGCGTGCCGGCGTGCGCCGCCGATTCCTTGGCGAGCTGGAGCGAGACCGCCTGCGCGTCGGCGAGGCTCGATTCCTTGTGGAGGTTGAGGTACCCCTTTACCTCCTCGCCTTCTTCCCGCAGCAGCATGGGGAGCAAGTAGCGCGTCCCGAATTTCCGGCCGAACCACGCCATCAGCTTCGCGTTCAGAGAGGGCCGCGCGTGATCGACCGTATGGCCGTGCTCGGCGAGGAGCTTGCTCCACATCTGCACGTGGCGCTCCTCGACCCCGGCCAGCTTGATGTAGACGTCTTTCCTGTGGGGATCCGTCTCTTGTCCAGCGAGTGCCAAATAGAGGAATGCGGCGTCAGCTTCGTCCTGCCAATGGTGGAGCCATTCCTTCACGTCAGCTTTCGGCATGCACCAAGATATTCGGCTGCACCTCAAGTGACTAGCCGGTAAATACTTAGGTGCGTGGTGCGTGGTTCGTGGTTCGAAGTCCCACGCACCACGTCCCACGTACCACGCACCATCCCGCGACGATAGACGTACTTATGGCATCATAGAATTCGGACATGACCGTGGCGCTCGCCGTTCCCGATGTCATCGTCGCCCGCGCGCAAGCCGGAGATGAAGCAGCCCTTGAAGCCCTATATCGGGCCTTCGAGACGCCGGTCTACAATCTCGTGCGGCGCATGCTACGGCGGCCGGAGGACGCGGAGGACGTGTTGCAGGAGACGTTTCTCGAGGTGGTGCGCAACCTCAAGCAGTACCGCGGTGAGGGCCATCTGTGGGGTTGGGTCCGCCGTATCGCCTCGACCAAAGCCTTGATGCGGATTCGCCGCGATCAGGTGCGCGCCACGGAGTCGCTGGACGAGGAACCGGGCAAACCGGGGATGCACGTTGGCGCAAACATCGATCTCGAGCGCGCGTTCGAGCGACTGTCGGAGACGTCACGCGCGGTCGTCTGGCTGCACGACGTCGAGGGATATACGCACGAAGAGATCGCGGAGCAGATGGGGAAAACGGTGAGCTTTTCCAAGTCGCAGCTGGCACGCGCCCACGCACGGCTGCGGGGAATGCTCGATGAAGGAGCGCATGCATGATGCATTGTACGATGGAAGATCTGGGGGCCCTGCGGGCAGGTGAGGCGTCGGTCTGGGCACGCCGGCACATCACCACCTGCGCTGCGTGTCAGGCGGAGCTCGAGACGTTGTACCAGCGCGTTGCGCAGCTCAAAGCCTTGCCGGCGCTGCACCCGCCGCGCGACCGCTGGCCCGTCATTCAGGCGGCGGTGCGCGCTGAGCGCTCGCGCCGGCGCCGGACGTGGGGCACGTGGACCGGCAGTCTTGCTCTCGCCGCGACGATCGCCGCAGTCCTATTGGTTCAGCCATCGAGTGGTGACCAGGGCAAGCTCTACGCCGAGCTCAGCCAGGCCAAACAACAGTCGGCGACGCTCGAAGACTCCCTGCAGCAATACGATCTCGATGGCCGCGTGCTGAGCGGTCACGCGGCGGCCCTCGTGGCCGAGCTGGAGGACCGCATTTCCATACTCGACGGCACCCTGGCGCAACGGGAACACCGCGCCCCGGGGGGGGACGCCGAACTCGTCAAACTGTGGCAGGAGCGCGTCGGGTTGATGCGTGAGCTGATGAACGCCCGCGCGACCCGCGCTCGCTACGTCGGGCTCTGAGAGCCCGGAGGGGAACTGATGATGCGTAATTTGACTGTGGCAGCACTTGCCGCCTGCCTGATGGTGCCCGCTGCGGCGACGACGCAAGGGACGCCGCGGCGACCGAGTACGCGCCCGCGCGTGCGGGTCGAGACGGGCCCGTTCGGCGTCCATTCCTTCAACGACAACCGTGGTCGGATTGGCGTGATCGTCGATATGCGAGCCGATGCGACCAAGGATAAGGTCGGCGCGCGGATCGAGGCCATCACGCCCGATGGGCCGGCCGACAAAGCGGGTCTCAAGGTTGGCGATATCATCACGCGCTTCAACAACACCAGCCTCGCCGGCGCGAACGCCGAGGATGAAGGAGATTCCGGCCCGGGCATGACGCTCATCGAGCTCGCCCGGAAGCTCGAACCGGGTGACACGGCCCAGATCGAGTACCGGCGCGGCAACGACAACCGGAAGGCGACGCTCGTGGCGGAAGATCTTGGCGGCTTTGGGTGGACCGGTCGCATGGAAATGCCCGAGATGGGCGACATGATGGAGAACGTGATGCCCAAGATCCGTGTCGGGCCGGGTGATGCGTTCACATTCGCGTTCGGCAGCCCCTGGGGTGGCATCGAGATGGTGCGACTGAACCCCGACCTCGGCGACTACTTTGGGACTCGCGAAGGTGTGCTCGTGGTTCGGGCGCCGGAAGACTCCACGCTCGGGCTCAAGGGCGGCGACGTCATCGTGTCGATCGGCGGTCGGAAACCCTCCTCGCCCGAGCAGGCGATGCGGATCTTGCGGTCCTATGACACCGGTGAAACCGTCACCATGGACGTGCTGCGCAAGCAGAAGCACGTCACGGTGACGTGGAAAGTGCCGGACGAGGAGGGTCGCATGTTCAAGCGATCACCCCGGATGCACGAGGAGCCGAGCCGGTTCCGCGTGGCGCCGAAGTTCTTCAGAATTCGGGATGTGATTCGGACGAGCCGGGCTATTTAAACCGGCGGCGAAGGGCGGCGACTTAAACGGCGGCGAGGGGCGGCAAATGACCTCGCCGCCGCGTTATTTGCCGCCGTAGTTAATGGCGGCGAAGAAGAGCGGCGGCGAGCGGCGGCGAGGGGCGGCAACTGCCTTTGCCGCCGCTTCATTTGCCGCCGCTTTATTCGCCGCCGTAGTTACCGATTCGGCCCCATCAGAATCGCATTCGTCAGCAGCTTCGCCGGTCCCCGCCAGAACGCCCGAAACAACGGATCGCTCAAGAACAGCACCACGCGACCGCTCCCCTGGTTCTCGACCACGGCCCAGGTTGAGCCTTTGAGGAGTCGCGCGGTATTGTCGGGCCAGGTGAATCCCGACAGCACCAACGAGTCCACCGGATCGGTAAAGCTCACGGCGTTGGCGCCGCTCTTGGACGCGCGCCAGAATGTGTCCCCGTCGATGAACACCGGGATCTTGTTGCGGTCGTAACCCAGTGTCAGCCAGTGGGTCGTATCCAGCGTCGCGCGGAAGATGGCTCCGGGGATCCATTCGGGGCGATCGCGCGGCGCCGCCGTCTTCGAGACCATCGGGGGCGCCGCGCCGGGAACGGTCGTATCGGGCCTCGCGCCGCTGTCAGGCGCCACGCTCGCGATGCTCGAGAGACCGACGTCCTTGTTGGCCGCGAGATCACCCGCGCCGCCATACCCGATGAGCACGCCTCCCGAGCGCACCCATGTCTTCAGCTTTTCGACGCCGTCATCGCCCAGCTCGCGACGCATCCGGCCGCCGCTACCGTCGGGGACGATCATCACATTGAAGGTTTGGAGGTCATTCATCCGACCGATCGCGCGGAGCGGGACGGGGGTAAACCCCACGTTGAGCTCACGCGCGAGGTAGTACCAGAGCCAGCCGTAGCTCGTCTCTGAGATACCATCTCCGGCGGCCACCACGATCTTGGGAGCGTGCAGTCCCGCCACATCTTCAGACCCGATTCCGGCGTCGCCCGTGTCCGGAAACGCCGTCTGCAACGGGAAAACGAGGACGCCCAGGGCGGGCCCCAGCGCCGCGATGCGCTCGTGCAGACTCGCAGGGTTACGCTGTACTCGCGCGACGAACGAGCCACGGGGATAGGTGCGACCCCCGATGAGGACCGGTTGGCGCGTGACCGCCAGCTTGAAGTCTTCGGCTTCGAGCGCAAGCGCGAGCCGTGCCGCTCCCGGTCTGTCGTTCGTGAACACGTACGCGCTGGCTCCGCGCGCCGGAGCCGGAGGAGGCGGGACGATCGAATCAGCGACCGGGTCGCCGCCCGGGCCGGCATCTTCCGTCCAATACGCGTCGAGATTGAAGGACAGCGGCAGCGACCAGGCGGTGATGTCGTAGAAGCCGTAATCCTCTTTCTCCGCATCCTCGCCGCGCCGCCGGTTGCGCTGAAACTTCCCGATCTCCCGCTGGACGAATGACGGCTCCATGCTCGGCTGCGGCTCGAGCATGCCCTTGGCCAGGCGCCGCTGTGGCTGGTTCAGGTCGACAACGTAGCTGCCGGCGGGGAAAGTCCGCGCGATCCCTCCCCCTGCCGTGCCAGGGCTGATGTAGGAGTGCGCGACGCGTGACGACAGCGGCTGGCGCAGCCGCGTGACCTCGATGCCGTTGCGGAGCAACAGGCCGACGACGTGCGCCACCGACTGCGGATCGTTGCCCGGTACGATCACGACGCGTTTCATGCGATCGGTCGCCGCCTCCGCCAGCGCCGAGCGGCGGAAGTCGTAGTAGTCCTGCAGCCGGCTCTGCCGGTTTTTCGCCGTCGTCTCCAGCGTCGCCAGGGACGCGACGAAGTGGTGTGAGATGCCGTCGCGGAAGGTCGTGATGCTGCCGTCGTCTCGACGCTTCCGGTATTCCGGCCCGCCGTCGGTCTCGTACGTCATCCCGGTGGCGCCCTGGAACGTGGTCCATTCGTCCCAGTAGCCGACGTAGAAAAAGTCGAACACGCCGCCCACGTAATACTGCCAGCCATAACGGTCGAACGCGGCCGCGTTGCCGCGGCCATATGTGGCGAACCACTTCGTCGTCTGTGGGGGCAGGTTCAGGTTCACCGCTTGCGCGACCGGTGGGAAGAAGAAGGACGATGTCGTCGAGTGGTGGTCGACGAATACCTGCGGGCGCCAGCGCAGGATGCCGTCCATCATCGCCCGTACCTCGGGCTGGCTTTGCGCAAGCAGGTCGCGGTTCATGTCGAAGCGGAAGTGGCTGTACCGGCCCGTGATGCTCCACGGCTCGTTCTGTTCGAACGCCCACGGGTGGTCCGCGCCGATGCCGACGGAGTTGTACCAGGCGGCAAAACGCTCATGACCATCGGGGTTCGCCGATGGGTTGAGCACGACGACCACCGATTTCAGGATCTCCAGGGTCTGCGGCTCATCGGACGCCGCGAGCTGATAGGCCACCTGCATGGCGGCCTCGAAGCCGGCCGGTTCGTCGCCGTGGACCGAATACTGGAACACCGCAACGGCCGGGCTCTGCGCAGCGATCGCGGCCGCCCGCGCCGCCGACGTCTTGCGCGGATCGGCCAGCTCGGCCAGACCTGCCCGGATCTGGTCGAGCTTTGCGAGGTTCGCCGGGTCGGAGATGATCAGCGCCCGAATCGGGCGGTACTCGGTCGTGCGGCCCCACGTCTCGATCCGCACGCGGTCGCTCGCGCTGGCGACCAGAGTGTCGAGATAGTGTTGCATGACTGCATACATGGTGTGCTGTTCGCCGGCGGCGTAGCCGGTGATCGCCTCGGGGCGGGGCACGGCCGGTCGGTAGGGTCCGCGGGAGTAAAAGTCGAAGGGTTCCTGGGCGGCGAGCGGGGACACGAGAGACACGACGGCCAGCAGGGTAAGGCTGGGGCGCATGGTTGTACCGTTGTGTGTTGTGGGGTGTAGGGGCGCAGCATGCTGCGCCCCCACGCGCTACGCGCGGCGTCGTGCCGCGGGCAAAGCCTGGTCGAAAGAAGCGAACTCGAACGGCTTGGGGACGCAAGGGCGGCCGGTCCCGTCGAGGAACCGGCGCATCTGCTCGTTCACGAGGTCGCCCGTCGTGAAGATCACCCGTTCGGCATGCGAGGGGTCGCTGCTGCGGAGGCGTTCGTAGAGCTGCTCGCCTGAGAGGTCGGGCATACGCATGTCCAGGATCACGGCGTCGTATTTCGATCCTTTTAGGCGGACGAGCGCGTCCTCGCCGCTGGCCGTCGTCTCGACCTGATGACCTTTACCGGAGAGATAGCGCTGCAGCGATACCCGGACCGACGCTTCGTCATCCACGACCAGCACGCGAAGGCTGTCGCTTCCCAGGGGCTCGACATGAGTCACCGCGGCGTGCTCACCCGACGCGCGCGCCTCGGTCACCGGTACTTCGACGATGAAGCGGGCGCCGCCTTGCGGCGAGTTCTCCGCCCAGATCTTACCCTCGTGCTCGCGCACGATGCCCAGCGAGATCGACAGGCCTAGGCCTGTTCCCGAGCCGGTCGGCTTCGTCGTGAAGAACGGATTGAAGATCCGCTCCATGAGGTTGGCCGGAATGCCGGCGCCCGAATCCTCGATCTCGATGCGGACGGCCTCGCCGCTGGAACGCGTACGCACCGTCAGGCGGTGGTGGTGACCTTCCTTCTGCTCCATCGCTTGCTCGGCATTGGTGATGAGATTCAGGAACACCTGTTGCAGTTGGTGGGCATCGGCCATGGTTTCCGGGATCGACTCATCATACTCCCGGCGCACGTCGATACCGCGCACACGAAGCTCATACCCGCGCAGCTCGAGGGTATCGTCCAGCACCTGATTGATCGCGGTGGGCCCCTTCTCGGCTTTATGCTGGCGCGCAAAGGTCAGCAGGTTCTGCACGATGCGGCTGGCGCGGCGCGCTTCGCTGTAAATCGTCTCCGCAGCCGTCCGCTGATCGGGGGGGAACCGCTTCTCGGCGAGCAGGAGCTGGGCGAACGCCGAGATGCCGGCGAGCGGATTGTTGAGCTCGTGCGCGACGCCCGAAACCAGCTGTCCGATCGCGGACATCTTTTCTGACTGAATGAGCTGCTCCTGCAACATCTTCTGGTCGGTGACGTCGCGGATGAGGCACAATACTTCCTCGTCCTTCTGCGGCGTCGAGTACGTGATCGAGATGGTGCGGACCTCGCCGTCCTTGCGATAGAACTGCGACTCGAACAAGCCCGTTTCGCCTGAGAGCGCCTGCTGGAAGTGCCCCAGCGCCCGCGGGAGGTCGTCGTCGTGGAGCATGGGGGCGAACCACTGGCCCACCAGCTCCTCGCGCCTATAGCCGGAGATGTTCTCGGCGGCATGGTTCACTGTGGTGAAGCGACCGTTCGCATCCAGCGTGACAATGGCATCGGAGGCCGATTCGACGAGGTGGCGGTAGCGCGCTTCGGATCGGGCGAGGGTGTCCTGGGCGCGCTTGGGATCGGTGATGTCCCGAAGCGTCGCGACCGTGCCGATGAGCTCGCCGTTCACGCGAAACGGCCCGCTCGATACCGACACGTCGCGTTCTTCGCCTGTTTGATGATTGACGATGCGGGTCTCGTAGCGCTGCGGCTCACCCGCGAGGACCTTGTCCTCGCGGGAGGCAACGTGCGCTCGTTCGCCCGGCGTGACGTGATCCGCGATGGCCTGGCCGACCACGTTGTCCATCTGCCAACCGAGCAACTGCGCACCTGGTTCGTTCGTCGCGAGCACCCGGCGATCGAGACCGGTCACGACGACGGCATCCGGCAACGCCGCGACGATGTCGGCCGCCGCCTGGAGCAGGTCCAGTCGCGCGGGGGGGGGAGGGCGCTTGCCGGCCGTGGTGCTCGCGCCGCGAGCCGGCGAAATCCGGCGAGCCTTACTCACGCGTGATAAGACGCCTCCATGGAAAAGCGCATCAGCTTGAGACTTTCGAGTGCTGCGCCGGTGACTTTCTCGGGACTATCTCCGCCGCGCTTGACACAGTCCTTGATGATTTCGAGCGCGTGGATGGGATGCTCATCGTCGTATTTCGCATGCTCCTCCAGCCACCAGCGGCCGCGGGGCCCGATCTTTTCGTTCTTGGCGAGACCGCGCAACGCCTTTTCGGAGATCTTCTGGGCCACGCCTTCGACGGCATAGTTCGTCGCGGCGACGGCCGTGCCGAACTCGGCGTTGCGGCACATGTCGGTCAGGTACGCGTGGAATTTCTTGGTTTCAGGCAGCATTGCCTCGGGCTCCTGGAAGCGCTTCTTCGGAACATTGAAGCCATCTCCCATGGCGCGCCACATCGCGTCGTGCCGGCGCTCGACGCGGATGTTGTCGGTGAAGAAGTCCCGTCCCATCGCCGGCGACCGATCGAGCAGCACCTGCAGCCACTGGGGGAAGTCCCGGATGATCGGATAGAACGCGACCAGAAAGTTCTGGATCTGCCCGTCGACGAGCTGATTCTCGGACGCATCAATGATGACGGGCGTGTCGAGAATGGCCTGCCGGCTGGGCTCGAGCGTCGTATCCAACTCCGCCACCCACTCGGGGTGCGGGGTGATCTCCACTGCCATGGCTGCTCCTATCACGGGCGCGGGTGGTGGCACACAAGGGACATACCGGTCCAGCGTGCGCTCAATGTACGGGCGGCGGTCGAACTTGCAAGCTTAAGTCGGATAGTGACTTGGCGCACAGCCAGAAGTGGGCGTCTTGACAAGATATATCGTGTCAGAATATCGTCACGTAACATCTAAACGCGGAGCTGCAAATGGTTGGCAGGTTCGGCTGGCAGGGCTTCGGCTTCGGATTCGGGCCCCGGGGATGGGGTTTCCGAGGCGGTAGGGGGCGGCGCCAGTGGTTCGGCGCCGGCGACATGAAGTACGTGATCCTCAAGCTACTCAAAGACAAGCCGAGACATGGCTATGAAGTCATGAAGGAGCTGGAGGAGCGGCTCCATGGCTGCTACTCGCCGTCCCCCGGGACGGTCTACCCCACGCTCCAGTGGCTGGAGGACGAAGGGCTCGTGCGCGCGACGGAGGTCGATGGCAAGAAGGTGTACGAGATCACCGATGCGGGAACCAAGTTCCTGGAGGATCATCGCGACGTGGTGGAGGACATTTTCGACCGCGTGAAGGACGCGGTGGAGGAAGTGCTCGGCGGCGGCATGGGTGACCTGAATCGCGCGATGGGTGGGTTGATGCGGAGCGCCTATCGGACCGGGTGGCGGTCGCGCGATGACACCGTCCGGCAAAAGATCAGCGACATTCTGAAGAAGGCAGCGCAGGAGATCGACGCGCTGGTACAGTCCCATGAACGCTCCTGACCGGGGTTCGGGTGGGGGTGGGGGTGTGTGCGCCTCCGACGCCGAGCGCGTTCGCGTTCTTCCTGCGGCCCTGGCGTCGCCGCCGCTGGCGCCGCTGGCAGCGGTGGCAAAGAGCCTAACTACTTGCCGTGCCGCTCTCGGAGCTCTTCAATGGCGCGCGTGACATACACGCGCGTCATTTGTTTCCGCCACGACAGGTCGAAATCGGTATTGTCCATGGGCTTCGAGGGCCGGTAGGCGGCCTCCGCGGCAGCGGCAACGGATTCGTCCGATAGCGGCGCTCCTTTCAAAGCCGCGCCCGCTTCCGGAATCTCCTGGGGGTAACTCGCAACGCCTCCCAGCACGATCCGGGCGTCAGCCACATGATTGCCTTTCCATTGTATCCAGGCGGCGACCCCGAGCACCGGGAAATCGAACGAGCCGCGGCGCCGCAGCTTGTGGTAGACGGCGTCCCAGCCGTTCGGCCCTGGCAGACGGACGTCCGCGAGGATCTCATCGGGCTGCTTCGTCAGATAGTTGATCCCGTCGTTGTTGTAGAACCGTCCGGCCGGTACGACGCGCTCACCCTGCGGTCCCACCAGCCGGTACTCCGCACCAAGCGCCACCATCACGGGCGCGATGTCTGACGAGCTGACCGCCCAGCAGCGCGGCGACGAGGGCGCCACCCAGCAGATCGCGCCGTCCTTTTTCATGCAAAAATCGATCGACTTCCGCCACTCATAGCTCTGATTGTAGTAGTTGCAGCGTGTATCGAGACACAGGTTGCCGCCGAGGGTGCCCATGTTGCGGAGCAGCGGCGTAGAGACGAGGCGAGCGGCGGTTGAAACGGCGGCGGTCAGGCGGTCGGGCGGTCGGGCGGTCAGTTCGCTCAGCGTCAGGCATGCGCCAAGCGTGGTAGTGTCCGCGCGCCGCAAATCGGGGATCGCGATCAGCGAGATGACAGTCTTCGGCTCCTGGTGACGGCGCTTCATGTTCGGGTAGAGGTCCGTCCCGCCCGCGACGTACATGGCGTCGGGACCGGCGTCGCTCTTCATGCGAAGCGCCTCGGCGACGGTCTTGGGCTGCAGATACGCGAACGAGGGAAGCCGCAGCATCAGTGCTGGCGCTCCGGCGCTGCTGCGGTGATTGTGACGCCCTTTCCATCGCCGCCCTCCCACGGCGGAGCAACGCGAGTCGGCTCAGGCCACGGGATGTCGGGGAAGCTGTCAGGACCGTATCGGGCGTCTTCTCCCTTCTCCTTTCTTCGTAGCGCCTTAAGCACTTTCTCCGGTGTGATTGGCACCTCATCGACGCGCACGCCGACGGCGTCATAGACCGCGTTGGCCACCGCCGGCATCACCGGCAGCAGCGGCCCCTGGCCGACTTCCTTCGCGCCGAACGGGCCGTTCGGATCCGGGTCTTCGACCAGATATGTAATCACGTCGCACATCTCGAGCGTCGTGGGACTCTTGTACTCGAGCAGCGACGGAATCTTGTGGACGACGTTGCGATTGCCCCGGTATGCCATCTCCTCCATCAATGCCTCGCCCAGGCCCATGTAAATCGAGCCTTCGACTTGGCCGATGACGGAGGCGGCATTGATCGACTGTCCGACGTCATGTGCGATCCAAATGGTCGGGACACGTACGATCCCCGTTTCCGGGTCCACATCGACCTCGGCCACGCATGCGCTATAGGAGTAGGCCGGCGACGGCCCGACACCGGCGCCGCGATACTTGCCCGCGCTCTGCGGCGGCGTGTACGAACCCACGGTCCCAACCGTGCCTTCGGCCGCCTCCGCGAGCTGCACGGCCTCCGCGAACGTCACACCGCGCTTCTTGTCCTTGCCGTCGAACACGCGTCCCTCAGCGAACGTCAACCGCTCCGGCGGCACCTCGAGCTTCTTGGCCGCGTGGACCGCGAGGATCTGGCGCGCCCGCTCCGCCGCCTGCAGGGCCGCATTGCCGCTCATGAGGGTGACGCGGCTCGAGTAGCTGCCGAGATCGACGGGGGTGAGATCGGTATCGGCGGTGACAACGGCGACATCGAAGGGATCGATGCCGAGAACCTCGGCCACGATATAGGCAAGGATCGAGTCCGATCCCTGACCGATTTCTGTCGAGCCGCAAAAGACGGTGACCCCCCCACCGCGGTCGCATTTCAGCTGCACGCCTGAATGCGGCATGTTGTTCCAGTAAATGGGCAAGCCGGCGCCCGAGATATAGCTGGAGCACGCAAGTCCGACGCCGCGTCCGTTCGGTAGCTTGCCGAACTTGTTCTTCCACCCCGATCCCTCGACCACCTTTTCGATGCACTTGCCGAGGCCCATCGACCCTATGCGCAGATAGTTCGCGGTGAGCGAGTTCGGGGGCACGAGGGTCCTGAGCCGCAGCTCAGCGGGATCGACGTCGAGCTGCTCGGCGATTTTGTCGAGGTGAACTTCAAGCGCGAAGCGTGGCTGGGGCGTGCCGTGGCCGCGCTTTGGCCCGCAGGGCGCCTTGTTGGTGAACGCGCGCGCGCCCTGGAAGTGGTAGCGCGGCACGTTGTAGGTGACGGTCTGCAGCGCCCCCGTGTAGTACGTGCTCGCCACGCCGTAGGACCCGTAGGCGCCGCCGTCGAGCAGCGACCGGAAGTGCATTCCTGTGATTGCGCCGTCGCGCTTCACGCCGGTCCTCACCCACATCAGCGTCGGATGACGCCCCCGATGACAGTAGAAGACCTCTTCGCGCGTCAGCGTGATCTTCACCGGACGCCCGGTGATCATCGCGAGCTTGGCGACGGCGATCTCGTGATTGAACGGATCGCTCTTGCCACCGAAGCCGCCGCCGTTGGGCGTGGCGATGACGCGCACGCGCGCCGCCGGCAGCTCCAGCACCTTGGCGAGTGCGCGATGGACGTAATGGGGCGTCTGGGTCGAGGTCCACAACGTCAGCTTGCCGTCCGGCGACCACATGGCGACGGCGGCATGCTGCTCCATCGGCAAGTGTGTACTGCCCTCGAAGAAGAACAGGTCTTCCCGGACCAGGTCCGCCTCGGCGATCCCCGTATCAACGTCGCCGAATTCGAGGTTGATCAGCTTGTGGAGATTGCCGCTGTCGCCGTAGTCGTGGATGCGCGGCTCGGGATGCGCGACCGCCGCTTCCGCGGAGTCGAATGCCTGGAGCGGCTCGTACACGACCTTGATGAGGTCGAGGGCGGCGGTCGCCGTCTCTTCCGTTGTCGCTGCAACGGCCGCGACGGGGTCGCCGATGAAACGGACCTTCTCGAGGCAGAGCGCGTGCTCGTCCTGGGAGACGGGCAGGATGCCGAAGGGAATCGGCAGATCCCGACCCGTGAGCACCGCCTGGACGCCGTCGAGCTGTTTGGCGGCCGTGACGTCGATCGAGACGATTTTCGCGTGTGGGTGAGTGCTGCGCAGCAGTTTGCAGAACAGCATGCGCGGAAAGGCGAGATCGTCGGCGAAGCGCGTGGCGCCGGTCACTTTGGCGACCGCGTCGACCTTGCGGAGCGCCTTCCCAATGACGGAATGTTTGACGGTTGGAATGTTGGAAGGTGGTTTACCTTCCAACCTTCCAACCTTCCCACGTTTAGCGGTGGCCATACAACGATTCCCGGGTGGGCTGCGCGACTTCCCCACGCATCCGTGCCGCAGCCAGCTCGACCGCCTCGTAGATCTTGATGTAACCGGTGCAGCGGCAGAGGTTGCCCGCCAGAGCGTCCTTGATTTCGTCGCGTGTCGGCTTGGGGTTGGCGGCGAGTAGCGCTTCAGCGGCGAGCAAGAAGGCGGGCGTGCAGTAGCCGCACTGCGCGGCCCCCAAATCGGCGAATGTCTCTTGCAGGGGATGGAGCGTTCCGCCCCGCGCCATCCCTTCCACCGTGCGCACTGCGTGGCCGGCGCAGGCGAGACCCAGCACGAGGCACGATAGTACGGGCGTTCCATCCAGCAGCACGGTGCAAGTGCCGCATTCGCCCAGCTCACAACCGTGCTTCGTTCCTGTGAGTCCCAGATCTTCGCGCAACACTTCGAGCAGCGTCTTGTGTGGCGCGAACGCTACTTCCTCGCGCTCACCATTCACCTCGAAGGTGATAGTGGCCATGACGTAATCTTGATAAGACGTTTGGGTAAAGCCAGCTTCCTGACCATGATCAAAGCTCTTTTATCCGCGACGGCGCTCCTTTCCATCATTCCAACGTGCCAGCTGTCCGCTCAGGATTACCGAGCTCAGGCACTCAGAATCCTGCGGACCGTGCCCCTCATCGACGGCCACAACGATATCCCTGGTGCGATTCGCGATCGTGGGGGCCTCGATTCGGTGGATCTCGCCGTGAGCCAGCCGAAACTGATGACCGATATCGCGCGGCTGCGCAGCGGCCGTGTCGGCGGGCAGTTCTGGGCGGCGTATGTGCCGGTGACCACCATGGACTCCGGGCCTCACCCGGCCGTCTATGCGCTCGAGCAGATCGACCTGATTCGACGCCTGTGCGCGAAAGACTCACGCAGCATGGTGATGGCATATACGGCCGCCGACCTGCAGCGCAACTTCACGGCGGGGAAGGTGTCCTGCCTGATCGGAATCGAGGGTGGGCACGCCATCGAGAACTCGTTGGGCGCGCTCCGGATGTTCTACGACCTCGGCACGCGTTACATAACGCTGACACACTGGCGCAGCCTGGACTGGGCGGTGGCCTCCACCGATACCGCCCATCGCGGCCTGTCGGACTTCGGCAAGCACGTCGTGTTAGAGATGAATCGTCTCGGGATGCTGGTGGACCTGTCGCACGTGAACGATCAGACCATGTCCGACGCGCTGCACACCTCGCGCGCGCCTGTCATTTTCTCGCACTCCTCCGCCCGCGCCCTCACGAATCACGCGCGTGACGTGCCTGACTCCATCCTCAAGCTCGTCGCGGTCAATCGCGGCGTCGTCATGGTGAATTTCAATCCCGGCTTTGTCTCGGAGGCGGTTCGCGTCTACGGCGACAGCGTCACCGCGCGGTTGGACGCGCTGCGTGCCGCCGGCGTCGATTCAGCGACGCGTGCCGACTCGCTCAAGGCGTGGAACGCCCGCGCGCCGCACGCGACGTTGCAACAAGTCGCCGACCACATCGAGCATATCCGGCAGGTCGCCGGCGTCGATTGCGTCGGCCTCGGCTCCGATTTCGACGGCATCGATGAGGTGCCGGTCGGCCTGGAGGACGTCTCGAAGTTTCCCGACCTCATTGCCGAGCTGCTGCGGCGGGGCTGGAGCGAGCTGGATGTGAAGAAGGTCGCGGGACTGAATACGCTGCGAGTGCTGCGGGCGGCGGAGCGCATCGCGGTCCAAATGCGCCGAACGCAACGGTAGACAGTGGCCGCCGCCGGCGCCATGTTGTCGGCGGCCCCTTTCGCGAGGTCGGGACATGAGGCGACCCGCACAAGCAGTGATCGTCCACGGTGTGGCGGGTGGACTCCTCGCTGGACTCGTTGTCGCGCTGTGGTTCCTCGTTGCGGATACGGCGGCGGGACATCCCTTCCGTACGCCCACACTGCTCGCCGGCTTGCTGCTGAACCGCGAGTTCTCGGAAGTCACCTTCCGCCTCGTCGCCGTCTACACCGTGCTGCACTTCGGGGTCTTCGCGATCCTGGGGGTGGGCATGGCGTCGCTCAGCGCGGCGTTCACAGCGCCGCCACGTCTCCTCCTCGGCTTGGTGTTCGGTGTGTTGCTTCAGGAGGTGACGTTTTACATCGGATTGCTGCTCTTACATTCGCCGCACCTCGGTGTTGTCGCGTGGCCGCATGTCGTCGGCGCGAACATCGCCGCCGGACTGGTGCTCGTGGGCTACTTACACTACGCCGAACGGGACCCCCGCCCGCTAGGGCTGGGCGCGCTCCGAGATCATCCCGCGCTGCTGCGTGGGGTGATCAATGGGCTCATCGGGGCCGCCGTCGTTGCGGTCTGGTTCTTCCTCCTGGATGTGGCCCGGGGCACTCCGTTCCACACCCCGGCGGCGCTCGGCTCTGCGCTGTTACTCGGCGCCGCCGGCCCCGGAGAGATTGTCGTCACATTCGGCGTGATCGTCGTGTACACGGTCGTCCACATCGCTGCGTTCGTCATCGCTGGGGTCGTGTTCGTCGCGCTGGCTGAGCAAGTGGAGCGTGTCCCGGCGATGGCGCTGCTGGTGCTGCTCACCGCAATCCTGCTCGAGGGACTCGTCCTGGCGACGATCGGGGTCGGCGCCCAATGGGTGTTGGGAACGGTCGGGTGGTGGTCGGTGGCCGTTGCGAATGTGCTGGCGGTTCTGGCGATGGGGTGGCAGGTGTGGCGGACGCATCCGATGCTCCAGCGTCGGTTGCTGGAGCATCCGCAGCTTCGCGTGTAACAGCTTCTCAGAGGCCTCGTTCCACTCCGATCGCGACCCCGGTGCGGGACAGGATCGGACTCGAATGAATCACCGTGGCGTCCAAACGCAGCGTCATGCCCCGCGCGGCGTTGTAGCGGATGCCCGCCGCCCCCGTCGCGGTCCTCAGTGATCGCACCACCGCACCAACCAGATAGCTCTCGCGGCCGCCTGCTCCCAGCAACGAAACGGTCGTGCGGCGCGACAGTGCCCGCGTTACTCTGAGGGACACCGCTCCATCAGTGCGATGCGACGGATTCCGGGAGACAAACACGCGCATCGTCCAGGACATCTTGCTCGTTTCGGTGGTGATGTGCGGCATCCAGATGTCGACAGGACCGACCGCATAATTCCACCGCCTGTAGCCGACGCCCGTCGAGACCCGCGGCGCTATCAAGGCGCTCGCATCGGTTTCCCAAGTGTTCTTGGGAGAGAAGGTGGGTTGGCGCGACGTTCCGGCTTCAGCAGTGAGCCACAGCCGTTGCGTCGGATGCACGACGCCACCGACGCGCTCGGTGACATCGGTCTCGCCGAAGCGGCCTAGCATTTCGGCTGCCAGCCACCCGCCATGCCCGCGCGCCGTGGTGAGCGTGAGCTGCGCGCCGAGCGTGGACCAATCCTGACTGTTGTCGACCGCTTCGTAGGAGCTCCAGGCAGAGACCCGCAAACTCTGGCCGAGGCATGGCCGCGCGAGCCACAGCGCGAGCAGCGCGGCGACGCTCGCTTTGCCGAACCCTTTGCGAGCCATATCCCCCCACACGTGACCGCCTCTGCCGACTTTCGCGAAGGCTTTGAGCCGCCACCACACCGTGCATTGGCGATAGCCAAAGTTCTCGAGCGCGGCGAAGAGCAGCAGCCGGAAGAGGTCGCCAAGACGGCGATAGCGGCGGAAGCTCACTTCCTCCAGCACGACCGCCCAAATGGAAAGCAGCATGCCGTAGCCCCAGGCGACGAGGACGAAGAGGAGCGCGAACGAGACGTTCACGAGACCAAACGCCAATCCCAGCCCCGTGATCAGGTAACCGACGAGCTCGACCACTGGCGCCAGCATCTCTCCAAAGGCATAGAAGGGCATCGCGAGGAATCCAACCCTGCCATAGCGCGGATTGAAGAGCATGGTCTTGTATTGCCATATGGCCGAGATCAGACCGCGATGCCATCGCTCGCGCTGCCGTGACAGGACTTTCATGGATTCCGGGACTTCCGTCCAAGCGACCGGGTCCGGAATGAACGGCATGTCGTAAGTGATCTTCTTCGCCCGAAGATAGCGGTGCAGCCGAACGACCAGGTCGAGATCCTCGACGATGCTTGTCGTGCGATAGCCACCGATCTCCATGACGTACTCTTTGCGAAACAGGCCAAACGCTCCCGAAATGATCAAATTGCCGCCGAGGCGATTCCATCCCAGGCGACCGAAGAGAAACGCGCGCAGATACTCGACCACCTGAATCCCGGCGACGGCGGCGATCTCGCGACCCAACAGAAACGGCCGCGTCAGCCGCAGCAGCGCGTCGGGCTCGATCAGCGTGTCCGCATCGACGGCGATCACGAGTGGAAAACGAGACGCGTTGATCGCCGCGTTCAGCGAGTCGGCCTTGCCGCCGTTCTCCTTGTCGAGGACGAGGAGTCGCGAGCGGGAGCGTGACCGGTACAACGCCCGGAGCGACTTCGTCGGAATCGTCTCCGGATAGACGCGCGGGATTTCGTACAGATCGAAGGCGTGCCGCAGCTGCTCCATCGTGTCGTCCTTCGATCCGTCGTTCACCACCACGACTTCGTAGTTGCGATACTCGAGCGTGAGAAGCGCGGTGACGCTCGCTTCGATCGTCGCACTCTCGTTGTACGCCGGTACGAGAATCGTGATCGGCGGCAGCGCATCGCTCTGCATCAGCCGCTGGAAGTCTTCATCCTCGGCCAGCCGCGTCTGCTCCCAGATCTCGGGGATCGAAAGAATCAGCAGGACGGCGTAGAACGAATTCAGGACCAGGAAATAAATCAGGATCGCCAGGTCCGTCGTTCCCACCAGCGTGGTGAGCGTGCTCACGTCGCGAACTCCGCCAACGCCTGCGCCGGCAGGCCGAGGACCATCTGCGCCGTGGCGCGCGCAAAGGCGTCGGAGCCGACTTCCGCCTCGAGCAGGGCCTTGCGTCCTGGCGCTGCGAAACGCATCAGGGCGAGCGCGGCCCGCAGCCGTACCCACCAGACATTGTCCTGTAGCGCCGCCTGTACGAGGGGCAGCGTACTCACGTCGGCGATCATGCCGAGCGAGCGCACCGCCTGCGCCCGGACCGCCCAGGCGTCGTCGGTAACGAGGTTTTTCAGCGCGGCGACCGATTCGCGATGGGGGAAGCTGCCGAGCCCACGTGCCGATTGAATGCGCACCTCGGGATCGGTGTGGGCTGCGAGCGCGGTTAGACGCTCGCGCAGCGCCGGCTCGGCAAGCCGCGCCGCGAATTCGGCGAGCCGGGGAAGGGCAGGATCATCGACGCGACGCAAACGTTTCTGCAGATGGTCGATCACGACAGGCCGCGAGCGGAGCAACATCGCCGCGTAGTACGCCTGGACGGTCGGCGCGAGCTGTGGCAGTCGGTCCAGCGCCGTCAGGGTGAGCGACGTGTTCTCCATGCGCTCGAGGCAGGCCACCGCGGCGACGTGGACGGCGGGATGCGGATCGTTGATCAGCTTTGTCAGCCGCGCCGCATCCTGAGGTGTCGCGGCGACGCTCAGGAAGCGCGCGGTCTCCAGCCGCTTCCACCAGCGCGCCGACGTGCTGTTCGTGCGGACCAGCCTGGCCCACCAATGGTGTTCGAGCGCCTGCGCGAGCTGGCGCCAGCGCTCCCCGGGCACACGCGCCGACCATTTGACGAGCGCGTCGATCGCCAACGGCACCGGCAGCCGGGACAGCCCCACCAGAACGCCCGCGAGCGGCGTGGTCCCCGCCGACCAGCGCCGCATGGAGGCGTCGATGGCCTCGCGGCGGGGCCCAAGCCGCGTGCTGCGGCGCAGTCTGAACCAGCGATTCAGGATCATCAGGACGATGAGCGCGCCGAGCAGGATGCCCTGGACGATGGCGACAACGGTGAGAAAAGCGCGCGCGTTCATCGGCCGACCCAGCGCCTGATCTTCTCGAGTGCCACACGCAGGCTGATCGGCTTCACCATGTAGTCCATCGCGCCGGCCTCGAGGCCACGCAGCTGCTCCGTTTCACTGCCATGCACCGTCGTGAACACGACGCGAAACTTCCCCGGGCACTCCTGCTGCAGCTCTTCGAAAATCGAATAGCCGTCGAGCGCGGGAAGGTCGACGTCGAGGAGCAGTAGCGGCGGCTGCGTGCTGCCCCGCGTGTCGATTTTCTTGAGCAGATCCAGCGCTTCGCGCCCGTTGCGAAAATGCAGGAAGCGATAGCCGCGCGCCTCGAGTCCAAAGGTGAGGAGCTCGGCGAGCGCCGGATCGTCTTCGACAACGATGACTTCGGGGACGTCGGTCTTTTCGCCCGGCGGCGATGGTTCAGGTTGCGGAGCGATCGTGCGTGGTGCGTCGTGCGTCGTGCGTGACGATGGAGTTGGTGCGACGGCTTGTTTCGTAAACAGCGCGGCGGCTAACCGACGGACGTATCCGCGCGCTGCCTGGCCGCGGTCCGCGACGCCATTCCCAGGGTGTTCGAGCCACTGCTTGGCGGCTTCCTCGAGCTCGGCGGCGACCACGGAGGCCTGCGGGAAACCGAAGGATCCGGCGGAACCGCGCAGACGATGGGCGTCGCGGCGCAGGTCCTCGATTGCGGCCGTGTCATCGCCCGCGGCGATCAGCCGTTCGGCCAGTTCTGCGATCGCCCCCAGCTGATCGCGGGCTCCTTGCAGGTACTCGTCACGTGCTCCGGGGGGCAGCCCGAAGTCGTCGACCTGGGGGGGGCTCACGGGCTCCAAGATATAACTAGCTTGACGTTCGACCTAATGACTGACCCAGCTGTAGGGTTGTGCGCCACCTGCCGGTGGGCTCGGCTGGTCACGAACCGGCGGGGGTCCGTCTTCTATCGGTGCTTGCGCGCCGACACGGATCCCCCCGATCCCCGCTTCGTCCGTTATCCGTCGTTACCGGTTTTGCAATGCCCCGGTTACGACCGGCGCGACACGCTTGCTCAACCCGAGCGCGATAACGACCAACGCTAGCGCATCGCAGACCTCGGCGACGATATGCGCGAAGAGAAAATTGGTCAGGCCGGCGTGATAGGTGATGTACGAAAGGTCCGCGAGGATGAAGAGCAGGAACCCGGATCCCCTGAAGGGGGAGGCCTGAAGGACGCGCAGGCCGTCCCCCTGCGTGGGTCTCAAGCGAATTCTGTGCCGACCCCCTCTGCGCCCTGGTTTGTGGTCGTTTGTGATGCTTCTCACTTGCAGATTGCCCAGCCGTCGTTCACTTTGTTGCCGCGCGCTCTATCTCCTTAGCAGAAAGGGCCTTGTGATGCAGCGGTTCGTCTTGAAGAATTTCGAGCGCATCCTGGTCCTTCTGCTCGTGGCTTCCATGCTCGCCATCAATTCACTGATCGAGCAGAAGTTCGCGTTCCTCAACTTCTATTATCTGCCCATCATCATGGCCGGCTTCTACGGCGGCCGGCGGTTTGCGGTGGGGTCCGGCCTGTTCGTCGTGACGCTCGTCCTCTATTTCCAGGCCACCGAGGGGATGGGAATGGAAGCCGGCCTGACTCAGGACGCGTTGTTGACGCTGGTCCCGTGGGGCGGCTTCCTGATTCTGACCGGCTATGTGGTCGGCGGCCTTGCCGAGCAGCGCGCTGCACGCCTTGCGGACCTCAAGAACGCATACCTCGCGACGTTGGAAGTTCTCACCTTCCACATCGAATCGGCTGAGACGAATCAGGAGGGACATTCGACCCGGGTTGCGGAGCTCGCCGCGGCCATGGGCGCGGAATTGAAGCTGTCGGACACCGAGCTGGAGAACCTGCGGATTGCGTCCCTGCTGCACGAGGTCGGGACCGTCGATCAGCGACTGCTGAAGCTGCTGTCGCGTTCGGTCACCGATGAGTCCGTCGCCGTCGCGCGTGCGCTGCGTGGCGCGGCCGAAATCATCGCCGAGTACTCGCATTACTACGAAATCGTCGGCGATGATTGGGACATCGAGGCGCTGCCGATGGCAATTACCGTGAAAGTGCTGGCGGTCGCCGATGCATTCGAAACACTGCAGATGGCGACGCCGGTGCGGCCGGCATTCACGCGCTGGAGCGCGTTGGAGGAAGTCGAGAAAGGCGCCGGCCGCACCTTCGCGCGCGAAGCGGTGCGCGCGCTACGAGTCGTGGCCGGCCGTCCGGAGGCGCTGCGCGCTAGCTAGCGCGAATCGGGTGGCGGTGCGTTGCGACCGCTCGCCACACCGCCCGCGACACCAACACCCAACGCCACGGCTGTTCCCACTCCGACGGCGGGGAGAAACATCACCGGCAGCAATGCAACCGCCGCAACCGTACCGGCGACCAGCGGCGCGGCGGGTTTCTGTATGGCGTCCACAAACCGCAGTCGACGCCGCACGAAGCTTCGTGTGACCGCAAAGCCGCCCACGAGCGCCGTCGCGGCAAGGCCGAGTCCCAGAAAGAACAACATGATGTCTCTCCTGTAGGTACCGCGCTGTACGCAACTTGCGCGAGCGGCGTTTCAGGCGCAATTGTGGGCGCGATGGCCAAGGGCCCCCAGTACAGCGACGCGACTGATGTCATTCGTCTGTTCCGCGTGGCAACGTGGTTCGGGCCCGCGTGTTTCATCATGCTGTCGTTCTTGTGGGGCTTCATGTGGAACAAGGGGTGGATCTCGGACGGCGTCTTTGTCGTCCTGCTGATCCTGAATGTCCCGATCACCGTCGCCGGAGTCTTCGTGATTCACCGCGCGGTCGGCGAGGTCTCGGTGTTCATGGTCAAGACCATGTTCGCGGACGGCGACATTCCGCCGCCGCCGACCTACCCGCGCCAGGATGTGTTGATTGCGCAGGGGAAGTATGCGGAGGCGGCGGACTGGTTTCGCGATCATCTGCGGATCGAGCCCGGCGACCACGAAGCGCGGCTCCGGCTTGCGCATCTGCTGGAGATGCGTCTCACAGGGTACGATGAAGCAGAGCGACTCTATCTCGAAGTCCGCAACGCGCGGCCTGCCGCGAATGCGAGTGAGCAGCTGCGCGCGACCAACGGTTTGATCGATCTATACCGAAAGCTGGGGCGGACCGGCCGTCTCAAGGTCGAGCTGGCCCGCTTTGTCGACCGCTACCGGGGAACGCCGCTGGCCGCCGGCGCCGAGCGAGAGCTCAAGGAGTTGAAGGCAGCCGACCCTACCAGCGAATCGCCGCGCTCCCCCAGGTGAATCCCGATCCGAACGCCGTCAGCACGAGGATGTCGCCTTGCTTCAGGCGCCCGGCGGCCAGCGCTTCATCGAGGGCAATCGGGATCGAGGCAGCGGTCGTGTTGCCGTACTTCTGGATGTTGTTGTAGACCTGATCGTCCCGTAGCCCGGCGGCCTTCTGGACCATTTCGATGATGCGCAGGTTGGCCTGGTGGGGAACGAGGAGTTTGACGTCGGCGGGAGTGAGGCGGTTGGCTGCGAGCGCGATGGCGACGGACTCCGGCATCTTGAGCGAGGCGAACTTGAAGACATCGCGCCCGTCCATCACGGCGCGGTGCAGCCCCTGCTCCAGCATCTCCACGCTGACGTACGGATCGTGCGCGAGACCTGGCCCATCGACCCACAGCTTCTCGGCGTGGCGGCCGTCGGCAAAGATGTGCGTGGACAAGACGCCCCTGCCGTCGTCGTCAATCGGGCCGAGGACGGCCGCGCCGGCGCCGTCGCCGAACAGCACCGCGGTGTCGCGCCCGCGCGTCGTCTTGTCCAGCCCGCGGGAATGCACCTCGGCACCGACCAACAGGATGTTCTGGTACTGGCCGGTGCGGATCCAGGCGTCGGCGATCGAGAGTCCATAGATGAAGCCGCTGCATTGATTGCGCACGTCGACGGCCGGAATGTCGGTGAGACCAAGCTCGCGCTGCAGAAAGACGCCGTTGCCCGGCTCGAAGTGATCCGGCGTGCAGGTGCAATAGATGATGCAGTCGATATCACTCGCCGAGAGTCCCGCCTTCGCGAGCGCTTTTTGCGAGGCTTCGCGCGCGAGGCCGACGCCCGTCTCGCCGGTATCGACCCAGTAGCGCGTCTTGATGCCGCTGCGCTGCACGATCCACTCGTCCGACGTGTCCATCAGCTGCGCGAGATCGTCGTTGGTGACGAGGCGCGCGGGGACGTGAAAGCCCGTGGACAGAAATGCGGTGCGTGACATGTACGCTCTGGGTTGCGAGTGGCTATCGTGGTACCCAAGATTACCGCATGGATCTCACGGTGACTAGGCAACAGTACGAAGCGGTGCGCAATGTGAAGCACCTCCCCGACGTGTTGAAGAACGTCCTAGACAAGGCGAAACAAAACGCGGACGGCCACGTGCTGCACCTCACCTACGAAGAGGCGACGGCATTGAACGAGCTGGCAGCCTGGAACGTGCATTCCGACGCGGCGGGCAATGTCACGCCCGAGTCGCAGCTGTTCGACGATCTGGTCCGGGCGATACTTACACATCCTGAATACTGAGGGGGAATGATGGAAGGTCGGAATGTCGGAATGTTGGGACGATGGAAGATTGGACGTCGCTGGGTTCTCGGAATCATTCTCACATTCCAACTTTCCAACATTCCAACCGTTGTTGCTGCTCAAAAACGCGCCATCACCTTCGACGACTACATCGCCCTGAAGACCGTCAGCGATCCGCAGCTCTCGCCGGACGGCAAGTGGGTCGCATATACGGTTTCGACGCCATCGCTCCAGGACAATCGCAATGTCTCGCGCGTCTGGGTCGTCGAGGTCGCGACCGGCAAGTCGCGGCAGCTCACCGGCGGACCGGGCTCGGACCGCCAGCCGCGCTGGTCGCCTGACGGCAAGACGCTGGCGTTCATCTCGACGCGCGACAGCGGGGCACAGGTGTGGGTGCTGCCGATCGCCGGAGGCGACGCACGCAAGGTCTCGAGCCTCGCCGACGGCGCATCGGATCCGATCTGGCTGCCCGATGGATCGGGGTTGCTGGTCGTCAGCGACATCAAGTGGCCGCCGCATCAGGAGATCGATCAACGCAACGGCTCCTATCCGACGGAGGCCCGGATCTGGACAGAGCTCATGTGGCGCCATTGGGACGATTTTCGCGCCGGCAAACGGCAGCACCTGTTCCGCGTGGGGGTGGCGACCGGGACGGCCACAGACCTGACGCCCGTCGATCACGATGTGCCGACGATCGCGACGAGCGGTGATGGTGACGTCACGGTGTCACCCGATAGCAAAGACATCCTCGTTGCGATGCACGCCGACACGAGCGTCGCCGACAACACCAACGTCGACCTATATGCCGTCGAGGGTCCTGTCCTCCGCAGGGTGACCACGAGTCCGGGCGCAGATAACACGCCGCGCTATTCGCCGGACAACCACTGGGCGTCCTACCTGTCCATGGAACGCGCGGGGTTCGAGGCGGATCGGGTGCGACTCATGTTGATGCGACGGAACGACGGAATGACGGAAGGTGCGAATGCGATCGACGCGACCGCAGGCTGGTCTCTTTCAGTCGGATCCTACTCGTGGTGTCCAAATTCCAAGTGTGTTTACGCCGTCGTCGAGGAGCGGGGTCGAGACAAGATCTATCGCATCGACATTCCGTCCTTCCGTCGTTCCGTCGTCGTCTCTAGTGGCGTCAACACGAGCGTCCAGGTGGCACCGGACGGCCGCACGCTCGTCTATCTGCACCAGACCAACACGCAACCGGCCGAAGTCTGGGTTTCAGGGAAGGCGCTTACCCACCACAACGATTCCGCGCTCGCGACGCTGGATCTGCCGCCGCTCGAAGAATTCGGCTTCGTCGGCGCGTTGGGCGATTCGGTGTTCGGGTGGACGCAGAAGCCGCCGGGCTTCGACCCCACGCGCCGATATCCGCTCGTCTACCTGATTCACGGTGGGCCACAGGGCGCGTGGACCGACAGCTGGGGTCCGCGCTGGAATAACCAGATGTTCGCCGCGCGCGGCTTCGTGGTCGCGGAGGTGAACTTCCACGGCTCAACCGGCTACGGCCAGAAATTCACCGACGCTATCTCACAGCACTGGGGCGACTATCCCTACCAAGATTTGATGAAGGGCGTGGACGTGGTCGCGCGGCTCCCGTACGTCGACTCGACGCGCATGGGGGCAGCGGGCGCGTCGTACGGCGGGTACATGGTCTACTGGATCGCCGGGCACACCAATCGGTTCAAGGTGCTGGTCGATCACGATGGCGTATTCAATACGGCCAGCATGGCCGGCAGCACCGAGGAGCTGTGGTTCACCGATTGGGAATTCGGCGGCCCGCTGTATGCCAATCGTGCGCTGTACGAAAAGTGGTCGCCGCTCAATCATGTCAGCGAGTGGAAGACGCCGATGCTGATCGTGCACAGCCAGCTCGATTACCGGGTCGATCTCTCGGAGGGATATCAGGCGTTTACGGCGGCGAAGCGCATGGCTGTCGACGCGAAGTTTCTCTCTTTCCCCGACGAAGGGCACTGGGTGCTGCGACCGCGCAATCGCCGCATCTGGTGGGGCACGGTCCTCGACTGGTTGGAGGTACATCTCCATGAAGGCCCTCACCCGTAATACGCTGCTGGCGCTGCCGCTGGCGTTGCTGATCTACACCACCGTGCTGCCGCATCAGGGGCACCTAGGGTGGGATCTGCTCGACGCTTTCACCTTGGCATTCTGCTTTACGTACGTCGGGCATTGGGTCGAGGTATGGCTGCTCAAGCTGCCGGGCATCGAGACTCCTACGGGAAAACTCGTCCGCGTGCTGGGTTGGTTTGCGGGTGGCTTGTGGTGCTATGAAGTCGGGCGCTGGCTCCTGGTCTTATACGGTCGCAACACGGGCGCGCTGCCGCCGCTGATGTGGGGCGGGTTCTTCTTCGTGGGCCTGGAGTTCGTCGTGCACGGGATCTTGCAATCGTCCGGGAAGCCCAACTTCTACAGCGGCCAGCTGCGGGAGTCCGAAACGAGGGCCATGCGCTAGGCCGGCTCGGGCTCCCTTTTCAATCCCTCGAGCAGGTAGCCGGCGGCGACTCCGCCGACCACCATCAGTAGGCCGAGCCAGCCCAGGGCGGTGAGGCGCTGGCTGAAGAGCAGCAGCGCCAGCAATGCGCCGACCACGGGTTCGACCGTCGCCGCCACCGAGGCCGGAGCTGCTTCGATGCGCTTCATAGCCCCGAAGAACAGGAGATTCGCGGCGATCACGGAGCCGGCGGCGAGCCCGAGCAAGCCGCGCCAGGCGGCCGGCGAGGGCGGCAAGTGCGGCGGCCGCCCCCAAATTGCCAACGCAATCCAGATCAGCAGCACTCCGCCGATCGCTTCGAGGAACAAGACCTTCACCACGCCGTAGCGAGGCGCTGCGAAGCGCCCCATTAGCGACGTCAGCGCATAGCTCAGCGCCGAGAGTAGGCCGCCGGCAACGCCTGCGGCTACGCCCATGCGTGCGGCCTCCGCTCCCGCATTACTGCCGCCGGTGACCGTGAGGGCGACGCCAATCATGACGATGACAGCCAGAGCGATCCGCGTGGGCGTCAACGCTTCCTTCAGAATCGCGCGAGCCAGGACCGCGACGATCACGGGGGCGGTATAGAGCAGTGCCGCCGCTCCTGCGACGCCGACGCCGCCGATCGCGAACTGATACGCGATCTCGAACAGCGCGACCATCGCTCCACCGCCCAGCCCCACGAGCAGCCAGCCGCGACGATCGGCGCGAAACAAGTCACGACGGAACAGGACGCCCCAGATGGCGAGTGCGACGGTGCCGATGAGCACCCGCCAGAAGCCAATGCTCGTGGCGGGCATGAGATCGTACAGGCCGGTCGAGAGCGGGCCGGTCGTGCCCCAGGTGGCGCCGGCGCCTATCGCAAACAGATAGCCGACGACGCGATTTGTGCTTTTGGATTCCGTCACGACGTCATATTGCCCGCGGTCAGTTCGCCGCGCAACACCGTCACGGCTTGGCCTCCGATACGCACGCGATCGCCGGCGAGCCGCAGCCGCAGCTCGCCGCCCCGTGGTGACGCCTGAAACGCGCGCAACTCGTTCTTGGCGAGCTTGGCGCTCCAATAGGGCGTGAGCGCGCAATGAGCGGAGCCGGTGACGGGATCTTCGGGGACGCCGGATTGGGGTGCGAAGAAGCGCGACACGAAGTCGTATTCGCTCTTCTTGTCCGCTCGACTGGTCACGATCACGCCGCGAGCTGCGACGCGCGCGATGGCCGTCATATCGGGATCGAGCCGGCGGACCGCGGCTTCGCTCTCGACTTCGACCAGGTAGTCGAACTTGCTGCGTCCGACGAATAGTGTTTTTCCGCCCACTGCTTCGAGGAGTCCGGCCGGCGGCGGTGCCGCGGCCGCGGGCGTGGCCGGGAAGTCGAGCTCGATCAATCCATCGCGTCGATCCGCCGTCAGCAAGCCGCTCTTGGTATGAAACCGCGCTTGCTCCTTTGGCTTCAGGTCACCGTCTTCCCACAGCACGTGCGCGCTCGCGAGCGTCGCGTGGCCGCAGAGATCGACTTCGACCGCGGGTGTGAACCAGCGCAGGTCGTACCCGTCTTTTTGCGGAACGAGGAACGCAGTCTCGGCGAGATTCATTTCACGGGCGACGTTCAGCATCCAGGCCGCATCGGCAGCCTTAGGGAGGATGCAGACCGCGGCAGGATTACCCGCGAAGGGACGACTCGTGAATGCGTCGACTTGCGTGATGCGTAGCGGCATGGCCGACAATCTATCGTCCAGCGGTGTCTGGTGCCTGGTGTCTGGTGTCTGAGTCGCGTTCGAAAGCGCCGTCATGCACTCGTCTGGTTTTCGAATAATTTCGGCTGAGTCCATTATCGCCCATGCTGTCACGTCATTCCAAGGTGACCTCGTACCGTGACTTGACCGTTTGGCAGCGAGCGATGGATCTCGTAGATGTCATCTATGAACTCACAAAATCTTTTCCTAAGGACGAGCGGTTTGGTTTGACGGCTCAACTTCAACGGTGCTCCGTCTCAATTCCGAGCAACATTGCGGAAGGCCATGGCCGAGAGCATTTGAGGGAATACGTCTACCATCTATCCATTTCTAATGGCTCACTGATGGAGCTTGAAACGCAGGTGTTGATAGCGTCACGCCGGCATTACGTAGCCGCTGGAGAAGTCGAGCGAGTGTTAGGACTCAGTCGAGTTGTGGGACGTCTCCTAGCCGGGCTTGTGCGAGCACTGAAGACGCGGATGCCCAGACACCTGACACCAGGCACCAGACACCTATCCCGGTAAGCGAAACATGGTCTTGCCGTGCAACCAGCTGTTTTCGTGGCCGATGATGAACGCCGTCTCCGCGTCGTTGTTGCGCAGCACCAGACGCAGATCCTGCGCGCCGGACGGGACGTCGAACTCGATGTCGGTCGCGTACGACGCGCCGGGAATGAGCTGGCGGTGCAGTTCGTCGGTGGAGCCGAGGTACTGATGCCCCCGCGCGTCCACCAGGGCGACATAGCGGCTGTTGGGCGTGAGCGGCGCCGTCCGCGAGCGGCGCGCCGAGATTGTCTGCTCGTCGAAGCGCACCTTGACGGTGACAGTCTGGCGGACCTGGCCAGTTGGCAGCGGCTCCGATTTGGTGCCCACCACCGAATAGGCGAGGTGACAGTCGATCTCGCAGATGTGCTTTTCCTCGCCCGGTGCAAGTACGCGGCTGTGACTGAAGACGGAGGCGCCGAGGAACAGCAGCAGATACAGTCCGGCCCCGCCGAGCAGGAACCGCAGCGTGATGCGGGCGAACGCGTCGCGCTTCGTGACGCGCCCAGTCACGTACAGCACGACCAGCGCCGCACTCGCGAGCGCCGCTCCAACGAAGAGCAGCACCGTGAACGGATTCAGGCCGTCAGTGATCATTGCGTAGCCCCGGGGGTTTGATGGGACACGACGCCCGCAGCGCGCCAGCCTGGTTACGAACGAGATTGCGCGCGCGCGCACGACTCCAATTCCAGGTGCGCCAGTCGACCTCCTCGGTGTCCCAGCGCTTTAGCAAACCGTGGACGACGACACACCGCTCTTCTGCGCCGAGCTGCGGCAAGGCCGCCAACAGCGACGGCACCGCATCGCCGCCCAGCGTCAGCGCGTACTTCGCGTCGAACGGCCGCTCGGCCGCGGGACGGTTGAGGTTGGTGTTGATGATGAAGGCGTCCGGATTCAGCACATGCAGGCCCGCCAGCACGGCGAGCCCCTGCATGAGCGAGCCGAACACGAACTTTTGCCGCTGGCCGCGCAGCACCGTCCACGCGAGCCACGCGAGGACACCGAGCAGCAGAATCATGAACGCCGTCGCGTAGAGTCGGTCCGTCGACAGTCCGAACGCGGCCACGTACAGCCGCATGCGCTGCAGCGCGGACGCCATGATGACGGCGAGCAGGACCAGCAGCAGGCCCGAGAGCTGGCGGAACACGCGGAGCTGCGGCGCCGTCCCGTTGCGTACGAGCCCCTCGGCGCCGAGCAGCATCGGGAGGACGAGGCCGCTCGCGGTCAGCAGCTCGAAGAATCCGCGCCGTGCGTACTCGGCGTACGTGAGCCCGCCCGTTGCCTCGACGAGCGCGGCGCCACCGAAGAAGTACCTCAGCTGCACGACGACAAAGAGCAGGAACAAGAGGTTCAGCAGGCCCAACGCCGTCGCGACCGGCACGATGCTCGAGACCGGTCGGTTCGCGGGTGCGAGGAGCTGGATTGGGCGGCCGAGGAACGACCAGCGGAAGTAGCCCGCGACGAGGAATCCCCAGAAGCAGAAGAAGAACGTATGCTGGATGACCGTCTCGACATCGAACGCGAACAGATTGGTCAGGACGGTGCTGAAGACCGGATCGGCCGAGGCAAACAGCGCGGCGAACACGAGTAGCAGCGGCGCCGCGATCGCGACGCCGAGCAGCGCCCGGCGGACGTTCCGCAGGCGGTCATCCTGCGGCAGCTCGTGCCACTGGATGTCGCCGAGCAGGAGCTGAAACCCGCCAACAATGCTGGCCGCGCTGGCCGTTACGACCCCGCGGATGAAGTCGAGGGGATACCACGTCGCGACCAGCTCGCCCTGCAGGCTCGCGGCGGCGAGCGCGAGGGCACCCACCAGGGCGATCGCGTCGAACGCCGCGAGGGTGGCGGCGTCACGACGCAGGAAGGCGAGGCCGAGTAGCAGCGCGGTGATCGCGAGCCAGGGTGCGTCGGGCCCGTATTTGACCTGATGGCGGCGCACCAACCAGATGCCTGCGCCGATGAGCGCCGTCGATCCGAGCGCGACATTCAGTCCCCAGGGCATCGCGCGGAGCAGCGCATCCCCGACGATGCCGCCGGCGACCCCGGCCGCGGCGATCTCGAGACCGAGCTTCGTGCGCGGCGGGAGTTGCGGGACCAGGGTCATACGGCCTCCTGGGTGGGCAGACCGCCGAAGCGGCGGTCACGGGAGTGAAATTCGTGGATCGCGGCGGCGAGGTGCGCCGCGCCGAAGTCGGGCCACATCCGCTCGGTGAACCACAGCTCGGCATAGGCACATTCCCACAGCAGGAAGTCCGACAGCCGCTGCTCGCCGCCGGTGCGGATCAGCAGATCGACATCCGGCAGGATCTGCCCCGCGCGGATCGCGTCACGTCCCGAGTAGTCGACCGCGATCCGCAGCTCGAGGCGTGTACCGCCGGCCGTGCTCTGCTCGGCGGCCGCGATCGCGGTGAGGAGCGAGTGGGGCAGGCGATCGCGCCGGCCGATCACGGCGAGCTTGACGCCCTGCGCCGCCAGCTCGGCGGTCTCGGTCCGGAGATGATGCGCGAACAGCCGCATCAACATCGACACCTCGGCGGCCGGCCGGCTCCAGTTATCCGACGAAAAGGCGTACAGGGTGAGCGCCGTGATGCCGCAGTTCGGCGCGATGCGCACGACGCACCGCACCGCCTCGGCGCCGGCGCGGTGGCCGGCGGCGCGCGGCAGCCCGCGGCGCGTGGCCCAGCGCCCGTTGCCGTCCATCACGATAGCGACATGGAAGGAAGTACTTTGTTTCATAAAGCAATCCCGCAAAAAAAAGAGTTCACCGTCAGCGTGCGCGCGTCGCGCGGATCAACGCTTCCATGTGGTCGAGGTAGCGCTCGAGCGCCCGCCGGCCGAGGGCGGTGAGTCGGTATTCCGTCTTGGGGACTCGGGCCTCGAACGACTTGACGCACGTGATGTACTCCGCGTCCTCGAGCTTGCGCGCGTGGACGCTGAGATTGCCGTCGCTCGCCTTGAGCAGCGCCTTGAGCTCGTTGAACGTGAGACTCTCGCGCACCGCGAGCGCGCTCACGATCGCGAGGCGCACCCGCTCGTGGATCAGCCGGTCGAGCTCCGCCGGCGCCGGTTGCGGCTTCGTTTTCACGGCTCGCTCTGCGTCCGCGCGGGTGAGCCGCGCCGTGTTGCTCTTAGCCACCGTACCTCCGTGCGATCACAAGACCAAACACGATGTTGAGGCCGCCAAATCCAGCGGCCATGAACCAGGGCCACCCGCGGAACGGCGTGAACAGCGCCGCGGCCCCGAGCACCATGAAGCAGGCGCCCATGAGCGGGACCACGCGGACCGAGAACGCGCCGGCCGTCGCTACCGCGGTGCCGTAGAGCAGCAGCCACGCTCCCGGCATCAGCGCGAACAGCTGCGCCCGGTACAGCGCGATCGTCAGCAACGCGCCGACCAAAAGCGGCGGGAGGAAGCTGAGGCCGAAGCGCCGCGCCGGTCCCGAGAGCAGCGGGTCGTTTGCGGCGCGTGCCTTTTGGACCAGCGCCGCTCCGCCGACCACCACGGCGAGGACCGCTTCGCCGAGCCACACCGCGAGCCAATCAGCGGCGCGCGCCTGGCGCAGCCCCAGCCAGGTGGCGGCCAGGGCGGTGCATCCGACGACGACCATTCCCCAACCCGGCACCGCCGTGAACGAGCCTGCGCGTTCCATGGCGGAGCGGATGAATTGCAGGTTGTCGAGCGCGCGGTCGCGCAGGGGCTGCGGTGAGCTCACGGCCTAAATGCTATGGGATGGAAGCGGTGTTGTCAAGTACTTTGCGGTGCAAAGTGCTATCGGCTATCGGCTATCAGCGATCGGCTATCGGGTGTTGCTTCACCGATTTCGTAGCCGGCGGACAAGCTTCAACCCCGACCACACCCCATCCACCGCGGCAACCTTGATATCAACCAAGCCGCTCGGAAGAGCTATTTCGCGGACCGCGTCTTCACTCATGTCGGTCGGGAAACCTGACGATTTCTTGGGCCAAGAGATCCAAAGCGCACCCGCGGGCTCTAGGGCGCGAAGCAGCGCGGCGAGTCTCGAACGAAGCTCAGCCTGGCTACGCGAAAAAACGTGAATAAATGAGAACGTGCCCCGAATTGTCGAGGTTACACGCACCCCCGGCGGCAACGCACCGAGTGTCGCTCGATATCCTCGAGGGGCATTGAGGATCGCAATCCGTGTGTGTGATTTGATCCCCAACTTTTCAACGAGAGATCGCCTCGAATAGCCGGCCATGGCTATCGGCTATCCGCTATCGGGTGTTGAGTGTCCTTTGACTCCATGAGCCCAAGTTGGCACGCGATGGCATCGCGTGGAAGAGTTGTTCACGGATACAAGGATCTTGAGGTCTGGCAGAAGGCGGTCGACCTCGTGGTCGACACATACCGAATCACAAAACGATTCCCATCCGATGAACGATTCGGTCTCGTGGTACAACTTCGCCGGGCGTCCATATCTATCGCGTCGAACATCGCGGAGGGCCGAGGGCGATTTGGTTTGCGCAGTTTTTTCTATCACCTCTCAGTCGCGACCGGCTCGTTGATGGAAGTTGAAACCCAGTTTTTGATATCGGAGCGGCTTGGCTACCTAGACGCTGCGCAAGCCAAGGCGGTCCTTGGAGAGATTGCCGAGGTGCGACGTCTACTCGGTGGAATGGTGCGAGCGCTACGCACGAAGGCCGAGCAGGCCACAACCCGATAGCCGATAGCCGATAGCTGATAGCCAAACAGGCCAGCGGCGCGAGACCATGGCCCCGCGCCGCCGGCGTCCAGGCCTACTGCACGCAATTCCCGTGCGGATCCGGCTTCGGTTTATCCACGACCACCCGATGATCGAGGTTCGCCACCGCCGAGGCCACATCGTACACGAACTGCGCCACGTGCGCCAACTTGTCGTAATCGATGTACTCCGGCTCGTCCGTCACCTGATGGTAGTCGCGGTGATTGCCGGTCGTGAAGAACGCGATCGGGATGCCGTAGCGCGCGTACATGTAGTGATCGCTGCGGCAGTAGTACTGCTCGGGATGGCCCGACGCGTCGTACTGATAGTCGAATGTGAACGGCTGCTTGCGGGCCTTGTTCACGGTTTCAATTAAATCACCGAGCTCCGTCGACAGCCGCCGCGTGCCGATGAGCTGTATGTATCCCGGCCCGCCACCGTTCTCATCGTCGCTGCGGCCCCGGCCCACCATGTCCATGTTGAGCTGCGCGACGATCGAATCGCGCGGGACGGTGGGATGATCGGTGTAGTACTGCGATCCAAACAGCCCCAGCTCCTCGCCGGTATGGAAGACGAAGAGGAGTGAGCGCTTCGGCTTCACCTTCGCGCCGGCGAATGCCTGAGCGATCTCGAGCACCGCCGTGGTGCCGGAGCCATCGTCATCGGCGCCGTTGTAGATCGAATCGCGGCGAACCGGGTGGAGCCGGTGCAAACTGTCCACGTTCACGTGGATCTGCAGCACTTGATCCGGCGTGACCCGCTGCGTGGGCGAGGCCAGGGCGAGCTTACGAACCGCGTCGTTGTAGGCGCGGATCGAATCGTGATCCACCGCGTCATGGTCGAAGCCGACGTGATCGTTGTGCGCGCCGATCGCGACATACTCGCCACGCAGCGTCGGATCGCGTCCCGGCAGAATGGCGACCACATTCCGCGCGGGCGCCGGCGTTTCGGAAAACACAACCGACCCGTGGACAGTCTTCCCCGGCGTGCCCGGTCGGACGCTGTCCATGGCGGCGCCGAGCAGGGTCCGCGCGCCGGAAGCGTTCACGTAGACATAGACCGGCAAGGTGGTCGTGTCGCTCGGCATGCCGTCCTTCAAAATCGTCTGCGGCTGCCGGAAGAAGTTGATCGCCTGCGGCGGGAACGTCTCGAGGGCCACGACGGCGATGCCGGCCGCGCCGCGATACTTCGCGAGCAACGCCCCCCGGTTCATTTGCGCGGTCGGTGGCAGATTCGGACCGCGACGGACGCCGAGCACAATGAACTTGCCGGCTGCCTGCTCGCCCGTGAGCTGTGTACTGTCGCCGAGTACGCCAGCGTAGACGACCTGCGCACCATCGAAGCTGCGCGTCGCCACGACAGGATCGCGCGGGACGAAGTCGTCCCAGGGCCGCAGCGCGGCACCATCAACCGCGAGACTCGCGCTCGCATCGAGCTGCCGCTTCACGAGCGGCACGTTCTGGAAGAATCCGCCCGAATCGCCAGCGGGTTGCAGCCCAAAGCGCTTGACTTCCGATGCGATGTAGGCGGTCGCTTTGAGGTTGTATTCGCTGCCCGCCAGGCGGCCCATCATTGAATCGTCGGAGTAGAGATAGAGGCGAGTCATGAGATCCGCCGGCGTAATGGCGGTCTGGGTGCGCGCCGGCGCGTGCTTGAGCGGTAATGCCATCTGCGCGCCGGCGGGCGCAGCCGCTGCCAAGAATGCACTGAGGGCTACAAAACGACGAACTGCCGGCATGGACGGTCTCCACAAGAAGGAGAGGACGGGGAAGCACCCGCGAGTAAGACGTGCAACCTCGCCGTTTCGTTCCGCCCTGTCACGTCGGGTTCTTGTTAGGGGCTGGGGCCGCAGCGGCCGCCTTGCGGCCGCGAAACACCGAGCGGGCCAGGATCCCGAGTCCCGCGGACTGACCTTCCCGGCGTGGCAACGCCCGGTACAGCAGGATGATCACTACCCACGTCAGCCAGCTCGCCCGTTCGCTCCAGCTCAGCCCGCGCAGCGTGAACCACGGCTGCGTGATCGGCGCGGTCCACGCTCGCCAGTCGCCTTGCACCAGGGCGAGCGGCCGCGCGAAGACGCGATTGGTGTGGAAGCCTTGGGCGCCGGGCCGGGAGACGTTCCAGACGCAGGTGACCTGTCCCCAGCCATGATTGTCGCTCGCGCCAACGACCATCAGGTCGCGACTCTCGGCGAGCCCGATGACCTGACGACGCAAATCCGACGGAAAGCCCAGCGCTTTGGGAGCGCAATTCACGATCTCGAACCCATCGACGCCGGCGACCGCGAACGCGCCCAGCTCCTCGGCGTGATTGCGCCAGTATTCTGGAAGCGACGCGATGCTCAGCCCACCCTGATGCTCGATGGCGCTGAAGATTCGGACCATGCGTGCCGTGGTCTCGCCGAAACTGTCGCGCGGCAACGCCTCGACGCGGCCGATCGCCACGACGTGCTGGCGATAGACGCTCCACTCGACGCCCGGCAGCAAGCTGATCGAGATGCCCTCAGGCGGTAGTGATCCGTCATACACCACGTTGTGGTCGGTGACGTACGTCGCCTGGAAGCCCTGGCGCTCGTGCCAGGCGGCGAGCTTGGGCAGAGTCCAGCCGGGCCGGCCGTCGTGCGAGGCGTTGGTGTGCGCGTGATAGTCGATCACCGTCCCAGGGCCATCGCTCGCGAGGCGCGGCACGGGACGGGGCAGGACCAGCGCGGCGACGACGAGCAACACCAGCGCCGCGGGACCGAGCGACGCAGTCGCGACCACGCGCTGCCAGCGGAGCGAGTCACTCGACGCCCGCACCGCGCCCCAGGCGGCGAGCAGCAGGGTCCAGACGACCAACGCCCATACGGCCCGAGAAAGGCTGAAGAATGTGAGTGCATCGAGGGTGTCGGAGAGGGGCGCGAACATGACGTACAGGATCGGGCGATCGAGATCGGCATCGCCCGGAGCAGATCCCGTGACGGCATCGACGAGCGCCGGCAGCGGGTGAATCGCCGTCAGGAGCAGCAGGACCACCAGCGCGATCGCGACCGGGTGGCGGCGCAGCACGTTCACTCGCAGATTCCCCGCATGTCGGGTCGGATGGAAACTAGTAGTCAGCGGCCCCGCACGCGATGACGATCGACCAGCGCCGCCGTCTCGTCGATCTGCCCGCGCTGGTGCTCGGACCGTTGCGCGACCGGAGCGACAGCGAGTGGGAGCAGGGGCCGGCGGGCAAATGGACCCCGGCGCAAATCGTCGAGCATCTCGCGCTGGGGCTGAACCTGAGCGCGGAGACGTTCAAGGCGCGATGGAACCACGCCCCCATGTCCCGCCGCCGGCGCACTCCTGCCGAGCATGTTGCGAGATTCCTCATTTTCGGGTTGCAGTGGTTTCCTCCGGGCCGGAAGGCGCCCGAACGCACGACCCCGCCCGCGGGGATCAGTCGTGCGGCGGCCGAGGCGCATTTTCTGGCGGGCCTCGAAGCGTGGGATCAGGTGGACCGCGCCTTGATGCCGGAGCGGCGCGCCAACCTCTTCGTGAAGCATCCGCGCATGGGCGACCTGACGATCGAGGAATGGATGCGATTTCACGTGATCCATGCGCACCACCACGCGCGGCAGATCCGCGAACGCGTCGGTCTCGCCCCATGAGCCGCAAGCGCGACAAGGAAAAAGTCCTCATCCGTGTGCCGAACCCGAATGCGCCGGTGAGAGAGCGGCTCAAAACTCCCTCCCACAAAGTCCACCGTTCCAAAAAGGGGTATCGCAGGCGCGAGAAGCACCAAAAATCGCCCGGCGTCGACTAGATTTACAAATACATGTCTGTCGTTGCCGACACAAACCGCGGGGATTTCACCGCCAATCCCCGCGTCCTCGTCCTCACCCTGATGGCGGTGGTCATCGGTGTCGCCAGCGCCTTCGTGGCGCTCGTCCTCACCAGGCTAATCGGTTTCTTCACCAACCTCTTCTACTACCAGCGCATCGCGATCGGGGACATGACATCGCCCGCCGCTCACCATTTGGGCGTCTGGTCGGTGTTCATTCCGATCATCGGCGGCTTGATCATCGGCCTGATGGCGCGCTACGGCTCCGAAAAGATTCGCGGCCATGGGATCCCCGAAGCGCTCGAAGCGATCCTCATCGGCCGCAGCCGCATGGAGGCGCGCGTCGCCGTCCTGAAGCCGCTCTCCTCGGCGCTGTCGATCGGGACGGGCGGGCCATTCGGGGCCGAGGGCCCGATCATCATGACTGGCGGTGCGTTCGGCTCGCTATTCGCCCAAGCGTTTCATGTATCTGCCGCGGAGCGGAAGACCCTGCTCGTCGCCGGCGCGGCCGGCGGGATGTCGGCGATCTTTGCGACGCCGGTCGCAGCAGTCCTGCTGGCGGTGGAGCTGCTGCTCTTCGAGTGGAAACCGCGCAGCTTCATTCCGGTCGCGAGCGCCGCGGCGGTCGCCGGCGCGCTGCGCGTGCCGTTGATGGGCGCCGGGCCGGTGTTCGCGACGCCCGCCCACCATGCGCTCGCGCCGCACACCCTCGTGAGCGCGCTCGCGCTCGGGCTGCTCGCCGGATTCGCATCAGGCTTGCTGACCCGGCTCGTGTACACATCGGAAGACCTGTTCGCCAAGCTCCCGATCCACTGGATGTGGTGGCCGGCGATCGGCGGCCTCGTCGTCGGCCTCGGCGGATTGCTGTATCCGCGTGCCCTCGGCGTCGGTTACGACGTGATTCGCGACCTCCTGAACGCGCGCTTGATCGGGATGTTCTTACTCGGCCTGTTGATCACCAAGGCGGTGATCTGGGCGATCGCGCTCGGGTCCGGGACGTCGGGCGGCGTGCTCGCCCCTCTGATGATCATGGGCGGCGCGCTCGGGGCGCTGGTCGGTCCGTGGCTTCCGGGCGCGGACCCCGGTGTGTGGGCGGGGCTCGGCATGGGGGCGATGCTGAGTGGAACGATGCGGGCACCATTTACCGCGATCGCGTTCATGCTCGAAGTGACACACGACGTCAATCTGTTGCCCGCCATGCTGGTGGCGTGCGTGGCCGCGGACGCGGTGACGGTGCTGCTCATGAAACGATCGATTCTGACGGAGAAGATGGCCCGGCGCGGCTATCACGTGATGCGCGAATACATCGTGAATCCGCTGCACTTGCTCCGCGTGTCGGAGGTGATGGAGAAGGACGTTCCCACCGTGCCTGCCTCCCTTCCGGTCGATGGCCTCTTCGAGCGCCTCGCGGACGAAGATCCCGTGATGGCACGGCGCCAGGAGTGGCCGGTGGTCGATGACGACGAGCGTCTCGTTGGCTTGGTGACCCGCGGGGATCTCGTGCGCGCGCTGGAGCGCGAGGATGGCGAAAACACCACCGTCCGTGATCTCGGCAGTCGCCGGCTGATCGTGACGCATGGCGACGAATTGCTGGAAGAGGCCACCGCCAAGATGATCGCACACGACATCGGACGGCTGCCCGTCGTTGATCGCGACGACCCGAGCCGGCTCGTCGGGTTGCTCGGCCGCGCCGGCGTGATGGCCGTTTGGCTGCACGCCTCGCGCGAGGAACACGAGCGCGACGGGTGGCTGACGGGACGCCTGAAGCAGCTGCGCAGCAGATTCGGCCGGAGGGGTGGGGGAAGAGGCAACGGCGGAGAATGACGGAGACGAGGCACTTCCAGCTGACCGGCTACAGCCCGACACCCAGTACCGCAACCGTTACGATCCGCTCGTTCGACAAGCCTGAACGCATCCGGCGCGCGCTCAAAGGGCTGGCGACGTTCTGGGGTGCGGCGATCGGAAGCGTGTTTATTCCGGTCGCGCATTTCCTGCTCGTTCCGTCATTCGCGCTCTACGGCGCATACACGTTCTTCGAACGGTTGGGCGCGGAGCGGGTCGTCGTTGGCGCCGAGGGCACCTGTCCGGACTGCGGCAAGCCCCAGAAGCTGGAGGCGGGGGGCCGGTGGCGAGTGCCGCGCAACGTCGCCTGCCGGTATTGCCAGCGGTCGCTGCGGATCTCTTAGAACGTGTAGCCGGCCGCCAGATTCAGGTGGTTCACGGTGAAGTCGCCGGCCTGATAGCGTGTGTTGAGGCGCCGAAACTCGAAGCCAAACACCAGCGGGCCGGGCGGCCGCCACTGGACGTGCCCCTCGCAGACGAAATTGCGAAAGCGACCACTCGCGAGCACGTCGGCGTCTTTGGGATCGTCGATGCCGCAGCCGCCGCCGAACATCCAGCCCGCACGTGGACGCAGGTTCAGCTGCCCCCATCCGCCCTTCGTGCGCACGGGGACGCCGCCAGCGCCGGTATTTTGTCCGATGGCGCCGCCGCCGAGTCCCGCGATGGCCTGGCCGATGAACGCTTCGCCGATGATCTCCGCCAGCCCGAATTTCACGCGCGTGTCGAAGGTGACCGCGCGTGAGCTGAGCACGGAGTCGCCGGAGACTGTATCGAGCCCGCGCAGCCACCCGATGTGCCCGCCGATCGCCACTTCACTCGGATCGTCCTGCGGTCCCCACCCGAGCCGCACCCGGCCCTCGAGATACGGCCGGCCGCTGCGCTCGCCGGAGTCCGGCTGCGTGTTGACCGCTCCCTGCGGCGCGCCCGTAATCGGCGCCAGCACCGCGGCCTGTACCGCGAGTCGCAGCGTGTTCCCATACTCCGCCGTCACGCGTGCCTGCGGCAGCCAGAACCAGAGGTTGCCGGCGAGACTGAAATCGGGGACGCCGACTCCGGCGAGCGACCGTGGATTCCGGACTGAAACGAGCGGCGTTTCCTGGCCGAACATGAACTGCACGTGCGTCCATTGCACCGTGCCGGTGGCGCGACGCAACCGCACCAGCGGGAACGTCCGATTGCCGGGCGCGGGCTGCTGGCCGCCGAAAAAATCGACGTCGACCTCGCCACTGAAGCTGCCGCCGAGCACGTCGGGATCGGTGATGAGGACGCCGAGTCGCGTTTGCCGCAGCGTCGCGCTGCCGCCCGTGACGCCGGTCGCATCCGTATCGGCGAAGACGGGGACGTCGCTGTTGTTGGTGCGCGCGCTATTATAGAAGCCGTTGAGCAGCACGGTCCCCGTAAACTCGACGGTGCGCTTGGCGGGAGGTGGAGGCGGAGGGGATGCAGGCTGCTGCGCGGTGAGCGAAAGCAAAAGCAAGACCTGCATCACGGCCCGCTCCTGGCAAGTTGGATAGCACTACAGTAAGCTCCTCGCCCTTGGATGCAACGGTTTTGGGAGATTGGCATGCGCATAGTGGCGGGCATCATGGCGTTCCTTGCTGCTGGCGGGGCGGGGCTCATGACCGACGCCGCAGTTTCGGGCCGGATCGTGATTCTCGAGAAAGACAACAAGCCGTCGGAAGATCTCAGCGACGCGGTGATCTATCTGGAGGCGTCCGCCTCGGTCGCGACCGCGGGAAAGCCAACCACTGTCGAGATCGCGATCACCGACAAGACGTATGCGCCGCACGTCGTCGTCGTGCCGGTGGGATCGACCGTGCGGTTTCCCAACCACGATCCGTTCAACCACAACGTGTTCTCGGTGAGCGAGCCCAACAGTTTCGACCTGGGACTCTATGGGCGGGGCGAGACGAAGAGTCACACGTTCGATCATCCTGGTCTCGTGCGCGTGTACTGCAACGTGCATCCGCGGATGGTCGCCTACGTGCTCGTGATGGAGAATCGGTATTACGCACAGCCGGGGAATGACGGGAGCTTCACGATCGACAACGTGCCCGCGGGCCGCTACCGCCTGCACGTGTGGCACGAGCGCATTCCGAGTGAAGTCGTGAAGGACGTGACTGCTGGGGCGGCGGCCACTCTGCAGGACCTGCAGATCGCGCTGAATGCCCAGGGCTACAAGTGGCAGCCACATCGCAACAAGTACGGACGCAACTACCCGACCAATGCCGGACGCGAACGCTACTAAGCCGGCCCGCGCCTTCGGTCTAACCGCCAAGATCTTCATCGCCTCGACGCTGCTCGTCGTGGCGGTGCTGGGGATTACGTTCGGCGTTACGTCCATCCAGGCCAACCGCACCGCGGACGCATCGATCCATCGCGCGCTGCGCGCGACGCGTCGCGCGGTGGACGACTATCTCGCGGCACGCACCCGGACGTTGGGACGCGCGAGCACGGTCGCGACCGACGTGCCGCAATACCGCCAGCGCCTCCTGGACCAGCGCGCACGTGCTGAGGCACTCGATCAGGCCGACGAGATCCGCGCGCTCGTCGATGCGGCCTGGGTGCTGGTCACCAACAGCGACGGCATCTTGATCGCGCGGACCGATTACCGCGAGCAGTATGGTCGCGACCTCTCGATCGCGCCGCTCGTCGCTAATGCGCTGAGTGGCGATCAGACCAGCGGCGCGTGGCTGGATGACGTGCGCGGCACGATGTTCATGGCCGTCGGTACGCCGCTGCGCGACCGCCCCACGGCTGCGCCGCTTGGCGCGCTCGTCGCGACCTACCAAGTCGACGACTCGCTCGCGGGCGCGATCAAGCAGGCGACGAACTCCGACGTGGTGTTCTTCGCGCTCGATACCCTCAACCAACCCGTGGTGGTGGGAAGCACGGTGCCCGCGCCGGACATCGGCCCGGCGTTGCAAAGCCATGTGAAGATGGAGGTGCTGGCTGCGGACACGGGGGGGGAGGGCATGGCGCTCGCCGCGTCGGTGGGGCAGCAGCATCTGATCGGCCTGGCCGGAGCGATTCGCTCGCCCTCGGGCGACGTACGGGGGGGATTCGTGGCGCTGCGCTCGCGCGAATCGGAACTGGCCGCGTTCAATGCGCTGCGGCGCACGATGCTGTGGGCGGTCGCGCTGGGCGTCGTGCTCGCGCTGATCTTCGCCTTCGTGCAGGCGCGGCAGATCGCGGGTCCGGTACGGCGGCTCGCGATCGCGACCCGCCAGGTGCAGGACGGCGAGTACAGCGTGGAGATCGACGTCACCTCGCGCGATGAGATCGGCATCCTCTCGCAGGCGTTCAAGGCCCTGGTCGCGGATCTCAAGGCCAAGGCGGCGCTCGTCGATTACATGATGCAGGCTTCGGGCGGCGCGGCGACGCAGCCGATTGCCTCGGCGCCCACGGCGGTGCGTGCGGTCGATGGCGGGCAGCTGAAGCCCGGCGCCACCTTCGCCGGCCGTTACGAAGTGAAGGAGATCCTCGGCGCGGGCGGCATGGGCGTCGTCTACCGCGCCTTCGACCGCGAGCTCCAGGAGCCCGTCGCGATCAAGACGCTCCGGCCCGAGGCCATGGCGGGCGGGAGCGTCGCGCTCGATCGCTTCAAGCAGGAGATCCGCCTGGCGCGCCGGATCGCGCATCGCAACGTCGTCCGCACGTACGACCTCGGCGAAGAGAACGGGATGTACTACCTGACGATGGAGTACGTCGAGGGGACGTCGCTCAAACAGCTGATCACGTCACGCGGCAAGCTGCCGGTGACGGTCGCGCTGACGGTCGGGAAGCAGCTGTGTCGCGCGCTCGAGGTCGCGCACGCCGAGGGTGTGATCCACCGCGACATCAAGCCGCAGAACATCGTCGTGGAGCCGAGCGGGTTTCTGAAGGTGATGGACTTCGGGATCGCGCGCCTCGCCAATCCGCCGCAGGGAAAGGGACTGACAGAGGCCGGCACGTCGATCGGCACGCCGGATTACATGTCGCCCGAGCAGCTCTCGGGTGCGGAGCTCGATCCGCGCAGCGATCTCTATGCCGCCGGGGTGGTGTTATTCGAGTGCTTGACGGGGAAAGTGCCGTTCGAGGCCGAGACGACGTGGGCGTTGGTAGCCAAGCATCTCGAGGAAGAGGCGCCCGATCCGCGCAAGCTCAACTCGGAAGTTCCTGACGGCCTGGCGACGGTGATTCTGAAAGCGATGGCGAAGCAGCCGGCGGACCGCTACGCGACGGCGTCAGAGATGCACGACGCGCTCGCGCGCATCGGGTGAGCGAAGAAATACAGCCTCGAGGCCGACGGCCCGCCCATCATTCATCGAGTAGTACACCGGATAAGTTCCATCTCCAAACCCGCTGTCGACGAACGGCACGACAGTCTTCGCCGGTTCGCACGGGTAAAGGCCGGCAGGCGTGGTGCGACCGTACCAGAGCTGATTGCCCCATCGCTGCCACTCATCCTCATGATCCTGAGCCCAAGCGGCGAGGCGGTCAACATCGCAGATGGCGACCGCTGCGAGATCGACGCCTACTTCTCCCGCCAACGCCCCTGGCGTGCCGATCTCTCCCTTCGGGTGAACGCGCACGCGAGATATCCGTCGATCGATTCCATACGTCATGACGCGTGCCTCGACGACATGGACGCCCGGCGAAACCTCCAGAATGACTCCCTCACCGTCGTTACCAGCCATCAACACATCCAACAGTTGTAGGCGCTTCCCCTGAATCTCGAACTCACAATGGAACAACCAATCTGACTCGGCGCCGAGCGCGCCCTGTTCCACTTCAGGGCCTGTCTGTGTCGACGCGAGAAAGTCCGCGAGTGCGCTTCCGAGGGGAGCGCTCGGCTCAGGCGCCCGTGCCGGGTGAAAGTCAAGCCACTCCGCAGCATGGCTATAGATGAGCCAGAAATCCTCCGCGGCCATCTTGCGATAGGAATTCGCCAGGACCGATCTGAGATCGGCCCGCAGCAGCTCGTCCTCACCGACGGATGCACGCCAGGTCATTCTCGCCTGATGGAGCCGCTCCATCAGTTCGATTGCCTCATCGAGCGTCGCCACCCCGGTAAGCGGCATCCGTTCCGTCGTGAAAGAGCTCAACCGTTCGCGATGGCCGCCAACCATTTCAACCAGACTCATGCTCATCTCGTAGTCGGCGTGACTGACATGGGGTGGGCGCGCTAATGACAATCCCGTTCCGCCGCGAAGACTGGTGCAATAGATGGGGCCGGACGCCTCGGTTACGAGGAATGCGAGAAGGCGTGGACCCCTCTTGGTGGTAATGAACCCCAGCCATCCGCTGATCGTCCCGCCCGAATGCCCGAACCAGCGGCTGACAGCGAGGCTGCCATCCTTCCGTTGTTCGCCGACATCGCCCAGGCTGCTGAACCCGAGCGGCGTCAGCTCCTGCATCGCTTGATCGTAGTCCTTGGCTACCGCAAGGACTGCTGCATCGGACGGCTGGAGGGCCTGAGGCCGCCGGTGATCGGCAGCGCCGGCACGGAGGCCCTTGACCGCCTTTCGGAGCGCGGCCACCTCCTCTTCGACTTCGGGCGGCGGAGACTTGGACGTCATGTCATGTCACGCTGTACTGGCCACGCAGAGCCTCGCCCTTGGGAGCGGCGTAAGGTCCGCGCGCAGGTTTGGCCCTTACAGGCAGCCAGCGCGAGCAGGAGGACCGACGATCTACCGGCCGTTATAGAAGAGCTCCAGAAATGCCCACGTGTACAGCGAGAGTACGAAGGCACCCAGCGCTACGTACACCATGAGGGCCCGGCTTGGCCGCGGAGTGGTCCACGGCAGTCGCCAAACGAAGGGGGCGCCAAGCGCCAGGCTGACTCCGAGGGCAATCCAGTCTTGGCCCCCCGTGGGCGTCCAGAATCGGCGGGATATCACGAGCCATACTGTGTAGGCAACGAGCGGGAGGAGAGCCGCCGCTCGCACGGACCGGGCGATCGGTGAAAGGGTACCCATCGACTCAGACGCCGAACTGACGCAGATGATGGTCAAGATGCTTGTGTAGCATCACGCCCCAGTTCGCCCCCGAAATGCGTCCAAAAACCCGACTCGCCGGCCACGCGGCCGCCGGCCCGCGCGCCCCAAAGCGCTGCACGAGATCCCGCAACCGACTCACATCCGCTGCCCACGTGGTCGGACGCGTCGCGAGAAACTCGGGCGGACTTTTCCCCTTACCTCTCGGCCACGGGATGACGTGAATCGCCAGCCAATTCAAAGGGAAATTGGTCAAGGGACCGGAAGGTGGATCGGTCTCAAGCTCGCCGAGGCCGTGCCGCAGATCGCAGCTGATATGGCACACCATTTCGGGAGCTGTGAACCGACCCCAAACTGGCCTTCGATCTGGCGTCAGGCGGGAGATCCGATCAAGGATCGCGGTTCGAGCAGTTGGATCAAACAGGGTAGGCATGCACGATTATCGATTCAGCGGTCCCTTGGCAAGTAACCGCTCCGTAAAATCCAGACGCTCTTGCGTCTCTGCGAGTTCTTGCTGGAGCCCCTGAACTGTGTGCTCGAGTTCCTCGACCCGCGCGGTAACGTCAGAAGTCGACGACGGCGCGCGAGTGGCATTGATACGCGCGATTTTTATCGCTGCCCAAGCGAGGATCGCGACGACGGGGATGAGGGGGGCAAAGTCCAGAATTGGCCGTTCCTTCCTTTAGAACTGAGACTTCGCGGCTGTCACAAACTCAATTCTACCTCAAGGCGAGCCGCGGTGGTCACAACGGCTCCCGGGTCACGTCCGGCGCCGGCCTGCAGCGGCGAGCTACGGGCCGACCATGATGAGGATCCCCGCGACGAGAGCTAGGATGGCTTCTATAGTCCCGAGTCCTCTGAAGCTGAGCCCCACCAGTCCCTCAAGACCTCGTAGCGCGAGCCAGACGCCCAGTAGCAGCATACCGAGATTTCTCGTGAGTCTCATGATTTCGCTCTCTATCTAAGGGTCGTTCGATGCTTCATTGAAGCGCGCGTCACACCCCCGCAAACCACGGATAGCCCTGATCCTCCCAATACCCGCCCGGTCGCTCGGCCGTGAAGGTCATCGAAACGAGATACTTGGTCATCTTGTAGCCGAGTTTGGTGGGGGAATACAACCGCAGCGGCGCGCCGTGCGGAGGCGAAAGGGGATTGTCGTTCATACCGTAGGCGAGAATGGTCTGCGGGTGCATCGCACTCGCGAGATCCCAACCATTCGAGTAGCCAGAGTCAAACGAGTCGAAGCGGATATAGCGGGCTTGCGGGAGCATGCCGCAGCGCTCGGCGACGGCCGAGACTTGGGCGCCGTGCCAGGTCGCGATCGCGCTCCATCCCTCCACGCAATGGTGCTTGACGGTGTACGTCGTGCGTGGCATCGCCTGCAGATCGTCGATCGACAACGCCAGCGGCTCGCGCACCAAGCCGCCGACCTGTAACCGCCAGGCCGTGGGGTCCTGCAGCATCGGGATCATCGGCGAAATGAAATAAGTCGGCAGTCGCGCGGTGCGCTGGGAGATGTCGTACTGCGGAGCCAGCCGGTGCTTGGAGAACAGGATCTTCTCGCCCACCCAGTCGTTCAATCGACTGACGTCGAGCAACAGGGGACGCACCGCGTTGCCGCCGTCCCAGCCGCAGGCGGCCGCGACCGACGCCGGACCGGCGACGGCTGACAGGCGGAGGAACGCGCGCCGGTCAATCACGAGACGGAAACCGCCCTCGATACCAACCGGAAATCATCGCGCGCAGCGACGCGGGGTCCACCACAAACACCAGAATCACGTGCACGACGAGGAACGCCGTGAAGATCCACACCGCCCAGAAATGCCAGTAGCGCGCCGCCTGAAATCCGCCGAACAGCGCAGTGAGCCAGGAGAATTGCGTCGGCTTGTAGATCGCGAATCCCGTGAGGACCGACAGCACCCCGAGCAGAACGATGAGCGTGTACGCGAGCTTCTGGAGCGGATTGTGCTTGCCCTGCGGCGGATGATCCTTGCGCAGGCGCAGATAGTACTTCTGCATCTCGATCGCGCCACGAATGTCCCGCGGGCGAAACAGCAGTGACCGCCACTCGCCGCTTGCGACCAGATAGCAGACGTACAACACGCCGGCGCCGATGAGCGGCCACATCAGCGCGAAGTGCCAGTTCAACGCCCCCGCGAGCCAGCCGCCCAGCCGGCTCCACCTCGGGAATTCACGGTTCTCGAAGGCATTGATGTAGTAAGGGCCGCCGCGCTCCCCGAAGCGCGCGTACGCGCTGTAGATCTGCAGCCCGCTCATGATCATGCCCGCGAGCAGCACGAACGTCAGCCAGTGGGTCACACGCACGATCCAGTGGTGCCGTTTGACGGGCGCGGCGGGCGGAGTCATGGGCTAAGTATATTCCGTGCCATGCGCGTAGCAA
>Ga0209375_1000252_pt1 | contig 49845 bp, 44 predicted proteins | sample GraSoiAngelo_131_FD_185888 | JGI IMG/M metagenome (GOLD analysis project Ga0209375, IMG submission 185888) | Grasslands soil microbial communities from the Angelo Coastal Reserve, California, USA - 14_0929_02_30cm (SPAdes) (version 2) | ecosystem: Environmental > Terrestrial > Soil > Grasslands ...
CCCCTCCTCCTTGTTGTACAGTGATACCAATCGCTCGCTGAACTATTTTCCTTTCGCGCGCGTAGTACAAGGTAGCGGAGGTGTGCCATGGCCCAGGACGGCAATCCCAGGAGAGTCTCCCTCGTTTTCCCGATCATTCTCATTACCGTGGGTGCTCTGTTTCTCCTGCACAACTGGCGCCCCGCCTTCGACCCTTGGCCGATTCTGACGACCTACTGGCCGCTGATCTTAATCTTCGTCGGAGTTGGCAAGATTTGGGACAGTACGTATCGAAGTTGCAACCCCAATGCGCCTCAGGGAATTTCCATTGGTGCCACCATTGGAGCGCTTGCGTTTGTCATTGTTTTGGTCGCCCTGCTCGTGCATGGACGCAGTTTTACCCGCCGCCATGGCTTGTATTCGGGAACGCAGCACAACGCGCAGACCGTGGACTTGCAGGGCGCAAAGTCCGCGCGCGCCCGGCTTGAGATGGGTGCGGGGCAGCTCACCATTAACGGTGGTGCGAATCATGTTCTTGACGCGGACTTCACCTACGACAGTTCCTTCGACGCACCTCGCGTGGACTACCACGTGGACAGCGGCATCGGCCAACTCAACATTTCGCAGGATTCACACCCCGTCCACTTCGGCCGTTCTGAAAACGACTGGATTCTGCGCTTCAGCAAAGACATCCCACTAGAGCTAAAAGTGGATATGGGGGCAGGACAAGGAAGCTTGCACTTGCGCGACGTTCCCTTGACCCGCTTGGACCTCCATATGGGAGCGGGCCAGATGGATGTCGACCTCACCGGTGACCGCAAGACCGACTTGACCGCCGATATTGAAGGCGGCGTTGGACAGGCCAACATCCGCCTTCCGAAAAATGTCGGTGTCATTGCTCACGCTTCCGGCGGCATCGGCTCCATCAACGTGCGCGGTCTGAAGCACGATGGAGACTCCTATATCAACGATGCCTATGGCAAATCCCCCGCGACGATTCACCTGAAAGTGGAGGGTGGCATCGGCGAGATCACCCTCACCCAGGAGCCGTGAGGTTGTCCCGACGACGCCCCGTTTGCCCCGCTTTGACAGCGGAAGTATAATTTGAAGTTTAGGCAGTGCACTCGAAACCCGCTGTCTGGGCTTACTCTTGGCGACCAAAGAGATTACCCATGCAACCACGGACGTCCGGCCGGAGCAGGAGTCGATCCGCGTCCGCGGCGCCCGCGTCCACAATCTCAAGAATATCAACGTAGAAATTCCGCATAACGCCATTACTGTGGTTACCGGCGTCAGTGGCTCGGGCAAATCCTCCCTTGCGTTCGACACCATTTACGCAGAAGGCCAGCGCCGCTACGTCGAGTCTCTCTCCGCCTATGCGCGCCAATTTCTAGAACGCATGGAAAAACCGGATGTCGACGAGATCTCCGGCATCGCTCCGGCCGTGGCGATTCGCCAGAAAAATACCACACGCAATCCGCGCTCGAACGTTGCGACAGCTACGGAAATTTACGATTACTTGCGGCTGCTTTTTGCGCGCTGCGGGCAGACTTTCTGCATTAAGTGCGGGGCGGAAGTTCGCCGGGACAATCCCGACGAAATCGCCACACGTATTTTGTCGCTCGCCCCGGGACGACGCTTTTACGTTTTGCACCAGCTTCGAATAGTCGCCTCGACGGCTGGCGCAGCCGTCTCGAAACGTGGCGGGAAGAAAACCGCTGGCGCCCCTCCTCCGGAACTCCTTCGTCAGGCGCTGCTTGATCTCCAGAAACGCGGTTTCAATCGCCTTTACCAGGCCGGCCGCATCCACGAATTTTCCTCGCCGGAAACGCTTCTCGATGTCGATTTCTCCAAACCCGTTTACGTTCTCGTCGATCGCCTCGCCGTTAACCCGGAGTCGCGCGCCCGTCTCGTCGACTCCATCGAAATTTGTTACCGCGAAGGGCAGGGCGAAGCCTTCGTCGAATGCATCGCGGACGCCGCGGGCAATCCCGCCGAGCGGCTCACGTTCAATGAGCGCTTCGAATGCAAGAATGACGGCACGCTGTACCAGGAGCCCGAGCCCCGTCTGTTCTCCTTCAACAACCCGTACGGAGCGTGTCCGCGTTGCCAGGGCTTCGGAAACACCATCGATTTCGATCTGAATCTCGTTGTCCCCGACCCCAGCAAGTCGCTCGACGACGGTGCCATCGAACCTTGGACGAAGCCACGCTATCGCACGCTCTTTCAGGAAGTCAAAAAATGGGCGCGAGGCCGCGGAATTCCCACGAACGTGCCTTGGCGTCAACTCCCGGCCGAACAGCGCCGCCTGATTCTTGAAGGCGATCCCGAAAACGATTACGAAGGCATAAAAGGTTTTTTCACCTGGCTGGAGCGCAAGAAGTACAAGCTGCACGTCCGCGTTTTCCTTAGCCGCTTCCGCGGGTATGCCACTTGCCCGGATTGTGGCGGAACTCGCCTGCGCGCCGAAGCTCGCGCCGTCCGCGTCGCGGGAAAAGCTATCACCGAGGTTTGCAAGCTCACCGTCAAAGAAGCGCGCGTTTTCTTTTCCACGTTGCAACTCTCCGAGGGACACGTGAAAATCGCGGACAAAATTCTCGAGGAAATTCGCACGCGCTTGCAGTTTCTCGACGAGGTTGGCCTCGATTACCTTACGCTCGACCGTTTGACGTCCACTCTCTCTGGGGGAGAATCGCAGCGGATTCAGCTCGCGACGTCCCTCGGCTCGCATCTTGTCGGCGCGCTCTACGTGCTTGACGAACCCTCCATTGGCCTGCACCCCCGCGATACGCAGCGGCTCATCGACATTCTCAAGTCCCTCCGCGACCTCGGCAATACTGTGCTGGTCGTCGAACACGATCCCGACACCATTCAGGCCGCCGATTGTGTCATTGACCTTGGTCCCGGCGCCGGCGAACTTGGCGGCAAGCTGCTCTTTGTCGGTTCTTATTCAGCGATGCTCGAGGAACATAAATCTCTCACGGGCCGCTACCTCAGCGGCGAGCTGCGCATTCCCGTGCCCAACGTGCGCCACAAACCGGCCGGCAAATTTCTCCGTCTCTACGGCGCCAGCATGCACAACCTTCAGGATCTGGATTTGATGATTCCACTCGGAACGCTCACGGTAGTTACGGGCGTCAGCGGGTCCGGCAAGTCCACTCTCGTTCATGACGTGCTGTACAAAGCACTCGCCGCACAACGGGTCGGCGGCAGCGTCAAGGAATTCTGCGACCGGCTGGAAGGCGATGCCAACGTCCGCGAGGTAGTCATCGTCGATCAATCGCCGATCGGCCGCACGCCGCGCTCGAATCCGGCCACTTACCTCAAAGCTTTCGACGCGATTCGCGAAGTTTTTGCCGATACGCCAGATGCGAAGCGTCGCGGTTACGCCGCCGGCCATTTTTCCTTTAACGTGCCGGGCGGCCGCTGCGAAACCTGCCAGGGCGACGGCACCGTCACCGTCGAAATGCAGTTTCTCGCCGACGTGGAACTCATCTGCGAGGAATGCCGTGGCACGCGCTTTAAGAGCGGCGTCCTGGAAGTTCGCTATCACGGAAAAAATGTTCACGAGGTTCTGCAGTTGACCGTTCGCGAAGCGTTGGCGTTTTTCGTCAACGTGTCCAAAGTTGTTTCCAAGCTCCGCGTCCTGAATGAAATTGGCCTCGGTTATCTGCGTCTCGGGCAGTCCGCGACAACTCTTTCCGGCGGGGAAGCACAGCGCCTGAAGCTTGCCGCGCATCTTAGCCGCACCGACAACCAAGGCATCCTCTACATTCTCGACGAACCGACAACCGGCCTGCATTTCGATGACATCGCCAAGCTCCTCAGCGCGTTTCGCAAATTGCTCGAAGGCGGCGCCTCACTCCTGGTTATTGAGCACAATCTGGACGTCATTAAATCCGCAGATTGGCTGATTGACCTTGGCCCCGAAGGCGGCGATCAAGGCGGGAAAATCATTGCTACCGGAACGCCGGAGCAGGTGGCTCGCAATACGCAATCGCACACCGGCCGCTACCTTGCGCGGATACTCAACGGAAACGGCCAGGCAAAGCGTTCCGCGAACGGCGCATCCAAACCAGCAGGCCCTTCGCCTGCAGTTTCCAACGGAGCCAAGATTCCTCCGGCTGAACCATGAAGCTCGCTCCTCTCCGTTCGAACGCGATGCGGACTCTCCTGTTCGTCTTTTGCGTCCCATTGTTTTTCTCTGCAGGGACGCAGCAAGCTGCGCCCCCGCAAGGTGATCCGTTGCCAGTGCCGCATTATCCGGCGAAGCCCAAGCCGCCTACTCAAACGAAGACCCAAAAAGTCGCCAACCCCCTTAACGATTTGCTCGAGGAAGCTCAGCGCGATATCGACAATAAAAACTTCGAGTCTGCCATTGCTCCGTTGCAAAGAGTCATCGCCGACCAGCCCGAATTTGCGTACGCGCACTTTCAGCTCGCCTACGTCTATACGGCGCTGAAGAGAACGGATGAAGCTCGCGCCGAATACACCCGCACCATCGCCATGGACCCAAAAATGTCTGAGGCCTATCTCAATCTTGGCATCCTGCTTCTCGACAAGCAGGAAAGCGCCGCCGCGGTAGCGCCGCTTCGCAAAGCCGTTGACCTGCTTCCATCCCAAAGCCATCCCCGATATCTCCTGGCAGTTGCTCTGGACCGCTCCGGCGATCATGCTGGCGCCGCTGAAGCCTTCGAGGCATTGCTTCATTTGGATCCCAGCGATGCTACGGCCATCAATTACCTGGGCTGGGCTGCCCTTCGCGGCGGAAAGCCCGCTGAAGCAGAAGGCAGATTCCGCCGCGCAATGGAAGTCCAGCCGAAAGAGCCTGGCGCGAGCAAGGGACTCGCAGAAAGCCTCGACGCTCAGAAAAAAACCGAAGCCGCCGCAGCCTACCGCGATTATCTCGGGATCATGCCCAATGATTCCGAAGCCCGCGCGCGGCTCGTCCATCTCCTCCTCGAACAAAACCAGAGTGATGCGGCTCTTGCGGAACTCGATCGTCTGGACGCCGGCAAGCCGCCCGCACTCGAATCGCTCAAGCTCCGCGCGGACGTTCAGGTCGCCGGCAAGAAATGGGATGATTCGATCGCCACCCTTCAGCAAGCTCTTGCTCTGGCCCCCAACGACGCCCAACTCCACGGCGGTTTGGGCCGCATCTTTCTCCAGAAGCGCGACTTTGCCGCAGCAGAGAAGGAGCTGCGCACCGCGCTGCGTCTCGATCGGGAAAATCTCGGGTATTGGAAAGACCTCAGCTCCACATTTTTTCTGGGCGGCAATTATCCAGCCGCGCTTTCAACTCTGGACGAGATAGCCAAAATGGAACAACCGGGCGCCGGCGTCTGGTTTGTTCGCGCGATTTGCTACGATAAACTGAATCAGCCCAAGCCTGCTTTGGAGGCTTATCAGAAGTTTCTCGCGCTTGATCAGGACAAAAACCCCGATCAAGTCTGGCAAGCCAGGGAGCGCAGCAAGGTGCTACAACGCATGCTGGAACGGAAAAGGTAGTTGGATGAGGGTCATCGGGATGTCCCTGTGTGCGGTTTGCGGCCTGCTCGTTTTTCTTGCGATTTTGCCTCCTGGCGCGGCGGAGAGTTTGGCCGAACTTCAGGCGCGCTTCGATCGCGAAACAAGCGGGGTTCGCAAGGCGAAGTTAATGGAAAGGTTGGGCGAAGCGCAGTTTGAAGAAGCCCGCCGCGCCGGCAAGGCCGGCGAGTATGATTCGCTGGGCCTGACGCTTGAGAAATATCGCGACAATGTTCGCGCCGCCGTCGAGGCCCTCAAGAAACAACATCCCGACGCCGAAAAGCAATCCAATGGTTACCGTCAACTGGAAATGCACTTGCGCAAGGGAATTCGCGAAGTTGACGAGACAATCTTGGTATCCCCCGAAGGCTACAAGCCGCCGCTTCAGATTGTCCGCCAGGATTTGGTCGGCATGGATGATGAGTTATTGAAAATGCTTTTTCCGCGCCGGCCACTGGAAAAGCATGAGGCCCCGCCTCCTGCCGAAAAGCCTCCGGCTACGCCTCCTCCGGAGAAACAACCATGAAATCAAAAGTTTGGCTTCTCTTCCTGAGTTCCGTCCTTTTGGCCGCCGCGCGCCCCACGCGCGCAGCGCCGCCCCCGCAGAAGGACTATCTGACCGCACTCGAAGCAGACAAAATTCGCGATGCCGAAAACAACACCAATGAGCGCATCCGGCTCTTTCTTACTTTCGCCGAGGATCGCTTGAAGAAGTTCCAGTACGAATTGGAGCATCCTTCGTCAAACCGCCACGGCGACATGCTGAACTCGCTTCTGAATGCTTACGTTGGCTGCGTCGATGATGCGGCGGACCTCATTCAGCTGGGGCTCGAGAAACAGGACAACATCCGCAAGGGAGTCGACCTGATGAGTTCACGCACCAAGGAATTTCTGGTTGTGCTAGGAAAAATATCCGCCGAAGGTCCCGAGAAGGAACTCTATAAGGATAATCTCGACGACGCCATCGAGGGCACTCGCGACGCCATGAACGACGCGGAAAAAGCGAAAAAGAAAGTGGCGCCTCCGCCCATTCGTCGGAAGAATTAGCGCTGGAAGGATCCTGCCAACACGATGAAAACGCTCCGCCGCAAAACTTCGCTGGTCCCGGGAGGCGCGCCGCTCTTTCAACGTATGTTCACGCGTATCGGGTGCGAAGGGCGGCCGCCGCGTTTCGGCGTCGAGTTCTATCCCTATTCCAGCCTGGTGCTGACGATTCGGCGGCGCGAGGATGTCGTTTATGTTCGCTTCTCCGATCTTTTGTGCCGGGCGCCGCTGGCCGTACTGGAGGGCGCAGCCGCGCTGCTTTTGGCGCGCGTGTATCGCCGCAAACCTTCCAGGGAACTTACTGAACCTTATTTAGAATATGCGCGCTCCGATCGCACACGCTCCCGCATGAACCGCATGCGCAGCGGCCGCGTTCGTCTGGCCGCTACGAACCCGCGCGGGGACCATTTCGATTTGAATCGGATGTTCGATGATCTGAATCGAAAATACTTTGCCGGCCAGCTACAGCGTCCGCGCATTGGTTGGAGCGCGCGAAGCTGGCGGCGGCAATTCGGCTGCTACGATCCCGGTCCGAATCAAATTCTGCTGAATCGCCGCATGGATCGCCCCGGCGTTCCCGCTTGCGCCGTGGAATATGTCTTGTTCCACGAGATGCTGCACGTCAAGCATCCCACTCGCCGCTCGGGTTGCAGCATGGTTTCTCATTCCCGCGAGTTTCGCGAAGAAGAAAAGCGCTTCCCGGAATTCGAACGCGCCCGCGGCATTCTCGACCGCCTCGCCCGCTGACCCACCTGTCCGCGTTTTGGCAGTAAAACCAGTTCCGAATAGCGTCACTTGGGACTGCAGATACACTCTATTGTCGCAGACGTAGACATAGTCTTCGCCTTTCAGTTAGTTTGTAGTGGATTAGAATGCGGACGAAGCCCATGAGCGTCACGCGACGAGAGAGCCTGCGGCTTCTCGGTAGCGGCCTTGCAGCGACGGCAGTGTCTTTGCAAGATCCGCTTCATCATTCCTTGCCACCCGGGAACGTTCTGGATCGGGTGCGGCTTCTGCAATTGTTGGGCGCAGTGCCGGCGTCAGTTCCGCCTCTGGCGCCGGAGCGGGTCGAGCGTGTCGATCTGGGTGACGTCGTGCGCGAAAAGGTCACCTATGCGGTCGAGCCAGGCGAGTGCGTACCTGCCTTCGTGTTACTCCCGAAGTCCGGACCGCCACGCCATCCCGCCATACTCTGTCACCACCAGCACGGCGGCGAGTTCCATGTCGGGAAGGACGGCCCGGCGGGACTGGGTTCGGACGCCAACCAGCACTATGCGCTTGAATTGGCTCGCCGAGGCTACGTTACGATCGTTTTCGACGCGCTCTGCTTCCACGAGCGGCAGGACGCCGCGGGCAAGCTCAAGGGTGCCGACTACGAACGATATGAAGCGATGTACCGTATCACCGAAGGCAAAAGCTTGCAGGCCAAGTACGTCTGGGACGCGCGCCGCGCACTGGATTACCTTGAGACTCGGCCTGAGGTCGACGCCTCACGCCTGGGCATGATCGGCCACTCGCTCGGCGGCCAAGAGACGCTATTTACCGCCGCAATCGACACACGGATTCGGGCCGCCGCATCGAGTTGCGGCTTCGGCAGTCTGCGCACCCTCAAGCGCGACCGAATCAACCACAACTACGCTCTGTTTGTGCCCGCGCTCGCCAATAATGGCGACTACGGCGCCGTACTGGGACTGGTAGCGCCAAGGCCGTTCCTGGTCGCTGCCCGGAGTGACGACCCCATATTCCCGAAAGATGGAATCGAAGAGACCGTAGCGGCGGCGCGTCGTGCTTATGTGGCTGCTGGTGCGGCCGACCGGCTGGCCACGTTCTTTGAGCCCGGAACGCACGCGTTTTCGCCGATGATGCGCACGACCGCCTATGCCTGGCTCGATCGGTGGCTAGCGCCTACCGAATGACGCGCTTGCAAGGCACGTTCTGGCCTCGCATTTCCCTGAGCTATAATGCTTCCATGGCGAACCCTAATCCACTTGCCGGTGTGGTCCCGCAGGTCGTTCATCCCCTAAACGACGGCGAAACCACCATTACCGAGCCCATCGAGAAGATCGAAGGCGAAGTCGCGCTCGACACCTACGTCAAGGCGCAGACCTCGGCGCCGGAGGTCGCAAAGCGGATCACTGAATTGGAAAACTGCCTATGACGTCTGGTCGATGCTGTCTTGACTTCAATCAACGTGGCCAGGCATCCCGAATTACGCGCTGCCGCCGAGGAAGCAAAACTGGTTCTCAACAATCGGCTCGAGATTGACGAAAGCAAACATCGATTCCACAGCGAATTGGGAAGAATAACGGAGTAGCTTAGCCTGCTCCGTCCCTCGTTACGTGCGTTACCCGCAAGCCACGAGCGTGAACGTCCTCAACGTGTTGCATGAGGGTAGAAAGCTTAACGCGTCCCTCGATCGCTCCCCCTGTTTGAGGCTAGTCCATTCGGAGGCATTTGACACTAGAGCACGAGGCTTAAACCAAAGACGATCTGCAAGCAGCGTCAGTGCATATCGTAGTCTAATTCTTCTTCTCCTTTTCGACTTCCTTGTAGAGTTTCTCGAGCTTCTTACGCACTTTGTCGCCGTCCTCCGCGTGCGGGTATAAATCCAGATAGCGCTGGTACGATTTGATGGCTTGCTTCCTCAGGCCCTTTTTCTCCTGAGCCTCGCCCAGGAAACGAAACGGTACGGCGTAACCGGGTTTCGCCACAGTGGCATCCTGAAAACGATCGATGGCCGCGTCCAAATCTCCTTTCTTCATGTAGTACTGACCGACTTCGAGATCCTTTTCCGCGCGCAGCGGATCCCAAGCTGGCTGGTCCGCCGCATTTTTCGTGGCGGTGTCTTTCTTTTGCTTGGCCGTGGATTTCGGCTTCATGTCGTCGGGTGGGCTTGCTGGTTTAGAGGAGGAGTCCTGTGGCTTTGAGGACGACTCTTGTTGTGGGTCCTGCGCGTGAGACGGCGATACCGCAAGGAGCAGAAAAGTTACAGCGAAAGCTGGAATTGTCCTGTCGAATAGCATGCCTGTCACGGAGGTCTCCCTGTACTCCGATTCCGTTTAGTATGATGGAAGTTGTCTGGCGATTGTAAAGTTGTGTTTTGAGCCCCCATGGAACCCCGCGAAAAAGCCGCGCAGCTTCCCGAAAGCCCGGGCGTTTATCTCTTCAAGGATGCCGGGGAGAAAATCCTTTACGTTGGCAAGGCGCGCAACCTGCGCAGCCGCGTGCGCTCCTATTTTCTGGAATCGCGCTGGATTGACGCCAAGACCGGTTCGCTGGCGCGGGAGATTGCCGATCTCGAAACTATCTTGGTGGGCAACGAGCGCGAAGCGCTGGCGCTCGAACACAACCTCATCAAGCAATATCGCCCGAAATTCAACGTCGTGCTTCGCGACGATAAGACCTATCCCTATATCAAATTCACGGCGGCGGAAAAATATCCTCGCCTGTACTTCACGCGACGTATCAAGAAAGATGGCTCGCTCTATTTCGGTCCCTATTTTCCCGCGAGCCTGGCGCGCCGCATTCTTCACTTTGTTCACAAGCGTTTTCTCGTTCCTTCCTGCACCGTGGATTTGACGCGCAGCCATCCCCGCCCTTGCCTGCAGTATTACATCAAGCGCTGTCTCGGACCTTGCGTCGCCGGGCTGACCACCGACGAACGTTACGCCGAAGCTGCGCGCGACGTCCGGCTGTTTCTGGAAGGGCGTCGGCACGACTTGATCAAGAGTCTGGAAGAACGCATGACGGCAGCCGCGGAGAAAGAACTGTTCGAACAGGCAGCTGCTTACCGCGATTTGTTGCGAACCCTCGAAGACATCGAAGAACGCCAGCGCATCGCCGCTGCGCAGGGGGATGATACCGACGTTCTCGCGTATTACGCCGAGCCGCCGCTCGTCGCTGCGGACCTTTTCCACTTGCGCGGCGGGCGTGTGGTCGATCGCCGCGAATTCTATTGGGAAGACCTCGAGGAATTTGATCCGCAGGAATTTGTGCCTTCTCTTTTGAAACAGCTTTACCTGGAAGCGGAATACCTGCCCAAGGCGATTCACGTCTCGGCGGATTTTGAAGATCGCGAGCTGTTGGAAGCCACGCTAACGGAACGCGCCGGTCACAAGGTGGAAATCTTCACGCCCCAGCGCGGCACCAAGCGTGCTTTTCTTGATCTCGTCGAGAACAACGCGAAACATTCCTTCGAACAGCGCTTCCGCGTCTTGAAGCCGACTTCGAAAGCAATCGGCGAGGCCTTGCAGAATGCTCTCAATCTTGCAGAAGAGCCGCAGCGCATCGAAAGCTTCGACATTTCCCATATCCAGGGAACCGACACGGTTGCATCCATGGTGGTTTGGGAAAAAGGCCGCATGAAGAAATCGGACTACCGCAAATTCATCATTCGTGGCGACGAAGGATCCGACGGGAATCCACTGCGGCAGAACGACGATTTTGCCAGCATGCGCGAAGCCGTCACTCGGCGTTATCGCCGCTTGCAGGAAGAAAAAAAGGAATTGCCCGGATTGATCCTAATTGACGGTGGAATCGGGCAACTTCACGCTGCCGCGCAGGCGCTCGAATCGCTGCAAATCATCAATCAGCCGGTCGCCAGCATCGCGAAAAAAGAGGAAATTCTCTACGTGCTCGGCCAGGAGGACGAACCAATCGTTCTGGAGCGGCATTCTCCCGTGCTTCACCTGATTCAGCAAATTCGCGATGAAACTCATCGCTTTGCAATTACGTTTCACCGCCAGCGCCGCGGCAAGCGCCAGACGCAAACAGCACTGGGCGAAATCCCCGGCGTGGGCCTGAGGACGGCTCAGAAATTACTGAAAGAATTCGGCAGTGTTGCCAATATTCAGAGAGCCGGGCTGGAAAAACTGAGCGGCGTAATTTCGCGAAAAAGCGCCGAGAAAATTCTCAGCCACCTAGGAGATTCGAAAGCGCAATAACCGCATTCGAACGCATATAGTGGTTAGCACGCATTGCGCTGCTATTAGTGCTATGCTACGGTTTCTCTGGAGGTTGTTATGGCGGACAATGTGGGTTCGAAGGTGACGTATTTCATGGTGGGAATGGGGATCGGAGCGCTGGTCGGCATTTTGTTCGCGCCGAAATCCGGCGAAGAAACCCGCGACTTTCTTTCGAAGAAAGCGGATGAGGGCAAAGATTACGCCCAGAAGAAAGCCCGCGAATTGCGTGAACGCGCGGATGAATTGATTGAGCGCAGCAAGGAAATTGCCGTAACCAAAAAGGATTCGATCGCGGCGGCCGTGGAAGCCGGGCGCGAAGCGTATCTGCGCCAATCGAAGTCCTAGGTTTTCGGTGTGTCGGTAGCATGGGGTTCCGTCCCTTAGTGGGGCGCGCGGGGCAGCTATGCAATTCTGGCTCGAAGTGTTCAGCATCATTGCGGCCATCGCTCTGGTGGTCCAGGTGGTGGTATTGACGCTGCTGTTCTTCCAGTTGAGGCGCACGTCGGAGAACACCAACCGCCTGGTTACGGATTTGCAGTCGCGCGTGGGGCCGATCCTTACGCGCGTGCAAATTTTGCTGGACGATACACAGCCAAAAATCTCCAACATGGTGAACGACGCGTCGCACATCGTGTATTTGGCGCGCGGGCAGGCGCAGAAAATTGACCGCGTCTTTACGGACGCGGCCGACCGGCTGCGCGGACAATTAGTGCACGCGGATCGCATCCTGACCGGCACGCTGGAGGCCGTGGAGGATGCGGGCTCCAAGTTCAGTCACAGTTTCTGGCGGCCGGTGCAAAAGGCCTCGGCGCTGGTGCAAGGAATCAAAGTCGGGCTCGATCTTCTGCGATCGCGGCGGCGTCGGCGCAGCAGCGACGACCCGCGCGAACAGCAGGAAGAAGAACTTTTCATTTAGCGAAGTTACGGCTCGACAATTCGACGTTTTTTCTTTTCCCGTCGTTCTTTCTTGCTACTAGAAAAATCTAAAACTCAAAGTTCAATTCCAGGGCGTTAGCGGATCCAGCCGCCGCCGAGGACGGTATCGCCATCGTAGAAAACGGCGGCCTGGCCGGGAGTGATGGCGCGCTGCGGCGCGTCAAAGGTAACGCGCGCAGTCGTGGCGTCGAGCGGTTCAATGGTCGCGGCTGCCGGCTCGTGCTTGTGGCGGATTTTCGCGAACCCGCGAAGCGGACCGGGCGGCTGATCGCAGGAAATCCAATTCACGCCTTCGACTTTACAGACAGTCTTGCGAAGGACATCGTCCTCGCCGACTACGACGCGGTTCTTATGCGGATCAATCGAGAGAACATAAAGCGGCTTGCCGGTGGCGAAACCGAGACCCTTGCGCTGGCCGATCGTAAAATTATGGACGCCATCGTGATGGCCGATGACATCGCCGCTTTCATTGATGATTTCTCCCTCCGCGCTCTGCAAAGAGATTCCACGCTCGCGCGAATACGCGTGGATAAATTGCACATAGTTTCCGGTGGGCACGAAGCATAGCTCCATGCTTTCCGGCTTTTCTGCGACGGGCAAATTCGCGCCGCGAGCCAAGGCGCGGACTTCTTCTTTGGTGAGTTCGCCGAGAGGGAAGTCGCTGCGCGAAAGCTGTTCCTGCGAAAGGCCCCATAGAAAATAAGATTGATCTTTGGAGTCGTCGCGCGCACGCAGCAATTCCCAGCGGCCGGTCGCGTCGTTCCTGCGAATTCGGGCGTAGTGGCCGGTGGCAAGGCGCTCCGCGCCAATCTGCCGCGCCATGCACAGGAGCGGCTCAAATTTTACGTCCGTGTTGCAATTAGTGCAGGCGATGGGCGTGCGACCGGCGAGATATTGATCGACAAACGGACGAACCACGCGAGCCTCGAACTGTTCCTCGAAGTTCACGACATAATGCGGAAAATTCAGGTGCTGCGCCACGGCCTTGGCGTCGTAGACATCGTCGAGCGAGCAGCAACGGTGCTGCGCGGGGCCATCGCCTTGGAGCTCAGGGAGGCGGCGCTGATTCCACAATTGCATGGTGAGGCCGACGACGGCGCGGCCTTGCTGCTGCAGGAGGGCGGCAACGGCGGAAGAGTCGACGCCTCCAGACATAGCGACGGCGATGAGTCGGCGCTGCGTTTCGGCGCGCTCGGGGAGAGTATCGAATTGGGTGGCTGCATTCATGTTAATTACATTCTAGCTGATGTACCTCATCGGGAAGCGAGGTGAAGAGAGATTTCTCTGCGCAGAAGACGCGCAGAGAGGAAGTGGTCTCGCTTCGCTCGAAATGACGGAAAAAGGGCTTGGGCTAGATCCTGGCGGCCTCCTTCTGATAGGTGGGAGAAAGTTCGCGGAGCTGGGCGACGGCGGCGGGGACCACGTTCAAAGCGAAATCAATATCGGCGGCAGTGGTGTGGCGGCCGAGACTGAAGCGCAGGCTGGCGCGCGCTTCTTCCGGCGGTAAGCCGATGGCTGTAAGCACGTGCGATGGCTCGACGGCGCCGGAGGAGCAAGCGGCTCCGGTGGAGCAGGCGAGACCCTTCAGGTCGAGGGCAATGAGGAGGGCTTCGCCTTCGACGCCAGGAAAAACGAGATTAGTCGTGTTCGGTGTGCGCGGCGCAGCGCCGGCGTTTACGCGCGACTGAGGAACGAGCTGGAGCAGGCGTTGCTGCAACTTGTCGCGGAGCGCGGAGATACGACAGGCATCTTCCGCGAGAGACTTGCGCGCGATTTCCGCGGCCCTGCCGAGCCCCACGATGCCAGCGACGTTTTCTGTGCCGGGGCGGAATCCACGCTGGTGATGACCTCCGTAGAGAAGCTGACGCAAACGCGTTCCGCCACGGACGTAAAGAGCGCCGATTCCCTTGGGCGCATACAACTTGTGGCCAGAGAGGGAGAGCAGATCGACCTGGAGCGCGTTGACATCGATGGGGATTTTTCCTGCGGACTGCACGGCGTCGGTGTGGAAGTAGATGTCAGCTTCCTTGGCGATGCGGCCGATTTCCTCGAGCGGCTGGACGGTGCCAAGTTCATTGTTGGCGTGCATGATGGTGGTGAGCACCGTTTTCGGGCGGATCGTGCGGCGAAGGTCAGCAAGATCAATCTGACCATTGGCGTCCGTTGCAAGGTAGGTTACGCGAGCGCCCTGTTTTTCGAGAGCTTGGCAAGCATTCAGGACGGCTTCGTGCTCGATGGCGGTGGTGATGACGTGAGGAGAAGAGATTGCATTTCTTGAAGTGGGGACTGTCAAGAATGCCTGTCCTACAACACCGAAGATGGCGTGGTTGTCGGATTCGGTGCCGCCGCTGGTGAAGACAATTTCCTGGGGGCGCGCACCAATCAGCGCGGCGACTTGTTCGCGGGCGGTCTCGACCGCGGCGCGGGCGCGTTGGCCCGGTGTGTGGATCGAGGCGGCGTTGGCAAATTCGGCGGAGAAGTAGGGAAGCATGGCGTCGAGCACTTGCGGCTCGACCGGCGTGGTGGCGTTGAAATCGAGGTAGACGCGGTTCATAAGGCTACCCATAGGATACTACGGGGGAAACGTAGATCGTGATCCATGTCCAGTGACCCGTGAAAGAACGGGGCCGACAAGGTTGACAGTCCCGACCGAATCACCAAACGCAACGACCCGCCGGCGACCTGCCCGAATACTTCCACACGTCGCAACTCTCCGCTGCTCGTGGCTGTGCTCTTCACCGCATCCTCCTGCAGGAGGGTGCGGTCTAGGGACATTGCTATCGAGGCCGGAAGGGGACATTATCAAAGAGGTTCAACAGGATTACTTTAAGTGCTTTGTTTGTTTTGGGATATGCGCGGTCACACGGGGAATCGGGATTGTTATGAGCACTCTTCGCATATGTACCTCGTCGCAAAGATGTTCTCCCATCGGACCACGGATGCGATCGACAGTCTTTACTCTTGATTGCTGAAGAGGATATGCGCCGTGAGATTATCATTCCGTCCGGTCTGAGTGGGGTTTTGACGTGCGCGGTACGCAACTAACCGCGGGGCCGCTTGCGCTCGAAACTACTGGTTTTGCTTTTTGGGGCGCCAGTTGACGAGGTTGCTGGTGTAGAGGGCGATGCAAAGGAGATTGGCGGGGACAAATCCGAATTGTGCGGTGCGGACGCCGATGACACAGACGACGGCGCTATTGACGGCGGCAACGACCCAGCCTTGCCAGAGCTTCTTGCCAATGAGCACGGTGGCGAGAACGGTCAGAACGCAGGACAAATAATCAAGCCGGATGATGTGTAGGGCATTTAGCATGTTGGGCAGCATGTCGGGTCGATGCGCCAGGCAACTGAAACGAATTAGTTGCCGGCGTAAGTTGCGTTTGCGACCTTCCTCCTTGAAAAGGCGGCGACTCCTTTATAAGGCAACGAAACTGGGTGCCGGGGACGGTGCAACGATTCCCGAGCTTAGTAGCGAAAAAGCGCACGAATGGTGTGTGAACAGACGATTCCGTGCCAGAGGGAGAAGTGCAATTGCGATGCCAACCGCGTAGGGGACACTGAGATGAAGACCAGAATGAGGATGTCCGTAAACTCCAGCAAATACAGCGCTTAGAAAGCGTCAGAGGAGAGGTCAAAATCAAGTAGGCGATATGCTGACGGCGAATTTGCTCAGTCTGAGACAGATTGTGTCAGGGTGAAACGAGTGCGAGTGAGAATGCGAAAGGGTTGTGGATCGGGTGAGATCCTTCGCTGCACTCAGGATGACAATGGCGGAGTTTCTAGCCTTGAGTGCGGCGCTTGCGTGGCAGGAAATCCGGGCTGGCAGCGAGTGTTGCGAGGAACGTCTACGAGAAAATGCGAACGCAGGATTGCTACAGGCGAGAACCCAAGAGGGTTCGTGTTACAGTTTGCGGCTACAGGAGAGCACGGTGGCATACGCGGACTTGCGGGAGTTTGTGCGGAGGCTGGAGAAGGAAGGGGAATTGAAGCGCATTCGCACGGAAGTCGATCCGGTGTTGGAGATTACGGAAGTGGTACAGCGGGTCATGTGCGGCCAGCAGGGCGGACAGGCAGGAATACCTGTCCCACCGGGGAGTAACCCGGCGCTGCTGTTCGAAAAGCCGAAGGGATCGCGCTATCCGCTGCTGATCAACGCGTTTGGAAGCGTGCGGCGGATGGCGCTGGCGCTGGAAGTGAACGGATTGGAGGAGGTCGCCGAGCGCATCCAGGGATTCTTGAAAATGGAAACGCCGCAGGGATTTTTCGACAAGGTCAAGATGCTGCCGAAGCTGGCGGAGCTAGGGTCGTTTTTCCCGAAGAGCGTGAAGACGGGCGCGTGCAAGGAAGTTGTGCAGAAGGGAAGCGATGTCAACCTGCTTGATTTCCCGATTCTGAAGTGCTGGCCGCAGGATGGGGGACGGTTCATCACGTTTCCGCTGGTGTTTACGAGGAATCCGGAGACGGGGAAGCGGAACGTGGGAATGTACCGCATGCAGATTTACGACGAGCGCACGACGGGAATGCACTGGCAAACGCAGAAGCATGGAGCGGAGCATTTTCGGCGAGCGAGGGCGAAGAATCCGGAAGGCAGAATTCCTGTGAGCGTGGCGATCGGCGCCGATCCGGCGACCGCGCTTTCCGGGATGCTGCCGATTCCACCGGACCTTGACGAGATGATGTTCGCAGGATTCTTGCGGCGCGAACCAGTCGAGATGGTGACCTGCGAGACCAACAACCTGGAGGTGCCTGCGAACGCGGAGATTGTGCTGGAGGGCTGCGTCAATCTGAATGAGATGCGCACGGAAGGGCCGTTCGGGGACCACACGGGCTTTTATTCGCTGGAAGGGGAGTTCCCGGTCTTTCACGTGGAATGCGTGACGCGGCGGAAGGAGCCGATTTATTTGACGACGGTGGTGGGGCCGCCGCCGCAGGAAGACTTCTATATGGGATACGCGGTGGAGCGCGTATTTCTGCCAGTGATGAAGATGCAGTATCCGGAAATCGTGGACGTGGCGATGCCGGCCGAGGGAATTTTTCACAACTTGATGATCGTGGCGATTCGAAAGTCGTATCCCGGGCACGCGCGGAAGATCATGAATGCGGTTTGGTCGCTGGGGCAGGCGATGTTCACGAAGGTGATCGTTGTGGTGGACCACGACGTTGACATTCACAACTACAGTGAAGTGGTTTGGAAGACGCTGTGTGCGGTGGACCCCGAGCGGGACGTGCAGTTTTCACTGGGGCCGATGGATACATTGGATCACGCAGCGCGGATGCAAGACTTTGGATCGAAGATGGGGATTGATGCGACGCGCAAGTGGGCGTCCGAAGGATTTACGCGGCCTTGGCCGGACGAGATTTTGATGGATGAAGAGACGAAGAAGCGGGTAGATGGGCTGTGGAGGTCGTTGTCGCTGGATAAATCGTGAGAAAAAGTGACGCGGGAGTGCGGCGCTGGGCTCGTGCGCATGTCACGGCCGGATTCGACGAGAAGAAAATAAGGAGGGCAGTGCATCCGCAATCGGAAGGCGCGAGTAGTACTTTTCTGTGGAAAAAGCGCTGATTGCAAAGGATAACCGTCCTCGCGGACAGGGAGCGGAGCGCTCAAAACCGCAACTAATAGTGGCAGCGGCAGGAATAGCCCCCAACCTGGGTAGGTACTAGCGGCGAATACCCCCCGAAATGCCTAGAACTACCCGTATTGATAGGACAACAGCCCTATAGATTCCCTTGACGGTCGGAGTGGTAGAATGTCATAAAGCTTCCACGGGTTGTGCCCTCCAACCTTCGCAGCGCAGGTCGGCGCAACTCACGGTGGCTAATTTTTGTGCTTCATCTGGATGCCGGGGTGGCGTTCCTCGTGAGCGAATCGCGCGAAGTGATGAATGTGCGGCAAGCGTCACAGTATCTGGGCATCTCGCCGGATACGCTGTACCGTTACATCACGGAAGGCGAAATTCCCGCGTTTAAACTCGGCAACCGTTGGAAACTGCGTAAAACGATCCTGGACCGCTGGATGGAGCGGAAAATGAGCCAGGCGACCGCGAGACGCCGTTAGTCTGGCGCGGGGCGCAGGAACGCCGGTTAGAAAAGGGGCCGTGAAATGCTTGGACTCGGAAAAAAGAGCCGACAGCTGGTGGGACTGGATATCGGGTCGAGTTCGATTAAGGCCGTGGAACTGAAATCGGCAAAGTCCGGCTATGAGCTCGTGAGCTTCGGGATGGAAACGCTGGCCCCGGACACGGTGGTGGACGGCGCCATCATGGATGCACCGCAGGTTGCAAATGCGATCAGCAAGATTTTCGACGCGCAACGGATCAAGACGAAAAACGTGGCGACGTCGGTATCAGGGCACTCGGTAATCGTGAAGCGCGTTCCGCTGCCGCTGATGACCGAGGAAGAACTTTACGATCGGATTCCTTCCGAAGCCAGCCAGCACATTCCATTTGATATCGCGGACGTGAACCTGAGCTATCAACTGCTGGAGTCGATGGACTCGCAGATGGATGTTCTGCTGGTGGCGGTGAAGAAAGACAAGATTCTGAACCACACCAACGTTTTGGCGCAGGCAGGAAAGACGCCGGTGGTGGTGGATATCGATGCCTTCGGACTGCAGAACTGCTTCGAAATCAACTACGAACCGGATGCGGGGCAGACGGTGGCGCTGCTGAACATTGGCGCGAGCGTCATGAACATTAACATTGTGCGCGGCGGGGTGCCGCTGTTCACGCGCGACGTCAGCGTGGGCGGCAACCAATATACGGATGCGCTGCAGAAGGAACTGGACCTCAGCTTCGAGGACGCGGAACGCCTGAAGAGGGGCGATTCGCTGCCGAGCGTTACCGACGAGCAGAAACAACAGATACTGCGCAGCGTTTCCGACATTCTGACGCTGGAAATTCAAAAGACCTTCGACTTCTTCCGGGCGACAGCCAGCGGCGAGAACATCCAGCGAATCGTGGTGGCAGGGGGAACGGCGCGCGTTCCCGGGCTGGTGGACTTGCTGCGGGAAGAATTCGCGATGCCGGTGGAAGAGTTGAATCCTTTCCGCAAAGTAATGATTGATCCCGGCAAGCACAGTGATGACCAGATCCGGGAAATGGCGCCGCGGCTGGCTATTGCCGTAGGTCTGGCGCTGAGGAGCTTTGACTAGCCATGATTCGCATAAACCTTCTTGGACAAATTCGGCCGAAGGCTTCACGGCGTGCTCCTTCGACGGTGGATGCGGGCGGAGCGCTTCCTGCGGTGTTCATCGGAGCAGGGCTGGTTCTCGGCGCCCTGGTTCTGGGATTCTTCTATTACACGTGGCAGAACCAGCTGAACAAGGAAAACGCGGAAATCAAAAGACTGACAGCGCAGAAGACGGACCTCGAGCAGACCAAACTGCAAGTGGAAGCGTTCGAGAAGCAGAAGGCCGTCCTGCAGCAGCGTGTTTCGACGATCGAGCAGTTGCAGCGCGACCGCACGGGCGGGCAGGAACTGCTGGACATGGTTGCCAACACGGTGTCGCGGACGGAAAACCTGTGGCTGACGGAAATGATCCGCAAAGGCACAACGCTTTCGATGGAGGGCTCGTCCGCGTCCGTCAACTCAGTTGCGAACTTTATTACCGCACTGAAGCGGTCCGGGTATTTCCAGAAAGTCGAAATTAAGGAAACAAAACAAGACGATAAGAATACGGCGGTGCAGACCTTCGTGTTCCAGATATCAGCTGAAATCACTCCGCCCACCGCAGCGCAGGCACGGCCGGCCAATACACCGGCTCCTGCTGCGGCTGCGAAGACGCCGGCGAAGAAAGGATAAGGGGAGCGCCATGGCCAATCCGCTTCGAGATATGTCCGTGATCATGCAGGCCCTAGTGGCTGCGGCGGTTGCTGTCGTGCTGGTTTTGGTCGGCGTTTACGTGCCTGGTTCACCGATTGCAAGGGAACGGGACGAGGTGGATGCCGCCGTCCAGACGCGCACGAAGCTGAACCAGGAAGTCACGCAGCTGCAGGTCTACAAGCAGCGCTACGGAGAACTGAAGCAGCAGATGGACGCGCTTTCCAAGCAACTGGATACGCTGAAAACGATCGTGCCGGAAGAAAAAGAAACTGACGAATTTATCCGGCTGTTGCAGGGAGCGGCGAGCGCGTCGAATGTGCAGATCAGGCGCTTGACGGCGCAGGCCGTGGTTCCCAAGGAATATCATTACGAAATGCCGTTTGAGGTGCAGGCCGACGGCCCGTACTTCAATATCCTGGATTTCTTCGGGAGACTGGGCCGCCTGTCACGAATTATTAATGTGGGCGACCTGACGTTTGACGATCCAGACAAGCCAAAAGGCACAAAGTACGCGGTGCGCCCGGGGACAACAGTGTCTGGAATTTTCACGGCAACAACATTTTTTACCAAGCCCGCCGATACGGGTGCGGCTCCGGCAGCCGGAGCTAAGCCTGCAGCCGGTGCGGCTGGAAAACCCTGAGCGGGAATGAGCGAACTATGCGTTCAGCGATAACTCTCGGACTAGGGATTTTGGTTGCGACAGCGACGCCCGGATTGCGGGCGCAGGCTAAGCCGTCCACGCCGAATAGTGCGAAGTCCGCACAGGCGGATGCCGGCAAGCCCGTGCAGCAAACGGGCAAGCCTGCAGCATCGGCCGCGACCAAGCCCGCACCTCAAGCGGCTAAACCGGCGACGCCGGCCCAGACGAAGCCGGCAACGCCCGTGGCGAAACCTGCAGCGCAGGCGGCCAAGCCGGCTAGCAACCCCGCAGCCAAAACTGGAGCCAAATCGGGCGCGAAACAGCCAGGCAAGGCTAAGGCAGCCAAACCGGCTCGCAGGACGGTTGAGAAGGCTTCCACTCCGGGTTCCGCACCGGCAGCTGCAGCGAGCGAAATCAAACAGGCTCGGCGCGATCCGTTCGAATCCTTAATCGGGAGGCAGAACAAGGCGGGAGGCCCGAATCTGCCGCCGGGCAAACTGGGTCTGCAGGTCAGCACGCTGCGCCTTGACGGCATCGTGCGTTCCCCGAATGGGATGATCGCGGTGGTTTCAAATCCGCAAGCGCGCACGTATTTCCTGCGCGAAGGCGACCGGCTGTATGACGGCAGCGTGGAAAAGATTTCGATGGATAGCGTTTCCTTCCATGAAGAAGGAAAAGATGCCTTTGGAAAACCCGTCGAACGGCAAGTGAACAAACGAATTTACTCCAGTCCAGGAGAACAGCAATGAAGACGAATTGGCCGGCCCTTCGGCATGGCTACTTGATCCTTGCAAGCATGGCACTGGCGAGCAGCCCGGTGCTTGCACAGACGCAGGCGCCCGCTGGCGCGACGGCGGCTGCCGCTGTCATCTCCAGTGTTGCTATTACCCAGGCGCCGGAACGGTCGGCTGTACGCGTGGAAGGCGAGGGACGGCTCGAGGTTCACGCCGGCCGCATGCAGAACCCGGATCGCCTGGTGCTGGATTTTGTGGGAGCCCGGTTAGCCGTGCAGAAGACGGTCATCCCCGGGATTTCCGCCCCTGTGCGCGGAGTGCGCATCGGACAATACCGGCCGGATGTGGCGCGGGTGGTGGTGGATCTTACGACGGCGAGCCCGTATCGGGTTGCGCGCGACGGCGGAGCGGTGGTCATCTACTTTGAAAATACGTCAACGACTCCAATGCAACCGGTGTCCGGTTCGACGACGTTGACGTCGCAGCAGAATGAGAAGGCGCGGCCGGAATTCAAGTACAGCGTAGCATCGCCCCGCACGGCTGCGGGCGGCTCATCCAAGGATTTGAAGATTTCTGCTCCTCGCTTCGCTTTGCCAAGCGAACTGACCCAGCCCTCATTCACTCTGGCATCTTTGAGCGAGAAAAACGAACCTGTGCGCCCGAATTCCACGACGCAACAGGCGGCCGAGCAAGCGGTGCAGCAGGCAAACACGGCGGCCACGACGTTGGCGGCATCCCAGGCGGCACAGGCACCGGCGGCAGTGCAGGCGCCCACGGGCAAGTATACGGGCGAGCCGATTTCCGTAAACTTGAAAGACGTGGACCTCAAGGACTTCTTCCGGTTAATTCACGAAATCAGCGGACTCAACGTGGTGCTGGATCCTGCGGTCAAGGGGAGCCTCACGATCGTTCTGGATGAAGTGCCCTGGGACCAGGCACTCGACATCGTTTTGCAGAACAACAGTCTCGACAAGCAACTCAGCGGGAACGTGCTGAGGATCGCCTCACGCGATACGTTAAAGAAAGAAGCGGAGACGCAGCGCGACCTGGAAAAAGCGCAGGCGGAAGCGATCGCTCCGGTGACTGTGCCCCGGGTACTGAGCTACGCTAAGGCGGCGGCGCTGGCGCCGACGCTCAAGAAGTTCCTTAGCTCGCGCGGCGACATACTGTACGATGACCGTTCGAACCAGCTGATCATCCGTGATATTCCATCGGTCATTCCGATCATTGATAACCTGATTCGCAACCTGGACCGCAAGTCGCAGCAGGTGGAAATCGAGGCGCGAGTGGTTTCGGCATCGCGTTCCTTCGCGCGGGACATCGGCACGCAGCTCGCGTTCGCGACCTCCAGCGGCAACAATGTGTTTGGCGGCAATTCGACCGTCGGTCCGAGCCCAATCTTTCGAACAATAACGCCTGGTGTTTCCACTTCACCGGCACTCACTTTCGGCGCGCCACCGGTGCCACAGCCACCCGTGGCTGGCCAGGCGCCCCAGCAGGCGAACGTTCAAATGCCCTTGGTGACGAACCTTGGTGCGAACGCTCCCACCAGCGGCGTGAGCTACCTTTTTACATCGGCCAACTTGGCCCTAGATTTCATGATTACCGCGGCGGAATCGAAGGGCGTAGGCAAGCTGCTATCGAAGCCCAAGATCATTACTCAGAACAACGAAAAGGCGGCGGTCAAGCAGGGGACTAAGATCCCGATTCAGACTACCATCAACAATACGATCTCTGTGCAGTTCATAGACGCCGTGCTGAAACTGGAGGTCACTCCGCAGATCACCGCGGACGGCACCGTGTTCATGGACGTGCTAGTGGAGAACACCCAGATCGACGCCGGCATCCCGCGAGTGCAGGGAATTCCGGCTCTAGACACGGAAGCCGCGGAAACCAAAGTGACGGTGGCGGACGGCGGAACGGTGGTGATTGGGGGGATCATCGTGTCCAGTCAACGCACAGATATCTTTCAGGTGCCTGTCGTTGGCAGCCTGCCGCTGATCGGGCACCTCTTCAAGCGTACCAGTGTCTCGACGTCATCCCAGGAACTGCTCTTCTTCTTAACGCCGCGAATCATTCCCGGGTAGCTTGGGGAATTGGCGTTTCAAATAAGGAATAAAACGAGGAGACCACAGTCTCCTCGTTTTATTTTATGAGGGCACCTTTGCATCGGCGACGCCACAACCTGACAGCAGACTTCCGTAACGCAAAAATCGACGCCCTGCTGATAACCAGCCCCGCTAACTGGTATTACCTGACAGGGTTCACTGGGGAGTCTGGCGCTCTGATTGTGACAGGGAAGGGCGCTACCTTCATCACGGACGGAAGATTCATGGAGCAAGGCCGGGCAGAAATGTCTGGAGTCCGCGTAATCCAGCAGAAGGGGTCCGTGTTTGAATCCGTCGGCCAGTTTTTGAGGGATTCCCGGTCCCGGCGGGTGGGGTTTGATGCAAGTCAGATAACGGTGGGGCAGCTTCAAAGTCTTCGCAAGGCTGCCGGAGCGCGGGTGAGGTGGATCTCAGCTCCTGGCAGAGTGGAGAGCCTGCGCATGCGCAAAGACGCAACCGAGCTGGCACAAATGCGACGGGCGGCCATCCTGGCGGGTGAAGTGGTCCAATCCACAATCGGCCTGCTGAAACCGGGGATACGCGAGTTTGAAGTGGGGGCCGAGATTGAATACCAGATGAGAAAGAGAGGAGCGTCGGGGCCGGCCTTTGAAACGATCGTCGCGTTCGGAGAGCGAGCCGCACTGCCGCATGCGCGTCCTACGGCCAAACGACTGGGGAAAAATGAGTTGGTCGTGCTGGACCTGGGTGCTATACTCGGCCACTATTGCAGCGACATAACGCGCACAGTGTACATGGGGCGGGCGCCAAAACGCATCCGGATTTGGTACGGCGCGGTTTTGGAGGCCCAAGCGGCTGCGATCGCAGCGGCAAAGAGCGGCGCGGCCTGCGGGGACGTCGACGCGGCGGCGAGGCAGGTCCTGGCCGGCTATCGTTTGGACCATCTTTTTGTTCACAGTACGGGCCACGGGCTTGGACTCGAAGTGCATGAAGATCCCAGGGTGGCGCGAGGGCAAAAAAAGCGCCTGGAGCCGGGAAACGTAATCACAATTGAGCCCGGTGTGTATTCTGCAGGCATCGGAGGCATACGAATCGAGGACGATGTAGCCGTTCACGCTGGCCGTACGGAAGTACTGACCCGCGCACCGCGGAATCTCATTGAGATCTAAAAAAGGCATGAAACGCAAAAAGCCGAGCAGGTCCAGTCCGTCGTTTGGCAATCCGGAAATCCAACAGATCGAACAGCTCTTTCAGTTCATGACGGAGCACAATCTCGAAGAGTTCGAATACACTAGGGGTGATCTGAGCATAAGGCTGCGAAAGCCTTCGGCAGCGGTAATAGTTGGGTCACCCCGAGCGGTAGCCGCGCCTGAGATTATCGTTCCGGGATCGCCGGAGGCCCCGCGGGCGCCGTCCGGCGAAGTTCCGGAGGCGCGTTCCTCGGAAGATCTGCATCTGGTTAAATCCCCCATCGTCGGGACCTTCTATGAATCTCCCAGCCCCGGGACGGAGGCCTTTGTAAAAGTAGGCACGTACGTGGAGACGGGAAACGTCCTCTGTATTGTAGAGGCGATGAAGCTGATGAACGAGATTGAATCCGACGTCTCCGGCGAAGTCATGCGAATCTTCGTGGAAAACGGACAGCCGGTTGAATATGGGCAGCCTCTCTTTGGCATTCGTCCGAGCCGGAAAAAGTAGCCGGCACGCCAGACCATGTTCCAGAAAATCCTAGTTGCCAATCGCGGGGAAATCGCTTTGCGGGTCATCTGCGCCTGCAAGGAATTGGGTATATCCACGGTTGCGGTGTATTCCGAAGCGGACCGTAATTCCCTGCATGTTCGATTTGCAGACGAGGCGGTTTGCATCGGGCCTGCGCGTAGCAGCGAAAGCTACCTGAACATCCCTCAGGTGATCAGCGCAGCAGAAATTACGAATGTGGATGCCATTCATCCGGGTTATGGATTCCTCTCGGAAAACGCCAACTTTGCCAAAGTTTGCGAAGCGTCGGAAATTACTTTTATTGGGCCGAGGCCGGAAATCATCGAAATGATGGGTGAAAAAGACCGCGCGCGGAGGGAAGTGAAGACCGCCGGCCTGCCTACGATTCCGGGGAGCGAGGGCGTTGTTGACGGGGAAGAGCAGCTTGCGAAAGAGGCGGCGCGCATCGGATACCCGCTCATTCTAAAGGCCTCCGCGGGCGGAGGCGGCCGCGGAATGCGCGTGGTGCGTAAACAGGAAGAGCTTCTGTCTGCGTACCAGACGGCGCGCAGCGAGGCGCAGCAGGCTTTTGGCACGCCGGACGTTTACGCGGAAAAATTCCTGGAACATCCTCGGCACATTGAGTTTCAGGTGCTCGGCGACCAGCATGGGAAAGTGGTCCATCTGGGAGAACGCGAATGCAGCATCCAGCGGCGTCACCAGAAATTGGTGGAGGAATCGCCTTCACCCGTCGTGGACCCCAAACAGCGCAAGGAGCTTGGCACCAAAGTGGTGAAGGCGCTCGAAAAGATCGGTTACACCAACGCCGGGACCGTCGAATTCCTGATGGATCAGGACGGCGCGATGTATTTCATCGAGATGAATACGCGTATTCAAGTCGAGCATCCCGTGACGGAGCTCGTAACCGGAGTGGATCTAATCAAGGCACAGATTCGCATCGCTGCCGGCGAGAAAATGGAAGATGCCACCGGTGCGATTATGGCTTCCGGCCACGCTATCGAGTGCCGGATCAACGCCGAGGATCCGGTGACCTTTGTGCCGTCGGCGGGGCGCATTACCACGTTTCAGGCGCCGGGAGGCACAGGCGTGCGCGTGGATTCGGCCGCTTATGCCGACGCGGTCATTCCTCCTTACTACGATTCGATGATTGCAAAGCTGATCGTTAAGGGACGCGACCGGACTGAAGCCATTGGGCGCATGAAGCGGGCGCTTGAAATGTTCGTTATCGAGGGTATCAAGACGTCGATACCGCTACATCGACGGATTCTGGCCGACCCGGAGTTTGGCTCGGGGAAGTTCGATACCCACTTCATCGAAAGATTGCTCGGGACGAACGGAAAATAAACGTTGAAGCGCCTTGTTCTACCGCGGTTGTATGTGATATTAGACGCAGCATTGCTTACCGTTCCCGAAACAGACTGCGCTCAAGAGCTTGCCACTGCCGGTGTCCGGCTGCTTCAGTATCGGAATAAGCGGGCGTCCGCGCGCGAACTGTTCGAAACGTCAAAAAAACTGCTTTTGCTGCTCTCACCGCTGGGAGTTTCGCTTGTGGTGAATGACCGCCCCGATGTCGCGGCCGTTGCGGGAGCAAATGGCGTTCACGTCGGCCAGGAAGATTTAGGCGTGGAGGAAGTGCGGCGCGTGGTTGGGGCGGAGAAACTGGTGGGAGTGTCCACGCACAACCTCGAACAGTTCGAGCGGGCCGCCGCATCATCCGTGGATTACATTGCCGTCGGACCCATCTTTACGACCGGCACAAAGTCAAACCTCGATCCAGTGGTTGGCACGCAGTTCATCCGAGAGGTCAGGCCGCTAACTGATAAACCAATTGTAGCTATTGGGGGCATTACGTTGCAGCGCGCCCCTGAGATAATCGAGTCAGGGGCTGATTCCGTGGCGGTCATCAGCGATATCCTGCGCGCGCCTGAACCTGCGGCGCGTGCCCGGCAATACATCGACCTGTTGGGCCCCGCTAGCCACGCGGCGTCAACCTGAGGTATTCGTCGAAATGGCGGACACAACGCATCCTCTCGCGGACACCGGAGCAAAATCGGAGCCTGGCTTTGTGCGGGCCATCGGGTTGTTCGACGGCACGATGATCGTCGTGGGCTCGATGATCGGATCGGGCATCTTCATTGTGGCTGCGGATATTTCGCGGCAAACGGGCTCCGCAGGTGGACTGCTGCTCACGTGGATTCTCACCGGATTGCTGACGATTTCCGCGGCGCTTTCTTATGGCGAACTGGCCGCGCTGTTTCCGCATGCGGGCGGTCAGTACGTTTATTTGCGCGAGGCGTACTCACCGCTTTGGGGATTTCTTTACGGCTGGACGCTTTTCCTCGTGATTCAGACGGGAACCATCGCGGCTGTGGCCGTTGGTTTTGCGCGCTATTTGGGTGTGCTGTGGACGGCGATTTCACCGAGTGTCTGGATCATTCACCCCATTGCCTTGGGTTCGAAATATGCCATCAGCCTGTCGGTTCAGCAGTTTGTGGGCGTCCTGATGATCGTGTTTCTGACGTTCATCAATACGCTTGGAGTGCGGCTCGGCAAGCTGATCCAAAACGTGTTCACGAGCGCGAAAACTCTGTCGCTCGTGGGATTAATCTTCCTCGGAATTTTTGTAGGGAGAAATGCCGGGGCAATCACCGAGAATTTCAGCCACTTCTGGACAATTCGCAACGCGCAGACCATTGAGCCGGGCGCGAGTTTTCTGAAGAGCTTTGTGCCGACCATTACCGCAGCGAGCGGCGTCTTCGGCCTGTTTGTGGCATATGGAGTGGCGCAAGTCGGTTCGCTGTTTTCGGCGGACGCGTGGAATAACATCGGCTTTACAGCCGCGGAAGTGAAGAACCCGAAACGCGACGTGGCCCTCTCGATGGCCTTCGGCACCATCATCGTGATCACTCTGTATTGCCTCGCGAACCTGGCCTATCTCTGCACGTTGCCACTGGTGCAGATTCAGACCGCGCCAGATGATCGCGTGGCCAGCGCGGCCTTGAACGCCATTTTCGGGCCAACCGGCGCGATGCTCATGGCGGGAGCGATCATCATTTCCACGTTTGGCTGCAACAATGGATTGATCCTGGCCGGCGCGCGTGTCACGTATGCGATGGCAAGAGATGGCCTTTTTTTCAAATCGACTGGGACCCTGAACAAGAAGGGGGTGCCCGGCACGGCGTTGACTTATCAAGGGATTTGGATCGCAATCCTGATTTTGCTGAGAACTCGGCACGTGGACGCGGCCGGAGCGGTAACCTACGGCAATCTTTACAGCGACCTGCTCAATTACGTTGTTTTTGCCGCGTTGCTCTTTTACGTGCTGACGATCGTGGGGATTTTCGTGCTGCGTGCAAAACGGCCGGATGCCGAGCGGCCGTATCGCGCGTTCGGGTACCCGGTTGTTCCTGCACTGTATATTCTTGCGGCGGTGGCAATTATGTTTGTGCTTTTGCTTTACCAGACGCAAACCTCGGGAAAGGGTCTGGAGATCGTTTTGCTTGGGGTTCCCGTCTATCTGCTATGGTCGTGGCGGTCGAGGCGGAGCGTTAAAGCCGGATCAGCGCGATAGTCGAATTTTGTTGTAGGGGCGCGGAATGCTGCGCCCCTACAATGCGTAAGGCCAAATTGGTAGCGTTATGAGGAAGTGGGGCTGACCCCCAAAGGAGGAGTTGCATGGGCAACCCCTTGTTCGCAAGAAAACCGATGAGCATGCTGCTCGCGGAATGTCAGGAGGAAGGCGGGCACAGCCTGAAGCGCACGCTCGGCCCGTTTCAACTGACAGCGCTGGGCGTAGGCGCGATCATCGGTGCGGGCATCTTCGTGCTTTCTGGTCTAGGTGCGCACTACGCTGGACCGGGGCTAATGCTTTCCTTCGTACTTTCTGGGCTGGGATGCGCATTTGCGGGGCTTTGCTACGCCGAGTTTGCGGCTATGATTCCGCTGGCGGGAAGCGCTTATACCTATGCTTACGCTACCCTGGGCGAACTCTTCGCCTGGATTATTGGCTGGGACCTAACACTGGAATACGCCATGGGCGCGAGCACGGTTTCGTCGGGCTGGTCCAACCATTTCATCGAGTTGCTCAATATTTTCAAGATCAAGATGCCTTTGTGGCTTGCCTACGACCACTGGACTGGGTTGAGCACTGCCACGAAGATCGTCGCGCGCCGGATGGCGCTGGCCTCAGACGCCACGCTGCAGCCGGGCACACAGGCCTTCCTCGACAAAGTCGATGCCATCGTCAAAGGGCAGTCGCCGGAATTAGTTCAGCAGGCTCATGCGCTTCTGAACGCGCCGACAATGTTTGGAGTGGGAATTGGGTTTAACTTGCCCGCTTTCTTGATCGCACTAGTCATCACCGCGATTTTGGTTATCGGCATTAAAGAGAGCGCGAGGTTCAATGCCGCGATCGTGACGATCAAAGTGACGGTGGTGCTGTTCGTCATCGGACTGGGCATCCATTATGTAAACTTCTCGAACTGGGGCCATGATTGGTCCTCGTTCGCGCCAATGGGTTTTTCGGGAATCGGCGCCGGCGCGGCTTACATCTTTTTTGCGTACATCGGTTTTGACGCCGTCTCGACGACCGCTCAAGAATGCAAGAAGCCGCAGCGTGATCTTCCGATTGGGATCTTGGCATCGCTGGTGATCTGCACCATTCTCTATATTCTCGTGGCCGGTGTACTGACCGGAATGGTCCGCTGGCAAGACGTCAACATCGAGGCTCCGATAGCTGAAGCATTTCTTGACCGCGGCCTGACGCTGGCATCCCACGTCATCACACTGGGCGCGCTTGCAGGGTTGACGAGCGTCATGCTGGTGATGCTCCTCGGACAGACGCGCGTGCTGTATGCCATGGCCAATGACGGCTTGTTGCCGAAGGGGTTCTTCGCGGCGGTGCACCCGAAATACCGGACGCCGTACAAAAACACTTTGCTTGTGGGATTGCTCGCCGCTATCGTCGGGAGCGTGACGCCCATCGATGACATCGGAAAGATGGTGAATATCGGCACGTTGTTGGCTTTCATAATGGTTTGCATCGCGGTCATGATTTTACGTTCCAAGAACCCAGACCAGCCAAGGCCGTTCCGCACTCCGTGGGTGCCGGTCGTGCCAATCTTGGGAATCCTATTCAACGGCTATATGATGTACAAACTCGGGTGGGTGAATTGGGCTCGCCTGATTGTCTGGCTGATCATCGGTCTCGTGATTTATTTCACTTACAGCCGCTATCACAGCCGCGTCAGCAACGCGCAACAGCAATAAGACGTCCCCTCGGCGGGGCGGGCTGGAATGGCCGGCCTTTCTTCAGATCGTCAGTCGCTTACTCTGCATTCGCTACGGCGATTCAGGTAAAGTATTCATTCCGATGACGGCACGATGACACCTTTTCGCGCCAGCCTAAAAGAAGTTTGGAACCGCCTGACGTGGCCCGATCTGGTTTCCACAGCAGTCGCGGCCGGAGGGTTGTTGGCCGCCCTCTTTGGCTTGCAAGGCGGTCCCTTCAACTTTCTGAAATACTTGGCGGTCGTCGCGAGCGTCTATCTCCTGTTCAGGCTGATTGGTTGGTGGAGAGACCGGCTACTCTGGAGTCTCCGCAACCGGCTCATCGTCGCCTACCTATTCATTGCGGTTGTACCGTTCTTGTCGATCGTTACATTGGCTGTACTCGCCGGCCGCATTCTGTATTCTCAGCTTGGCGCCTACCTGTTGCACGAAGACTTGCAGCAACGTATCGCCATGATCGCAGATATATCGGAACACATCGCCGCCGCGCACGCGACACTGCCAAAGGGGATAGGTGAGGAGGAATCCGAGCGCGTACTGGCGGCGCAATCTCACTCCGTGCACGACCGCGAGCTTCCGAAATTAAACATCGCGTTCTCCGATGATGCCAGCTTGCTGGGGAAGGTGGCCGGGCCGGCAGCGCTGTCCTTTGCCGGCATCGTGCAGGAAGGCGACCGGCTTTTCTTGATGAGCATACGGGCGATGCCAGAGCACGGTCGCATCCGGCTGGTGACCTTGCGGGTTCCGGTCACGGCTGACTTTCTCAGTGGAATTGCGCCGGATCTCGGCGCGATCCAGCTCACCCTGATGGAGAAGTACGTGCCCGGAGCGCGCCAAGGAATTATTTATCCGACTGCCAACGGCCAATATGTAATGGCTAGCCCAATTGTGGCCCGGAATCGGTCGCTGCAGCCCCCTATGATCTGGATTGATGTGCCGGTAGAGGTCGTGTCGAGGCTGGATTCCGTATATGTGGGAAAGGACGGAACTGTTGAACCGCTTCGGCCTGTCCTGGCAGTGTTTAATGCCCGTCCGTCACAGCTAAACGCGCGAATGTTCACCTCCTTTGGCGAATTGCGCGACACCTACCGGCTGATGGCGATCGGGCTGGGCGCTCTTCTTGTTCTCATCATGATAGTGGCGCTGATTCCCGGGATTGTATTGACACGGCGCATCACGAATGCGGTTGCGGACCTGTACCAAGCTACCCAGTTTGTTAAAGAGAGAGATTTCTCCCACCGTATACAAATGAAGCAGCGCGACCAACTCGGCGAACTGGCCGAATCATTCAACACTATGACGGCTTCCATCGGCGAGCTCATCGAGGTGGAAAACAAACGGCAGCGGCTGGAGAATGAGATTTCCATCGCCCGGGAAGTGCAAAATCAGCTTTTCCCAAGCACTTTGCCATCTGTCCCGGGAGTGGAGATTGAAGCGATCTGCAAGGCCGCGCGGTCCGTCAGCGGCGACTACTATGATTTCATTCAGCTTAGTCCGACGCATATCGCCATTGCCATCGCCGACATTTCAGGGAAGGGAATTTCCGCGGCGCTGCTGATGGCCAGTCTGCAAGCGGCGCTGCGCAGCCAGATGCTTACGGAAGGCAGCGAACACCTGAGCATGGCCGAACTTGTGTCGCGGCTAAACAAACATCTGGTCCGCAACACCGGCGACGACCGATTCGCGACATTCTTCATTGCAACCTACGATAGCGCCACTCGAACGCTCCGCTATACAAACGCCGGCCACCTGCCAGCCTTTTTGATCTGCAAAGATGGTTCGGAGCTATTGGACAAAGGTGGCATGGTGCTCGGCGTGATGGAAGATTACGTCTATGAGGAAGGGGCGTTGACAGTCGGTCCCGACGCGCTCCTCATCGGATATAGTGATGGCCTTATTGAGCCCGAGAACGTTTATGGGGAAGAATTTGGGATTCGACGTCTGCAGGAAGCAGCTGTCCACGTGCAAGGCGCTGCGCCCCTCCTGGTCGCGGAATCATTGATGGCTGCGGCGGAAGAGTGGGCCGGAACCCCTGAACAGGCCGATGACATGACCGTGATCGTGGCGCGGCTTCGGTAGTACCTCCGCTACGGCTAGGCTATACTGAAAATATTTCCAAGAGATTTCGCCGGGGAAAAGAATGTCGCTCCGTAATCGTGTGGCGCTGGTGACAGGTGGGAGCCGGGGAATCGGCCGCGGGCTTGCTCTTCGGCTGGCGCAAGACGGCGCGCGAATGGCCATTGCGTATCGCTCCAACAAAGTCGCGGCGCAGCAGACGTTGCGCCTGTTGCAGGCCAATGGCGTCGATTGTGTTGCAGTGGAGACGGATATCACCGATGCGGGGCGCTGCGACCAGTTGATCAAGACGGTGGTCGATCGCTTCGGGCGGCTCGACGTGATCGTCAACAACGTGGGGGATTTTCGCTGGGGCACGCTGGCGGAATCATCGCTTCCGGACTGGCAATCCATCTTTACCTCGAATCTGCTGACGGTTTTATATATGTGCCGAGCGGCGTTACCGCACATGCGGAAAGCGCGCTGGGGCCGAATCATCAATATGGGCGCGGTGGGCGCGGAGCGAGCGTTCGGCCAGGCGAAAATCTCAGCCTACGCCGCAGCCAAGGCTGCTGTCGTGGCGTTGTCACGCTCTCTGGCGCTCGAGGAAGCCAAGAACGGCATCACCGTGAACGTCGTGAACCCTTCCAGCATTGATGAGAACGAGCTAACGCTGGAAGAGGCTCGTAAGATTCGCGACGCGCGTTTTCCTATCGGCCGCCCCCCGACCGTCGAAGATGTTGCCGCCACAGTGGCCTTTTTCGCATCCGAGGAAGCCGAGTACGTTACCGGGCAGGTCGTCAATGTCAGCGGCGGGTGGATGCTTTGATTTTGTCGAACCTTCCATGAAAGCCCTCACTGCTGGCGAGATGCGCGAAGTTGATCGGCTCACGACCGAGCGCTACGGCGTCCCCAGCCTGCAATTGATGGAAGAAGCAGGCAAGCACATAGCCAACGTCGCGCGCCTGAAGCTTTATGGAAATACCAATAAACGCGCGGCCTTTCTTTGCGGAAAAGGGAATAACGGTGGCGACGGATTCGTTGCTGCACGTTTCTTAAAGGAGGATAAGTTGGGTGTTGATTTCGAGCCCATCGTCTTTCTTTTTGGATCGTCCAACGAATTGCGTGGCGACGCTGCTGAGAACCTTTCTCGCTGGCTGAAATGTTCGGGGAAAATCACTGAAGTTAGAGACAGCGCTTCCCTGGAGGCCGCTTGGCCTAAAATCGCATCTGCGCACACCATTGTCGACGCTTTGCTCGGGACGGGACTGCGCGGTCCCGCAGCCGGGGTCATCGCGGAGGCCATCACTCGACTCAACAAATTCTCAAGAAACGCGACGCTCGCGCGCCCTGCTTTTATCCTTGCCGTTGATATTCCTTCCGGTCTGCCATCCGATGGCCAGCCTGCGGAAGGGCCTGTTCTGTTCGCACACCAAACGGTCACATTTACTGCGCCGAAGATTGGCCAACTTCTGTCCAATCAAGCCGGCTGTTGCGGGCACCTCGAAGTTCGGCAGATTGGCTCACCCGCGGCTTTGGTGGAAGAAATCGGCCAAGGCTCTGCTCGTTGGGCCGAGCCGGAAGAGTTCGCATCGTTGCCTCTCGTTCGCGCAGGCGATTCGCACAAGGGAACCTACGGCCACGTCTTGCTACTCGCCGGTTCCATGGGGAAAAGCGGAGCCGCCATCCTGGCGGGACGCGCCGCGTTGCGATCCGGCGCAGGTCTGGTCACCATTGCCACGCCAGAGCCGGTGCAGCCCATCGTCGCGGTGAGTCAGCCGGAGTATATGACCGAACCGCTCCAGGCCACCAAGTCCGGCACGCTCTCTTTGCGAAGCCTGGTGGACGGTACATTTGGCGAATTGGAAGAGGGGAAGAGCGTGCTCGCCATCGGCCCCGGTCTGGGCACGCATCGCCAGACCCAGGAATTCATTCGCACCATCGTTACGCAAACCGAACTACCGGTTCTACTCGACGCCGACGGATTAAACGCCTTTGCTGAGCATGCGGACAGTCTTCGCAAACGAAACACAAAATTTCTTGCGATCACCCCCCATCCTGGCGAAATGGCGCGCCTGCTCGGCGCTTCCACAAAGGACGTGCAAGCCGACCGCATGAAAGTGGCCCGTGAGTCGGCCCTCAAATGGAACGCTCACGTCATCCTGAAGGGCTTTCACAGCATTGTCGCTTCGCCCACGGGCGATCTATGCATCAACACGGCCGGCAACGCCGGCTTGGCCAAAGGTGGCTCAGGCGACGTCCTTAGCGGCCTGCTTGCCGCGCTCACATCCCAGTTTGGCACCCAGGATTGGCATCGCGTCCTGGCTCTCGGCGTCTACCTGCACGGACTCGCCGCCGAGGATTCCGCCCAAACACATGAGCTTTCCGGGGTGCTGGCCCAGGAGGTTGTGCAGAGCCTCCCATCCTCCCGCGACCGGCTCATTCGGGAGCTTCAGCGTGGCTGAGGAGTTCATCACCCACTCCGCCGAGGAAACCACGCAGTGGGGTAGGGAATTCTCGAAGCGCCTCAAGGCGCCCGTGCTGGTCCTTCTGACCGGCGAATTGGGCTCAGGAAAAACCACCCTCACCAAAGGTATTGTTTCCGGCCTTGGAGCAGCCAAAGAGGACGACGTCACCAGCCCAACCTTCACGCTCGTTCATGTCTATGGCAAGCCCGCCAAGGTCTATCACGCCGATTTATACCGGATTGAGAGTTTCCACGATTTTGAAACCCTCGGCATGGAAGACATGTTCGCAACCCCTGCCGTGGCTATTCTGGAGTGGTCCGAGCGCTTCCCCCTGCAAACCCCCTGGCCGCAGGTTCAGGTACGCCTGGAACACCTCGGGAGTGACACTCGCCGGATTACGGTCCTGTAGCCTATCAGTAATCCACCTCACTAACTCTCTGGTTACGCACCGCACCGGATTTCTTGCCCGGTTCCCCCGCCGCTGTTAACGTAAAAATAGCCGATTCTGGCTAACTTGATGCTTAACGAAATCCTATCGCCCAGCCCAACCGAGCAGGCCCGGCCTGAACTCAAGAGCTACAACGTCACGATTCCTATGGAGTCGCTGGCGATTGGGGTGGATAACATCCACCACGACGTCTTCTTGAGTCCCAAATTCGTCCAAATCGCTCGCGACTATCTTTTCGACGTGATTCGCCACAGCACCAGCAATACCTATCTCGCGGGACTCGAGCTACGCGCTTCGCGGTCGCCGGACGGCACGGGGTTTCGCAAGCTGCTCTCCGAAGTTCTACAGAGCTCCTTGACCCAGGCTAAGTATTACAAAAACATCGAGATAGACCTGCTCTTCCGGTTGGGCTTGCTAAAATTCCTCACTTTCGAGATCGGCAATCAATTTGCCAACCTGATTCTTGAAGGCAAGGAATGGATTCGCAAGCGCGGCGAACATTTTGAACGCAGCCAGCAGGCTCACGTCATCAAAGCGCGCTTATCGGAGCTGCAGTCCGCCAGGAGAAGCGTGGTCCGCCGTGTGGGCCAGCAAGTGGCGCAAACTGTGATCGATGTAGAAGACAATGTCATCGCAAAAACGCGCCGCGCCCTCTTTGGCGAAGATTTCGCTCCCTATTACGAGCTTTGCAAGAACCGGTTGATTTTTCTCGATGGCGGTAAAGACGATGTTTTTTTTCTCGAGCATTACATCTTGCTGGGCAACTATGCGCGTGACCCCGACCGCTTTGAGGCCATGGACGAGCTTTTCCAGGAATTCCTTCGTGAGGCCGGGGTTACGTTCAGCCATGACCCTGCCCACACCGAAGCCATCCAGGCGCACACTGGGCTGTTGGAAGCGGTACAGGCGATTCAGTCGGAAATCACGAATCTCGAGGAGCAGCGCGAAAATACCCGTAAGCGTCTGGAACGCAACGATGGTTTCTTCACCAAATTCCTGAATTCCGGCGACCCCGCCGACCTGAAAGCGTCGCTAAACGATTTGGAGGCTCGCCTCAAACACCAGGAATGCAAGCTGGAGGAGTTGGGCCCCCAGATTGACTCCGCCCGGCAAAAGCTCGATTTTTTCGTGAAGGATCATGCCGGGAGGCTCGGGGAATATCTGAACGAGCCGGAAAACGCCAAGCGCCTGTTTGACGCGAGCTCCGCTGGAGAGGAGCAGGCGCCAGTCCGTGCGCGCTTGCTCTCCCAGCTCCTCGATCGTCTCGAACTCCAGGAAGTTCTCTACCACATTCTGGCAAGCTATGAAATTCAACCCATCGCCTCGGAGTACTGCCCGCCGGTGCACTTGCAGCAACTCCGCAAGGCCCTCGTTTCCAAAGACGAGCTGAAGCAAATCGAACAGGTCATCAAGCATGTTCCGGCGAAGAAATTGTCGCTCAAGGCTATCGAGGAACTTTCCAGGAAGATACGCCGCTATTCCCGCGATGAAAAATTGGCGTTCGTGTTGCGGTTTGCCGGCGACTTTCTGCGCCTGCGAAGAGATCTGCGCGACGCCGAGCATCTGACCACCTGCATGGAGCGCATTAACCTGGTAACCACGGAAAAGGCCCGCGAACTCTCCCGCCTGAACAACCGGCTATATGAGTGCGTGCTTCCCGAGGAAGCCCGGCCGGATCAGGACCAGGTGATTTCGCACGTGATCATCAAGTCGGACGTACGCGGCTCTACGCGGATGACTCAGGATTTGCTTTCGCGCGGACTAAACCCTGCTTCCCATTTCAGCCTCAACTTGCACGAGCCGGTTAAGAAACTCTTGGATCGCTATTCAGCGAAGAAAGTATTCATTGAGGGCGACGCGATCATCCTCGCCATTTTCGAAACGGAATCGACCGTCGCCTATGCGCGACCGGTCGCCAAAGCGTGCATCCTTTCGCGGCAAATTCTGGCCGTTTGCAACTCGTATAACGAGCGCGCATCGGACAGCAATCTTCCCGCGCTCGAACTCGGCCTGGGAGTTGCTTTCCAGGGTTCTGCTCCCACGTATTGGACTGACGGAGATTCGCGCATCATGATTTCGAAGGCGTTGAATCTTTCCGACCGTCTTTCAGGCTGTGCCAAGCTGGCGAAACGCATGCTCGCCGGGCAGAAGAGTCACTTTTCCGTTTACCAGTTTCTGAACACCATGGAGGGCGCGTCGGCGGAAGAGTTGGACGAATTCCTGGTCCGCTACAACCACAACGGCATCGAGCTCAACGAAGAAGGCTTTCAAAAGCTTTCCGAGGAAATTTCGCTCGAAACCATTGAAACGAAGCTCGATATGCCCTGGGGAAAACAAAACGTCACCTTGTTTTATGGGGAAGTGCCGCTTGGCGAATCCGTCGAACTGCTCGTTTTGCGCAAGGCCTTCGCGCGGCAACTGCTTCCCGATGGAAAAGTCGGAGGAGCCACTTCGCATCCCTATTATGAAGTCTGCACCGCTCCGGCGCTCTACGACCTCGTCGCCGCTTTGATCCGCACTCAGCAGGCCGCCACTCTCGCTTCCCAGCGCGCCTGACGTTTCCTTGAGAGTCCGCAAACTGCTCCACTATACTGTTCGCGGAGGCGAAAGGGGTCGGGTGACCCTCGTGGTCTTCAAAACCATAGCCCGTGTCCTTCGCGGATTCGGGGGTGGGTTCGACTCCCACACGCTTCCGCCATATCTAATTGAGATGACGGCAGTTGCAAAAAAATGAGGCGGCAAAAGGCGGCATTAGCGGCAAAGTGACCGGTTTTGTGATTTGATTTTGAGCGGCGCGGGTGACAACCGGTTCCTCGAACTGAGCCGAGAAAAAACAGGTAGCGCTAGTTGCGCCATCTTCACCGTGCCTCAAGGAGGCAGCTTGCGGATGTCCCAGATCGTCGTTTGAAGCGCCGACATTTGTGAGTTTTGGAGTCCGCTTGTAGCCTGGGGCGGCTAAAAGGGACTTGTCCGGATTCCGCGTTACCAGAGTTAGCGTTTGGGGCGGGCTAAAACTTCAACAGCAGTGTCATAATTCGACGTGCGCTGGCCGAGCAACGCCATATCAAGCAAGGGGATAAACCGGTGAAGCGACCTCATTCCGCGTGCCGACCAATTACTGTGTCACCAGCACGGTGTAGCTCAGCTCCTGACCCTGGTACGTACCCGTAATCCGCCAACACCCCAGCGTCGGAACATTGATACCGACATCCATGAACGGTTGATCCGGTTGCACCCAGCCATTGCTAGCCGGGCCGGAAAGCAGAGGTGTTGCGGAAAGATCGAGTCGTGTCCCTGTAACAGTCAGGTTCGGCTGCGGCTCGGCATGGGCGTCGTAACCTTGTCGCCACCAAAAGGTCACTTGCCGGAATGTCGGATCATTGGGTGTGTAATGAGACAGACCCTTCCATGTTCCGTCCAAAGGGAGCGCCGTCCACAGGGCATTCGTGCCTAACCAGAAGCTGTTTGCATCGGGAGTCACAGGATAAGGTGCCGGGGGCACAAAGGGTGGGTCGGGTTGCTTCGTGACGATGCAGGCGCGAGCCAAATCAAACGTCCTCGCCGATCCTCCGCAACCACTCACAAACAGAATGATGAGGATGGACAAGACTACTTGCAGCTTCGGGTGGGCATGCATTTCGCGCCTCCCCCCCAAAAAGGACCTATTGATTCCAATCCTTTGTATTCCGGTGGGGCAGACCAGTCAATCAGGCACAGCGCTAAGACTAACCGGGCACTTGGAGCACTAATTGGGATAAACTTCCACTAGGAACTTGAAACGGCGGTACTCGATTATGCCTTTTCTTAGGGTGTTTCTGCTGCTTCTACTTGCCTTGCCATGTCTCCTGAATGCACAAGAGATCAAATATATCGACCTCACTGCTGTTCGTCAGCGCACGGAACTTCGGCACCCTCCAGCACCGCAATCGGATTGTAAAGAGGGCACGGGTTGTATGGGCAGTGGCTACGGCGGTAGCATCTTGAGAGATGGTGCACCCAACCAGCGCGATCCGCGCGTTCTGGGAATCTACTTAATGCGTGTTACTCCGACGGACATCAATGCAGCCGAGCCGTTCCAAGTAGAGTTTAAAATTCTTAACACCGGGACCGCTCCCATCGAGCTACCGGTATCTCCCCATCTATCCGACTTGCAGCCTAGCGATGAGTCCGTGGCCTTCAACTATTCTAGCCTTGCGCTGGTTGTGCGAGGAGAGGCTGAGCCGCAGGGACCACCAGTAGATTCAATCGGCTTCGTTGAGCTGTTCGGGTCGCCTGACCACTCAGAAAGCATGATGGTATTGCGACCCGGAGAATGGATTCGAGTCAGCGGGAACGTAAAACTACTTAAGTGCCCGCCGACACCGGTATCGGCGCGTTTACGAGGAGATTTTTGGTTGCGAAGGAATACGTTTGTTCCACATCCAGGCGGTCAGTTCATTGAAACAAATAATCTGTACCCGAACGACACGCCCACTCCCTTCGTAGCAGTCCGTTTAAGTCCTCCTGCGGGGTCCGACCTGCCAAAGCAGTAGCCTCTGCCTCTATAATGCGATTTCCGTGCCGCGACAGGTGTGGGTGCCTTCCATGAGAAGGCCGGCAGCGGTTTCGCAAAGCCCAGCCCTGAAGCGATCTAAAGGTCTTTAGCTGCATAGTTTTCAGGATGCGGCACTTTCCTTGTCATTTTTGCAAATCTCAAAAGACCCTTGACTTCCTTGTATCTGACATATTAGTATGGTGTCAGTAGGTCCGGAGTGGTATTCTATCGCTATGTCTTCGGATTCTGATCCCGACCTGCATTTGCGTGGCCGGCTGATACGCAGCCTCGGGCAGCTTCGCGAGATGCTGCCGGGGTCCTTCGTGGAACGGAAACGTTCTTGTGGGCGGCCCAACTGCCATTGCGCGGATGGCAAGAACTTGCATACGCAATCAGTGCTGTCCCATTAAAAGTCGAATAGATTCAATTGCATACAGGACTCCGCGTCCGAGAACTCGTCACTGAAGTTGGAAAACCCTTCTAAAATGGGCGTTTTCTCAAAAACGGTAACGCTGAGAATCTGCAAAATTTTGTACAGGCTCAGGTCCAGCCCCAGTTGTTTTTTGACAATCGCCACGAGCACATAAACCGATAAGGCCACCCAGGCTTGGGTCTTCACCGCGTTCTCGGAGGTGCCGTAGAAAGCCTTGATGCGTAAGTGCTGTTTGATCCAACGAAAAAACAATTCTACTTTCCAACGGGCCCGGTACAGTTGGGCGATGGTCAAAGCGGGAAGAAGAAAATTGTTGGTCAGGAAGGTCAGTCGGGAGTCCTTCTCGGCATCGAAATAGTGGATGCGCCGCAAGGGATCGGGATAGCGCGGTGCAGTTCGCACTCCGGTCAGCAGAATGGTTTGGTCGCTTCGCAATCCTGCCGATTGTTTGACGGGACGTGAGCTGCGACGGTAGAACTGCATATTCTTTTTGGCGCGAGTGACGAAGAAGGCACAAGCTTGGGCCAAGACATACAGGCGAGCGAAGTCCACATAACCGCGATCGAGCAAGTAAAACGCTCCGGCTTCGGGAAGCAACTGGTCCAGAATGTTGACGTCGTGAACTTGGCCTCCGGTCACATAAACATTGGTCGGAATGCTGCCCCGCAGATCCAGCAGCGTGTGCAGTTTCACCGCGCTCTTGCGGCGGCGAAATTTTCCCCACGGGAAAAGCGACAGACACAAATCGATGGTCGTGGAGTCCAGGGCATACACGGTCTCGGACAGTTCCACTCCAAAAGATTCTCCACGGTAAAGGTCGCGAGCGGCGGCAATCAAGACTTGGGCGAAATCGGCGTAGATCCGCCAGTCGCGGTGTTCGTTGGCGTGTGCCAACGTGTTGCGAGAAACTTGGCCCCGGAAGCCCATATGATAGAGCTTGGGTTGCTGAGCACGAAGACAAGCTTCGATATCGCGGAGGCTTTCGCGATAAGTGAGCTGAGCAAAGGCCAAACAGAGGAACTGATCCCAGCAGGAGAAATCTTTGACGTAGCGATTGCCCTGGTACCGATCGACGCAAATTTGAAACTGGTAGGTGGGGAGGAATTCCACGAGTTGAGAGAAAACGGTTCGGCCTTGGTTCATCCACTGCCTCCGGAGCAAGCTGGAAAGCAGTAGCATGGCGCCAAAAGAGAAGCAAAAAATTGAAATCGAAAAAACTCACAGAGACCCCTTACTCTCGTTCAATCAAGCAGTTACGGTGGACTGCTCGGCCTTTCTTGGGACAGCACTGATTTTCCATTATCATTTGGTGGGTGGGTCTATCCGTCTTGTACAAATTGTTCAGGCTGTCCGAAGAGAGCTGCACGACTACCCCGTAATCGGCGTGCTTGCCCACACGTTCCATATCCAATATCGAACGCGTGCCGTCTGCCTCTGAATCCTCAATAGCGGCTTGAATGGAATCATGCTTCTTCCTGCTGGCAATACCGAATGTCTGGGAGGGCCAGTCGTCGAAGGGGAATGGAAGTGCGGGGTTATAGCGGCCTGCCTCAAACTCTTGCGTCCGAAGCGCCTGCAGGGCGGACTCGATGTCTTCTTGATACGGAAGGAAATAATAGTAGAAATGTCCGCCCACGTCAGACCTCCGGATTGATTCCTACTCTTCCAGCCCCGCGCTTCGCAACTTCGCCAGCAGCGTTTTCGGTGAGACGCCCAGCTTTTCCGCGGCGCGCGTTTTGTTCCACTTGCACTCGCGCATCGTGTTTTCCAGCAGCACTTTTTCCACGTGACTTGCGGCACGTCCGGTCACTTCTTCCAGCGATCCTTCCCAATTGAAATTCTCTGTAAGCATTCCCGCCGGCAGGCTCTCCACATCCGGCTTAGACGCCGCCAATTGCAACTCCTCAGGACGAATGCACAGGCCATCCGCCAGAATCACGGCACGCTCCAGAGTATTCTGCAGTTCGCGCACGTTCCCCCGCCACCCATAATGCAGCAGCCGGTCTCGCGCTTCGGCCGATAATTCCAGCCCCGGCTTTCCAAATTCGCGGCTGAATTTTTCCAGGAAGTGGTTCGCCAGCAGCAGCACGTCGTTTCCGCGATCGCGCAAGGGAGGAATCGTCATGGGAACCGCCGAAATCCGGAAGTACAAATCTTCACGAAACAATTTTTCTTCCGCCAGCTTCCGCAAGTCGCGATTCGTGGCCACCACGATTCGGACATCCACATCAATCGATTGCGTGCCGCCCACGCGCTCAAACCGTTTCTCTTCCAGCACGCGCAGGAGCTTTGCCTGAATCCCCAGCGGCAATTCTCCGATTTCATCTAGAAAAAGCGTTCCGCGATGCGCCAGGTCCATCTTCCCGACCTTGCGCGCACCCGCTCCCGTGAATGCGCCGCGCTCGTGCCCGAAGAGTTCGTTCTCCACCAGGCCTTCGGGAATTGCAGCGCAATTCAGCGCCACAAACGGGTGATTCCGCCGCGGCGACAAGTGATGAATCGCGAGCGCGAACAATTCCTTGCCCGTCCCGCTCTCCCCGAGCAGCAAGCAGGTAGAATCCGTCGCAGCGACTTTCTGGATTTGCTGGCTCACTTCTCGAATGGAAGGATGTTCGCCCACGATGCGCGGGAATCCGTAGCGCGTCGAATATTCTTCGCGGAGCAGCAAGTTTTCGCGTAGTAATTCCTGCTGCCGTGCGGCCCGCTGCACCAACAGCTTCAAATGTTCCAGGTCCACCGGCTTCTGCAGAAAATCAAACGCGCCTTCCTTCATAGCGGCTACGGCTTCCTCCACGGAACCATAGGCGGTAAGCAGGAGCACCGGTATCGCCGCATCCGCCTGCTTGGTTTCGCGCAAAACTTCCAGCCCCGAAGCCCCCGGCATCTTCAGGTCGGTGATCACCAGCAAATATCTTCGCGCGCGTATCTTTTGAATCGCCGCTGCGCCGTCCGGCGCTTCGTCCACAGCATAGCCCGCGCGCTCCAACGCCTTGCGCAGCATGGTGCGCAGTTCGGGCTTGTCTTCCACGAGGAGGAGAGGTTCCATCTCTTTCGTTTCTACCATGAATCCAGTCGTCGTCAGCGCACAACCAGAGACACATGTGCAGAGAAGGGAAGCAGGGCCGCCACACACTTAAAGCGGTGAAACACTGAAGCACAATTCTTAGACCCAAAATTAAGGGGATCTTCTAACAACTGAAAACTTACAAACCAACAACCCTCGTTCGAGCAACTTTTACCGCGCCCAACCTGGATCCCCGCCCGACTTTCTTAGCTGGTCTTCGAGGTCATCCAATCCCTGCCTCAGCTGATCCAGGTCCCTTTTCTTAGCATCGATTTTTGCCTGCTTCTCATTGATATCTGCGCGCGTGTTCTGTTGGGTCATAGCTTTTTGCGGATCAGGGTAGTATTCCACTTGAGCCTTTTCCAGTTCGCGTGTCAAAATATCAAGTTCCTTTTCGGCTTTCGCAATCTTGTCGCGTTGCGCTTGAAACCGCTTTCTCCACGCCGCCTCGCTATTCGGATCTTCTTTGGGCTCCTCTCCAGCTTTCCCGGAGGCTCCCGTCGCTTGTGCGGTCGTAGCGGCCTTTCCGTTGGCATCGCCGGTAGCTGAGCTGGGCGCCGCCTTCTCTGGCGCGCTCGTCTTAATATCATCGTCGGTGTAAACCTTCTTCGGCTTCGTCGTATCCTTCTTCGCTTCGCGGGCCTTTCTTGCGGCGTCCGCCACGGGATCACCCGTCTGTTGCTGCGAAGAATCCTGAGGTTGCGCTGCTGCGGAAAGCCCACCCAGGCACAGCACAGGAACAATTAAGACCGCCTTCATCCAAAGTCTCACTCGCATAGTGTCCTACCTCCCGGAACAATCGGAATACCTCGATACACTCTTAGATGCTGGTGTGCTTTGATTCTACTGCTTCTGGTACGCTGCGCGGTAGGGGTAGCGTAACGATAAACTCAGCGCCTCCTTCAGGCCGGTTACGCACTTCGACGTGTCCGCCGTGTTGCACGATGATCTTCTGCACCACGGCCAGTCCCAGCCCCGTTCCCTTCGCCTTCGTCGTAAAAAACGGACGAAAAAGCTTCGGCGCTACATTTGCAGGAATCCCCGGGCCGTTATCCGTAACGCTGATCCGCTGGAACCCTGTCTCTTCGCCGTGAACGATTTCGCCGCAGATGCCGACCCTTCCGCCGTCAGCCGCCAGCGCGCAGGCCTCTGCCGCGTTTCGCGTCAAGTTCAACAGCGCTTGCCGCAACAGCCCTTCGTCTCCCCCCGCGTCTCCGAACGTCCCTTCCCATCCAATCTTTACCTGCGGAAGCGTTTCTCTCACTTCCGCGACCACCCGCTCGACCATCGTTTGCAGCGCCACCCTCTCGTCCGGAATTTCCAGCGGCCGCGCGTACTTTAGAAACTCCGTCACCACGTGCGTGATGTTCCGAGTTTGCTCCAGGATGCGTTCCGCGTAATCCAAAGCTTCGGCCTCGGAAGACTCCGACCGGATCATCTGCGCGTAACCCGAAATCGTCGCCAGCGCGTTCTTGAACTCGTGCGCGATTCCCGCGGACAGTTCGCCCAGGGCGGCCAGGTTTTCCTTCAATTGAATCCGTTGCTGGAGCGCGGCAAGTTCCGTCAAATCCGTCAGCAAACAGATCGCTCCGCTGATCTTTCCCTCGCCACGCCGGATGGGGGAAATCGTCACTCCCAGATGGCGTGTGTCTCCAGCGGGCGGAATATGCTCGACTTCTTCGCGGCGAAAAATTTTTCCGTTCTCAAGGCACTCCGCTATCAGCCTGGACATCCCTGAAGATGCTCCCAGCGCCTCGTTGTATCGCCGGAAGGCCAGCCCGCGAATTCCCAGAACCTGCTCCGCGGCCGGATTCGAGCTGGAAATAATTCCCGTGGCATTCACGACCAGCAGCCCTGCCGGCATATTCCTGGTTACTTCCTCGCTCAACCGCTCCGTCTGTTCGGCACGCTCTCTTTCGATGCGATGCAGCCTCTCCAATTCTTTTTCCTGCTCGCGCAGCTGGTGAATCACCCCCTGCATCGATGCCGCCATGAACGCCGAAGGATTTTCCGTGCCGGGTCCGCTCGTCTTGAATTCCTCTTTCTGCTCCTCCCGCCTGCTCCGGAAAGATTTCCGCATTAGAAACACCACCAGCCCCGTGACCACCAGGAGCCCAACTCCCAGTCCTGCGGTGATCATCCAAAGGTGCTGCGTGTTATTTCCAGCTTGCAGCGTTCCGAACATGATCTCGGCTTTCAGCTTCGCTCGATTCCCTGCGAGTTTCTGCGCTCTCAGCTCAGCGTTATCCTTTGCCTGCTTTTTCCTTTTTCAACTTCAGACGTTCAACTGTTGACTTTCTTTAACCAACGATGCCGCTGAAAATCGGCCATTGCTGTGCAACCAACGGCCCGCCATACACAATCGCCAGCGCTCCAATCCCCAAAAACGTGCCCAACGGCAATTGATATTGCCTCGCAATCGCCCAGCGTAACTGCCGCTCCGTTCCCAGCCCGCGCCGGCTCGCCCGTTTTGCTACTCCACTCCGCCACCCACCGAGGTACAACGCCAATATCAGTGCAACCCCGATCAAGCTTCCTAGCAGGCTACCCACCAAGAGCGTCAGAAACGTGCCTCGCAGCCCCAAAAACGCCCCGATCATGGCCATCATTTTCACGTCGCCCATCCCCATACCTTCGTGGCCGCGTACCGCTTTGTAGCCCGCCGCCAGCCCCCACAGCAAAAAGCTCCCGAAAGCGGCGCCCAGGATTCCGTCAAGTATCCCAGCCAAGAATCCTGGGACTCGCACTTGCAGCAGTCTCCCTGCCAGAACGCTCGCAAATCCGTTGTTTGGCGGCACAAACGCCGAGAATAGGAGCCCCGCGACAAAGCCCGGCCAGTTAACCAAGTCAGGCAGCAGCCGCACGCGCAAATCGGTCACGGTCAGAATCACAAGCAGGCACGTGAAAAAGAGCCATTTCACTGTCGCCTGGGTGATCCCAAACTCCACAAACGCCGCCACAAACAGCAGTCCTGTAGCCAGCTCAATTAGCGGGTACATCGGCGAAATCGGCAGCCCGCATGCCCGGCATTTCCCGCGCAGCCAGAGCCACCCCAACACCGGTACATTGTCATACGGCTTGATCGGCGTCTGGCAGCGCGGGCAGCGCGACCCGGGCGAAACGATGGAGACATCCTCTGGTATCCGCGTGATGCAGACATTCAGGAAGCTCCCCACAATAAGCCCAAATAGAAAAGAGAAGGCGATGACCACGGTTTGCCCGGCCACTCCGCGGCCGCTCTTCTCAATCTGCCATACCCATCCTACGGCCTCAACAAACCCCGCCGCCCTCGTGCCTCATTCCTAACGCTTTCTTCTCCGGGGATTTCAACGCAGAGTTCGCAGAGACCACGGACGGACGCGCTCCTCTTGTGGTTTGTTCTGGCTTTTTCTCTCTTGCTGTTGACTGTAAACTGTGAACTGTTGACTTTTCGCATGCACTGGTTCGAACGTAAAATCCGCCGCTACGAGCACCGCCGCTGGACCACAGACGACAACCGTCGCGTTCAGCCCTTTCACTGGGGCCTTGAACACATCGGCGGCGCCCCGAATGACCCCGATCCCGCCAAGTTCGTCCGTGAATACGCTCGCAAAGCCATCGAGTCGAGCACCGAATGGTACGCCGCCTCTCCTGCTCCCGATTACCGCCTTGATCGCGAAAACGTTCTCACCTTTACTAGTTCCATCGAATCTCCCTGGCCGGAAAACAACACCGTCCACGCCCAGCTCTTTCCCGCTCACGAAACCGTCAACTCCCGCGCGCGAGGAAGACGCGTTGGGGCGGGCCCTGCTGTCCTTGTCTTGCCCAACTGGAACGCCAAATGGCAAGGCCAAAACGGCCTTTGCCGCTGGATTCAACGCATGGGGATCACTGTGCTCAAGATGAGCATGCCCTATCACGATCGCCGCATGGCCCACGGCCATGAGCGTGCCGACCAGATCTGTGGCCCCAATATCGGCCTCACGCTTCAGGCCAACCGCCAGGCCGTCCAGGACGCTCGCCGCTGCCTCCACTGGCTTGAGCAGCAGGGCTATTCCAAACTCGGCATCCTCGGGACCAGCATCGGATCTTCCGTTGGCTACGTCACTCTCGTCCACGACGAACGCCTCCGCGCCGGCGGTTTTTTCCACGTCTCCACCTACTATGCCGACGTCATCAGCCAGGGTATGACCACCAACCACGTCTGGGAGGGCCTTCGCCACCATGTGACTGTCAACGAGCTTCGCGAATACTGGGCTCCCATCAGCCCCATGCCCTACGTCGAGCGCGGCATGGGCGCCGGCCGCACCACTTTCATGGTCTACGGCAAGTACGACCCCACCATGCTCCCCGCGCTCACCCGCCAGATGCTGGACTCCCTCCGCCGGCATGGCGCCGAACCACGCACTCTCGAACTCGCCTGCGGCCACTACTCCCTCGAGCTCCCCCCCTTCTCCTACATCGCCGGCTACTGCATGCTCACTTTCTTCCTAGAGGGCCTCGCCTGACATGCGTCGCGCACTAGCAGCTTGGTTCAACGAACTTGGTTCGCAGAGCATCAATTCCGGCAAATCGCAGCGCGGCGACTGTCTCTACAAATTGGCTTCAAACATTGATCCCCGCTGGAGCGTGCCTTGGTACAACCGTGGACTTCACATGAAGAACATTGGTCGGTGGAGTGAAAGCTTGAGGTTCAATCGGCGCGCACTTGAGCTAGATCCGTCGGACGAGGCAGCATGGTGGAACTTAGGTATCGCTGCCACCGCATTGAGAAACTGGCCGGAGGCGGGCAGAGCATGGAGAGGGTGTGGAATTAAGTTGGAGAATACCGCAGATGAAGTACGGATGCCGGCAGTCACAGCGTGCGTCAGGCTTGATCCCGCAGGTGTAGCCGAGGTCGCTTGGGGAAGCCGTCTTGACCCAGCTCGAATGGTCATTCTAAGCGTGCCTCTCCCGGAGTCAGGGCATCGTTTTCACGATATTGTCCTGAACGACGGCGCCTCCAACGGAGCTCGTGTTGACCAGCACGGTAACGAAGTGCCCGTGTTCGACGAACTTTCAATCTGGCAAGTCTCAGAGTATTCAACTTTTTGCGTGCGACTTCAGATGCAAGGCGATGTGCCAGAAAAACGCTTAACTGAGCTTTGTGTTACTCATCAACTTGGCATTGAGGATTGGACGACCATTCGATTTATTTGCGCCAAATGCAGCAAGGGAAACCCCGGCCCGCATGAATGTAGCCACTCCGGTGCGAATCAGTCATGGCTATGAAACGGTCTGCCAGGTCGGATCGACCCACGATGCCGTATCATTGGCATGTGGATAGGCTTCCACTCCTCGTATTCGGTCCTCTCGCGATCGCCGTGGTACTGCTCGTTATCGCTATGGGGATTCGTCAAGCCGTCACAAGATTCCGCTCACGCCAAACCCCCGAACAAATCAAGGTCACATACGAAGCGTACTTGCGCCGCTTGCTGAATCCGCAACCGGAGGCGGTAGAAAAAGAATTAGGAATGTTTTTGCCAGAAAGGCTCTTGCAGTTGTACGAAGATAAGTCCGCCATTCAGTCCGTTGGTTTCCAGTTGGAGAAGCCGGGCAAGCAACGCTGGCGGCCGAAACGCTGGCCGGTCTACTGCTTCGAGCCCCTGGACGTCGAAGCCCTAAACGAATTGCCCTATGAAGAAGAGTTGGGCCCCGGGTTTTGCTTTGCAAACACCGGCCGCGGCTCCTGGTATTGGATCGCCGCTTCCGACCACAGAGCCAAAGATTCCCCGGTCATTTTCCTCGACTACAATGGCGGCCGCTCCCACGGCGAAACCGTGGCGGACAGCCTCGAAGAATTTCTGAACATGCCCCACCTGCCATGAAATAATCTCTATCGCGCGAAAATCCGACTCTGCCTTGCCTGTAAACTCGGTAGACTCACCCATCCAAAAACTCTTGACCGCCCATTTTTGTTAAGATCCTAGACAGGTAAGAGTGCGGAATCTCTCTAACAGCGGCGGCCTGTTTGCCGCTTTTTTTATTGCTGCCGGTTCCTGTAACCGCGACTTAGTTCGGCTCAGCCCCCGCCCCGCAATCCGGAGAAAATGCCCGCATTTTTGCACAATTCTGGCGGAATATAAGTCCCTTTAGAATCAACAC
>Ga0209375_1000253_pt1 | contig 49803 bp, 45 predicted proteins | sample GraSoiAngelo_131_FD_185888 | JGI IMG/M metagenome (GOLD analysis project Ga0209375, IMG submission 185888) | Grasslands soil microbial communities from the Angelo Coastal Reserve, California, USA - 14_0929_02_30cm (SPAdes) (version 2) | ecosystem: Environmental > Terrestrial > Soil > Grasslands ...
GCAGCGCCAGGAGCACGTGCATAGTGCGCTGTAAATTGCGGAGGCCAGACCGAATACGCTACCTTCCGCCACGCGATGCTCGCCGCCCTGCTGCTCGCCGCGCGGCTCACGCTGCCGCTCGACTCGACCGTCCTGCTCATCCGGGTGCTGGACGTGAGCGACGCGCGGGTCGGCGGCGATGCCATTCTCATCACCGACGCGAGCGCCGGTCGCGCCCGTCACGTGTTGATCGACGCCGGCGAGCACGGCGCGACGATCGTGGCGCGGCTCACGAGCCTCAACGTGGACACACTCGCCGCGGTGATTCTCTCCCATCCTCACGCGGACCATTACGGTGGACTCGGCGCGGTGGTGAGTCGCTTCCCGGTGCGGGCATTCCTGTACGGCGGCACGCCGCGCACCGCGCTCACCTACCGCGCCTTGCTGCGCGCCATCGACAGCCTCCGCATGCCTGTGGTCACGGCCGACACGGGGGTCCGGCGGGTCACGCTCGTCACGGGCGACGACTCGGTCGAATTGCGCCTCCTGGCGCCACCGCCCACGTGCGGCGCGCTGCCGGGTGACGCGGGTGGCGACGCCGTGAACAACTGCTCGGTCGGCGTGCGACTCACGCGTGGCGGCTTCGTGATGCTGTTCCCCGGCGACGCCGAGCAGGCGGAGCTGGGCTGGTGGATGATGACGCAGCCCTCCCTGCTCCGCGCCGACGTGCTCAAGGCCGGCCATCACGGGTCGAGCAACGCTACGACCGCCGAGCTGCTCGACGCGGTGCAACCGCGCGCCGTGATCATCAGTGCGAACGGGCGGCAGCATCCGTTTGCGTCGGTGCTCGCCCTCTTGGCGGCGCGCGGCATCCCGACGTATTGCACCGCGGACAACGGCACCGTGACGGTGCGGGTGCCGCCCCATGGCACCTGGACGGTCACGACCGAACGCGAGGGGAAATGTCACGCCCGGGTGGTGCGGAATTGATGCACGCTCCAGGCTTCAGCTGGGATTAATCAACGGAGGTACAGTCGATGCCCGAATCGCATCGTTTCATCGTCGATCGTCACGAAGGCGACCTCGCCGTCGTGGAAGTCGACGGCGGGTCGACGCTCGATGTCCCCCGCTGGCTGCTGCCGCACGCAGGGCGGCCGGACGACGTGCTGCTCGTGAGCGTCGAGCAGGGGACGGATCGCACCGTGGTGACCATCGTGCGCGACGTCGCCGCGACGGAGCGCGCCCGAGCCGCCGCGCGGCAGGCCGTGGACGACCTCAAGCGCCGTGACCCCGGCGGAGACGTGATCTTGTGACGCCCGAGCCGGCCCAGCGCATTCTGGTAGTGGACGACGAGGCGGACATCACCGCGCTGGTCGCCTATCACCTCGCCAAGGCCGGCTACCGCGTGACGACCGCGGCGAACGGCCGGGACGCGCTCGCGGCGGCCCGTGAAGAGCGCCCCGATCTCGTGGTGCTCGACCTCATGCTCCCGGGTGTCTCCGGCTACGATGTCCTCGCCGAGCTGCGCCGCCGGGAGGAGACCCGGGACATCGGCGTCATCCTCTTGACCGCCCGCAAGGACGAGCCGGACCGGATCAAGGGCTTGTCGCTCGGCGCCGACGACTACCTCCCGAAGCCGTTCTCCCCGCAGGAGCTCGTGCTGCGGGTGAGCGCGGTGCTGCGGCGCCTCGCGGCCCCGGCGGTCGCGACCGGCGGGGTCATGACCGCCGGCCCGCTGGTGCTCGACCGGACGGCGCACCGCGTGACGGTCGCCGGCGCCGAGGTCGAGCTCACCGCCACCGAGTTCAAGCTGCTGCGCACGCTGCTCGAACGCGAAGGCCGGGTGCAGACGCGCGCGCAACTGCTGGAGACGGTCTGGCAGGCGCAGCCCGACATCCAGACGCGCACCGTGGACATGCACGTTCAGCGTCTGCGGCAGAAGCTCGGCAAGGGCGGCGAGTGTATCGAGACCGTGCGCGGTGCCGGGTACCGCTTCCGGCGTCTCGAGCATCGCAGGGGGGGCCGCAGGCGCGCGTGAAGCTCGCCACGCGGCTCTTCCTCACGACGAGCCTGCTCGTCGCCGTCACGGTCGGCGGCTTGATCGGCGCCGCCGATCGGCTGCTGCGACGCCACCTCGAGGAAGAGATCGCTCACGGGCTCGAGCGGGAAGCGCAGCTCGTCGCAATGCTGCTGCCGGCGGACTCATTGCGCTGGCCCGACGCTGCCCGCGCCCTGGGCGAGCGGATCGGTCACCGCGTGACGCTGATCGACCCCACCGGGAAGGTCCGGGGTGATACGGAATTCGACCGCGCCTCGCTGCCGCAACTGGAGAACCACCTCATGCGCCCCGAGGTCCAGCAGGCGATCGCGGGCGGCGTCGGGCGGGGAGAGCGCCTGAGCGCGTCGACCAACGAGCGGCGGCTGTACGTCGCCGTGCCCGGCGGCCTGCCCGGCCTCGCCGTCGTGCGAGTGTCCACGACCCTCGCTGACGTGGACGCGCAGGTGGGCCGGGTGCAAGGGGCGGTGGCGTTGGCGGGGCTCGCCGCGCTCCTGGCCGCGGCCGTGCTCGCCTGGCTCCTGTCCCGCGAGGTGGCGCGGCCGCTGCTCCAACTGGCCGGCGCCGCGCGGGCCATCGCCGCCGGACAGACGCCCGCGCTGCCGCAGTCGCGCGTGCCCGAGGTGGCGCAGCACATCCTCGCGCTGCGCGCCATGCACCAGGAGCTCGACCGGCGGTTCGCGGAGCTGCGGCGCGAGCGTGAGGAAATGGGCACGCTCATCGAGACGATGGCGGACGGGGTGCTCGCCGCGGACGCGCGGGGTGGGATCGTCACCCTCAACACGGCGGCGCGACGCCTGCTCGGCTACGGTGCTTCCGAGACGCTCCCGCCCCTGGCTGAGCTGTTCCACGATAAGCCGGCGCGGGACCTGGTGGACTGGATCCTGTCGGGGCACGAGGCGGAGCCGGTAGACCTCGCGCTCGAGAACCGGGCGCTGCTCATCGCCGGCCGTGCGCTGCCCAACGGCGGCGCGCTGCTGGTGATCCGGGACGTCACCGAGTTGCGGCGGCTTGAGACGGTCCGTCGCGACTTCGTCGCCAACGTATCTCACGAGCTCAAGACGCCGCTCACCTCTATCGCCGGCTACGCCGAGACGCTCGCCGCGGAAGTGGGCGCGGGGACCCAGGCCGAGCAGTTCGCGCAAACCATCCTGAGCAACGCGCGCCGCATGCAGCGCCTGGTCGACGATCTCCTGGACCTGTCGCGCATCGAGTCGGGCGGCTGGCAGCCCGTCTCCGAGCCCACCGACGTCGCGGCGGTCGCGTGGGAGGCGTGGGCGCCGCTCGCGGATCGGGCTCGGGACCGCCGGATCGCCTTTACCGTCGACGTCGCGCCGCCCGGGGTCACGCTCGACGCCGACCCCGATGCCCTCCGGCAAATTCTCACGAATCTCCTCGACAATGCTCTGCGCTACACGCCGCCGGGGGGGGAAGGCCGCATCGTTGTCTCGGCCCGCCCCACGACAGGCGGCACGCTCCTGATCGTGTCCGACAACGGGGCGGGGATCACGGGCCAGCACCTGGCGCGGGTGTTCGAGCGGTTCTATCGGGCGGACCCCGCCCGCTCGCGCGATCAGGGAGGCACCGGCCTCGGCCTCGCTATCGTCAAGCATCTCGTGGAGGCGCACGGCGGGAGGGTAGAGGCCCAGAGCGCGGCAGGCAGGGGGACGACGATCCGGATGGTGTTCCCGCCCCCGGGAGCCATGCCGTAATTCCCTGCTCCACGAGCACTTACTTCCCCCACGCAGTGTTACCGATCCGTAACACCACCGTCGCCTGTGCTTGACCCGCCAGCCGCATCCTCCCTCTGTGCGAATCGGCATCGCGACAGACACATACCTCCCCCAGGTGAACGGGGTGACGACGGTGGTCCGGCGCATCGTCACGCTGCTCCGCGCGCGCGGCCACGAGGCTGCCGTGGTAGCCCCGCGCTATCCCGAGTTCCATACGCCTGATGACGAGCGGGAGCTGCGCATCCTGTCGATTCCCTTCCCGCTGTACCCCGCCGTCCGCCTGTCTCTCCCGCACACCCGGCCGGTCGCCCACTTCTTCGACGCATTCCGACCGGACGTGATCCACGTCCATACCGAAGGTCCACTGGGGCTCGCGGGCCGCCGCTACGCGCTGCAGCGCGGTGTGCCACTGGTCACCTCGTTCCACACGAACTTCCCCCAGTACAGCCGCCACTACGGCGTCGGCCTGCTCGAGCCTGCGGTGTGGCGTTGGCTCGCGTGGTTCCACCGCCCCGCCCAGCAGACGCTGACGCCGGGGGCGGCCGCTCGAACGGAGCTGGAGCGACGCGGCGTCGCGCAGGTCGCCGTGTGGGGGCGCGGGGTGGACACGCAGCTGTTCCATCCGCGTCGCCGTAACGACGGCTGGCGCCGCTGGCTCGCAGGGGGCGACGACACCGTGATCGTGCTCCATGTCGGCCGGCTCGCACCGGAGAAGAACCTCGACGTGCTGATGGAGGCGTGGCACGACGCCCGCCAGGTGGTGGGGCAACGGGCGACTTTCGTGATCGCGGGCGAGGGTCCGATGGCGCGTCGCATCGCGGCGCGGCTGCCGTTCGTGCGGCTCCTGGGATTCCTGCCCGTTCAGCACCTCGCGACGCTCTACGCGAGCGCTGACCTGTGCGTCTTCACGTCCCGCTCCGAGACGTGCGGTCTCGTGGCACTCGAGGCCATGTCCTCCGGCGTGCCCGTCATCGCCGCCGATGCCGGGGGCTTCCGGGAGAGCGTGGTGCCGAACGAGACCGGAGCGTTGCTCCCCCCGGACGATCCGGCCGGCTTCGTCGAGGCGATCGCCGAGCTCGTGGGGGACCCGCGCCGGCGCTTCGTATTCGCCGCCGCGGCCCGGGAGCGGGCGCTGGCATACGATGTGGCGAACGAGGACGCCGAGCTGCTGGCGCGCTACGCCGCACTCGTTGACGCGACCGAGAGGGAGCCGACGCCATACGCCGCGTAGTGCTCGTCCCGGCCGATGGACTCCGTCCCGACGCCATCACGCCGGGCATCATGCCCTCGCTCGATGCGCTGGGCAGCGCCTTCACGATCGCCCTGCATGCGCGCACGGTGCGGCCCCGCACGACTGTCGCCGCGCTGGCGTCGCTCGCGGTTGGCGACGCGCGCAGGCGACCGGTATTGTTGAACATGCCGAACGTGTTGTTTCTCTGCGTCGCGAACTCGGCGCGGAGCCAGATGGCCGAGGGATTGGCTCGCGCCATGGCGCCCGCGGGGTTCCAGTTCCACAGCGCCGGATCCGAGCCCGGAACCCTGCACCCGCTCGCGGTGGCGGCGCTGGCGGAGGAGGGGATCGACACGTCCCACCACCGGGCCAAGGGGCTGTCCGACGTTCCCCTCCCCGAAATGGATGTGATCGTGACGCTGTGCGCGGAGGAGGTGTGTCCCATCGTCCCGGGCGCCGTGCGACGGCTGCACTGGGCGCTGCCCGACCCGGCGCGAGCCACCGGCCCCGAGGCGGAGCGGCTCGCCGCGTTCCGCGCGACCCGCGACCGGCTGAAGCAGCTACTCCCGCAGCTGTGGTGAGCTCGCCTCACAGTGGCGGGCTCCTTTACGGCTCGGCGACGCGGCCGTTACCGAACCGTCACAAGCGCGCGGTAGCGTCCCCCCTGCAGCGCTCGAGACCATGCGCGATACCAGCGAGTCCGGACCCAACGGCGGCGCGCCCGCCTACCGCGTCCTCGTCGTCGACGACGCGCCCGAGGGCAACGCCCTGGTCGCCTATCACCTCGCGCCGTGCGGGGTACGGGCTACCGCTTCCGGCGGCCGCGGCGCGGCCGGGGGCCGCGCTCCTGACGACGTCTCAGTGGCTTGCCATCGGCGCTAAACGACCGTGAGGCGCGACACGTCGAACGACGGCTTGGGGAACTGGAGGTCGAGTCGCTCCAGGGTGTGCACGAGGATCCGAGACACGGCGAGGTTACGAAACCACTTCTTGTTCGCCGGAATGACGAACCACGGGGCCACGTCCGTGCTGCACCGGCCCAGCACGTCCTCGTACGCGGCGGCGTAGTCGTCCCAGTATTTCCGGTCCTCGAAATCCTCGGGCGCGAGCTTCCACTGCTTCGTAGGATCTTTGAGCCGCTCCTCAAACCGTCGCTTCTGCTCCTCCTTGCTGATGTGCAGGAAGAACTTGACGACGGTCACGCCGTTCTCCGCGAGCAGCGCCTCGAACCGGTTGATTTGATCGTACCGTCGCGACCATACGTCGCGGGGCACGAGCTGTCGCACCCGTGCCACGAGCACGTCCTCGTAATGCGACCGGTTGAAGATCGCGATATCCCCCCTGGCGGGCACCGCCCGGTGCACTCGCCACAAGAAGTCATGCGCCGCCTCCTCAGCCGAGGGACGCTTGAACGCCGTCACGTGACAACCCTGCGGGTTGAAGCCGCTCATCACGTGCCGGATCGTGCCGTCCTTGCCTGCGGCGTCCATGCCCTGTAGCACGACCAGGAGGGCGTGATGCTGGTCCGCGTACATCGCGTACTGCAGCTCGTCGAGCCGGGCGATCCCCTGCGCGAGCGCGTCCTCCGTCGCCGCACCCTTTGCATGGCCGAGCGTGTCGTCCGGGTCCCACTTGGCCAGGTGGACGCGCCGGCCCGGTGGCACGATCAGCTGCTCCCACAGTTTCATGCGTGGCCTCCGTGACAGGGACGGGGAGCGAAGCTACACCGCGCATCTCTCCGTGCAACAACCGCTTGCATCGAGACACGGCCGTTGCACATCCGTTACACAACGGAGATAAGCTTGAACGCGGCCGGCGCATTGACGCGAGCCGCCGGCGGCACCATTTCTCTCACCCCAGAACGATCGGCTGCATGGCAACCGCCACAACTCAGACGAGCGCGCCCGCAGCGGCGGGCGGATCGGGCCCCACTCGGGGACCAGCCGCGACGCCGACCCTGCCTCGCCTCGCTGCGGTCGATATCGGCACCAACTCGATGCGGCTCGTCGTCGCCGAAGTGCAACCCGACGGTTCCTACCGGGTGCTCGACCAAGATCGCGAGATGACGCGGCTCGGTCGGGGCCTGTATGACAGCGGGCGGATCGGCGACGGTCCGATGGAACAGTCGCTCCAGACGCTGGGTCGGATGAAGGCCATCGCCGAGGGTTTCGGCGTCGGCGAGCTGCGCGCCATCGCCACCAGCGCGGTGCGCGAGGCCGCGAACGGCCGGGATTTCGTGCGTGAGGCGTGGCGCCGCTGTCGCGTCCGCATCGAGGTCGTGCCTCCCGAAGAGGAAGCCCGGCTCGCCTTCCGGAGTGTGTCCCGCCATTACGATCTGAGCGACCGCTTGACCGCGATCGTCGACATCGGCGGGGGCAGCGCGGAGGTCATCCTGGCGGCGGGTGGGGTGATCGACCAGGTCGTTTCGCTGCCGCTCGGCGCGGTGCGGTTGAGCGAGCGCTACTGCAAGTCGGACCCGCTCCGGCCAAAGCACTGGAAGGCGCTGCGGCGCGGGATCGACGACACCATCAAGGAGATGATGGGGAAGCCGCCGTTCGCGGCCGAAGTAATGATCGGCAGCGGTGGCACGTTCACGAACCTCGCGGAGATGGCGCAGCTGGAGCGGGACGGCAAGGTCGCCCAGGCGCGTGACCACGCGATCAGCCGCGCCGAGGTCGTGCGCCTGCTGGACCGGCTGCGCGAAACGCCGCTCGAGGCGCGACGCCAGATCCCCGGCCTCAACCCACAACGGGCCGACATCATTGTCGCTGGGGTCGCCGCCGTGGCCCGCCTGATGCGGCGGCTCGGCACGCAACGCGTGCTGGTGAACGACCGCGGCATTCGCGACGGCGTGCTGCTCTCGATGATCGACGACCTGTTCGGGACGACGCCCCCGACGCGCGCCCCGGTAGCGGACCGTATGGAGGTGGTGCGGCGGTTCGCCCGCAAGTGCCATTCGAACGAGCGGCACTGCGAGCACGTGGCCACGCTGGCCGCGTCCATCTTCGACGCGCTGAGCGACGCGTATGCCCTCCCGTCCGGGGGCCGCGACATCCTCCGGGCCGCCGCGCTGCTGCACGACATCGGCTACCTGATCAACCACGAGGAGCATCACAAGCACGCGTATCACTTGATCATGCACGGCGACCTGCGCGGCTTTTCCTCCCGGGAGATCGAGCTGATCGCGAATGTCGCCCGCTATCACCGGCGCGCGGCCCCGAAGAAGGCGCACGCAAACTTCGCCCGCCTGGACCGCGGCGAGCGCCGCCTGGTGCGGCGCCTGAGCGGTGTGCTCCGCGTCGCCGATGGACTCGACCGCGCGCACGGGCAGGCCATCCAGGGCGTCCGCTGCCGCGTCGGCGACGGCTGGGTCCGCATGCTGGTGCGCGCCACCCGCGACCCCGCGATCGAGCTGGAGGACGCCACGCGCAAGGCGGGCCTGTTCGAGCGGGCGTTCCGCGCCGGCCTCACCCTGTCCTGGTCGCGGCCGAGGAAATAGTCGTGTCCGAGCGCGCCCTGCCGGCCTACCCGCCGGATCACTACTTCAACCGCGAGCTCTCCTGGCTCGAGTTCAACGGCCGCGTGCTGGAGGAGGCGGCCGACCGCTCGAACCCGTTGCTCGAGCGGCTCAAGTTCCTCGCGATCTTCAGCTCCAATCTGGACGAGTTCTTCGAGATCCGGGTAGCGGGGCTGCAGCAGCAGGTGTACGCGGGCGTCGCGCCGCAGGACTATGGGGCGGACGGGCTGGCACCCGCCGAGCAGCTCGCCGCCATCGACCGCCGGGTGCACGAGCTCGTCGCCGCGCAGTACCGCATTCTCGGGACCGACGTGCTCTCCGGCCTCGCCGCCGGCGGCATCGAGCGCGTGCGGTTCGACGAGCTGACCGACACCGAGCGACGGCACGTGAACGCGCTGTTCCGCGTCAGCATCTATCCCGTGCTCACGCCGCTCGCGATCGACCCCGGACACCCGTTCCCCCACGTGCACAACAAGAGCCTCAACATCGGGCTCGTGGTGGACCGCAAGAGCGGGAGCCAGCCGCGCCGGCATTTCGCCGTGGTGCAGGTGCCCGCGGTGCTCGACCGCGTGGTCGTCGTGTCGACCCACGGGGAAGGCCGCGTGCGCTTCATCTTGCTCGAGGACATCATCGCGCGGCACCTGCGCGAGCTGTTCGGGGGCCTGCGCGTCGTGAGCCACACCGTATTTCGCGTGACGCGGAACACCGACCTCACGATCGAAGAGGACGACGCCGAGGACCTGCTGGAGACGATCGAGGAAAGCCTGCGGCAGCGCATGCGCAGCGATCCGGTGCGGCTCGAGATTTCGGCCGACGCGGACGAGACCTTGAGCGGCATGTTGGTGCAGGCGCACGACCTCGAGCCGCGCGACGTCTATCGCCTGGACGGCCCGATCGACCTGACCGCCCTGATGACGCTGCACCGGCTGGACGATTTCGCCGCGCTCCACGACGAGCCCCTCGTGCCCAAGGTCTCGCCCCCGTTCGCCCAGGGACACGACGTTTTCGACGTGATCCGGGCGCACGACGTGCTCGTCCACCTGCCGTACGAGTCTTTCGGGCCTGTGGTCGACTTCATCGAGCGGGCGGCCGACGACCCCCAGGTGCTGGCGATCAAGCAGACGTTGTACCGCACGAGCGGGGCGAGCCCGATCATCTCCGCGCTGGCGCGGGCGGCCCAGAACGGCAAGCAGGTGACCGCCCTGGTGGAGCTCAAGGCCCGGATGGACGAGCAGAACAACATCACCTGGGCGCGGACCCTCGAGCAGGCGGGCGTCCACGTGGTGTACGGCATTGTCGGGCTGAAGACCCATTGCAAGGCGGCGCTGGTGGTGCGCCGCGAAGCCGACGGCATCCGGCGCTACGTGCACCTCTCCACCGGGAACTACAACCCCACGACGGCGCGCATCTATACGGACCTCGGCCTGTTCACCGCCCACCCGGACGTCGGTGAAGACGTCAGCGCGTTGTTCGACCTGCTCACCGGCTACGCCGACGGGTACGAGTGGCGCAAGCTGCTGGTCGCGCCCCTCGGACTGCGCGAGCAGATCATCGCGCTGATCGAGCGCGAGCAGCAGAACGTGCAGCAGGGCCGGCCGGCGCGGATCATCGTGAAGATGAACGCGCTGGTGGAGCCGTCGGTGATCGACGCGTTGTACCGGGCGTCCCAGGCGGGCGTCCCGATCGACCTCGTCATCCGCGGCATTTGCTGCCTGCGCCCCGGGCTGCCCGGTGTCTCCGAGACCATCCGCGTGACGAGCATCGTCGACCGGTTCCTCGAGCACAGCCGCATCTTCTACTTCGAGAACGGCGGCGATCCGCAGGTGCTGCTCGCGAGCGCGGACTGGATGCCGCGAAACTTCTGGCGCCGCATCGAGACGATGTTCCCGATCGAGGATCCCGTGCTCCAATCCCGCGTGGTCGGCGAGATCCTGCAGCTCGTGCTCGCGGACAACCTGAAGGCCAGGGAGCTGCTCCCCGACGGCACCTACCGCCGGCGCCCCCGCGCCGAGGCTGACGGGGCCGTGCGCTGCCAGACCGCGCTGCTGCACGTTGCGCGCGAGGCGGCCCGGGAAGGGGCTGAGCCGCACCCGCCCTTCATCCCGATCGTGCGGCGGCCGCGCATCCCGCTCGGCGAGCCCGCCGGCGGAGCCGAGCGCGTCCGCAAGCCCGCCTGAGGGTCGCCGCGCCGTGCGCCTGCTCGTCGTCCGTCACGCGATCGCCGAAGACCGGGAGGCGTACGCGCGCTCCCACCGCGACGACGCGGGCCGTCCGCTGACTTCCGAGGGACGCCGCAAGATGGAGGGCGTGGCCCTCGGCCTGCGTCAGCTCGTGCCGGCGATCGACCTGCTCGCGGCGAGCCCGTTCCGCAGGGCGCTCGACACGGCGGAGATCATCGCGCAGGCGTACGCTGGGCAGCAAGTGGAGCGCGTCTCCGAGCTCGCGCCGGGCGCCGGCGTAGATCGGTTTCTGAGGTGGCTCACGGGGCTCGGCCCCCGCCCCACGGTCGCGGTGGTGGGCCACGAGCCGGACCTGAGCCGGATCGTCTGCACCCTGCTCGCGAACACCAACGGGCCATTCCTCGAGCTCCGCAAGGGCGCGGCCTGCCTGCTCGAGTTCCCCGGCGCGATCGGCAAAGGGGCGGCGACGCTCGACTGGTTCCTCGGCCCCAAGCACCTGCGCCGTCTCGCCGCCGGTGACTAAACGCCCCGGCGGCCTGCTCGCCCGCCCTGCGCCCGCCGCCGCGGCGCTGGTCGGCCTCACGCTGTTGGACGAAGCCCGGGCGGCGTGCGGCCGGCTGGACGCCCCGGATGACGCCGAGGCGCTGCACGATTTCCGCGTCGCGGCGCGGCGGCTGCGTACCCTGCTGCGCAGCTTCAGGCGGGAGCTCGGGCGTGCGGTGGCGAAGAAATTGCAGCGCCGGCTGCGCGACGTCACACGCGCCACCAGCACCGGGCGCGACGCGGAAGTCCAACTCGCCTGGGTGCGGAGTCACCGCCCCGAGCTGGGCCGACGCGCGGGGCCTGGCCTGCCGTGGCTCCTGACCAGGCTCGAAGACCGGCAGGACCGGGCTTACACGGACATCCGCCGGGAGATCCCGCCGGAGTTTCGCCAGATCGAGCGCCGCGTGCGGCGCGGGCTCAACGCGACGCTACTCGATGCGAGCCAGGCTGAACGGTCATTCGCGGCGGCCACCAGCCGGCTGATCCGCGAGCACGTGGCGGCGCTCGACCAGGAGCTCGAGAGCGCCCGCTCCACCCGTGATCCAGACGCCGTCCACGCCGCGCGCATCGCCGTGAAGCGGCTGCGCTACCTGCTCGAGCCCATCGCTGCCGAGCGCCCACGGGCGGGCGCGCTCGTCGAGCCCCTCAAGCGGCTCCAGAACGTGCTCGGCGAGCTGCACGACCTCCAGGTCCTGCTGGGCGAGCTCGGAGTGGCGGTCGCCGAGGCCGCCGCCGAGCGAGCCCGTCGCCTGCACGCGGCGGCGCTCGCCGGCGCCCCGGCGTGCGGGCCCGGCACGCGGACGGGACCGCGGCCTGCGAGCGCCGGGTTGCTCGCCCTGGCTCGGTTCGCAGGCCGATTCCAGGACGAGCTGCGGCGGCGCCTCGACGCGGAGTGGACGGGGGAGCCGCTGGCGACGCTCACGGAGGATTTGCGCGCCTTCGCCGACGACCTCGTCGCGGTCGTCGTGCCTCCCCCGCGCCTGCCGCCGCCCCGCCGCACGCGCGCCCGCCCCGCGCGTGCCCGCACGCGGCACAGCGCGGCGGAGCCCCAGCAACGCCACTGAGCGCGTCGCACTCACACTCGCAGCCGCCGTTACCGAGCCGTTACATTCGACCGACCGGCCCGTGACGCGTCGGCGTTCGTTTCATCGTCGTTGCATTGAGACCACAGCGCAGCTTTCAACTCAACCCCCCAAGGAGGGGAAACAGCCCATGACGTTCTCCTATCGTCGGGCGCTCGGGGTGACCGTCGCCGCCGTCGCGACGAGCACCGCCGCACTCGCGGCGCAGGCACCGCAAGCTGCACCACCGGCACCCCAGGTGACCGTGGGCGGTGTCGTGTATGGACAGTTCCTCTACCAGCTGAAGGACAGCCTGGGAGCGGGCCACCAGAACCAGTTCTCCATCCAGCGCGCCTATATCAACGTGATCGGCAGGTTCTCAGGGGGCGTCCAGACGCGCGTCACAGCGGACCTCCAGCCGACGGGCACAGGGAACCAGATGCTCCGACTCAAGTACGCGTTCGTCGCGTGGACGCCGACCGGCAGCGCCCTCACGTACAAGTTGGGCCTGCTGCACACGCCCTTGCTCGACTGGGAAGAGGCGCTGTGGGACTACCGCATGCAGGGATCGATGGCGCTCGACCGCAACGGCTACGCCACGGCCGCGGACTTCGGCGCCGGCATTGACGGAAAATGGAAGGACGATCTGGTGAACGGCCAGCTCACGGTGGTGAACGGTGAAGGTTATAGCGGCGGCACCGGGGACAAGCGCAAGGACGTTCAAGCACGCGTCTCCGTCCGACTGCTCGGCACCGACGATAACAGCCGGGTGGGCGGTCTCCGGATCACCGGCTACGCAGGCCTCGGCAAGTACAACGGTGGCGGCGACCGCAACCGCTTCCTCGGCATGCTGTCGTACCGGACCAAGGAGTTCACGCTCGCGGGCGAGTTCGCGTCGACGAAGGACACCGTCCCGGCCGCAGCCGCCAACGTGACCGGCCGAGTTATGAGCGGCTTTGGCGTCTACCATATCCCGAAGAGCAGCGCCGCGCTGATCGCCCGAGTGGATGTCCTTGATCCGAACACGAGTGCGAGCGGCGACCGTCAGACCCGGATCATCGGCGGACTGTCGTACCAGGTCTCGCCCAACCTGCGCGTGCTCGCCGACGTCGACAACCTGTCGTACCAAGGTACTCCGACGCCGCTGCAGGACGCTGTGCGGTCGCGGGGGCTCTTCCAGATGCAGTTCACGTTCTAAGCAAGGGGATACCGACCCATGAAGCACACGAAGCTTGCTCTGCTCGCCTGCGCCGCCCTGTCGCTCGCCGCTCCCACGGCCGCCCAGGTGAAGCTGAACGGCGCCGGGGCGACGTTTCCCAATATCATCTATCAGGACTGGATGCTGAGGTACAACAAGGCCCACCCCGACGTCCAGTTGAACTATCAGTCCATCGGGTCGGGCGGCGGCATCCGCCAGTTCTCCGACGGCACCGTCGACTTCGGCGCGACCGATGCGCCGATGAAAGATTCGGCCATCACCGCGATCAACGGCAACGTGCTCCACATCCCGACCGTGCTCGGCGGCGACGTGCCGACGTACAACCTGCCCGAGGTCAAGGAAACGCTCCGCTTCACGTCCGACGTGCTGGCCGACATTTTCCTCGGCAAGATCACGAAGTGGAGCGATGCGCGCCTGGCTGCCGTGAATCCCGGCGTGAAGCTGCCGGACCAGGATGTCGTCGTGGTGCATCGCTCCGACGGGTCCGGGACCAGCTTCATCTGGACGGACTACCTGTCGAAGATCAGTCCGGAGTGGGAGCAGAAGGTGGGCCGCGGCACAGCGGTGAACTGGCCGGTCGGGCTCGGGGGAAAGGGCAACGAGGGCGTGACCGCCACTGTCAAGCAGACCCCCGGCGCGATCGGATACGTCGAGCTCGGCTACGCCATGATCAACAAGCTCCCGGCGGGCAGCGTCCGCAATAAGGCCGGCAAGTTCATCGCCCCCACGCTCGAGAGCATCACCGCGGCGGCCGCGGGCGCGATGAGCGCCATGGGTCCCGGGACCGATTTCCGGGTGTCGATCACCAACCCGGACGGCGACAAGGCGTATCCCATCGCCAGCTTTACCTGGTTCCTGCTCCACAAGCAGTACGACGACGCCGCGAAGGCCGGCGCGCTCGTCAGGTTCGTGTGGTGGGCGGAGACCGAAGGCCAAGCCAAAGCTGAGCCGCTCGGCTACGCCCCCCTGCCCCAGCAGCTGCGGCCCTGGATCGAGGCCCGGCTCAAGACGATTACGGCCGGCGGCAAGTCGGTCTGGACCACCGCAGCCCGGTAACCCTCCTTCCGGCTGCCGTCTTTACCCCCCCGCACGGCGGAATGCGCCTGCGGGGGGGTTTTTTGGATCCATGCCCGGCTGTTACAGATCCGTGACAGACGTCGCATACGTTTCCCGCGGCATGACGACGCTCCCGATCGATCCCCTCGCGACCCCCGGCGCCGTCGAAGCGCCGAGCCCGCGCCCGGGGTGGCGGACGCTGCGCGGGGCGAATGTCGGCGACCGGTTGTATCGCGGCGCGCTCACCGCGCTCGCCCTCGTCCTGCCGTTGCTGCTGCTCACGCTGCTCGCCGAGCTCGTGGTCAGCGCCTGGCCCGCGATCAAGCAGTTCGGGCTGCCCTTCGTGTGGAGCTCAGTGTGGGATCCGGTGGCGGGGGTGTTCGGCGCCGCGCCGATGATCTTTGGCACGCTGGCATCGTCGCTGCTCGCGCTCTGCCTCGCCGTCCCGCTCGCGCTCGGCGTGGCGATCTACATCAGCGAGTTCGCGCCCAAGTGGATCCGGCAGCCGATCGCGTTCCTCGTCGAGCTCCTGGCCGCGATTCCGAGCGTGGTCTACGGTCTGTGGGGCGTCTTCGTCCTGATCCCGTTCCTGCGCACCTGGGTGGTTCCCCCGCTCCGCGCGACGCTGGGGTGGACGCCCCTGTTCAGCGGCGTGTTCTACGGCAGCTCGCTGCTCGCGGGCGCGATCATTCTCGCGATCATGATCGTGCCCTACATCGCCGCCGTGGCGCGCGAGGTGCTGCTCGCCGTGCCGGCGAGCCAGCGCGAGGCCGCGCTCGGCATGGGCGCCACCCGCTGGGAGGCGGTCTGGACCGCGGTAGTACCGTACGGGCGGGCGGGGCTGATCGGCGCCGTCATCCTCGGGCTCGGCCGCGCCCTCGGCGAGACGATGGCGGTGACGATGGTGATCGGGAATCGCCACGACATCGGCCTGTCCGTGCTGCAACCCGCCTACACGATGGCCGCCGCGCTCGCCAACGAATTCAGCGAGGCCACGACGGACATTTACCTCTCGGCGTTGTTCGAGGTCGGGCTCATCCTGTTCGTCGTCACGGTGGTCGTCAACGCGCTCGCTCGCGTCCTGATCTGGAGCGTCGCGCGCGGGACGGCGGTCGGGAGCCGCGCGCTGTGACCGCGCGCGGCCTGCGGCGCCACCTCACGAGCGGCCTTATGACGGGCCTGGTAGCTCTGCTCTCGTTCCTCGCTGTCGTCTCGCTCCTGTTGATCCTAGGCGATCTGATCGCGAAAGGCGCCTCCTCGCTCGACTGGAATTTCTTCACACAAAACCCCGTCCCGGCTGGGCAGTCGGGGGGCGGCGTCGCCAACGCGATCGTGGGCACACTGATCATCGTCGGGCTCGCGGCTCTGATCGGCCTCCCCGTGGGCATCGGGACCGGGCTGTACCTCGCCGAATACGGCTCCGGCCGGCTAGCGTGGGTGGTCCGCTTCGTCGCGGACGTCATGAACGGCACGCCTTCGATCGTGATCGGGATCTTCGCCTGGACGTGGCTGGTGCGACCATGGCACTTCTCGGCCCTCGCCGGCGGAGTGTCGCTCGCCATCCTGATGGTCCCGATGATCGCCCGCACCACGGAAGAGATGGTCCGACTCGTGCCGCACTCGCTGCGCGAGGCGGCCCTCGCCCTCGGTTACCCGCGCTGGCGCACGTCGCTCCGTATCGTGGCGCGCACCGCCCTGGCCGGCATCGTCACCGGCTGCCTCGTCGGCGTCGCGCGCATCGCGGGCGAGACTGCGCCGCTGCTGTTCACCGCGCTCGGCAACCTGAACTTCAGCACCAGCATCCTGCAGCCGATGCAGACGCTGTCGCTCCAGATCTTCACCTATGCGACCGGGCCGTTCGACGAGTGGCATCGGCTCGCCTGGGCGGCAGCGCTCGTGCTCATGGGACTCGTGCTCCTGCTCGGCGTCGCGGCCCGCTGGGCCATTCGCCAACGTCATGGCACCGCCCGCTGACGCCCGGCTGCGGCTCGAGACCCTGCGCCTCACCGCCCTGTATGGGCGCCGTGCGGTCGTGAAGGATGTCTCCATCCTCTTCCCCGCGCACACGGTGAGCGCCGTGATCGGCCCCTCCGGGTGCGGCAAGAGCACGTTCCTGCGCTGCCTGAACCGCATGCACGAGCTGTCCGAAGGCGGCTGGGTTACGGGTCGCGTCCTGCTCGACGGGGCCGACATCTACGACGACGGCCTCGATCCCGTGCAGCTGCGCCGCCGGATCGGGATGGTGTTTCAGCGCCCCACGCCGTTTCCCACCATGTCGATCTACGACAACGTCGCCGCGGGGCTCCGGGTGAACGGGCACCGGAGCCGGCGGGAGCTCGATGAGGTGGTCGAGCGGGCGCTGCGCCAGGCGGCGCTGTGGGACGAAACGAAGGATCGCCTGCGCCACAGCGCCCTGGCGCTGTCCGGGGGCCAGCAGCAGCGCCTCTGCATCGCCCGGGCGCTCGCGCCCCAGCCGGAAGTGTTGCTGCTCGACGAGCCCACGGCGTCGCTCGATCCTGCCGGCACGCAGCACATCGAAGAGCTGTGCCACGAGCTCAAGCGCCTCTACACCATCGTGATCGTCACCCACAACATGCAGCAGGCGGCCCGCGTGTCGGACTACACCGCGTTCTTCTACCTCGGCGATCTCATCGAGGTCGGGCGCACCGAGGTGCTGTTCACCAGACCGGCGCAAGAACGGACCGAAGCCTACATCACCGGGAGGTTCGGATGACCGTGGCCGTCTCGCCCTTGCAAGAGGAGCGCCCCCAGGCGCCGCGTACCGCCACTCGGCCGACCCCGTTCGCCACGCCGATTCTGGATGTGCGCACGTACAGCTTCTGGTATGGCGACGCCCAGGCGCTGTTCGATCTAACGTTCACCATCCCGCGCCAGGCCGTGACGGCGCTGATCGGACCGTCGGGTTGCGGCAAGAGCACCTTCCTGCGCTCGATCAACCGGCTGAACGAGCTGATCCCCCGCACCCGTCACACGGGGGACATCCTGCTCGAAGGCGTCTCCGTGTTCTCTCGGGGGACCGATCCGGTGGCGCTACGCCAGCTCGTCGGCATGGTGTTCCAGCAGCCCAACCCGTTCCCCAAGTCCATCTTCGACAACGTGGCCTACGGGCCCCGGATCAATGCCCTCTGCGCCGAGCGTGACATCACGGACCGCGTCGAGCGCGCGCTGCGCCAAGCGGCGTTGTGGGACGAGGTCAAGGACCGCCTGGAGGCGCCCGGGACGAGCCTGTCCGGCGGGCAGCAGCAGCGGCTCTGCATCGCCCGCGCGCTCGCGAACGAGCCCGAAGTGCTGCTCATGGACGAGCCGTGCTCGGCGCTCGATCCGGCCGCGACGCAGCGCATCGAAGAGCTCATGGTCGAGCTCAAGCGATCCTACAGCATCGTGATCGTGACCCACAACATGCAGCAGGCGTCCCGGGTCTCCGACTTCACGGGATTCTTCTACCTCGGTCGCCTGATCGAATTCGGCGATACCAAACAGGTCTTCACCAGGCCGTCGGACGAGCGAACCGAGGCCTACATCACCGGGAGGTTCGGATGAACGGGACGCCCGACCAGGGTGGGCTGACCCCGGGCCCGCGGCCCGGGGTTCACCGCCATTTCCACGACGAGCTCTCGGGGCTCAAGTCGAAGCTCCTCACCATGTCGGCCGACGCCCAGGTCGCGCTCGGAACGGCCTTGGACGCCGTGCTCAAGCGGGACGGTGCCCTTGCGGCCCAGGTGATCGCGGGCGACGGCATCCTCGACACTCTCGAGATGGAGATCGAGGAAACCGTGGTGGACCTGCTCGCCACGCAACAGCCCATGGCCCGGGACCTGCGGCTCCTGCTCGCTGCGATGAAGATCGCGAACGACCTCGAGCGCGTGGGCGATCATGCGGTCAACATCGCGCAGTGCGCCGAACGTCTGCTCGCGGCGCGTCTGGTCGCCCCGGAGCCGGAGCTCGTCGAGATGGCGCGGCAGGCCCGCGGAATGCTCTCAGGCGCCCTGGACGCATTCGTCCGGGGGGACCCGGCGCTGGGCCGGGACATCTGCCGCCGCGACGACTCGGTCGACGCGCTGAACCGCTCGGTGTTCCGCATCCTCCTCACTCACATGATGGAGGATCCGCACATCATCGGCGCGGCCCTGGAGTTGGTCCTCGTGAGCCGCAACCTCGAGCGCGTGGCGGACCTCGCCACCAACATCGCCGAAGACGTGGTCTTCGTGGTGGAGGGAAAAACCATCAAACATCACGCGGAAGGATAGCCGCCCCAGCCCCGGCCCTCGCGGCGGCGGTCGAGGTATTCCCGGTTCGCGAACAGGTGGATCGCCAGCATGCCGGCGACGAACCCGCCCACGTGAGCCCAGACGGCCACGCCTCCTTCGACGCGCGACAGCGAGCCCACCGCGCCCATCAGGAGCTGGAGCAGGAACCAATAGCCCAGCATCACGTACGCCGGCAGCGCGACGGTCGTCACGAAAAACCCCAGGGTCACGAGCGTGTGCACCCGTACGCGCGGGTACAACAAGACGTAGGCGCCCATCACGCCGCTGATTGCGCCCGAGGCGCCGACCATCGGCACCACCGAGTTCGGGCCCGCCAGCACCTGCGCCGCCGCGGCCGCCACCCCACACAGCAGGTAGAACACGACGAATCGGGCATGCCCCATCGAATCCTCGATGTTGTTCCCGAACACCCACAGGAACCACATGTTGCCGAGCAGGTGGAACCAGCCGCCGTGCATGAACATCGAGGTGAGCACCGTCCACCAATGCGGATCGGCGGTGAGCACGCAGCGCAGGTCGGGGCCGAGCGGCACCGACGTGCCGGCCGGAGCGGAGCGCAGCACCTCCGCGGGGATGAGGCCAAGCTGGCAAACGGAGCGCGCCAGGGCCTCACCGCCACCAGCCCCCTGGACGAACAGCCAGGTCACCACGTTGAGGGCGATGATCGCCACTGTAATGACCGGCGCGAGCTCGGCGGGGTTCTCATCTTTGTAGGGAAACACGGCCGTAAAGATAGCCTTTCGCCTGCCTTTTTGGCATCTTTCGAAGGCACGCGGTTTGCCACTGCGACGAGCGACTGTGTGTAGGCATCACCCTCATGCTAAGGAGTGCTCGTCATGGCTGAGAAAATCATCGGGATCGACCTCGGGACCACCAACTCGGTGGTGGCGGTGATGGAGGGCGGCGATCCTGTCGTCATCCCCAACGCCGAAGGCGGGCGCCTCACGCCGTCCGTGGTCGGGTTCACGAAGGATGGCGAGCGACTCGTCGGCCAGGTAGCGAAGCGCCAGGCCGTGACCAACCCGCAGAATACCGTGTTCTCGATCAAGCGCTTCATGGGGCGGCGGATGAGCGAAGTGGTGGAGGAGACGAAGCGGGTGCCGTACAAGGTCGTGGAGGGGTCGAACGGTCTCGCCTCGGTCGAGATCCAGGGCAAGCGCTACACGCCCCCCGAGATCTCGGCCATGATCCTCCAGAAGATGAAGCAGACGGCGGAGGACTACCTCGGGTACAAGGTCGAAAAGGCGGTGATCACGGTCCCCGCCTATTTCAACGATTCGCAGCGCCAAGCCACCAAGGATGCCGGCAAGATCGCCGGGCTCGACGTCGTGCGCATCATCAACGAGCCGACGGCGTCGGCGCTGGCGTACGGCCTCGACAAGAAGAAGGAAGAGAAGGTCGCGGTCTACGACCTGGGCGGCGGCACGTACGACATCTCGGTCCTCGAGCTCGCCGAGGGCGTGTTCGAGGTGAAGTCGACCAACGGCGACACCCATCTGGGCGGCGACGACTTCGACTCGCGCATCATCGAGTGGCTGGTGGCCGAGTTCAAGCGCGATCAGGGGATCGACCTGTCCAAGGACCCGATGGCGTTGCAGCGGCTCAAGGAAGCCGCCGAGAAGGCGAAGATGGAGCTGTCGACCGTGATGCAGACGGAGATCAACCTGCCCTTCATCACGGCGGATCAGTCGGGGCCCAAGCACCTGAACATCACACTCACGCGGGCGAAGCTCGAGCAGCTCGTCGACGACCTCGTGAAGCGGACCATTCCGCCGATGGAGCAGGCGCTCAAGGACGCCGGGCTCAAGCCCTCGGACATCGACGAAGTGATTCTGGTCGGCGGCCAGACCCGGATGCCGAAGGTCCAGGAGATCGTAAAGGGCTTCTTCGGCAAGGAGCCGCACAAAGGCGTGAACCCCGACGAGGTGGTAGCGATCGGGGCGGCGATCCAGGGCGGCGTGCTCGCGGGCGAAGTGAAGGACGTGCTCCTGCTCGACGTAACACCGTTGTCCTTGGGTATTGAAACCCTGGGGGGGGTCACGACCGTTCTCATCCCGCGGAACACGACGATCCCGACCAAGAAGTCGGAGATCTTCTCGACCGCCGAAGACAACCAGACGACGGTGGAGATCCATGTGCTGCAGGGCGAGCGCCAGATGGCGCTCGACAACCGCACGATCGGCAAGTTTCAGCTGACCGGGATTCCGCCGGCCCCGCGGGGCGTGCCGCAGATCGAGGTCACGTTCGATATCGATGCGAACGGCATCTTGCACGTCTCCGCCAAGGACAAGGCCACGGGCAAGGAGCAGAAGATCCGGATCGAGGCCTCCTCCGGACTGGGTGACAAAGACATCGACAAGATGGTCAAGGATGCGGAGGCCCACGCGGCCGAGGACAAGCGGCGGCGTGAGGAGATCGAGCGGCGTAACCGCCTCGACACGATGGTGTACGAGGTGGAGAAGAACTCGAAAGAGTGGGTCGAGAAGCTCGACGCCTCGCTTAAGTCCCGGCTCGACAAGGCGGTCGAGGGGGCGAAACAGGCCCTCCGCTCAGGGAGCGCAGACGAGATCTCCCGGGCGTTGGATGAGCTGCAGCAGGCGTACTCCGCTGCCGGCGCGTCGCTCTATGCCGCGCAGCGCGGCGCCGGCAGCCCTGGCGCGGAGCCGCCACCCGGAACTGGTCCGGCGGAGCCCGCGGCCGAGAAGAAGGACAACGTCGTCGACGCCGACTACGAGATCGTGGATGACGACAAGAAGAAATAAACGACGGTACACCCTTTTACAGAAACGAGATTGAACGATGGCGGTACGTACGCGGGACTGGCTCAAGTTCGGGGCCCTGGTGGCCCTCGCATTCGTGTTCGGGTTGGCGTTTGCGTCTACGCTCGGTGTGCCGAAGCAGGGGGGCGCGCCGGAATTCGTGCCTGCGGCCCAGGCGGCGGGAACGCAGTTCCAGATCCCCGCCGCCAAGCCCGCCAGCGATATCGGCAATGCGTTCGTCGCGGTGGCGGAGCATGTCAAGCCCGCGGTCGTGTTCATCAAGTCGCAGCACGTGGAGCGCGGCGAGAGCCAGCGGCTGCCGCCCGGATTCGAGGACGTCTTCCCGCAGATGCGGCGCCGCCCGCAGGTCGAGCAGGGGTCGGGCTCGGGGTTCATCGTCTCGCCCGACGGCTACATCCTCACCAACAACCACGTCGTCGCCGGGGCCGACCGGGTGACGGTGAAGCTGTACGACAAGCGGGAGTTCACCGCCAAGGTCGTGGGCACGGACCCCAACACCGACGTGGCCGTGATCCGGATCGACGCCCGCAACCTCCCGACGGTCGGCTTCGGCAACTCCGACTCGACCAGGGTGGGTGAGTGGGCGCTCGCGATCGGCAACCCGCTCGAGTTCACCTTCACGGTCACGGCCGGCATCGTGAGCGCGAAGGGGCGACTGCTGCGCGGCCTGCCGCGTCCCAGCTACGGCATCCAGGACTTCATTCAAACCGACGCGGCGATCAACCCGGGCAACTCGGGCGGGCCGCTGGTGAATATCCAGGGACAGGTGATCGGCATCAACGCGGCGATCGCGAGCGAGACCGGCTACTACTCGGGCTACGGCTTCGCGATTCCGATCAACCTGGCCCGCACGGTGATGGACCAGCTCGTGAAGACGGGCCACGTCGAGCGCGCCGTCATGGGGATCCGGATCAACGACGCGGGGCAGGAAGACGCTGAGGCCGTCGGCCTGAAGCAGATCCGTGGCGTGCTGGTGGAGAGCTTCAGCCCCGGGCCGTCGCCCGCGAAAGACGCGGGCCTGCAGCCGGGCGACGTGATCGTGGCGCTCGACGGGCAGCCGATCGACAACACGCCCCAGTTGCAGCAGAAGGTGGGCTTCAAGAAGCCCGGGGAGTCCGTCGACGTGACGGTGCTGCGGCAGGGCGGCGAGAAGAAGACGTTCGCGGTGCGCCTGGCGCGCGCCCCGAGCGACTCGGACACCGAGGTCGCCTCGACGAACGGTGGGCGGCCGAAGGGCGACGCCTCCGCGAAAGAGGAGACGCTGGGCATCTCGGTGGAGCCGCTCTCACAGGACGATCGCCAGGATACCCGGCTCAGCGCGGTATTCGCGCAAGCGGGCGGCGGGCTGGTGGTCACCGCGGCAGCGCCCGACGGACCGGCGTACGGGCGGCTGTTCAGTGCGGACGATGGCGGGCCGGACATCATCGTGTCTGTGAACGGCACCGCGACCCGGACGCGGGCCGCGTTGCGCGAAGCGCTCCGGAAAGTGAAGTCCGGCGACATCGTCACGCTGCAGGTGATGTCCCGCACGGGCGACCCGTCGTCCAACGGCTGGAGCAGCCGCATCGTGCGGCTGCGGGCGCGCTAAGCAGGTGCACGGTGTAGGGGCGCAGCATGCTGCGCCCCTACACTCACCGAATCCTAGCGGATCGCCTGTCCCGTTGCGAAGTCGATTCCAGTCTTACTTAGCGAGCGGGTCGGGGCGGAGCTGGAACTTGAGCACCTTGCTCGTCGTGCCCTTGCCGCCTTCCATGTGAAAGGGCGCCCGCGTGCTCACAGTGGCCCACAGGCCCCTCCCCTTCCAACCCGCGTTCGGATCGTCGATCCGGCCGTCCAGCCACTTGGTGTAGAACCCCAGCGGATAGGGGACCCGGAGCACGACCCACTTCCCGTCCTTGAAGACCAGCAGCCCTTCAGACCCGTTACCGGTGTTGATCGGCACGTTGTTGTCCAAGCCGAGCACGCCGAATTGATCGACCCAGGTGTAGTAGCTGGCTTCGGCGCTGCCTGGGTCCGTCACCCCGGAGAGCTGCGGTAACGGCTCCGGATAAAACGTCCACCCCTCAGGACAGTGCTGCCCCGTCGCGCTGGGTCCGTTCAGCGGTCCCCGGCATTTACGCCGGTCGAAGCTCCCGAGGTGTCCGCTCGCGAGCGCCGTCCAGTAGACGCCGTTCCGGTCCACGTCTCCGCCGCGCGGCGAGAACCCGGCGACCGGCGCTCCCGACCGGTCCAGCGGCAGCTCGTACAATTCCGCGAGCGCCGTTGCCGGCGGGTTGGATCCCGGATTCAGTCGCACGACCGCGCCCGGGAAGCCCAGCGCCGTTCCCCACACCGAGCCGTCCGGGGCCGGCGCCACGGCGTAGAAACCGGCACCGATCCGCTTGTCCTTGGTTGGATCGACCGGCTGGTCGGGCTCCACGTACGCATCCCGCTTCCCGTTGCCGTTCGTGTCGAGAATGAGCGCGGTCCAGCCCTGCGATTGCTCCTCATCGCCGGTCGCATCGAACATCCTCGTGTTCAACCAGCCCACGACCGGGCCCCCCCCCGAGGTCCAGAGCGTGCGGTTGGCGTCGTCGGCGAACATCAAGTGGTGTGTGCTGAAGCAGGTGCTGATGTGCGTGAGCTTCCGGGTCTGGGGGTCGTACACCGCGAGGTGGCGGCCGGCCCTGGCGAGCGGGAACAACTGCGCCGACGGATGACTCGACCCTGCTTTGCAGAAGTCGGGGTTGTCGGGCGGGCGCACCGTGGAAGTGAGCCAGACCCGGCCCCGCTCGTCGAACATGGGATTGTGCACGTTGTTCTTACTGGTCCAGAGGACCTCACTGCCCCAATAGGGTGACGGCTGCGTCGGCGCTCCCGCGGCCGGCTGGGTGTTGGGATCGCGCACCGTAAGCGGAACCCGGCTCGTGGTGTTACGCACCGGATCCAGGACCGGCAGGTAATCGGCGCTCAACTCGAGCGACCCGTAGATCGAGCCGTTCGCATTGATCTTGGGATTCCGCCGGTCGGTCGAGACTTCGTCATGAAGATATGCCTTCGGGTCGGCCCAGTCCCACTCGGTGATGACCACGTTGCGCTCGACGCCCTGCGGCCGGGGAGGTGTCGGCGGCACGGCACCGGCGGCAATGCGATCGGTCCAGTCCGCGAACATCGCCAGCGCGCGCTTGGCCCCGAGCTGGCTCAAGGTGCCGATCATCTGGCTCCCTGCCTGTCCCGATTGCAGCCGCCGCAGCCACGCTGCCGTCGACGACTCGAACGTGCCCAGGGCCTGGGGTATTTCCCGCGTCCCCTTGCTGCCCAGCTGATGACACGCCCAACAGCCGCCCGACTTGAGAATCCTGATCCACTCGGCCTGGCTCTTCACGTTGGGCGCCATGCCGTTCCCGTCGGCCCCGGTCGATCCGAACTCACTCTTCGCCGGCACGCGCATCAGGGAAAACCAGTAGCCGGCCGGGTAGTACTCCGCCGCCGCCCGCGGATTGGGCGCCACCACGGCGGTGAGGTTGAGCATCGCTCCGGGGGCAGCTTGAGCTTGCGGGGAATCCACCAGTCCGTAGCCGCGCGTCCACACGCGATAGGTCGTCTTGGGGAGGTCGGGGATGACATAGCGCCCCTGTTCGTCGGTGACGACGATTCTCACGAACTTCGTGGGCAGGTCAGTGGTCTCGGCGATTACCCAGACGCCCGCTTCCGGCCCATTCGGACCGGTGACCACGCCCCCGATGTCGTCGGCGTCGATGCGGACCGCTTGACCCTGCTGCTGGAGGGCCAAGAATGCGGCGAATCCCACGGCCACCGTGGCGAAGCAACACCTTTCCTTCGTCTGCTTCATCACACCTGCTCCAGCGAGCGGGTCGCTGCACTGAAGCTGCCGGCCGACGCCAGTCGGCGCAACGGCAACGCGGCGTGCGACGCTGCCACGGCAAGGCGCGACTACGATGCCGCTGTTGCGTCGTCGCTACACGTGCGACGCAGACGGCCGGCCTCGCAGCAGTACCGCACCCATCACCACTTGCCACAGCACGGGCAGCACGAAGGCCGCCTCGTCGGCCTTGGCGCGTTCCGGGAACGCGAGCGCCAACCCGATCGCGACGAGGCCGCTCGCCACGCCCCCGGCTCCGAGCCGACGCGGCAACACCTTCCCGTTGATCACCGCCCAGCCGAACAGATAGGTCGAGATGCCGAGCGCGAACGCCGCTGTCCGCTGGGCCGCGAGCGCGAAGGGGTGCAGCATGTCGTACAGGAACACCGCGTGCGTCGCAGCGAGGCCGGGCTCGGCTGCGACATAGCTCAGCGCGAGCGTCCCCCCCGCCCCTACCATGAACGCGACCAGCACCGCCCACATGCCGTACGCGAAGATCCCCACGAGCACGCCCGCCCGCGCCGCGCCCTCCCCCGGGGTGCCGACATGCATCCCGACGAGACCGACGAGCCCCGTAAGCGCGAGCGTGAAACCGAACAGGAACGCCCAGTGGATCGCCCGCCACGCCGCGCACTGGGCGATCAGCGTGAGCTGCGCCGCGCCGTCGCCCTGGAGATCCGGATGCGCCACCGCCGCGGCGACCACGAGCAAGGAACCGACGAGCAGGGCCAACGGGTAAATCACGGAACGGGAGAGCCGCAGCATGCGCATCTCGAGAGGTCGGGTCGCCCCAATCTAGCTGACACTATCGGTCGCGCTATATTGGAACCCGACCGATCCCGGGAGCGAGCATGCAGTTGACGCGGATCCTGCGCGAGGGGTTCATCGCGGGGCTGATCGGTGCCGGGGCGGTGGCGCTCTGGTTCCTTATTGTCGACACGATCGCGGGACGGCCCTTCTTCACTCCCGCCATGCTCGGCTCGGCCGTTTTCTGGGGAGTGCACGACCCCGCCCTGGTCGTCATCGAGTACTCCCGCATCATCGGCTACACCATGATCCACGTGAGCGCGTTCCTCATCGTCGGCACGATCGCCGCCGTGCTCGCCGCCGAGGTGGAGGTCGCGCCGCCCACCTTGTACCTCGTGGTCGTGTTCTTCGCGATCTTCGAATTCGGGTTCTATGTGACCGTCGCGATCCTCGCCCAGCCGCTGCTCGGCTCGCTCGCGTGGTGGAACGTCGCGATCGGCAACGCCATCGCGGCCTCCGGTATGGGCTACTACCTGTGGCGGGAACACCCCAAGATCAAAGAGGCCCTCCGGCTGCATCCCCTAGGGGAGACGGAAGAAGGAGAATAGTGCGGAATGCGGAGTGCGGAATGCGGAGTTGAAGGGCAAGCATCTGATAAGGAGGCCTTCGGACTCGAGGCGCGCTCCCTCTACTCCGCACTCCGCACTCCGCGCTCCGCACTGCCATAGGCCTCCAGCGGCACCGCTCGCTCCACGTCGCTGGATTCTTCCCGGGCGCTCCACCGGAACCACACCACCGTCGCCGCCGCCCACAGCACCAGCGTCCCCACCACCCACATCAGGAGCCCGCCCAGCTGCTGGTCGGCGAGCGGGGCCAGCTCCCAGACACGCGGTGCGCGCGTGTAGAACGGGTACAGCAGCTGCTCCGACAGCGTGATCAGCGCCCCGACGAGCGACATCGGCAGGCCGAGCAGGAAGAGATAGAGGAGCTGCGTGAGGTAGCTCGCGCGCGGCAGCTCAGGGACGGGTGACAGCACCGGCCACCACATGAGCACCGCGGTGGCGATGAACACCAGGTGCTGCACGATGTGCAGCGGGTGGTGGCGGAGCGCAGCCTCGTAGAACCCCGGGAAGTGCCACAGAGTGATCGGCGTCGAGAAGATTACGGCGGCGGGGAGCGGGCGGGTGAGTACGGCCGCGACCCGGAACAGCCAGCGCGGCCGGATCAGCGGTCGCACGACCCACGCCGGCGTGCCGTAGAGCAACAGCGGCGGGAACAGCAGAGTCAGCACGAGGTGCTGCGCCATGTGAGCGCTGAAGAGGTAGTTGTCCGAGAGGTTATGCAGCGGGCCATCGAGCGCGAGGAACGCGACACCGAGCGCGCCGACGAACGACGCGACCCGCCGCCGCGGCGCCGCCACCCCGCCCAGAAACACATAGAGCCCGCCCAGGAGGACGAGCCCGATCACGACGCTCGGATGGAGATCCCAGCGCTGCCACGGCGCCACGGTCACCCCCCGCCCGCGGCTCCCCGCAGCGTCAGCGTTCCGAAGAACAGGAGCAGCAGCGCCACGAGCACGCCGGTCGCCAGGAGGAGCGGGGCGCCGAACAGGAACGAGAAGAACGGGCTGTCCATCTTGAGGTGCATATAGAACAGCACCACGAGTGAAAACTTGAGCGCCGACAACACCAGCAGCGTCGGCACCAGCACCGCATGAAACGCGGGCACATAGAAGACCCCGACCTCCAACACCGTGAGCACCACCAGCGCTGCCGCGACGCGCAGATAGGTCTCGGCGCTGGGGTGCGCCTGCTCGTTCGGGTGATCGCCTTCCGCCATCGCCGTCCCTCCGTCTATTGAATCAGATAAACCACCGTGAAGATGACGATCCAGACCACGTCCACGAAGTGCCAGTACAGCCCGGTGATCTCGACCGTGAGGGCGTGCCCCGGCCCGAGCTTCCCCTGCAGCGCCCGCACCCACAGCGTGAGCAGCCAGAGGACGCCTACGGTCACGTGCGCGCCGTGCGTCCCGGTCAGCACGAAGAACGTGCAGCCGAACAGGTTGGTCTGGAGGGTGAGCCCCTTGTGCACGAACTCGGTGAACTCGATCACCTGCCCGCCGAGGAACACGAGCCCGAGCAGCGCCGTCGCGAACAGCCAGATCTTCCCCCACTTCATATCGCCCCGCTGCACGGCGGCCAGCGCCAGCACCATCATGAGGCTCGACATCAACAGGTCGAAGGTGCTGACCGACGTGAAGGGAATGTTCAGGATCTCGTGCGGCGAGGGGCCCACCACGCTCCTGCCCTTGTAGACGAGGTAGGTCGAGATGAGCGACGTGAACAGCAGGCACTCCGAGCCGATGAACGCCCAGAACGCGATCTTCCGGCTGTCGAGCCCCATACTGGTGTGATGGGTGGCCGCGGCGTGCGTCATCGCTCAGAGCTCGAAGGGCTCGAAGGCCCAGCGGTAGATGCCGACCAGGAGGATCGCGGCTCCGATAAACGCGAGCCACAGCGTGTGCGTGAGCGGGGCGAGTGCGAGGACGGGCAGTCCCAGCGCCGCGACCAGCGGCCACCACGAACCGTCCGGGACGTGGATCGGGGCCGGCGGAACGGCCGGCGGGTCGCGCATCGGCTCGTGGTGCTCGGTCTTCCAGCGCGGCAGCCGGTTCGCGACCGTGGGGATGACGGAGAAGTTGTAGACCGGCGGCGGCGACGGGATACTCCACTCCAGCGTGGCCCCGCCCCACGGATCGTTCGGGGCGGGCCGCCCGTGCGTCCGGGTGCGCAGCACGTTCACCAGGAAGACGAGAATCGCGACCGCGATCAGGAACGCGCCGCCCGTCGAGACCAGGTTCAACGCGCTGACGCCCAGGTCCGGCGAGTAGGTGTAAATGCGGCGCGGCATCCCCAGCAGGCCGATCAAGTGCATCGGGAAGAACGCCACGTTCATCCCGAGGAACGTCAGCCAGAAGTGCCATTTGCCGAGCGGCTCGCTCAGCAGCCGGCCCGTCATCTTGGGCCACCAGTAGTAGATGCCGGCGAACAGCCCCAGGACGGTGCCGCCGAACAGCACGTAGTGAATGTGCGCCACGACGTAGTACGTGTCGGTCTGCTGCAGGTCGGCGGGCGGCGAGGCGTGCGTGACGCCCGATAGCCCGCCGATGATGAACATCGCGATGAAGCCGACGGCGAAGTGGAGCGCGGTAGTGCCGCGGATATCGCCACCCCACAGCGTCGCGATCCAGTTAAAGATCTTCACGCCCGTAGGCACCGCGATCAACATCGTCGTGCCCGCGAACACGGAATCGGCGATCGGCCCGAGGCCGACGGAAAACATGTGGTGGCTCCATACGCCCCACCCCATGAACCCGATCAGCACGCCCGAGAACACGACCACCGTGTAGCCGAACAACGGCTTGCGGGCGAAGGTCGGCAGCACCTCCGACACGATCCCCATCGCGGGCAGGATGAGGATATAGACCTCGGGATGGCCGAACAGCCAGAACAGATGTTGCCACAAGAGCGGCGTAGCGCCCGCGGCGGTGACGTAGAAGTGGGTGCCGAAGAACCGGTCGAACATCAGGAACACGAGCCCGACGGTGATCACGGGGAACGCCGTGATCACGAGGAACTGCGTGACCAGCGTCATCCAGCTGAACGCCGGCACGCGCAGCATCTTCATGCCGGGCGCCCGCATGTTCAGGATCGTGACGATGAAGTTGAACCCGGCCGCCAGCGACGAGATCCCGAGGATCTGGAGGCCGAGCAGCCAGAAGTCGATGTTGGGCCCAGGCGAGAATTGGCGCTCGGTGAGATTGGCGTATCCGAACCAGCCACCGTCCGGCGCGACGTTCAAGTGGGGCGCCTGGAACAGCGGTCCCACGACCCAGCTCGCGTTCAGGAGCAGCCCGCCGAGCAGGAACACCCAGTAGCTGAAGGCGTTGAGGCGCGGGAACGCAACGTCGCGCGCGCCGATCTGCAGTGGCACGATGTAATTGAAGAAGCTCGCCGAGAGCGGCATCAGCGCGAGGAAGACCATCGTGGTGCCGTGCATCGTGAACAGCTGGTTGTACGTCTCGGCGCTCACCAGGTGGCCATTCGGCTGGGCCAGCTGGAGGCGGATCAGCAGCGCCTCGAGCCCGCCGATCAGGAAGAAGCAGAACGCCGTCCAGAAATAGAGCAGGCCGATCCGCTTGTGATCGGTGGTCGTGATCCAGCGCTTCATCGCAGGCTCTCGAGGTAGGCGACCAGCGCCGCGATGTCGGCGTCCGTCAACGGCGGCTGCATCCGCGTCATGAGCGAGCCCGGCTTGAGCGACGGTGCATCCGCGATCCAGCTGGCGAGGTGCGCCGAGTCGTTGGGAAACAGCCCTGAGGCGAGCGTCGTCCTGCTGCCCACGTGCGTGAGATTGGGTCCGATGATTCCCGGCGAGACGCCCTGGATCGTATGGCAGCCGAGACAGGCGCTGCGCGCGAACACGGCCTTGCCGCGCTCCGCGAGGGTCCCCGGAGCCGGCCTGGCCGGCCCCGCGAGCTGCACCGTCGCCCAGCGCCCGAACCCGGAATCCGAATCGACCACGACGCGGAGTCGCATGTTGGCGTGAGACTCGCCACAGAATTCGGCGCACTGCCCCGAGTAGTCGCCCATCGAGTCGGCACGGAAGGCGATCCGGTTGATGCGGCCGGGGATGGCGTCCCGCTTGCCGCCCAGCGTTGGCGCCCAGAACGAGTGGATCACGTCGGCGGAGGTGATGGACAGCTGCACGGACCGGCCGAGGGGGAGGTGCAGCTCGTTGGCGGTGACGAGCCCGAGCTCCGGGTAGCGGAATTCCCACCACCACTGGTGGCCGATCACGTCCACCTTCAGGGCGTCGGCGGGAGCCTCGCCCGCGGTGGCGAAGATGGTGCGGACCGTGGGCACCGCCACGAACACGAGGATGACCGCCGGCGCCAGCGTCCACGCGATCTCCATGACCGTATGGCCGTGGGTGGGCCGGGGCGGCGGCCGTCCCTCGCGGTGGCGGAAGCGGATCAGGGTGACGACCAGGAGCGTCTCAACGACGAGAAAGACGCCGGCCGCCCACCAGAAGATGTCGGTGAAGAGGTGGTCGATCGCCCAGCCGAAATCCGACCGCGGCTCGAGCGTGCTTTGGGGAAATGGACCGCCGCAGCCCGAAACAGCCAGCGCGACGGTGAGCAGGCAGAGTCGGTATCGCGGCACAGCGTCCCTAGCGGGTCGACACTTCCCGCGGCAGGGGGCGCCGCAGCTCGGCAGCCTTCGGCACGATCGTCGCCGCGCCGGCGCCTCGGAAGGCCGCATTCACCGCCCGGAGATCGCGAGTCAGCACGTCCTGGAGCGCGACCAGTTGCTTCTGGACCTCGGGCGCGAACATCTGGAACACCGCGCTCGACTGCGCGGTCGGGGCCGCGTCGATCCCTCCCACGACGGAGCTCAGCCCGCTGATCCGCTCGACGAGCTTGGGGGGGAAGTTCAGCGGATCCTGGAACGACCGGTTGCGGACCTGGTACAGCTCGCCTTCGATCGCACCGAGGCGGTCGCTCAGCGCCCGCGCGAGCGCGCCCAGGCGCGCCGAATCCGACCCCGGCGCGGCGTTCAGCCGGTCCTCAAGCTGCGCGCGGACGTTGCGAATCGTCATGACCGCGGTGGTGACCGCGTTGACCGTGTCGCGCAAGCGTTGCAGGAACGCGAACTGCGCCCGCAAGTCGGCCGGCGGCACCTTGGAGCGGGGATCGACCTTGAGCGCGAACCGCTCCACATACGCCCTGCCGCCGGCGCGCAGCCGCACCTGATACACGCCCGGCAGCGCCATCGGGCCGTCGGTGCCGACCCCCACCATACCCCAGAACGCCGCGGCGTCGGGATAGCGCGCGTTCCAGGCGAACATGTTCAGGCCCGCCTTGTTCCCCACCCGCGGCGCTGCCGGGGGACGCCGCGGCCACGGCTTATCCTCGTCCTTGAGCGTGTCAGCGGCGAGGATGCTGTCGATCTTCACGCTGTCGGTGATCCCCGCCTGCTTGAGGCTGTCGGTCCGGAGCCGTCGTGCGCTGTCCGCACGCACGCTGTCTACGACGGTAAGCGAGTCCTGCCGGCTCGTGAAGCTGCGGATCAGCCGGCCCGCCGGGTCGAGGATCTCGAGCCGCACGTCTTGGTTCTTGCTCTTCAGCCAGTAGTAGATCATCGCGCCGCTGGGCGGGTTCTTCCCGACCGGGTGTGCGTCCGTGCCGGCACCGAAAAAGCCGCCGCCCCAGTCCACGCGATAGGCATCACGCGGCTTGAACAGGTGCACGCTCTCGCGGGGCACCGCGCGTCCCAGCTGGCGCAGCGGCGCGATGTCGTCCAGAATCCAGAACGAGCGTCCGTGCGTCGCGGCGACGAGGTCGCCCTCCTTGACCGCGAGATCGTGCACCGGCACGATCGGGAGGTTGAGCCGGAGCGACTGCCAGTTCGCCCCGTCATCGAACGACACCCACACGCCCCGCTCGGTGCCGGCGAACAGCAAGCCGCGGCGGGTCGGGTCTTCGCGCACCACCCGCACGAACTCGGTCGCCGGGATACCCTTCACGATCTTGGCCCAGGTGCGCCCGTAGTCGGTCGTCCGGTAGATGGAGGGCGCCAGATCGTCGAGCTGGTAGCGGTTCACGGCGAGGTACGCCGTCCCGGGCGCGAAATGCGACGCCTCCAGGATGGACACGCGGGTGAACGGCGCGACATCGCGCGGCGTGACGTCCGCCCAGGTCTTTCCGCCGTCGCGCGTGAGATGGACCAGGCCGTCGTCCGACCCCGCCCAGATCAGCCCCTTCCGGAGGGGCGACTCGGCGAGCGCGAAGATCGTGGCGTAGTACTCGGCCGTCGTCTGGTCGCTCGTGATCGACCCGCCCGACACGCCGAGCGTCGCGGGATCGTGCCGCGTGAGATCGGGCGAGACGGGCGTCCAGCTCTGCCCCTCGTTCACCGACTTGAACAGCACGTTGCCGCCGATGTACAGTACCCGCGGATCGTGCGGCGAGATCAGCAGCGGGGCGGTCCATTGGAAGCGGTACTTCCCTTCCCCGGCCGGGTGACCGTCGGGACTGTCGGGCCAGGGATCTATCTGACGCCAGAAGCCGGTCTTATGGTCCACCCGCGCCAGAAAGCCAGAGTTGTCGCCGCCGTACGTGATGTCGGGGTCGTCGGGCCGGGCCTGGATATGGCCTGACTCGCCGGCCACGTCGTACCACTGCGCCCGATCGATCCCGCCCGGCCAGCGGCTCGGTCCGCACACGCCGGAGTTGTCCTGCTGGGCGCCGCATACCCGGTAGGGGAAGTGATTGGTCGTGGTGACGTGGTAGAACTGCGCGGTGGCGTAGTCCTGGTCGGACCAGGTCTTGCCACCGTTGAACGACACGTTCGCGCCGCCGTCATTTCCCTCGATCATGCGCTGCGGATCGGTCGCCGCGATCCACATGTCGTGGTTGTCCCCGTGCGGGTCGCGCAGGCGCCGGAACGTCGCCCCGCCGTCGGTCGACTTGTAGGCGAGGACGTTGAGCGCATAGACGGTATTCGTGTCCTTGGGGTCCGCGAAGATGCGCGAGTAGTACCACGGGCGCTGCCGCAGCTTGCGCTCGCCGTTGATGTAGCGCCACGTGGCGCCGCCGTCCTCCGAGCGGTACACACCGCCCGAGTCGGCCTCGATCAGCGCCCAGAGGCGCGCCGGCTTCGCGGGCGAGACGGCGAGCCCGATGTTGCCGAGCAACCCCGCCGGCAGACCGGCGTTATGCGTGAGCTCGGTCCAGTGTTCGCCGCCGTCCGAGGACTTGAAGATGCCGCCGCCCGCCCCGCCCGAGACCAGCTGCCACGGCTTGCGCTGCGCCTGCCAGAACGCGGCGTACAGCACGGCAGAGTTCGACGGGTCGAGCACGAGATCTGAGATCCCCGTCGAGTCGTTGCGGAACAGCACCTTGCGCCAGGTCTTGCCGCCGTCGGTCGTCTTGTAGACGCCGCGGTCCGCGTTGGGGCCGAAGGCGTGGCCCTGGGCGCCGACCCAGACGGTGTCGGGACTGTTCGGGTGCACACGGACCCGGGAGATCTGGTGGGTGTCCTCCAGCCCCACATGCGTCCACGTCTTCCCGCCGTCGGTGGTCTTCCACACGCCGTCGCCGTGCGAGACGTTGCCGCGGATCGGGTACTCGCCCGTGCCGACGTAGACGACGTCGGGATTCGACTCGCTCACGCCGATCGCCCCGATCGTCCCGCCGAAGTACTTGTCCGTCACCGGCAGCCAGGTGGCACCGCCGTCGGTGGTCTTGAAGACGCCGCCGCCGGTCGTCCCCATCCAGTACTCGTTGAGCCGGGCCGCCGAGCCGGCGACGGCCACCGAGCGCCCGCCGCGGAAGATCCCGATCTCGCGCCACTTGAGGGCGGCGAAGACCGTCGAGTCGTACGGGGCTGGTGCGCCCTGGGCGGGCGCGGGGCGCGCGGATCCGAGCAGACAACCGAAGGCCGCGAGGGCGGTGATACGGGAGCGCACGGCGAAGACCTCCGAAAGCTGGCGAAGAGTAGGGCGACGCAGCGACGACGTAGCACGCAAATCGGCCGGCCCGCAAGTGGCCCGCCCTACGGCTTTGGCATCATCATCCCCGGCATCTCTTGCGGCTTTTCGGTGATGGAGGACTTCGCGTCCATGCCATGGCCGGTGAGCACCATCTCGCCGCCGTCCTTGGGGCGGGCCTTGACGATCCCGAAGGGGACGTCGCGCGCCACCCAGGCCTCGCCGCCGTCCACGCTCTTGAGGTGCAGCGCCCGCACGGAGCCGGCCGGCACGGTCACGCTCTCCCAGCCCACGACTTGGGCGCTGGCGCAGCGGCGCGCCACGTCCACCGCTTCGTTGTTTTGCCCCATGTTCTGGCCCATCATGCTCACCATCTGGTCCGGCATCTTCATCGCCGGCTGGCCTTCGGTCTTGACGATCATGCCACGGATCGCCGTGGCATCGACTCCGAACCCGGGGACGAGGAGCTGGAGGATGCCGCCCTTACCGCTCGGCCCGCCGTTGCCGCTGATTTCGAGCCAGTAGAGCGTCGAGTCGCCGCGCCGCTCCTGCCCGACAATCGCTAGGCGCACCTTCGCTCCGTCCGCCTTGCCGCCGGTCATGGCGTAGGACGACCATTGGCCGACGCTCACCCGGCCGATGGATTTGCAAAGCGCGGTCGCGTTCTGGGCGGCGAGGGGAACGACGGGCGCAACGACCGACGCGAGCAGGGCAGCGGCACCGAGCGCGCGGTATGGCGTGGTCATGGATGAGCTCCTGACGAGGTGGAAGCAACGCACCTACGTAATACCCGCGCGCTCACCGTCGCAACGGGTGGGCTCGCCCGTGCGTCGACGCAGCACGCCGCCAGCATTGACTCGGACGGAGGAGGGATGTAATAGGAGTCGCCATGCAAGCCGCGCGATCCCGCATCATCGCCGCCGCGTTCGATCACGGCCAGGTACCCACGATCGCCTGCTTCAACAAGGCGACGGCGAGCCTGGGCGTGAGCTTCGACCGCTTGATCGCCGCGCTGCAGACGTTCGTCGATGACTACTTCGTGCCTGTTTGGGGCACACCCGCGCAGCTCGTGAAGACGGCCACGTTCCGCAAAGGGGCGTGGGCGATGGCGTTCCTCGACGATGCCGACGTGGCGAACGCGCTCGGCTACCACGATCTCACCCCCGACGGCCTGCCGCTCTCGAAGGTGTTCGTGAAAACCACGCGCGCCGTCGGCCAGAAGGTGAGCGTCACCGCCTGTCACGAGCTGGCCGAGATGCTGGTCGATCCCGCGATCAACCTGTGCGCCACCGGCCCCAACACGGTGTTCTACGCGTACGAGACCGCCGACGCCGTCGAGGAAGTGGAGTTCACGATCCGCGGCATAGCGATGAGCGATTTCGTCTATCCCGCATGGTTCGAGGGATTTCGCAAACCCAACTCGGCGCAATTCGATTACGCGAAGCGGGTGAGGCGGCCGTTCCAGATCCTGCCGGGGGGCTACATGAGCGTCTTCAAGAACGGGCGCTGGACGCAGGTTTTCGGGTCAGCCGGGAAAGCCCGCCGCTTCCGTCGGGAAGATCGCCGGGGGCACCGCAGCACTTATCGGGGGCGCACGCACCGGATGCGGCCGTCGCGACCGGCCCGTTAAGGCAGTGGCGTCGCGCTCGAGGAGGGCTTCTCGCACGCCGGCGCGCCTTCCCGCGTGGCCGGCGCGAGCGGTGTCGAGCCGACGAAGACGGCGCATTGTTGCGTCGTGTTGGGGCTCGAGATCGCTGCGGTCCACCCGTCGCGGGTCAGCGTGATCGTCGGCACCCGATTGCCGGGCGAGACGTGGTAGGCTGGTCCCGGGTCCGTCGCGTACTTCGCGTTTTCGGCGAGATAATTCTCTTCGACCGTCACCAGGTTGCGCAGGTCGGCCTTCAGCGCGGCGACTTGGGCGCGTTCTTTCGTGTTGGCGAGCTTGGGAATCGCGATGGTGGCCAGCAGGCCGATGAGCGCCATCACGATGAGCAACTCGATGAGCGTGAAACCGCTGTCCTTCATACCGACCAACCCTCCGCGCCGCGTGGAGGCGGCGGTGCACACGCACCATTCTGCCGCATGCGCTTCCTGACCGCAAGCGGCGTACCAGGAGGCACACCGCGCCACCAATCCAGCCTTAGCCGGTCCGCAATCCAGCTTCGGGGGGGCAGAACGGGCCGGTCAGGGAATCCCCGCCGCCCACTCGATCCCGCCCAGCAGGTGCTCGAGGAACGGCCGCTCGCTGTAGCTGCACGCCGTATGACCCATCGCCGTATACCACGCCCGACCGCCGTCGTACGCGTGCTGCCAGCTGACCGGGTGCTCGACCCCCATCTTCCCTCCGGCGTACGTGGTTTCGTCGACTCTGGCCAGCACCGACACCCCCGTCGGCAGCGCCCGGAAGTTGTACCACTCGTCCGTGCGCACCCACGGGTTGGGAAGCGCGCGGGTAGACTGCTGCCCCGTGTCCACTACGACAACGGTGGCCTGTTGGATCGCCGGGTGGGAATCGAACGTGGCACCGAGCAGGGCGTGATACCACGACCAGTCGTACTCGGTATCAGACGCCGAGTGCACCCCGACGAATCCGTGCCCGGCCCGGACGTAGCGCTCGAACGCCGCCTGCTGCGCGCTGTCCAGCACGTCGCCCGTCGTGTTGAGAAAGACGACCGCGGCGAAGCGTGTGAGGTTGGCGTCGTTGAAGACGGTGGGGTCCTCAGTGGCATCGACCGCGAAGTTGTTGAAGGAGCCCAAGACCTCGACGGCGGTGATCGCGGCGGGGATCGAGGCGTGGCGGTAGCCGGTGGTGCGCGAGAAAACCAGGATGCGAAACGCGGCGTGGGCCGGCGCCGGTGCCGGCGCGGGGGCGCCGCTGGTGACGGGGCACACGTCCGCCGGAGCGGCGATAGCCCCTGAATGGCAGGCGAGGACGGCCGCGACGACCGACGAACTGCCGAGACTCACAAGCCTGGTGACGCTCAGCGGACGCGCGTGTCCGTCGCGATCCAATTCACTTCCCATGTCTTCCCCCCATCATTCGAGTACGCCTGTTCAAAGCGGCACGAATCCGCTGTGATGGGCGCGATCACAAATCGCACGAAGATGGCTCGGCCGTTCAGGGCCTCCTGGTCGTAGAACTCACCGCGCCCGTTTTTAAACTCGCCGATGGTCGGTTGCGCCATGGTCCCGGCGCTGCTGTTGGCGAAATTGAGACTCCATTGGTGGGAGTCGGGATTGTAGAGACGCACGCTCAGACCTTCGAAGTGACCGCCGGGACCGTCAGCCTCGAGCTCTACCAGATTGGCGCGGCCGTTCCATACCTTGCGGACCACGGTCGTGCCCTCATAGGCGACCCAGGTCGTGGAACCGGTTAAGGGATGCACGAGGCGTGATAGGTGCGTCTTCCACGTCCCGATCTCGAAATCGAAATCGTGCTGGCCGTCGCGTTGGTTGGCTGGCTGCTGTGTGGATTGCGGGAGGGGCTGCAGGATCAAAACCACACCGGACACGAGGAGCCACGTCTTCATCAGGGCCTCCGAGGTGATGTCGCCTTCACTCTTGCAATGTAGAAGAGCAGTGCTTATGCGCGGTCCTCTGCCGCCCACCGCGCGCTCGCTTGTGCTCGTTCGACCTTACTTCCACCACCAACATCTTACGGCGTCGAAGAAATAGGCGGTGGCCCACGAACTGGGCGGTGGCCCCACGACACTCCCCAGCGAGAGCCGGACCACGTAAGTTGATTCGCAGCAACGCGCGACCGTGGCGGAACTGGTAGACGCGCAGGACTTAGGATCCTGTGGGGCAACCCGTGGGGGTTCGAGTCCCTCCGGTCGCATTCGCGTGGCCACCAACACCGCGGGCCACTCACCCTCGAGTGGCCCGCAGCCCATCACCCGGCGGTTGATGCCTACCCGCGTCTATTTCTTAGCTCGGTCGCGATCCGCCTGTGCTTGCGCCTCTCGCACGCGCTGTTGCCGCACCCGGCGGTCCTGCTCCAGGCTGGCGGCTTGATCGGCATGGCGAGCATCCAGTCGCTTCGAGTTTTGCCACCACAGCACGCCAAACAGGCCGGCCTGCGCGAGCAGGAATGGTATGAAGCCCGAAACCAGCAACCCCGTGACGAACGAGACGCCCAGGCTGGCGATGGCCCACTTCCAGCCGGTCATGTGCTCGTACTCGGCGGCGCCGTAAAACACGGCCGCGAACGCGAAGGAGCCCCACATAGCGCCAATATGCGAAACAGGGCCTCACTGAGCAACCGGCCGAGGGCGGGCCGAAACGCCCAACCGGCGCCCCGCTCACGCGGGGCGCCGGTTGCCTTGGAGGTGCTAGAAAGGTTGAAGGTGCTACGAAGGGCTGGGGTAGAAGCGAACCTGCAACAGCTTCAACCCGTAGTTATCGTACTGCCAAAAGAAATCCTGGACGCACGGGTCGAACAGGCTCACCGACGTCCCCGCCGGTATGACCGTCGTGCCGCAGGTAATGTCCACCGTGAGAGTGATGGTCGTGAGCTCGCTGGTTACGTTCGTGAAGCTTTGCTTCCCCTTCGTGCGCGTGGCGACATGGCCGAGCGAGCACAGCACGTCGGTGGTGGTGACGGGCAGGCCGGTGACTGGATCGATGGTGGTGATCGTGACCGTCCCGCACAGCGCCGTCTTGGAGCTTCCACCCGGCTTGCCGAGCGGGCGCACCCACACGGTGTAGCCGCCGGCCGGGAGCTGGAACGAGGCCGTCCCATCAGTCCCGTTCTTGTCCAGGACCGAGAAGTCGCCTGGGCTCAGGAGAATCTTCGTGGTCGCCTTGGTGTTGTTCGACCCGAGGGCGACGAAGATGACGTTGCCGCTGCCATCCATGTTTTGATTCTTGTAGTTCGGGACACCGATGATGTTGAGATTGTAATGCGAGCCACTGGGCGCGCCGTTGCCCGTCGTGGTCTGCTGCGCGGCGGCAACGGCCGTCGCAGTCGTCGCGACCGCCACGGCGGCCGCCAAGCAGAATCTGCTGCGCATAACTCCCCCTTCGGTTGGGTACCACTGCTGTGAAGGTTGAAGAAGCCGGCGGGCGCAGCGTGGCTGCTTGAAACAGTGCTGCCTCTGGGTTCCCGGACACTATGGCCCGAGGGTCGCTCCCCGCGGAGTGAGGGGCATCACCCGAGGACCGGGCGGCCGTTGACCCGAACCGCTGGTCACTAGGCACGTGCGGCGCAGGTCCGTAACTTATCGGCCATGCGCCTCGCCCTTCGCATCGCCGCCGTCGCGCTCCTCGCCGCCACCCGGACCGTCGCCCAGGAGACGCCCACCGAGCGCAGCGCCGCAGCCGAGGTGATACGTCGCATGAACGAGCTCGAGCGCTCGCTGGCGCTGCCGCAGCTCGTCGCCCGGCTCACGGCGCGCGATGCGCGCCGCGACGCGGTGGTCGCCCGCGCCAGGGAGCTCATGGAGCGCGAGCTGCTCGCCCTGGCGGACGACATCACGCGTCATCCGGAGATCGGCTTCAAGGAAGAGCGTTCGGTACAGATCCTCACCGACTACCTGAAGGCGCACGATTTCGACGTCGAGACCGGCGTCGCCGGCCTCAAGACGGCCTTCATTGCCCGCTATAAGAAGGGCACGCCGGGCCCGAATCTCGGCGTGATCGTCGAGTACGACGCCCTGCGCGGCACGAGCCGCGACTTTCACGGGGACCAGCACAGCGCCCAGGGACCGGTCGGCCTCGCCGCCGCCGTGGCGGTGGCCGAGTTCCTCACCAGCTCGAAGACGCCGGGGACGGTGACCGTGTACGGCACGCCCGCTGAGGAGATCGCGTCGCCGGCATCGAAGACCGTCATGTACAACGCGGGCGTGTTCAAGGGTGCCGACGTGCTGGTGCGCTCGCATTCGTCCACCGCGACCCAAGCGTCCGCGCCCGGCTTCGGCAGCTGCTGCATGAACATCGACGTCGTTCGTTTCGTCTTCTCGGGCGCGCCGGCGCACCAGCTCCAGGCGTGGGACGGACGGGACGCGCTCACGGGCGTGATCGCGTTGTTCAACCACATCGACGCGATCCGGCGTACGCTGCGCCCGGAGACGCGCATCCAGGGCATCATCACCGAGGGCGGGAAGGCCCCGAACGTCGTTCCCGATCGCGCCGCCGCCGAGTTCTGGCTCCGCTATCCCGACCCGGTCTACCTCGCGCAGGTCCTGGACCGGGTGAGCGACGCCGCCCGCGCCGCGGCCGCCGCCACGGGGACCAAGGTGCGCATCGACGTGGACTCGTCGTCCCGCAACGGCATCTCGGTCGCTGCGCTCAACGACGTCGCGTTCGCCTACTTGAAGCAGCTTGGCGCGACGAAGGTGGAGGCAGAGCCCGGGCGCCCCGTGCCCTACGAGGAAACGGGCACGGTGGCGACCCAGATTCCCGGGGTCGGCGTCACCGTGCATTCGTCGAACGGCGGCTACCACACGTTCGAGATGGAGGCGGATGCGCTCGGCGCCGTCGGCCATCACGGCTTTCTGCTCGACGCCCAGACGATGGCGGCGCTGCTCTACCACTTCGCGACCGACGCCCCGTACCGCGCCGCGGTGCGGCGCGAATTCGCCGGGCTCCAGGGGCTCTACGCCGACTACCTCGCTGCCCTGCGTGAGGCATATCCCCTTCCCAAAGTATCGGACCCCACCGGGAACTGAATGACCGCGTCGTGGCAGACGCTGCTCGACGTCGCCCTCCGGACATCGGTCGTCTACCTCGCGCTGCTCGCCGGCCTGCGCCTCACCGGCACGCGGCAGCTCGGCCAGATGTCCACGTTCGACCTCGTGCTGCTGCTCATCATCGCCAACGCGGTCCAGAACGCGATGGTGGGACCGGACACGAGCCTCGTGGGTGGCCTCGTGGCGGCCGGGGTGCTCATCGGCTGGCACCGGGTGATCGACTGGTGGCGCCTCCGGAGCCGCCGGCTCGCGCGGCTGATCGCCGGCGAGAGCATCATGCTGATCCACGACGGCAAGCTGCTCGAGTCGCACTGCCTCCGCGCCCGCGTTACCCGCGACGAGCTGCTGCAGGCGCTACGGGAGCACGGGGTGGGAAGCGTGCAAGACGTGATGCTCGCGGTGCTCGAGCCCGACGGCGCGATCAGCGTGATCCGCAACGACGAAATCACGCCCGGCGCGCGACCGCACCACCGCATCAAAGCAGTGCGCAGAAACCAGTAGGCAGAGAGCAGGTCATGCAGGGCTAGACGCACAGACGCGCAGCGGTGAGCAGGAGTCAGGCGCGAGGCCCGCTGTTCACGATTCCCTGTTCACAGCTGTGCGTCTGTGCGTCCGGTCGTTGCCGTTCCGGCCCACTGCTTGCTGTGCCCTATTAGATTACTTGTCGCATGCCCGCCATCCTGATCAAGAAGACCGCCGAAGAGCCGGGGGCCGCGTCACTGGCGGTGACGGTTCCCGTGGAGCAGGTGCGCGAGGCCGAGGACCGCGCCACCAGCGCCTACCAGCGCCGCGCCCGGCTGCCGGGCTTCCGGAAGGGGAAGGCGCCGGCGGCGATCGTGAAGAAGCACTTCGCCGACGACATCCGGCAGGAAGCGCTGCAGGAGCTGATCCGCGAGAGTTGGAAGGTCGCCGTCGAGCAGGAATCGTTGAAGCCGATCGCCGACCCCCACATCCACAACCTGAAATGGGATGCAGGCGCGCCGGTCACCTTCGAGTTCCACGTGGAGGTGAAGCCCGATATCAAGCTCGGCCGGCTCGGCGGCTTTCAGCTGAAGCGCACCGTGCGCCCGCTAACCGACGAGCAGGTGACCGCTCAGCTGAACGAGGTGCGCGCGCAAAAGGCACCGTGGACGCCGGTGGTGGGCGAGCACCCGAAATCCCGGGACCTGGTGCGTGTGACCATCGCGGCGCGCGAGGGCGCCCAGCTGAAGGACCCGCAGCCTTACCAGCTGGTCCTGGGCGAGGGCCGCGCGATCCCGGAAGTCGAGCAGCAGATCTACGGCATGCTTCCCGAGGAGACGATCGACGCGATCGTCCGCTTTCCGGACGACTTCGCCGACGAGGCGAAGCGCGGCCAGACCCGCGACATCCGGCTCACGCTGCACGAGGTGAAACGGCAGCAGCTCCCCGAGCTCGACGACGCCTTCGCCCGTGAGGTCGGGGACTTCGATTCACTCGACGCGCTGCAGCGCGGGATCCGGGAGGACCTGGCGCAGGATGCCGAGCGCGAGGCCGACGCCAAGGTCCGTGCGGAGCTGATCGAGCAGATCGTGGCGGCGAACCGTGTGGTCGCGCCCCAGCCCCTGGTCGAGCGCGCGCTATGGGTGTTCGCCCAGGCCTACGGGATCCCGGAGGACCGCATGAGTCAGTTCGCGGCGGAGTTCCGGCCCGTCGCCGAGGCCCAGGTGCGGCGCGACCTGGTGCTGGATTACGTTGTGGAGCACCAGAAGCTGCAGGCCACCGAGGCGGAGCTCGACGAGCGCATCCGGCAGCTGGCCGAGCGCCGCGGGATGCCGCCCGAGCAGTTGTACGCGTCGCTTGAGAAGGCGAAGCGGCTTCGCGACGTCGAGCGGAGCCTCACCGAGGAGAAGGTGTTCGCGTTTCTCCTGTCGCAATCCACCGTGGAGCAAGCGTGAAGACGACGAGCCAGATCTACCCGCCCTACATCATCGAGCGGTCGAGCCGCGGCGAGCGCACCTACGACATCTTCAGCCGCTTGCTGCTGGACCGCATCGTGTTCCTGGGCACCCAGATCAACGACGAGGTCTCCAACATCATCATCGCCCAGCTGCTGTTCCTGGACGCGGACAATCCAGAGCGCGACATCTACCTCTACATCAACTCGCCGGGCGGGCTGGTGTCGAGCGGCATGGCGATCTACGACACGATGCAGTTCCTGCGCGCCCCGGTGAACACCATCTGCATGGGGATGGCGGCCTCGATGGGCTCGTTCCTGCTCGCGGCCGGCCGCAAGGGGAAGCGCCAGGCGCTGCCCCATGCCCGCATCATGATGCACCAACCTTCGGGTGGCACGCAGGGCACGGCGGCGGACATCGAGATCCAGGCCCGCGAGATTCTCTATCTCCGGGGCAAGCTCAACGAGCTGTACGCCAAGCACACCGGGAAGACGGCCGAGCAGATCGAAAAGGACATGGATCGGGACCGCTTCATGTCGGCGGACGAGGCCAAGGAATACGGGCTAATCGACCATGTCATCGCCAACTTGCAGGACATGGACGGCGGGAAAAAGAAGTGACGGCTTGCGCCGGCGGTCTCCCCTTCCCATACTAGGAGTCCATGTCCCACGACAAGCACCTCCGCTGCTCGTTCTGCGGAAAGTCCAAGGACTCGGTCCGGAAGTTCATCTCCGGGCCGTCGGTATACATTTGTAACGAGTGCATCGCCCTCTGCAACGAGATCTTGGCGGAGGACGAAGAGCGCGAGGTCTCCGAAGCGATCACCCAGGTCCCCACCCCGGCCGAAATCAAAGAGGTGCTGGACCAGTATGTGATCGGCCAGGAGAAGGCGAAGAAGACCCTCGCCGTCGCCGTCTACAACCACTACAAGCGCATCAACTCCCATTCTGGCCGGGACAACGAGGTGGAGCTCGACAAGAGCAACATCTTGCTGATCGGCCCGACCGGCGTGGGCAAGACGCTGCTGGCGCAGACGCTGGCGCGCATCTTGGACGTCCCCTTCACCATCGCCGACGCCACCACCCTCACCGAGGCGGGCTACGTCGGCGAAGACGTGGAGAATATTCTCGTCCGGCTGCTGCAGGCGGCCGACTTCAACGTCACGGAAGCCGAGCGCGGCATCGTCTACATCGACGAGATCGACAAGATCGCCCGCAAGTCCGAGAACCCCAGCATCACCCGCGACGTCTCGGGAGAGGGCGTGCAGCAGGCGCTCTTGAAGATTCTCGAAGGTACGGTCGCGAGCGTCCCGCCCCAGGGCGGCCGCAAGCACCCGCAGCAGGAGTACATCCAGGTCAATACGAAGGACATCCTGTTCGTCTGCGGGGGAGCGTTCGACGGCCTGGAGAAGATCATCGAGTCGCGCACCGGCCGGCGGCAGATCGGGTTCAGCAAGGAGGAGGTCGCGAAGGGGGCGGCGGAGAAGATCAAGAAGAACCCCTTCATCGACGTCGAGCCCGACGATCTGCTGCGCTACGGGCTCATCCCCGAGCTGGTGGGCCGGCTGCCCGTGGCGGTGCCGCTCGACGCGCTCGACGAGGACGCGCTAATGCGCATCCTGATCGAGCCCAAGAACGCGCTCTCCAAGCAGTACCAGAAGCTGTTCGAGCTCGAGGATGTGCGGCTCACGATCGAGAAAGACGCCCTCAAGGCGATCGCGCAGAAGGCGATCAAGCGGGGCACCGGCGCCCGCGGCCTGCGCGCCATCCTCGAGGAGATGATGACCGACATCATGTTCGACCTGCCGAGCCGGGACGACGTGCGTGAGGTCGCCATCACCGCCGAATGCGTGACCGAGGGCCGGCCCCCGCTGCTCGTGACCGAGCGCGTCCGCCAGAAGAAAGAAGCCTGAGTAAGGGGCGCAGCATGCTGCGCCCCAACTTCGTCGGGTCGTTTCCCTCGGCCGACGTCCCGCTCCACCCCCCGCTCCCCGAAATCGCCCTGCTCGGCCGCTCCAATGTCGGCAAGTCGAGCCTGCTGAATGCCATGGCCGGTCAGCGGATCGCCCGCGTTTCGGCCACGCCTGGAAAGACCCGGGCGATGAACGTGTACGCGGTGCCCTCGCTACCCCGGGCCACCGGCCCGGGGTCAGCCGAGCCCCCACGCGCGGCTGACCCCGGGGCGACGCCGCGGGGTTTCTATCTCCTCGATCTTCCAGGTTACGGCTGGGCCCGCGCCAGCCAGGCCGATCGAGCCGCATTCCGGCGACTGATCACGCAAACCCTCGATCGTCCCCGCCTCGCCGGCGTGCTCTGGCTGCTGGACGCCCGGCGCGACCCGAGCCCCGAGGACCGTGCGATCGAGGCCCGTTTCGCCGCAAAGGGGACCCGCGTCCTTGCCGCGGTCACGAAAGGCGACAAGCTTCCCCGAGGGCGGCGCGCGGGACGCGAGCGGGACCTGCGCGAGACCCTGGAGCTCGACGCGGAGCAGCTGATCATGACGAGTGCGCGCACGCGAGAGGGAATCGCGGACTTGCGGGAGGCGGTGGCGGCGCTCATTGGGGGAACGGCGGCATGACTCGGTCGGCGGACAGGCGGATAGGCGGATGGGCGGATAGAACGGCGCTCGCCGCTCTGCTGCTGCTATCCGCCTATCCGTCTATCCACCTATCCGCCCAGGACACGCTGCCCGCCGGCTTCGGGACCCTCAAGCGCGACGACATCGTCGTGCGGTTCGCGACGGACCAGCTCGAAATCCAGGTCCTGCCGCTCGCCGAGTACGTGATCCGGCTGCTCGCCCCGGATACCTACCGGTCGCTCCAGCAGCTCCTCAAGACGAAAGGACGCGAGATCTCGGGCGCGGCTCAGCGCGCGGGCGTGGAGCGCCCGACCCTCGTCATGGTGACGTTCTTCGGCTTGCTGCCCCAGGCGCGCTTCAGTCCGGAGGACGTGAACGTGACGAGCCGCGGGCGGTTGTTCCGCCCGGTGGGAATCGTGCCGCTGTCGCCGCGGTGGAGCTCGTACCAGCTCGAGGCGCACGAGCAAGCAGTCGCCATCTACCTGTTCGAGGACGGCATCAGCTTCCGCGAGGGGATGACGGTCAGCTACCAGGGGCTCGCGAACGATTCGTGGACGGGCGTGCTGCCCACGCTCGACCGCGAGCGCGCGCGGGTGATGGCCCGGTCGAGCCTCCAGCCCAAGCCCTAGGAGGGAGCGACGCTCTACATCGCTCTGACCGCGCTGTTGCTGGCCGCCGTCGCCCTCGGCTGGCGGGCGATCCGCCTGCAGCGACGGCTGGAGCGCAGCGAGCGGGACCGCCGGCGGGCGGCGGACGAGCTCAATCGCCGGCTCTCGGAGCTGTTTTCCCTCCAGGAGCTCTCCTACATCCTCTCCGGGTCGCTCCAGCTCGAGCGCATCGTGGAGCAGGTGGTGCGCTACGCCATGCGGTTCCTCGAGGCGAAGGGGGCCCTGGTGGCGCTCGCCGCAGAGGGCGAGGGCGAAGGAGCGGAGGACGCTGATCGGCGCCGGCTCAAGGTGACGGCCGCCGAGGGGTCGCTTGCCCCGTTGCGGGGAGGGGCGATCGGCCCCGACGACCCGGGACTGATCGCGCGCTCGGTCACGGGCGAGCGCGTGGAGCTGGTGCACAGCACGGACAGCGAGCCCACCCCGCTCGTGGCCGCGATCCAGGTCGCCTCGGCGGCCGCCGTGCCGCTGCGGGCCCACGGCGTGCTGGTCGGCACGCTCGTGATCGCCGACCCGCGCGACGGCGTCTTCGCTCCGGAGGACGTCCGGCTGCTGTCCACGGTCGCGACGCACGCCGCCATCGTGATCGCGAACGCCCGCTTCTTCGAAATGGTCCACCACGCGAAGGAGCAGTGGGAGACGGCGTTCGACGCGCTGAGCGAGGGGATCGCGGTCGTGGACACGCAGGGCTCGATCCGCCGAGCCAACCGCTCGCTCGCCGCGATGCTCGATAGTCCGATTCCGTCGGTCATCGGTCTCGACCTCGGGACCGCGCTGCTGGGGCAGTCGCCGGCGCTCGTCGACCTGCTCGCCGCGGCACGGCGCGGCGAGCGGGCTCAGCCGCTCGTGCTCCGCTCCGCGCCGCTGGGCCGGGCGCTGCGCGTGAACGCGGCCCGCATCCCGAGTCCGGAACAGGAAGCGAGCGTCGTCGTCCTGGTGGAGGACGTCACCGACCAGCAGCAGATGGAGGCCCAGCTCATCCAGAGCGAGAAGCTCGCCGCCGTCGGGCAGCTCGTGTCGGGTGTCGCTCACGAGCTCAACAACCCGCTGACCTCCATCGCCGGGCTGTCGGAGTTTCTGCTGGAGCAGAAGGAGCTGGCCAGCAAGGATCGCGGCCATCTCCGCGTGATTCACGAGCAGGCGGAGCGGGCCAGCCGGATCGTGCGCAACCTGCTGACCTTCGCGCGCAAGGGCCCCGCCGAGCAGGCCCGCGTGAACCTGAACGACGTGATCCAGCGCACCCTGATGCTGATGGCGCATGATCTGAAGCTGAAGGACATCACGGTCGAGAAGGTGCTGCCCACGACGATTCCCGAGGTCGTGGGCGACCGTCACGCGCTGCAGCAGGTGGTGCTCAACCTGCTCAACAACGCGGCGCAGGCGGTCGCGGACAACACACCCGGGCAGCGGCGCCTCATCTGCATCAACACGTCGTTCGACGACCGCGTGCGGATGCGGGTCTCCGATTCGGGGCCGGGCATCCCCGACGAGGTCGTGCCGCAACTGTTCACGCCCTTCTTTACGACCAAGGAACCCGGGCAGGGCACGGGCCTCGGCCTGTCCATCACCTATTCGATCGTAGAAGCGCACGGCGGGCGCATCACCGTGGAGTGTCCGCCGGAAGGCGGCGCGGCCTTCCTGGTGGACCTGCCCCCCGCCCCTCCCATTCCACCCCCGACGAGGGACGCCGCGGGGCGCGAGCCGCACGCGCCGCCCACCGCCCCGCTCGCGAAACGCACCATCCTGCTCGTGGACGACGACCCCGCGGTACGGCGCATGGTGAAGGCGCTGTTCGGCCGCGAAGGACACACAGTTGAGGTGGCGCGCAGCGCGCAGCACGCGCTCGACCTGGCGCGCACGCGCACCTACGACCTCATCCTGGCGGACGCGCGGGCGATGACGCGCGACCACCTGTTCGTAGAGCAGCTGGTGGAATTGCACCCCGGCCTGAAGTCGCGGATTCTCGTGGCGACCGGCGATGTGCGCGCCTCGACGGAGGAGGCGCTGGCCCATCTCGGCCTGCGCTACGTGCGCAAGCCCTTCAACCTGCGGGACCTGCGGGACGAAGCCGCGCAGGTGTGGGCGGCGGTGACGCTGTCGTAGGGCCTCGGAGCCTACCGCCGTGGATAACCGACCGCCGCCAGCGCCGTGGTGATCTCGTCGAGGATCGTCGGATCGTCGATCGTCGGGGGCACGCGGTACTCCATCCCGTCCGCGATCTTCTTGATGGTGCCGCGCAGGATCTTGCCGGACCGCGTCTTGGGTAACCGCTGCACGACGAGGGCCGTCCGAAAGGCGGCAACCGGGCCGATCCGCTCGCGCACCATCCGCGCGAGCTCTTCGGCGATGGCGTCGGGGGGGCGTCGCACGCCGGCCTTGAGGACGACGAGTCCCAGCGGTACCTCGCCTTTGATGTCGTCGGCCACGCCCATCACGGCGCACTCTGCCACGTCGGGGTGGGAGGCGACCACCTCCTCCATAGCGCCAGTGGACAGCCGGTGGCCCGCCACGTTGATGATGTCGTCGGTGCGGCCCATCACCCAGAGATAGCCGTCTGCGTCCTTATAGCCCGCGTCGGCGGTGAGGTAGTAGCCGGGGTAGCGACTCATATACGACCGCACATAGCCCTCGTCGTTGTTCCAGAGGGTCGGCAGGCAGCCGGGGGGCAACGGCAGCCGGATCGCGATGTTCCCGGTCTGGGCAGCGGGTAGCTCGCGCCCGTCCTCCCCGAGGACGCGCACATCGTAACCCGCGACCGCCTTGGTGCACGAGCCCGGCTTGACCGGCAGCATGCCCAGTCCCACGCAGTTCGCCCCGATGGGCCAGCCGGTCTCCGTTTGCCACCAGTGATCGATGACCGGGACGCCCAGCTGCTGCTCCGCCCAGTGGAGCGTATCCGGATCGCACCGCTCGCCGGCGAGGAAGAACGTCCGGAACCCGCTCAGATCGTACCGCCGGACGTGGGCTCCGTTCGGATCGTCGCGCTTGATGGCGCGGACCGCCGTGGGAGCGGTGAAGAAAACGCGCACCCGGTGCTGCGAGATCACGCGCCAGAAGGCGCCAGGATCGGGCGTGCCGACGGGCTTCCCCTCGTACAGGACCGTGGTGTTCCCATTGAACAGCGGACCGTAGACGATGTAGGAGTGGC
>Ga0209375_1000260_pt1 | contig 49421 bp, 45 predicted proteins | sample GraSoiAngelo_131_FD_185888 | JGI IMG/M metagenome (GOLD analysis project Ga0209375, IMG submission 185888) | Grasslands soil microbial communities from the Angelo Coastal Reserve, California, USA - 14_0929_02_30cm (SPAdes) (version 2) | ecosystem: Environmental > Terrestrial > Soil > Grasslands ...
CGAAGGCCGGGGCGTAACGGGCGACAAGCAGTTGTGGGAAGCAGCTGCAGTGGGAGTGGTCGTTGAAAGACCTGGTGGAATATCTCGCAAAGGCGCTGGTCGACGAGCCGGAGCAGGTGAACGTGACAGAAGTCCAGGGGGAGCGCGTGACGGTGATCGAGCTGCGGGTGGCCCAGACCGACCTGGGCAAGGTCATCGGCAAGCAGGGACGAACGGCGCGGGCGCTGCGGACGATCCTCAACGCGAACGCGACCAAGCTGCGCAAGCGCGCCGTCCTCGAGATCGTGGAGTGAAGTGCGAGCCGTAGGACGTCGCGGGGCTGGGGCCCCGCCGTCCGAGGCGAGCCTATGAGAAGAGTGGCAGAGGGCCGGCTCGTCGCGATCGGCGAGATCGGCCGGCCGTACGGGCTCGCCGGCGAGGTGCGGGTGACGCCCCTCACCGATCGGCCCGAGCGGTTCGAGACCCTGCGCGAGTGCGTGCTGTGGGACACGGCGCGTGATCGCCGCGAGCCGTGCCGGGTGACGACGGCGCGGCGGCAGGGCCCGGCGCTCGTGGTGGCCATCGCGGGGTGCGAGACGCCGGAAGCGGCGGCGGCCCTGACGGGACGGCTGCTCGCGGTCCCCGAGGCGGAGGCGCTGCCGCTGCCCGAGGGACACTTCTACCCGTGGCAGCTCGAGGGCTGCCGCGTGCTGACGGAGGACGGGCGTGAGGTGGGTCGCGTGCTGCGCGTAGAGCCGACGCCGGCGCAGGACCTGTGGGTCGTCGGCGACGGGACGCGCGAGCACCTGGTGCCCGCGGTGCCCGAGATCGTGCGCGACGTGGATCTGAAGGCGCGGCGGGTCGTGATCCAGCCGCCCGAGGGTCTCCTGGAGCTCTGATATGCGGATCGACATCGTGACGCTGTTCCCGGCGATGGTCGAGCCGGCGCTGGCGACGTCGATGCTCGGCCGCGCGCGGGCGCGCGGACTCGTTGACATCCGCGTGGTGAATCTCCGAGACTACGCGACGGGCAAGCATCGCGTCACCGACGACTACCAGTTCGGCGGCGGCGGCGGGATGGTGCTGAAGCCGGAGCCGATCGCCGCCGCGGTGGAGGCGCTCCGCGGGGAGCGGTCGCGGGTGATCCTGATGGACCCGCGCGGCCGGACGCTCACCCAGGCGGTTGCGGGCGAGCTGGCGCGCGAGGCGCACCTGATCCTCGTCGCGGGACGCTACGAGGGCGTGGACGAGCGGGTGAGCGAGATGATCGCCGACGAGCGGCTCTCGATCGGCGACTACGTGCTGACGGGCGGCGAGCTGCCGGCCCTGGTGGTGACCGACGCGGTGGCGCGCCTGCTGCCGGGCGTGCTGGGCGGCGAGGGCGCCGCCGAGCGGGAGTCGTTCGCGGCGGGAGTGCTGGAGCCGCCGCAGTACACGCGCCCCGAGGAGTTTCGCGGCGCGCGGGTGCCGGAGGTGCTGCTGTCCGGCGACCACGCGCGCGTGGCGCGCTGGCGGCGCGAGCAGGCCCTGTGGCTGACGTGGCGGCGACGCCCCGAGCTCCTCGCGGCGGCGAGCCTGACAGACGAAGAGCGGCGGTTGATCGAGCAGTTCGAGCGCGGAGAGGCGCCGGCGGCGCCCGCGCGAACAGAGAGGGACGAAGGTCATGGACGCGATTCGCATCGTTGAGGCGTCGCAGCTCAAGAAGGACCGCCAGGGTTTCGAGCCCGGCGACCAGGTCCGCGTGCACGTGAAGGTCATCGAGGGCGAGAAGGAGCGCACGCAGATCTTCGACGGCACCGTCATCCGCAAGCGCGGAGAGGGCGCGCGCGCCTCGTTCACCGTCCGCCGCATCTCCTACGGCGTGGGCGTCGAGCGCACGTTCCCGCTGCACTCGCCGCGTATCGAGCGCGTGGAGGTGGTCCGGCACGGCCGCGTGCGGCGCAGCAAGCTCTACTACCTCCGCTCGCTCGCCGGCAAGGCCGCGCGCCTGCGCGAGAAGCGGGTCAACGTCGTTCCGGCCACCGCCCCCGAGCCCACCGAGTAAGCCGCCAGTCCCCGCGTGACGCCGCCCCCGTCGGCGCCGTACCGCTACGAGGCCCAGGCCTGGAGGGCCGGGGTCGCGCTCGTCGCCGGCGTGGACGAGGCCGGGCGGGGCCCGCTGGCGGGGCCCGTGGTGGCGGCGGCGGTCGTGCTCGATCCCGGGCGCCGCGTGAAGCGCCTCGCGGACTCCAAGCTCCTCACCCCCGAGCGGCGCGAGGAGCTCTATACGCTCATCCACGAGCGGGCCGTCGCCGTCGGCGTCGGCATCGTCGACCACCTCACCATCGACCGCGTGAACATTCTGCAGGCGACGATCCTCGCCATGAGCGAGGCCCTCGCCGGGCTCGGCCTCGTCCCCGAGCTGGTGATCACGGACTTCGTCAAGCTGCCAGCGCTCGCCTGCCCGCAGAAGAACCTCGTGGACGGCGACGCGCGCTGCGCGACAGTGGCCGCGGCGTCGATCGTGGCCAAGGTCACTCGCGATCGCCTCATGCTCGAGGCCGACAAGCAGTTCCCCGAGTACGGCTTCGCGCGCCACAAGGGCTACGGCACCGCCGATCATCTCGCCGCGCTCGATCGGCTGGGCGCGTGCCCGATCCACCGGCGGACATTCTCTGGCGTGTGGCGGCAGGGGGAGCTGTTCGTGCTGGAGGAGGAGGACTAGGTCTCTCGCGAAGGGCACGCGCGGCGCTCTGTGCGCTGAGGCAAGATCCCGCTTGACAGCCTTCGCTGTGGGCGCTCGCCGCGTGTCGGCAGCGCCTGGAGAATGCCGCGCCAGCGTTCCCCAATGGCGCAACGAGGGCGCATCGGCCGCTCGCACCGAAAAAATCGCCGTCGCGTCACGATCGTGCTTACTGACGGCTCCGGAGTGCCTCCGAAACTGGGGTGCTGAGTCGCCTCAGCACAAAGAGGATTCGCGATGGCGCCCGACACGTCCAGCACGCTCGATCGGCTCGGCGACGAGATCGCCGAGCTCTCCGCCCACCTCGACGCCGCCACCGCCCACCTCCTCGATCTCATCCGCGAGTTCGACGCGCGCGGCGGCTGGAACACCGGCTTTCTCACCTGCGCCGCCTGGCTGACGTGGCGGGTCGGGCTCGACCCGGGCGCCGCGCGCGAGCGCGTGCGCGTGGCCCGTGCCCTCGGCACGCTGCCGCGGCTGGCCCAGGCGCTCTCACGTGGAGAGCTCTCCTACGCGAAGGTCCGAGCGGGGAGGGCCGGCACTGCCGCGCACGTCGAGCGGATCGTTGGTGGGTGGCGACGGGTGGACCGGCTGGCCGAGACCCGCGAGACCGCGCGGCGCCACAGGAGCCGGGCGCTGCACGTGTATCAGGACGAGGACGGCATGATGATCGTGCGCGGGCGGCTGGCGCCGGAGGTCGGAGCGCTGCTCGTGCAGGCGCTCGCCGCGGCCCGCGAGAGGCTGTATCAGCAAGCACGGGCCACGGACGCCGCCCGGTCCGGTAGACGTTTCCGCGGAAACGCCGACGGTGGCTCAGCAGCAGGCGGACGCGCTGGGATGCGCCGGGGCAGTCGGTCCTTGAGGATGGCCGCGTCGTGGAGGTCGGCGCCCGGACCCGGACCATTCCTCCTGCGCTCCGGCGCGTGCTCCATCACCGCGACCGGGGTTGCCGCTTCCCGGGCTGCGGCCGTCCGTTCGGTCAGGGTCATCACATCCCCCACTGGGCCCACGGCGGGCCGACCACGCTCTCGAACCTGGCGCTGCTCTGTCGCCGGCACCATCGCGCAGTTCACGAGGAGGGTTACCAGGTGGAGCGACAGCCCGACGGCGAACTGAGATTCCTGCGCCCGGACGGCCGGCCACTGCCCGAAGTCCCGTCGCCGCCAAACGTGCCGGACGATCCCATCCACGTTCTGCGAGCGCGGCACGCGGCGCAGGGGCTGCGGATCCATGCGCGGACGGCGATGCCTGGTTGGCTGGGGGAACGCCTGGACGTGGGTTGGGCGATCGACGTCTTGCACCCGTTGGCGGCTCGGACGTAGCCGCTTAGCCGGGAATCGCCCCCGGGCGCGGCGTATCAGATTGTGGGCATTGGCGCGACGGCGCCGGGCGCGTATACGGACGACGTGACGCAGGCGCGACAGACGCTCGGCCGCGCAGCGGAAGACGCGGCGGCGACATACCTCGCGCGCGCCGGCTTCAAAATCCTCGAGCGCAACGTCCGCCTCGGCCACGGCGAGATCGACCTCGTCTGCCGCGACCGCGACGTCGTCGTCTTCGTCGAGGTCAAGTGCCGGCGCGCGAGCTGGGGCGATCCGCCGGCCGCCGCCGTATCGTGGCACAAGCAGCGGCGGCTCACGCGCCTGGCCCAGCACTATCTCAAGTGGCGACGGCTCGAGGATGCGCGGTGCCGGTTCGACGTGGTGTCCGTGACCGTCGACGCGGCGGGGCGGTCGGCCATCGCCCACGTGCGGAACGCCTTCGATGCGGTGCAGTAGACGGCGAACGAAGAAGTTTCCGCGGCCGTCGGGTACAATCCGGTCCTCATGCCGGTCCGCTGGGATGCCCATCGATCCGCGCTGTCGAGCATCGTCGAGGCCGTCGGCCGCACGCCGCTCGTGCGGCTGAACCGGGTCGTCGGCGGCGCGCGGCCGCCCGTGTACCTCAAGCTCGAGTGGTACGGGCCGAGCGGCAGTCTCAAAGATCGGATCTACCTGCACATGTTCGAGCAGGCGGAGGCGCGCGGGGATCTCAAGCCGGGGATGCGCGTGCTGGAGTGCTCGACCGGCAACGCGGGGATCGCCTGCGCCTTCGTGGCGGCGGTGAAGGGCTACCGCTGCACGGTGGTCATGCCGCAGGGCATGAGCGACGAGCGCAAGAAGATGACGCGCGCGTACGGCGCCGACCTCGTGTTCACGCCGGGCGGTGAGAGCGACGTCGATCTCTCGCTCAAGCGGCTCGCCGAGATCCGCGCGGGCGATCCCACGGGCTACTGGGTGCCGGGGCAGTTCGACAACGCCGACAACGTCGAGGCGCACTACCGCACGACCGGCCCCGAGGTGTGGGAGCAGGCCGGCGGAATCGTGGGCGCCTTCGTGGCCTCCCAGGGCAGCGGGGGGACCCTGACCGGCGTCGGGCGCTATCTCCGCGAGCGCGACGGCGCCGTCCGCCTGTACGCCGTCGAGCCCGACGAGTGCGCGCTGCTGTCGCGCCGCGCGTGGGGACCGCACGGCATCGAGGGCATCGGCGACGGCTTCATCCCCGACAACCTCGACGTCTCGATGCTGACCGGCGTCATCACGACGACCACCGACGAGGCGCTGACGGCGGCGCGACGGCTGGCGGCCGAGGAAGGCATCTTCTGCGGCATCTCGACGGGCTGCAACGTGGCCGCCGCGCTGAAGCTCGCCGCCCGGCATCCCGACCTGCCGTCCATCGTCACCATGGCCAACGACACCGGGCAGCGCTACTTCACCACCGCGCTCTGCGGCGAGGTCAAGCACGTGGACGTGCCCGAGCGCGCGCACCCGATGGACGACCAGACGCGCCGCGAGCTGGATCGCTGGCAGTCGAAGTGGGAGATCCTGCGCTGAGACCGGCCGAGTGGGACTTCGTCGCCGCGCGGCGGCGGCTGGAGGCCAAACCCAAATCGGCCGGCGAGAAGCTCACCTCCATCGACGACGCGGCCGCGCGGGTCACGGAGGGCGACCGCGTGGCGGTCGGTGGCTGCCTCTTCTCGCGGACGCCGCTGGCCCTGGTGCGCGAAATCTTGAGGGCGCGACGCCGCGGCCTGACGCTGGTGCGCAACCTCATGTGCACCGAGGGCGAGCTCATGATGGCGGCCGGCGCCGTCGAGCGCGTGATGACGGCGTGGATGTCGATCGGCCTGCCATGGGGCGTGTCGAAGGTCATGCGCCACTACGTCGAGTCCGGCGCGGTGGCGCTCGAGGAGTGGAGCCACCTGGCCCTCGGCCTGCGCTTCCGCGCGGCGGCCATGGGCGTGCCGTTCCTCCCCGCGCTCACCATGCTCGGCTCCGATCTCGTCGCGGTGGGCGGGATGAAGACGGTCGCCGATCCCTACTCCGGCGAGACGCTGGCCGCCGTGCCCGCGCTCTTCCCGGACGTCGCGCTGCTGCACGTGCACCGCGCCGACCGCTTCGGCAACAGCCAGATCGACGGCTATCCGCACATGGACGCCGACATCGCGCGGGCGGCGGCGACCGTGCTCGTCACCACGGAGGAGCTGGTCACCGACGATGAGACGCGCCGCCATCCCGATCGCACGGTGATCCCCGGCTTCCTCGTGGACGCGCTCGTGCACGTGCCCTTCGGCTCGTTCCCCCACGAGTGCTACGGCCTCTATCACGCCGACTTCGACCACTTCGCCGAATACACGGCGTCCATCGATGCCCGCGGCCCCGAAGCGGCCGTCGGCGAATACCTCGCGCGCTACGTCTACGGGCCGCCGACGTGGGACGACTACCTCGAGCTGTTCGGCGGCGAGCGGCTCGCCAGGCAGCGCGCCGCCGCCAGAGAGCTGACCGCGTGACCGTCACCGCCTCCGAGCTCCTCGCCGTCCAGGGCTCGCGGCAACTGCGCGACGACACCACCGTGTTCGCCGGCGTCGGCGTGCCGCTGCTGGCCGCGGCCTTGGCCCAGCAGCGCCACGCGCCGAAGCTGACCATGGTCATCGAGGGCGGCATCATCGGGCCGCGCATCAAGCCGGGCCGGCTGCCGATCTCCACCAACGAGATGCGCGCCGCGTATCGCGCCCAGATGCTGCCGGGCATCACCGACACGTTTCTCTTCGCCCAGCGCGGGTTCCTGGACTACGGCTTCATGGGCGGCGCCCAGATCGACCAGCACGGCAACGTGAACACGAGCGTGCTCGGCCCGGATTACTGGAAGCCGAAGGTGCGGCTGCCCGGAACCGGTGGCGCCAACGACATCGCCTCGCTGTGCAAGGAGGTCATCATCCTGACCGCGCACGAGAAGCGTCGGTTCGTCGCGCGCGTCGACTTCGTCACCAGTCCGGCGTGGCTGGACGGCGGCGACTCGCGCCGGCGCGCCGGCCTGCCGTTCGGCGGCGTGTCGCGCGTGGTGACCACGCTCGGCGTCTTCGGCTTCGACCCCGAGACGCGCCGGATGCGGCTGGACGCGCTGCACCCCGGCGTGACGCGCGAGCAGGTCCGCGAGCAGACGGGGTTCCCGCTGCTCGAGGCGCCGGAGATCAGCGTCACCGAGCCGCCGACAGCCGACGAGCTGGCGATGCTGCGCGCGCTCGACCCCGAGCGCCGCTTCCTCGGATAACGGCCCGCGACAAGGAGACCCGCGCCGTGCACGTCGGCCTCGCCATCAAGAACTTCGTCGGCCCCACCGAGACGCCGGACGTCGACGCGCTCTACCGCTACGCGGAGCGGGCGGAGGCGCTGGGCTTCGAGTCGCTCTGGGCGTGGGACCACGTCATCCTCGGCGTCGAGCCCTCGTTCCCGATCCTGGACGCCGTCGGCACGCTGACCGCGATCGCCGCGCGCACGTCGCGGATCAAGCTCGGCACCGGGGTGCTCGTGCTGCCGCTGCGCAATCCCACGGTGGCGGCCAAAGCGATCGGCACGCTCGACGTGGTCAGCAAGGGACGGCTCATCCTCGGGGTGGCGGCCGGGTGGTACGCGCGCGAGTTCGACGCGGTCGGCGTCCCCTTCAGGCAGCGGGGGCGACTGTTCGAGCGCAACCTCGAGATCCTCACGCGGCTCTGGACGGAGGATCGCGTCAGCCTCCAGGTCGACGAGCTCAACCTGCGCGAGGCGGTCATGCGTCCGAAGACCGTGCAGCGCCCGCGGCCGCCGATCCTCATCGGCGGCTACGTCGACGCCGTGCTCAAGCGCGTGGCGACGAAGGGCGACGGCTGGCTGACGTACTTCTACACGCCGGAGTCCTACGCGAAGTCGTGGCAGAAGATCCTCGGCTTCGCGCGCGAGGCCGGCCGCGATCCCCGAACGCTCACCGGCACCAACCAGCTCGCGATCCTCGTCGGGGTCTCGCGCGCCGAGACGGAGGCGCCGATGCGCCACTGGCTGTCGACCGAGTGGGACGTCGCGGCGTGGAGCGAGTCGACGATCGAGCACGCCATCCGCGGCAGCGTGAAGGAGTGCGTCGAGCAGCTACGCGCGCATGTGGCCTCGGGCGTCGACCGCCTGATCCTCATCCCCTATCGCTACGAGCCCGCGCAGGTCGAGATCATCGCCAGGGAGATCCTCCCCGCGCTGCGCTGAGCGGCGGAGGGCCGTCACGTCCGCGTTCGTCGATCCGCGGTCCGCGGTACGCTGGGTCATGGCCGTGAAGCCGCGTCCGCGCGTCGAGATCGAGTACTGCACGCAGTGCCGCTGGCTGCTGCGGGCGGCCTGGATGGCCCAGGAGCTTCTGACGACGTTCGAGGCGGAGATCGGCGAGGTCGCGCTCGTGCCCGGCGCCGGCGGCATCTTCGAGGTGCGCGTCGGCACCACCGTGCTCTGGTCCCGCCACGATCGCGGCCGCTTCCCCGACGTCAAGGAGCTCAAGCAGCTGGTCCGCGACGCCCTCGCCCCCGGCAAGAGCCTTGGTCACGCCGACCGCTGAGGACGTCATGCCGAGCCGGCAGGCGCGCTCTTCAGTGGCTTCGGACTATCGGAACGCCCGGCCAGATACCGTTGGGGCGCCGCGCAGCGCGTAACGTGTAGAAGTTACAAAGATGTCCGTGTAGAACTTGCCCCTCGACACCCGTGGGGAGCTGGTTACGCCTCTTCTGACGTGGGTTTCGGGCTGGCACGGCCTTCGCACCGGTCCCCGCCATCTCGCGGAGCAGAAGACGGAAATCGAAGCTCTGTGACGGGCACCCTTGCCGACCTTCATGATCGGACGACGATCAGTGAATCGTAGTCGTCCGATCATTTCCTCGCCTTGCGACATGGGGATACTCGACCTCGCGGTCGGCAAGTGGGTGTATACGAGACCGTGCGATGAGCACGTGGCGCAGGGCTCAGACCGCAGGTCTCCTGTCGGCAGCGCACCACGCCTCCCAGAGCGTCGTCCAATGCGTGACGCGGCGGTCGAGTTCCATGACCGCGCGTGTGTCGGGCAGTGGCTGAATCTACGTTGATCGAGGATCGGGGCAGCGCCGCAACCACCGGCGCCGAACGCATCTTCGCCGAGGTGCTCGCTGACGTCTTGCGCGTCGACCGCGTGTCGGTCGATAGCCACTTCTTCGATGAGCTCGGTGCTGACTCGTTGGTGATGGCCCATTTCTGCGCGCGAGTGAGGAAGCGCGGAAATCTGCCGTCGGTATCGATGAAGGACGTCTACCGGCATCCGACGATCAGAAGCCTGGCAGCGGCGCTCGCTGACGTCGCGCCCAGCTCTGCCAAGTCGTCGGTTGCAGCAGCGATCGAGGCGGCGACACCGACAAGCACGCCGGAGTACGTCCTCTGCGGAGCGCTGCAGCTCCTGTTTTTCCTCGGATATTCCTACCTCGCCGCGCTCGCCACCGCCCAAGCCTACGAGTGGATCTCCGAGGGCTCAGATGGTGTCGATATCTACGTGCGGTTGGTTCTATGTAGCGTCGCGGGTTTCCTCGTTGTGTGCACCGTTCCGATCCTGGCGAAGTGGATGCTCATCGGTCGGTGGAAGCCCGAGCAGATCCGTATCTGGAGCCTGGCATACGTCCGCTTCTGGATCGCCAAGACCTTGATCCGGTCGAATCCGTGCGCCCTTCTGTTCGTCGGTTCGCCCCTCTATGCGCTTTATCTGAGGGCGCTGGGCGCGAAAATCGGGCCGGGCGTCGTGATCTTCTCCCGGCGTGTGCCGGTGTGCACCGATCTGCTCACAATCGGCGCAGGGACGGTCATCCGCAAGGAGTCGTTCTTCCTCTGCTACCGGGCGCACGCGGGGCGAATCGAGACCGGAGCGGTCACCCTCGGCCGGAACGTCTTCATCGGCGAGAAGACCGTGCTCGACATCAACACGTCAATGGGCGATGGGGCGCAGCTCGGTCACGCCTCCGCGCTGCACAGCGGCCAGGCGGTACCGGACGGCGAGCGGTGGCATGGCTCTCCGGCACAGCGCACGGAGCTGAATTACCTGAGACTCGCGCCGGCTCCCTGCGGCCCGCGGCGTCGGGCCAGCTTCTGCGCCATCACGTTGCTCTCTGTCTTCCTCCTGTACCTGCCGCTCATCGAGGGAGGTCTGTACTTGCTCGCGGCTGTGGCGCCGTCCCTGGGCAAGGTTCTGAATCCGAGCGTGGCTGCGAGCGCCGGTGTCGTGACGTTGCGGGGGCTCTTCATCGGCGCGCTGGCCGTCTCGCTTCTCTTCTTCTTCGGTGCCGTGCTCGTCGGCCTGCTGCTCGTGGTCACTGTCCCTCGCGTATTGAATCGGTTCCTCAAGCCGGACACGGTCTATCCGCTGTATGGCTTCCACGACAGGGTGCACCGGGTGATCACGCGGCTGACCACCATCAAGTTCTTTGTGCGTCTCTTCGGTGACAGCTCCTACGTCGTCCACTATTTGTCCGGCCTGGGGTACCACCTTTCCCCGGTCGAGCAGACCGGGTCGAACTTCGGCATCGTGGTGACGCAGGCGAACCCGTCCCTGTGTTCTGTCGGCACCGGAACGATGGTCGCCGACGGGCTGATGATGATCAATGACGAGGTCTCGAGCACGTCCTTTTGCGTGTCTCGAGCGTCGATCGGGTCACACAACTTCGTGGGGAACGACGTCGCCTATCCCGCGGGAGGCAAGACCGGCGACAACTGCCTGCTCGCGACCAAGGCGATGATTCCGCTCGACGGCAAGCTTCGCGAAGGGGTCGGCCTGCTCGGCTCGCCTTGCTTCGAGATTCCGCGATCGGTTGACCGTGACAGCCGATTCGACCATCTCCGGACGGGGGACGAGCTCCGCCGCGGGCTTGCCGCGAAGAACCGGTACAACATTCGGACCATCGGTATTTTCCTCTTCGCCCGGTGGCTGGGCGTCTTTCTGGTCGCGCTCCTCGACCTGGCTGCCTTCGAGCTTTACGGCGCGTTTGCAAATGTGCCGATGGCTGCGCTCTTCGCGCTCAGCCTTCTGGTCAGCGCGCTGTACTACGCGCTGGTGGAGCGCTGCATCGCGGGATTTGGCTCGCTGCGCACCACAATCTGCTCCATCTACGACCCGTACTTCTGGCTGCACGAGCGCCTGTGGAAGGTGGCTGCATTGGAGTATCTCCGCGCCTTCGACGGCACCCCGTTCAAGAACGTGATCTGGCGGCTGATGGGCGTTCGGATCGGCAGGAGGGTTTTCGACGACGGCGTCCACATCTCGGAGAGGACTCTCACCACCATCGGGGACGACTGCGTGTTCAATACAGGCAGCAAGATCCAGTGCCACTCGGAAGAGGACGGCACGTTCAAATCCGACCGAAGCACGCTTGGTGCCGGCTGCACGCTCGGGGTTGGCGCAATCGTCCACTACGGCGTGACGATGGGTGACGGCTCAGTGCTCGCCCCCGACTCCTTTCTCATGAAGGGAGAGGAGGTCCCAGCACACGCGCGGTGGGGAGGGAACCCGGCGAGGGAGATGTGAGATGAGCAATATCAGCCTGCGTGACCCGGACACGGTCACCGCCGCGGAGAGCGGCCGGGAATTCTGGCGCGGCGTACTTCTCGCCGGTGGGTTCATCGCGCTCCCGCGATGGACCCTTGAGCCTGTGCCCGGCGTCGGCGAACACGAGGCGAGGATCCCCGACGAACTCGTGGCGGCGGTGCGCCGGCTGGCGGACGAGCTGGCGGTGCCGCTCAGCTCGGTGCTGCTGACCGCGCACGCCAAGGTGCTTGGCGCGCTGTCGGGCGAGCGCGAGGTCTCGACCGGCTACGCCGCCGTGGAGGGTCGTCCACCGTTGCCGTGCCGGATGACGACTGAACCCCACTCGTGGCGGGCGATGCTGCTGGAGACTCATCGGGCCGAGTTCGCACTGCTGTCGCACGCGGACGTTCCGGTCGACGATCTGAGGCGTGAGCTGGGCCTGACCAAGCCATTGTTCGAGACCGTGTTCGATGTGACGGCCGAGGACGGCGGGGAGCTCGCTGAGGACACCGTGCTGTGGGTCAGCTTCTTGGAGCATGACGGGCTCGTGCGGCTGCGGTACAGGACGGACGTGCTCGACGCGGACTGTGTCGCCAGGATCGCCGGCTATCACCTCACCGCGCTCGCGTTGATCGCCGCCGATCCAGATGCCGAGCACAAGCGGCAGAGCCTGCTCTCCGGCGAGGAACTGCATGTCCAGCTTCATGGGCTCGCCGGACCGCGCAGGAAGCTGCCGGACCGCCGGGTCCACGAGCTGTTCGAGGAGCGAGTTCGGGCACACCCGAACGCCATCGCGGCCGTGCACGGCGACCGGCAGTGGACCTACCGGCAGCTCAACGGCCGTGCCAACCAGCTGGCACGGGCACTGTTGGCGCGAGGGCTGTGCCGCGAAGGCGTCGTCGCTGTGGTGACAGAGCGCAACCTGGACTGGATGGCCGCTGTGCTCGCGATCTTCAAGGCCGGTGGCGCGTACCTGCCCATCGAGCCGCATTTCCCGGCCGATCGCATCGCGAGGACGCTCTCCCGCGCCGGCTGCCGGCTCGTGCTGACCGAACGCGGCAGCACCGCTACGCTCGACCGCGCGCTCGACTCGCTGTCCGGAGTCCAGACGCTCTTCATCGACGCGGCCTACGAGGAGGACCATGCCGACGGCGATCTCGGCGTCGACGTCGCGCCCGACCAGCTCGCCTACATCTACTTCACCTCCGGCTCCACCGGTGAGCCCAAGGGCGCGATGTGCGAGCACGCGGGCATGCTCAACCACCTCTGCGCCAAGATCCATGACCTGGGGATCGGCGAGGGGCAGGTGGTGGCCCAGACCGCACCCCAGTGCTTCGACATCTCGCTGTGGCAACTGGTTTCCGCGCTCCTGGTCGGTGGGCGGACCCTGGTGGTCGAGCAGGAGGCGATCCTGGACGCCGAACGTTTCGTCGACAAGGTCGTCGAGGGCAGGGTCGCCGTACTTCAGGTAGTACCCTCGTACCTTGAAGTCGTACTGTCCTATCTAGAGCAGCACCCGCGCGAGCTGTCCGACCTGCGGTTCGTGTCGGTGACCGGCGAGGCGCTGAAGAAGGAGCTTGCGCAGCGCTGGTTCGCGGCCAAGCCCGAGATCAAGCTGGTCAACGCGTACGGGCTTACCGAGACCTCCGACGATACGAACCACGAGATTATGGAGAGGGTGCCCGACCGAGAACGGGTTCCTCTTGGTCCCCCAATCCACAACGTGCACGTCTACGTCGTGGACGAGCACCTGTCACCGGTGCCGCTCGGCGCACCAGGTGAGCTCGTCTTCTCCGGGGTATGTGTCGGCCGCGGGTACGTCAACGACCCCGAGCGCACGCGGCGAGCGTTCATGGCCGATCCGCACCGCGAGGGCCAGCGGCTGTACCGGGGCGGCGATTATGGCCGCTGGCTGCCCGAGGGCAAGCTGGAGTTCCTCGGCCGCCGGGATACCCAGGTCAAGATCAGTGGCTTCCGGATCGAGATCGGCGAGATCGAGAACACACTGTTGCGGGTGCCTGGTGTCCGCGACGGCGCAGTCGTGGTCACCGAGCGGGCCGACCACAGCAAGCACCTCGTGGCCTTCTACTCCGGCCAGCTGCCACTCGACGTCAACGTCCTGCGGGCCCGGCTGGGCGAGTCGCTGCCCGAGTACATGATCCCGTCCGCCTTCCACTGGCGGAAAAGTCTGGCGTTGACGGACAACGGCAAGATCGACAGGAAGGCGTTAACGGCGCTCGCCAGAGAATTCGATGTCGCCGGGCAGGACCACGACGGGCCGAGTACGGCGACAGAGCACCGGCTGGCGGCCGCATGGGCGGACGTGCTCGGCATCCCGAAGGACAAGATCGGCCGGCGGGATCACTTCTTCGACCTGGGCGGCACGTCGTTGTCGGCAGTGAAGCTGGTGATCAGCCTGGAACGTGCGGTGTCGTTGAAGGACCTCACCGGTCACCCGATTCTCGCCGATCTGGCCACGCTGATCGACGGCAGGTAGCAGCGACTGAAAGGAAATCGAGATGTCGTCCTCATCCCCGACCTCACTGCTCGACGTGGACCTGCGACCCGGAAAGCCGCCGATGCTGCGGGTCGAGGCAACCGGCGACGCGCCGCGCTGGGCGGCCGAGCACCGCGACGCGCTGCGCGCCGCCGTCGCCGAGCACGGTTCGCTTCTCGTTCGCGGTCTCGGGCTCCGCGACGTGGCCGAGACCGAGGCCGTCTTTCGGCGGCTGGCCAGTCTGATGACCGAGAAAGAGGCCTTCGCGCCCCGACGGAGCTACTCCGACGGCGTGTACTCCTCATCGAAGTGGCCGCCCAATCAGCCGATGTGCATGCACCACGAACTCAGCTACGTGCTTGAGTTCCCCTGCCTCATGCTGTTCGCGTGCCTCATGGCGCCGACTGACGGGGGCGCGACGCCGGTGGCCGACTCGCCGACCGTACTTCGCGCGCTGCCCACCGAGTTGATCAAGCGCTTCGAGAAGGTGGGCTGGCTGCTCATCCGCAACTACAACGACGACATCGGGGCGTCGGTCGCGGACGCATTCGGCACCGACGACCGTCGCGCCGTCGAGGATTACTGCCGTGCCAACGCGATCAAGTTCGAGTGGCAGCCCGACGGTGCACTGCGCACCTGGCAGCGCCGCAGCGCCGTCGTACATCACCCGCTTACCGGGCAGCAGTGCTGGTTCAACCAAATCGCATTCCTCAACGAGTGGACGATGGACCCGGAGGTGCGCGAGTACCTCGTGGACATCTACGGCGAGGACGGGCTGCCGTTCAATACGCGCTTCGGCAACGGCGACGCGATCGGCGCGGACGTCGTGCAGTTGATCAACGAGGTCTACGAGGCAAACACCGCACGCGAGCGGTGGCAGGCGGGGGATTTGATGCTTGTGGACAACGTCCGCACCGCGCACGGCAGGGAGCGCTTCGAGGGACCGCGCGAAGTGCTCGTCGCGATGGCCGACGCGGTGCACCTGGCCGACCGCTCGCCGACGATCGAGGTGACCGTCAGCTGACGACGACGGCGATGTCTCTCACCCCGTCACGACCGAGCTCTTTTCAGCTGGCGTCCGACGAAGTTCATAGTTGGTGTGCCAGTCTAGACGTTCCGCCCGAGACATCCGGTCGCCTCTACGCGACCCTGACGCCTGATGAACGTACCCGGAGTGCACGTTTTCAATTCGAGCGCGATCAGCAGCGTTTCATCGTCGCGCGCGGAGTGCTGCGTGACCTCTTGGGGCGCTATCTCCAGACGCAACCTCGCCAAATAAGCTTTGTTTACAACGCATTCGGCAAGCCTGACCTCAGCCCTGAATTCGGCAACCGACTCAAATTCAATCTCTCTCACTCAGCCGGTCTTGCCCTCATCGCCATCGCCACTGCCTCCAGCGTCGGCGTCGATCTCGAATACATCCGGGCGCAATCTGATTACGCCGATATCGCGCGGCGTTTCTTTTCAACAGCTGAAGTTGACTATTTGATTGCTCTCCCGAGCCATCTCTACGCCGAAGCCTTTTTCAGTTGTTGGACAAAGAAGGAGGCTTACCTCAAAGCCTGTGGCGAGGGTCTCGCGATACCGTTGAATAGTTTTTCTGTCCCCCTGACAACCCATCCTATGGATACTCCTGTGGATCTTTATGTTGCCTCACAGCCTATCGTTCCACCCAAGCGTTGGTCGCTCTATACCCTCCGACCTGCTCCGGGCTATGCCGGGGCCCTGGCGATTGAGGGAACTGGCTGGCGCTTACGTCAATGGCAATGGAAGATGCCTCAACGTGTCGAGTGAGCCGGCGAGATGCGACCGACCGGCCTCGAACGCCGCGCGGTGGCCCCCGAGCTCGCCGCCCGGCGGGTCTTCTAGGGAGGAGCGCTATGACGCCGGAGCATCGCGTCCTCATCGAGCGGATCTGCGCGTCGGCCGACGTCGTGCGACGCGCCGTCGACGGGGTGTCGCGCGCGCGCTTCGACCGCCCCCCTCGCGACGGCGAATGGTCGGCGCTGGAGACGCTGACGCACGTGCGCGACGTGATCGTGCACGTCTACGGGCTGCGCATCCGCCGGCTGCTCTACGAAGACGCGCCCGCGTTCGCGGACTTCGACGAGGAGGGCTACCGCCGCGCCAGCCTCGCCCGCGGCGAGGCGGCCACCCACCTGCTCGAGACGATCGTCGGCGAGCACGAGCAGCTCGCGCGGTTGCTGGAGACCCTGCCGGACGCTGCCTGGTCGCGCGAGGGCCGTCATCCCTCGCTCGGCGCGATGTCGATCGAGTTCCTCGCCCGGCGCATCGGCGAGCACGCCGAGGAGCACGCGGCCCAGATCGCCGCCGCCGGTGGAGCGTGAGCGACCGTACGGCGACCTTCGAGCGCATCCTGGCCCCCGAGCCCGGGCGCACGGCGCTGCTCGTGGTCGACATGCAGCGCGGCTTCGTCGAACCGGGCGAGGCGATGGAGGTGCCGCCGGCGCGCGCGTCCGTGCCGGTGATCCGCGCGCTGGTCGACCTCTTCCGGTCCCGGCGTCTGCCCGTGGTGTTCACGGCGTTCGTCTACTCGCCCGACGTCCCGCTGCTGGTCGGTGAGCTCCATCCCGAGCACAAGCCGGCCGCGCCCGGCGCGCCCCGCGGCTTCGGCATGCCGTCGTCGTCCTGCCTGGCGGGCTCCCCGAGCGCGCGGGTCGTCGAGGCGCTCGCACCGCGGCCGGACGAGCCGGTGATCGACAAGCGCTGGTACGACGCGTTCGCGGGCAGCGCGCTGGACGGCGCGCTGCGCGCGCGGGGGGTGACCTCGCTGGTCGTGACGGGGACGATGACGGACGTCTGCGTGCTGGCGACGGTGATCGGCGCCTTCAACCGCGAGTACCGGGTGACGGTCGTCGAGGACGGCGTCACCACGCTGTGGCCCGAGATCCAGCGGGCCGCCCTCGATATCGTCGCGCGGGCCTATGGGCGCGTCGTATCATCCAAGCAAGTGATGGACACTGTCGCCAACTGGTGATTCGCCGACCGTCGCCGGCGCCGACCGGTGATTCGCCGACCGTCGGGCGCCGGAGCCCGGCGGAGGCGCCCCGACGGTAAATATGAGGACCACGTCATGCGCGAGCCGCTGAAGTTCTCGGGGATCATGCCCGCCAACATCCTGCCCTTCAAGGCGGACCTGTCCATCGACGAGCCGGCCTACCGCAAGCATCTGCGCTGGCTCGCCGACACGCCGGGCGTGACCGGCATCGTGGCCAACGGCCACGCCGCGGAGGTCGCGTCGCTCAGCCGCGAGGAGCGCAAGCGCACGCTCGCGGTGGCCCTCGACGAGGTCGCGGGCGCGTGCCCGATCGTCGCCGGCGTCTACACCGACGGCACCGCGGAGGCCGTCGAGCTGGCGAAGGACGCGAAGACCGCGGGCGCCGCCGGTGTGCTGCTGTTTCCGCCGACGCTCTTCATGTGGGGTGCGCAGGTGAAGCCCGACATGGTGATCCGTCACTACTCCGACGTCGCCGCCGTCGGTCTGCCCATCGTCGCCTTCGAGTATCCGCCCGCGTGCGGCATCGGCTATTCGCCCGAGACCCTCGCGCGCCTCGCCACGATCCCCGAGGTCGTCGCGGTGAAGGACTGGTCGAACGACATCGTCGCGTATGAAGCCAATCTGAGGGCGCTGCGCGCGACCGGCCGGCCGGTCGCGATGCTGTCGTCGTTCACGATGTCGCTCATGGCGTCGTTCCTGCTCGGCGCCGACGGCGCGATCTCCGGCATGGGCAGCGTCACCGCCGATCTGCAGGCCGAGCTGTTCGCGGCCTGCCAGAAGGGCGACCTCGAAGACGCGCGGCGCATCAACGAGCGGCTCGAGCCGCTCGTCCGGGTCTTCTACGCGCCGCCGTTCGTCGACATGCACAACCGGATGAAGGAGGCGCTCGTGCTGCTCGGGCGCATCCCCGCCGCCCACGTGCGGCCGCCGCTCACGCCGGTCCCCCCGGCCGAGCGCGACGCGATCCGGCGCGCCCTGGCCGCCGCCGGCATCAGCCGCTAAGTCGCCGTTTCACCGGCGCGCGGCCCGGTCCCGCGCGCCGGAACCGCTTGCGCCCCCTCGCCGGTTTGGGGTAGAAAGACGCACCCTTTGCTCCCGCTCACGAGTGCCCGTCCCCGGGCACATCAGGAGGAATAGCCATGGCTGAACGCTGGCAGAGCGAGCCCTGGACCAAGGACATGTGGTGGAGCGGCAAGACGACGCGTCGAAGGTTCCTCGGCCTGTCGGCGACGGCGGCCGGCGCGCTCGGCGCGACGATGCTCGTGCCGGCGCCGTGGCGCGAGGCGTTCGGCCAGGCCAAGCCGTACAAGATCGGGGTCCTGCAGCCGCTGACGGGCGCGGCGGCCGCCGGGGGCAAGACCGCGCTGGTGGGCTCGCAGCTCGCCGCGGACCGCATCAACAAGTCCGGCGGCATCAACGGTCGGCCCATCGAGCTGGTGATCGCCGACTACGAGTCGAAACCCGACGTCGGCCGCCGCAAGGCCGAGAAGCTCGTGGTCGAAGACAAGGTCGATGTCGGCGAGGGCGGATATCTGTCGAACGTCTGCCTGGCCTGCATGCCCGTGTTCGAGGAGCAGGAGACGGTCTTCATGATCGGCGTCTGCCTGGACACGACGATCACGACCAGCAAGTGCAGCCGGTACGTGTTCCGCCCCTTCGACTATGCGCCGTCGCAGGCCGTGGCCTTCGCGCCGTACCTCGTGAAGAAGCTGGGCAAGAAGTGGCACATCGTCTATCTCGACTACGCGTGGGGCCAGTCCACTCGAGACGCGTACGTCGAGCAGATCAAGAAACAAGGCGGCGACGTCGTCGGGACGACGGGGATCCCGCTCGGCACTGCCGACATGACCGCGTTCATCTCGAAGATCACCGGCAGCTTCGACGGCCTGTTCGCGATCATGTTCGGTGCCAACGCCGTGACCTTCACGAACCAGGCGTACGACCTCGGTCTGACGAAGAAGGCCAAGTACGCGGGTGACGGGGCGGTCGCCGAGTCGACCCACCTCACCGCGCTGGGCCAGAAGGTCGAGGGCTTCACCGGCGTCAACCGCTACATCCCCGTGCTCACCAAGCCGCTCGACACGCCGTACCACAAGAAGTTCTTCGAGGAGTCGAAGATCCTGTTGAAGCAGATGGATCCGTCGGGTCCGGACCCCGATCGCTACGTCCAGTCCAACTTCGAGGCCATGAACTTCCTGAAGCTCGGGATCCAGAAGTCCGGCTTCAAGGGACGAGCCGCCGGCGACGCCGAGTTCAAGAAGGAATCGCTCAAGCTCATCGAGGCGCTCGAGGGCATGGAGGTCAAGGAGGGCGACGACTTCCCCCAGGGCGACAAGACACTCCGGCGGGAGGATCACCAGGCGTTCCTCCGTCAGTTCATCTTCGACATCCACAACAACAAGCATCGCCTGCTCGAGGTGATTCCCCGGGAGAAGACAGTCGTCGCGCCCGCCTGTACGTTCCCCAAGGCGTGACGAGCGCGCGGCGAGAAGGCACGACGGCCCCGGCCGGTGACGGCCGGGGCCCGTCGGCCGACCGGTCGGCGATCCTCCGGACCGAGGGGCTCACGATGCGGTTCGGCGGGCTGGCCGCGCTGAACCAGGTCTCCCTCAGCATCCCGCGCGGGGAGATCCGCGCGATCATCGGCCCCAACGGCGCGGGCAAGTCGACGTTCTTCAACTGCATCACGGGGGTGCTCACGCCGACCGGCGGCCGCATCCTGTTCGAGGGTGACGACATCACGGGCCTGCCGCCGCACCGGATCTCGAAGAAGGCCATCGCGCGCTCGTACCAGATCACCAACATCCTGCCCGGCGCCACCGTGCTCGAGAACGTCCGCATCGCCGTGCAGTCGCGCCACCACTCGTGGAGCCTGCTCCGGCATCACCGCGCCTATCGCGACGTGATCGAGCGCGCGCGGACGGTGCTCGCCTCCGTCGGGCTCGCCGACAAGGCCCAGGAGCTCGCCGCGAACCTGTCGCACGGCGAGCAGCGGAACCTCGAGATCGGCATCGCGCTGGCGACGGAGCCCAAGCTCCTCTGCCTCGACGAGCCGACGGCCGGGATGAGCGTCACCGAGACCCACGCCACCGTCGACCTGATCCGGCGCATCGCCGCGAACCTCACCATCCTCATCGTGGAGCACGACATGGAGGTGGTGATGGGGCTCGCGCGGACGATCACCGTGCTCCACTACGGCGAGGTGCTCGCGGAGGGCAGCCCGGCCGCGATCCAGGCCAACCCCCGCGTGCAGGAGGTCTACCTCAAGATCTGATGCTCACGCTCGACGGCGTCCACACCTACTACGCGAAGTCGCACATCCTGCACGGGGTGTCGCTCGAGGTGCGCGCGGGTGAGGTGGTCGGGCTCCTCGGCCGCAACGGCGTCGGCAAGTCGACGACGCTCAAGACGATCATGGGGATCGTGCGTCCCTCCCAGGGCCGGATCGTCTTCGAGGGACGCGACATCGGGGGGCTGGCACCGTACCGGCTGGCTCGCGTGGGCATCGGCTACGTGCCGGAGGATCGCCGGATCTTCCGCCTGCTCTCCGTGCTGGAAAATCTCAGAACCGGCCTCGACCGGCCCGCGGTCTCCGCGACCCGCCGGCAGACGCTGCTCGACAAGGTCTACGCGAGCTTCCCGATCCTGGCCGAGCGGCGAAACCAGGCGGGCGGCACGCTATCGGGAGGCGAGCAGCAGATGCTCGCCATCGCCCGCGCGATGATGCTGGAGCCGCGCATCATCCTGCTGGACGAGCCGACCGAGGGCCTCATGCCGCGGATGGTCGCGCAGATCCGGGAGATCATCGACGTCCTCCACCGGGACGGCGTGGCCATCCTGCTCGTCGAGCAGAACGTGCCGCTCACGCTCGAGGTCTCCGACCGCGTCTACATCATGGAGAAGGGCGTGGTGCGTCACCACGCGCCCGCCGCGGCGCTCCGCGCCGACGCCACCGTCATCCACCAGTACCTTGGAGTCTGAGGCGCGATGATTCCCTTCGACCAGATCTTCGTGCAGATCGTGAACGGCCTCGTGAACGGGATGATCCTCGCCCTGGTCGCCTCGGGACTCACGCTCATCTTCGGGATCATGGACATCGTCAATTTCGCCCACGGCGATCTGTTCATGCTGGGCGCGTACATCGGAACGACGGCGTTCCTCACCACGGGCAGCTTCTGGATCGCCCTCGTCGCCTCCGTCGTGGTGATGGCCGTGCTCGGCGCGGCGCTCCAGGTGACCGCGCTGCGTCCGCTGCTCGGCCGCGACCCCCTCACCACGATCCTCGCCACCTTCGGGCTCTCGCTGGTCATCCAGAACTACGCGCTCTGGCAGTACGGCCCCGTGCCCCGCAAGATCCTGGAGCCGGTGAGCGGACACTTCCGCCTCTTCTACGTCGAGTACCCGTGGTACCGGATCGTCATCGCCCTGATGTCGGCGGCCATCATCGGCGCCCTCTATCTGTTCATGAAGTACGGCAAGCACGGCATCTGGATCCGCGCGACGACGCAGGACCGCGTCATGGCCGCCGCCATGGGCATCCCGGTGCCGTGGGTCCACACCGTGGTGTTCGCGATCGGCGCCGCCATGGCCGCCGCCAGCGGCGTGCTCTTCGGCCCCACCGTGGGCATCAACCACGCGATGGGGTTCGACTTCACCCTTCGCGCCTTCGTCGTGGTGGTCGTGGGCGGCATGGGGAATCTCGGCGGCTCCATCCTCGCCTCCATCTTCATCAGCCTGCTGGAATCGCTGGCCACGATCTGGGTCAGCCCGGCCCAGGCCGTGATCGTGTCGTTCGTCGCGCTGATCCTCACCCTCCTCATCCGGCCCACCGGTCTGTTCGTGCCGACGCCGAAATGAGGCCATGAGCGCGGCCCGCGCGCGGGGCGAGGGGCCGAGCGCCGCCTACTGGACCGGCTTCGTCGTCGTGGTGGGCGCGCTCGCGCTGAGCCCGCTCGTGCTGCCGGAGTTCTGGCAGCGCTTCGCCACCGAGATCCTGATCTGGGGCCTGCTCGCGATGTCGTCGGACATCCTGATCGGCTACACCGGCATGGTCTCGTTCGGTCACTCGGCCTTCTTCGGACTCGGCATGTACGGCGCCGCCGCGGCGCTGCTCATGCTGCGGCCGCCGAACCTCTGGCTCGCGCTGGCGGCCGGTCTGGTGGCGGCCGCGGTCGTCGCCGTGTTCGTCGCGTATTTCTCGACGCGGCTGCGCGACATCTATTTCTCGATCACGACCCTCGTCTTCTCGCAGATCTTCTACGTCATCATCTTCACCTGGACGGAGGTCACGGGGGGCGAGAACGGGCTCACGTTCCGGCAGCCGCCCCTCGCCCTCCCGGGGCTGTTCTCGATTCCGTTCACCCGGAACGGGCTGCACTGGTTCGTGCTCGCGGTGGTGACGGTGTCGTATCTGCTGCTCCGGCGCGTCACGCAGTCCCCCTTCGGGATGGTGCTCCAGTCGATCCGGGAGAACGAGCCGCGGACGCGGGCCATCGGCTACCACGTCGAGCGCTACAAGATCGTGGCCGTGATGCTGTCCGGGCTCTTCGCGGGGCTGGCGGGGGCGCTCTACGCCGTCCAGAACAAGTTCGCCGCGCCCGACTTCGTCCTGTTCCTCGTCTCGGGCGAGACCGTGATCTTCAACGTGATGGGCGGGATGGGAACGCTGGTGGGGCCGGTGGCCGGCGCGGCGTTCTTCCTCCTGATGAAGGAGGTCTTCTCGCGCGTCTTCTACGAGTACTACCTGATCCCGGTCGGCATCATCTTCACGCTGATGGTGATCTTCCTGCCGCAGGGCCTGCTCGGCTTCCTGCGGCGGCGGCTCAACCAGTAGCCTCGCTCAGCACCTCCTGCACCTTCCGCACGAGCGCGTCCACCGTGAACGGCTTGGCCAGTGTCGGGCCACCGGGCCTCGACGTCCGTGCGTCCTCGAGCCGGCTCGAGAGGTAGAGCACGCGCGTCTCCGGCCGCGCGCGGCGCAGGAGGTCGAGCCGCCGCGCGGCGTCGGTCCCGGGGTCCGCGGCGGCGATGACGAGCGCCAGGGGCCCGCCGTACGCACGGCTGAGCCGCTCCGCCTCGCCGTGATCGCTCGCGGGCAGCGCGCGGAAGCCGTGCAACTCGAGAATCTCCACGATCAGCTCGCGGACTCCCGCTTCCTCCTCCACCACGAGGACGGTGGGTCCCGCGGCGGCGCGGGCGCGCGGCAGCGTCACCGTGAACGTCGCGCCGCGGCCGGGTGTGCTCGCGACCTCCACGTGGCCGCCGTGGCGCGTGACGACGTCGTGGACGGTCGAGAGTCCGAGCCCCGTGCCCTTGCCGGCCGCCTTCGTCGTGAAGTACGGGTCGAAGGCGCGCTCGCGCGTCGCCTCGTCCATGCCGATGCCCGTGTCCTCGACGCGCAGCAGCGCGGGCGCCTCGGGGCCGGCGCCGTTGGCGTGGGCCGCCAGCGCCGTGCACACGGTCACGCGCCCGCCGGACGGCATGGCGTCGCGCGCGTTCAGGATCAGGTTCATCGCGATCTGCTCGAGCGCGGCGGGGCCGAGGGCGACCGCGCCCACCTTGGGCTCGAGCTCGGTTCTCACCTCGATGTCCTCTCCGAGCAGCGGCTGTAGCGTGCGGACGAGGCCGAGGACCACGGCGTTGAGGTCGGCCACGGCGGGCTCGGGCGGCTGCGGCCGACCCGCGGCCAGGAGCTCGCGCGCGAGCCGCTCGCCCCAGCCCGTCGCCTTGCGGATCGCCTCCGCGCGCCGCCGCGTCGGGCTGTCGGCGGGCACGCCCTCGAGCAGCAGCTGGTTCTGGCCGGCGATGGCCGCCATCACGTTGCGGAAGTCGTGCGCGATGCTGACGGTCATGCGGCCGAGCGACCCGAGCGGCCGCGCCTCCGCCAGCTCGCGTTCGAGCGCGGCGATGCGCGCGTGCGCGTCGTCGAGATCGCGCCGGAGCGCCCCGATGTCATCCGAGGCGGTCGTCATGTCCCACGTCCAGCGGCGCGTCCGGCATGAGCGGCAAGACGATCCGGAAGAGCGCGCCCGCACCCGGCGCGCTGCGGACGTCGATGGCGCCCCCGTGGTCCTCGACGATCTTCTGCGTGAGCGCGAGCCCGAGTCCGGTTCCGCCTTCCTTGTTGGAGAAGAACGGGTTGAAGACGCGATCCAGGTGCGCCGGGTCGATGCCCACGCCGGAGTCCTCGACCTCGATGGCCACCCGCCGGCCGCCCGGCCGCGGTCCCCCGAGCGTCTCGGCCTCGCTCCACCCCACGCGCAAGCTGAGGGTGCCGCCGCGTGGCATCGCGTCGAGCGCGTTGGTCACGAGGTTGACGAGCGCGCGGTAGAGCGCCTCCTGGTCGGCCCACACGACCGGCACCTCGCGGCGCCAGTCGCGCGCCACGCGCACGCTCTGCGCCTCGAGGCGGTCGCCGTACAGCTCGAGCACGCGCTCGAGCAGCGCGGGCAGCCGCAGCGGCTTGAACGTCAGCGGCGCCGGCCGCGCGAGCTCCAGCAGCCCCTCGACGATGCTGTTGATCCGCTCCAGCTCGCGCGGGACCACCGACAGGAACTTCTGGCGGAACTCCGGGTCCTCGAAGCGCCGCGACAGGTGCCGGCTGAAGGTCAGGAGCGAGGTCAGCGGGTTCTTGATCTCGTGCGCGAGACCAGCCGCCAGCTCGCCGATCGCGGCCAGCCGGTCGGAGCGGCGCAGCCGGTCCTCGAGCTGCCGCACCCTGGTGAGGTCGCGGAACACGCCGATGACGCCGAGCTCCTTGCCCTCGCCCCCGCGCAGGGGCGCCGCCGACAGCTCGACCGGCATCGCCCGTCCGTTGCGGCGCCGCAGCGTCACCGTCACGCCGGGCACCGGCACGCGACTGGCCAGCGTCTCCATGAGCAGCTCGGCGAGATCGGGCGTGTGCGCGAAGACCTCGGTGCAGTACCGCCCGCGCACCTCGCCGGCGAAGAAGCCGGTCATCAGCTCCGCGGCCGGGTTCAGCGTGACCACGCGCCCGTCGAGGTCCACCGTCACGATGCCGGTGGTGAGCGAGGCGAGGATGTTGTCGGTGTACGTCTTGAGGTCGGCCAGCTGCTCGAAGCCGCGCCGCAGCTCGGTGTTCGCATCCTCGAGGGCCACGCGCTGCTGCGCGAGCTCGGCCACCATGTGGTTGAAGGCCGCCGCGAGCCGCCCGATCTCGTCGTCGGTCGGCGGCTCGATGCGCTGGTTCAACTCGCCACGCGCGATGGCGGCGGCGCCCTCCGCCAGCTGTTGCACCGGCCGGGAGATACGCCGGGCGATGAAGGCGGCGCTCACGCCGCCGAAGAGCAGCATGACCAGGGTGAGGGCCGCCAGCTCCGAGCGGGTCCGCACGATCTCGGCTTGCATGCGCTTCTTGGAGACGCCGACCCGCACCGTCCCCCACTTCTGACCGGTCACGAGGATGGGCACCGCGAAATCCAGCACCGACTGGCGGGCGGCGGACGTCTCCTGCATGACGGGCACCATCGTGTGCGCCGCCTCGAGGTCCACCTTCGACTTCAGCACGTGACCCACGCGGTCGGGGCTGCGGCTGTGGGCGGCCACCTTGCCCTCCGCGTCGAGCACGATCGCGTAGACGACGTCCGGCTCGCCGGCCGCGCGCGCCACGTTCTGCTCCAGCGCCGTGAAGTTGTAGAGCAGCAAAGGCCCCTGTGATACGGCGGCCAGGCTGCGGGCCATGACATCGCCGCGGCGCTCCATTTCCTCGACGATCGCCGCGCGCTGGTGGCGCTCGACGAGCAGGAAGACGCCGGTCATGGTCGGAGTGATCACGAGCACCGCGCCCCAGAGGAGGCGCGCGCGCAGCGTGCGCAGGCGGGGGCGGATCATCGCGCCAGCCACACCTTCCGCATCGGGATGTACGGATCGCCGAGCCCGTTGACCTCCACCGACCGCACCCACGGCTGGAACAGCCGCTCGTAGTTGTAATGCCAGACGGGAACGATCACCGCGTCGTCCATGATCACCTGCTCCGCGCGGCGGTAGAGCTCCACGCGGCGCTGCGGGTCGGGCGTCGTACGCGCGGTGGCCAGCAGCTCGTCGACGACGGGGTTGTGGTAGCGCGCGTAGTTGCGCGGGCTCTTCGAGTGGAAGAGCTTGGTCAGGAAGTTGTCCGGGTCGGGGACGTCGGCGAACCACGCGTAGAGGAAGACGGGCAGCCGGCCCTCGGTCAGCGCCCTGGAGAATGCGGGCCAGTCCGTGAGGTACTTGAACTCGGCCTGGATGCCGACGGCGGCCAGCGAGCGGCGGATCAGCTCGTGCTCGCGCTGGATCGCGTCGTTGGTCACGCTGGACCAGATCTCGATCTTCGGCAGCCCGCGGCCGCCCGGATAGCCGGCCTCTGTGAGCGACGCGCGCGCGCGGCGTGGGTCGTAGCCGGGCGCGGCCAGCGCGGGATTGAAGCCGAGCGTGCCCGGCGGGACCACCCCGCGCGCCGCCGTGTGCCTGCCGAGGTGGATCTCCTCGATGATCGCCTCGCGATCGATGGCGGCGAGGATCGCCTGGCGAACGCGGCGGTCGTCGAGCGGCTTGATCCGAGTGTTGAAGCCGTAGAACCGCACGCTGAACTGCGGACGCCGTACGTAGACGTGACGGCCGCCCATCACGGCCCGGCGGTAGTCGCGCGTCGGTGGCGACGTGTCCTCGAGCTCGCCCTTCTGGAATTCCTCGTACACGTGGTCGAGCTGGCCGCCCGGGAAGATCCGGTAGACGAGACGCGAGAGCCGCGGCGGACCGTCGAAGTAGGCGGGGTTCGCCGTCAGGACGATCTCTCGCCCGCGCTGCCAGCGCTCGAAGCGGAACGCGCCGGTGCCGATGGGCCGGAGGCCGAAGGCCACCGGGTCGCGCTCGGCGACGTCACGCGGCACGATCTTGGCCTGGCCGACGGCGAGCACGGTGACGAACGGGAACGGCGCCTCGGTGAGCGAGATCTGCACGGTGTAACGGTCGAGCGCCTCGAGGCCGACCACGCCGGGCGCCTGCCCGCTGCGGAACTCGGCGGCGCCGCGGATGTTGCCGAAGAGGTCGGTCGTCCCCGATTTCAGGCGCGGGTCGAGCAAGCGCGTCAGCGAGTACACGACGTCGTCGGCCGTGACCTCGCGGCCGTGGTGGAAGTGAACACCCTTGCGCAGGGTGAACGTCCACGTGAGCCCGTCGCGCGAGGCGCGCCAGAACTGGGCGAGCGACGGAGTGATGGCCAGCGTCTGATCGAACGACACGAGACCGTCGAAGATCTGCTGCGCGACCGACCGGCCGTAGATGTCGTTGATGAGCGCGGGATCGAGCGTGGCGGGATCGTTGCCGATCGGCCGCCGGTAGACGCGCTCCTCGGCGAGCGCCTGACCGGCGGCCGTGAGCAGACAGACGAGTGCGAGGAACGCGACGCGCGCGCCCCTCGCCCCCGACGTCAGTGCATGCCAGAGACGGATTAGTCGCCGCCGCCGCCATCCGCGTTGCCTACCGCGACGAACAGCTGAGTGGACCCCGACGTCCCGGACTCGATGACCGGCGCGACCAGCAGGAGCGATACGAGGGCGAGCGTGATGGCGATGAGCTTCGTCATGGATGTGTCCCCCTTGCGGCGGTTGGTCGCTCCCACCATGGGAGCGCCGCTCCGCCTTAGGGGACAAAGCATAGGCAAATGCACCGCCAAACGGGGACGTTCGAGAGGGCGAAGCGAAGTCCGCGAATTCTCGATGGTGCGCGGCGGCGTTCGCCGCCGCTGCTGGCCCGTGACTGGGCATACGACGCTGGCGGGCTGGCCCGTTACTGGGCGCCCGGCACCTCGGGCTCGCTGCCGGCGAGCTTCCAGCGGGAGAGCTTCATCTTGAGCGAGTTGCGATGCAGCCCGAGCACCCGCGCCGCCTCGCTGACGTTGCCACCCACCTCTTCCAGCACGCGCTGGACGATGATCCGCTCGAAGCGGTCGCTCGCCTGGTTGAGGTCCATACGCAACGACTCCGGCGCCTGCCCGGGGCCGGACCGCCCCGGCGCGACCGTGAGATCGAGGGGCAGGTCCGCGGGGCCGATGAACAGCCCTTCGACGAGCACCATCGTCCGCTCGACGATGTTCTGCAGCTCGCGCACGTTGCCGGGCCACGCGTAGGACGCGAGGAGCGTGAGCGCCTCCGGGGTGAAGCCCTGGATGTGCTTGTTGAGCTCGTGGTTGTAGCGGCGCACGAAGTGATCCACGAGCCGTGGCAGGTCCTCGATCCGGGCGCGCAGCGGCGGCACCGCGATCGGCACGACGTTGAGGCGGTAGTAGAGGTCCTCCCGGAACGTGCCGGCGGCCACCGTGCGCTTGAGGTCCGTGTTGGTGGCCGCCACGATGCGCACGTCGATCTTGATCGAGCGCGTGCCGCCCACGCGCTCGATCTCGCGCTCCTGGATCACGCGCAGGAGCTTGGCCTGCACCTCCGAGCGCAGCAGACCGATCTCGTCGAGGAACAGGGTGCCGCCCTGCGCCAGCTCGAAGCGGCCGAGCTTGCGCTGGTGCGCGCCCGTGAACGCGCCCTTCTCGTGACCGAACAGCTCGGACTCGACGAGCGCCTCGGGCATCGCCGCCGGATTCACCGGCACGAACGGCTTGTCGTGACGCGGGCCGCGGTGATGGATGGCGCGCGCGATCAGCTCCTTGCCGGTGCCGCTCTCGCCGGTGATCAGCACGGTGGTGGTGGTGCGCGCCACCTGGGTGACGAGCCGCGCGAGCTTCTGCATCTCGGGGTGCTCGCCGATGATCTCGTCGCGGTCGTGGCGCCGCGCCAGCTCGCCGCGCAGGAAGGTCACCTCGCGCTCGAGAGAGCGCTTCTCCACCGCGCGCCGCACCAGCGCCAGAAGCTCCTCGTCCTCGAACGGCTTGGTGACGTAGTCGAAAGCGCCGAGCTTCATGGCGGCGACGGCCGTGCGCACCGTCTTCACCGCGGTGACGAGAATCACCTCCAGGCTGTCGTCCAGCGCCTTGAGGCGCTCGAGCACCTCGATGCCGTCCATCTCGGGCAGGCGGATGTCGAGCAGGACCACGTCGACGTGGTGGGCCCGGACGATCTCCAGCGCCCGCGCGCCGTCGGGCGCGTCGAGGACGTCGTAGTCCTGGTCGAGCACCAGGCGGAAGGACTCCCGAACGCTCTCCTCGTCGTCCACCACGAGGGCCACGGGCCGGAGCACGTCATCGGCGCTCATGCGCCCGAGCACTCTATCAGAGATCGTCCGCGGCGGGGAACTCGGGCCCGCCCGCCATCGGTGGCCGACCGCCGGCAGGGCGCTCGCCGTATTGGATCCAGGACATTGACGGCGCGGGGCGTGGCCCGAACAATCCCGGCATGCTCGCGCACGTGCTCTCGGCGGCGCTGCTCGGTGTGGAAGCCGTGCTCGTCCGCGTGGAGGTCGACGTGACGGGCGGCCTGCCGTTGTTCGCGACGGTGGGCTTGCCGGACTCCGCGGTGCGCGAGAGCCGCGAGCGCGTGCGCACGGCCATCCGCAACGCGGGCTTCGCCTTCCCCAACGAGCGCATCACGGTGAATCTCGCGCCGGCCGACCTCCGCAAGGAGGGCGCGGCGTTCGACCTGCCGATCGCGCTCGGGATCCTGACCGCGATCGGCTCCGTGCGCCGCGACGGTCTCGGCGTCTTCGCGGTCGTCGGCGAGCTGGCGCTCGACGGCCAGATCCAGCCGGTGCGCGGCGCGCTCGCGGTCGGTCTCGCGTGCCGCAGCGGCGGTATCGCGACGCTGCTCGTCCCGCTCGACAATGCGGCCGAGGCGCATGCCGTGGACGGCGTGCGTGTGCTGGCCGCGGGCACGCTGCGCGACGCGGTGGCGCTGCTCAACGGTGAGACGCCCGCGGTGGCCCCGCCGGCCCCGGAGATCGAACGCGTCGTCGACGACACCGATCTCGCTGACGTGCGCGGCCAGGCGCACGCCAAGCGCGCGCTGGAGATCGCCGCGGCCGGCGGCCACAACGTGCTGCTGGTGGGACCGCCCGGGACCGGCAAGACGATGCTCGCCCGGCGCCTCGCCGCGGTGCTGCCGCCGCTCTCGCGCGACGAGATCCTCGAGGTGTCGTCGATCTGGTCGGTGGCCGGACTCCTGCGGCGCCGCGGCGCGCTCGTCGACACGCGCCCGTTCCGCGCGCCCCATCACACCGTCTCGGTCGCCGGCCTGATCGGCGGCGGCAGCCCGCCGCGGCCGGGCGAGGTGACGCTCGCCCACCGCGGGGTGCTGTTCCTGGACGAGCTGCCGGAGTTCCAGCAGCACGTGCTCGAGTCGCTGCGCCAGCCGCTCGAGGACGGCCGCGTCGCCATCGCGCGCGCCAGCGGCATCGCGGATTTCCCCTCGCGCTTCCAGCTCGTCGCCGCGGCCAACCCCTGTCGCCGCGGCTGTCCGGCGCTCGATCGGTGCCTGTGCACACCCGCCGAGCGCGACCGATACCTGGGACGGCTGTCGGGTCCGCTGCTCGACCGCATCGACCTGCACGTGGAGCTGCCGGCGCTGGAGGGCGAGGAGTACGCCGGCGCGCCCGCCGGCGACGACTCGGCCACCGTCCGCGCGCGGGTGACACACGCGCGCGAATCTCAGCGAAAACGCGGCGCCTCCGCCGGCGCGCGTCTGAACGCGGAGATCGCCGGCCGGCTCCTGCGCCGGCTGTGTCCGATCCCGGCCGACGCGCAGCGACTGCTCGCCGCCGCGATGACACGCCTGGGGCTCTCCGCACGCGGCCACGACCGCATCGTCCGTGTCGCGCGGACGATCGCCGACCTCGCCGGCGCCGAGGCCATCGCCTCCGAGCACTGCGCGGAGGCGCTGCAGTACCGGGGCCTCGACCGGCGCTGGCGGGCTTGATCGGCTCGTCGTCGCCGGCTCGCACGCCATCCGGCCGACCCGATGGCGTGCAGTTTACTTCCGTCGAGACTATGCTCGCGACGAGGTACGATACCCTGATGAAAGACGGCCTTCCGGCGGCTCGCGCACCGATACCACCCGGACGTGGCCAGGGACGCGCGTCGCGCACGCCGGTTCCCGGAGATGCTCGAGGCGTACGAAGCGTTGTCGGATCCGGAAAAGCGCCGGCAATACGACCGCGTCTATCGCGCTCGGAGGCCGGCACCCCGACCGCGGGGGGCCGGGGTTCGGCGCCTCGAACGAGAAAGGCGAGCCGGGACCAGCTCGCGCCGCTTCGGACTCGCGATCGATATTCTGGGCCTCAGGCTCGGGCTCGCGGTGGACGCCGAGCGTCTGGGGCCTTCGGGCAAGCAGCACCGTCCGCCCTCGACCGGCCGGCGCACCGGTCCTGACCGGAGCGAGCGATGAAAGAGCTGGATGCCAACCTGATCATCGCCAACGCCCCTGACCCCGTCTTCGTGTCCGACCTGCGGGGCAAGATCCTGCTCGCGAACGAGGCGGTCTCTGAGCTCCTGGGATTCCGCGAGGACGAGGTTCTGGAGCAGTCGCTCTCACGCTTCGTCAGCCTGGACGAGGCGCGCGAACTGATGGTCGCCCTTCGCGAGGTCGTCGAGCGCGGCGTCACCCGCAACGTCCGCCTCAATCCCCACAGCGCCTCCGGCGCGGTGATCCCCACCACCCTCAACGCTTCCGCTCTGCGGGGCCCGGCGGGTGAAGTGATCGGCGTCATCGGCATCCTGCGCGACATGCGTGAGCTCGACAAGGCCCGCGCCTACGCCGAAAGCCTGATCAAGAACGCCCCTGACCCCGTCTTCGTCTCCGACCTGCAGGGCAAAATCCTCCAGGCCAACGATGCCGTCTCCGAGCTGCTCGGATTCCGCAAGGACGAGGTCCTGGAGCAATCGCTGTCGCGCCTCGTCAGCCTGGCCGAAGCGCACGAACTGATGGTCGCCCTGCGCGAGGTCGTCGACCGCGGCGTCACTCGCAACGTCCGCCTCAATCCCCGCAGCGCCTCCGGCGAGGTGATCCCCACCACTCTCAACGCCTCCGCCCTCCGGGGACCCCAGGGCGAGGTCATCGGCGTCATCGGCATCCTGCGCGACATGCGCGAGCTCGACAAAGCGCGCGCCTACGCCGAGAGCCTGATCAAGAACGCGCCCGATCCCGTCTTCGTCTCCGACCTGCAGGGCAAGATCCTCCAGGCCAACGACGCGGTCTACACGCTCCTGGGATTTCGGACGGCCGAGGTCGTCGAGCAGTCGCTGTCGCGCTTCATCAGCGTCGATGAAGCGCGGGAATTCATGGCCGCGCTCCGCGAGGTCGTGGCCCGCGGCGTCACCCGCAATGCGCGGCTGAACCCGCGGAGCGCGTCCGGGGAAATCATCCCCACGACGCTGAACGCATCGGCGCTGCGCGACGTCGACGGGACCGTGATCGGCGCCATCGGCGTCCTGCGCGACATGCGTGCCTACGAGATCGTCGTCCGCGACCTCGAGGAGTCGCGGCGGAAGCTGGACGAGGCCAACCGCGCCAAGGACGAGTTTCTGGCGACGCTGTCGCACGAGCTCCGCACGCCGCTCAACGCCATCCTGGGATGGGTGGGCCTTCTGCGCTCGGGGACGCTCGACGCCGCCAGCGCCAGCCGGGGTCCCGAGGTCATCGAGCGCAACAGCCGTCTCCTGGCTCAGTTGATCGAAGACCTCCTCGACGTGTCCCGCATCGTCACGGGGAAGCTCCGCCTGGAGGCCCGATCGGTCGATCTGGTCTCCGTCATCGTGGCGGCGATGGAGGCGGTTCAGACAGCCGCCGAGGCAAAAGGAATCCGGCTGGAGACGAGCCTGGATGCGGCCCTCGGCCCCATCTCTGCCGATCCCAATCGTCTTCAGCAGGTGGTCTGGAACCTCCTCACCAACGCGATCAAGTTCACGGCGACGGGCGGGCGCGTCGATATCCGACTGGAGCGCGCCGGCTCGACCGCGCGGATCACGGTCAGCGATACCGGCCAGGGCATTCGACCGGAGCTCCTCCCGTTCGTGTTCGATCGCTTCCGGCAAGGCGAGACGTCGATCGGGCGCCGATACGGCGGCCTCGGGCTCGGCCTCGCGATCGTGCGCCACATCGTCGAGCTCCACGGCGGTGTCGTGCGGGCCGAAAGCGCGGGGGAGAGTCGCGGGGCGATCTTCATGGTCGACCTGCCGGTCGCCCCGACCGTGAGCGGCGAGGTCGCGCCGGTGCCGGCGCGCCACCGAGACGATAGCGAGGCCGTCGTTCGGCCGGTCAGCCTGCGGGGCGTCCGCGTCCTCGTCGTCGATGACGAGGCCGACGCGCGCGAGCTGATGCGCATGATCCTGCGTTCCTCAGGCGCCGACGTGATGGCGGCCGCCTGCGCGGAGGAGGCCCTCGAGCAGGTGGAACAATGGCATCCCGACATTCTGGTCAGCGACATCGGCCTTCCGGGTGACGACGGCTACGTACTCATTCAAAAACTCAGGCAGCGGCAGGGGGACTACGGGCGCTCGATGCCGGCCCTTGCCGTGACTGCCTACGCGCGGGCCGAAGACCGAACGCGAGCCCTCTCGGCAGGGTTCCAGTTGCACGTGGCCAAACCGCTCGAGCCGGCCGATTTCGTCGCCGCCATCGCCAGGCTCGTGAGCAAGGACCGAGGGGCCGCGGCCTAGGCGTCGCGACCCAGGCTTCACCGCGGGGCGACGCCGCAATCGGCGTCGCGTCGTGGCACAATACGCGGCAGTCTCCGCTCCCGGGGGTCCGGCCATGGCACAGCCCGTCGTCGTCGTCACCGATGTGCAGGAGCGCCTGTTCGGCGCGATGGATGCCGAGCGGCGTGACGAGATGGTCCGCAATCTGAAGATCCTGCTCGCGACCGCGCGGCGCCTCGCCGCTCCCGTCGTCGTCACCGAGCAGTACCCCAAGGGATTGGGCCGCACGCTGCCCGAGCTCCGCGTGCTCCTGGACGACGCGCCCGCCCTCGAGAAGACCGCGTTCTCCGCGTGCGGCGCCGCCGGCTTCGCCGAGCGGCTTCGCGAGCTCGACGCGGCGCCGGTGATCCTCACCGGCGTGGAGGCGCACGTGTGCGTGCTGCTCACGGCGCTGGACCTGCTCGGCCGCGGTGTCCGCGTCTCGATCGTGGCCGACGCGGTCTGCTCGCGGCGCGCGGCGAGCATGGATCTCGGCCTGGCGCAGGCGCGTCAGGCGGGCGCCGTGATCACCTCGACGGAGACCGTCGTCTTCCAGCTCCTCGGCAGCTCGGACACCGAAGCCTTCCGGGAGATCAGCAAGCTCCTGCGCTGAGCGAATTGTCGAGGAGCGCCACGCCTCCGCCGGGGCGCGACGAACGTTCGGTGGGTTTGGGGGGCCCTTCGAGGCCCCCCATTACTACGGCCGCCCGCGCGGCGGGATGTTCGTGTAGGTGACCGTGCCGTCGCGCGAGATCGTCTGGTAGATGCGCGTCTGCGGCGTGCTGATGCCCTCGATGCCATACAAGCGCAGCACCCTCACCACGTAGTCCTGCGTCTCGGGATACGGCGGGATGCCGCCGTAGGCGGTCACCGCCTTCTCGCCCGCGTTGTAGGCGGCGATCGCGAACGGCAGGTTGCCGGGGAAACGGTCGAGCAGGCCGCGCAGGTGACGGACGCCGCCGTCGATGTTCTCGCGCGGATCGAAGGAGTTGCGCACGCCGAGGACGGACGCCGTCGACGGCATCAGCTGCATGAGCCCCTGGGCGCCCTTGCGCGACACGGCGCGCGGATTGAACCCGGATTCCGCGCGGATCATGGCCGTGACGAGCCGCTCGGGAATGCCGTATCGGTTGGCCGCCTCGGTGATCTCGCGCGCGTACGGCTCGGGGTCTCCCTGCGGCAGCCGCAGCCAGCCGGCCTCGGTGCCGCTGGTGAAGCCCATCCGCTGATACCTGGGATCGGCGGGCGCGTTCGTGAAATGGGTGCTGCCGTCCGGCGCCTTGAACTTGTACATCTCGGCGCTGGCCGGGGCCGCCGCCACGATGGCGGCCGTGAGGGCAATCAGGCCAAGGGATCGAGTCACGTTGACCCAATCTTAGCCGAATCGCCCTGGCGCTGTCGCGGCCAAGCGAGAGCGGCGCTGAACGGCGGTGGTTCAGCGCCCGGCGAACACCCCGCCCCGGTCGACCGGGACGGGCTCGAGCGCCACCGTCAGGACGTCACCGATCGTGTCAGCCAGATGAACGGTCAGACTCTGTCTCACCACCACCGGAACGTCCTCGAGGAGGTTCTTCTCGTTGCGCCGCGGCAGCACCACGGTGCGGAGCCCGGCGCGGTGCGCGGCCAGGACCTTCTCCTTGATGCCGCCCACGGGCAGGACCCGGCCCGACAGGCTGATCTCGCCGGTCATCGCGAGGTCCGAGCGGACGGGTCGCCCGGTGAGGAGCGACACGAGCGCCGTGGCCATCGTGACGCCGGCCGAGGGTCCGTCCTTCGGAATCGCGCCCGCCGGCACGTGGACGTGCACGTCCGAGCGCTCCCAGAATTCCGGGTCGATCCCGAGCTCGCCCGCGTGCGAGCGCACCCACGACAGCGCCGCCTGCACGGACTCCTTCATGACGTCGCCGAGCTGCCCGGTCAGCGTCAGCGTGCGCGCCCCGCGCATCCGCGTGGCCTCGACGAACAGCACGTCGCCGCCCGCCGGCGTCCAGGCGAGGCCCGTGACGACACCCGGCACGCGCGTGCGCTGCTCGACCTCCTCGAGCTCGAAGCGCGGCACGCCGAGAAACGAGACGACGACGTCCGGGGTGACGCGCACGGGCTCGGCGTTGCCCTCCGCGCGCCGCCGCGCCACTTTCCGGCACAACGACGCGATCTCGCGCTCGAGGTTTCGCACGCCGGCCTCGCGCGTGTAGCCGCGCGCCAGCAGCCGCAGCGCCTCCGGCTCGAAGACGATGGCGGCGCCGGCGTCCAGGCCGTGCTCGCGCCCCTGCTTCGGCACCAGGTGCCGCTGCGCGATCGCGACCTTCTCCTCCTCCGTGTAGCCGGCGAGGTTGATGATCTCCATCCGGTCGCGCAGCGGGGCCGGCACCGTGTCCATCACGTTCGCGGTGGTGATGAAGAGCACCCGCGAGAGGTCGAACGGCACGTCGAGATAGTGGTCCCGGAACGTCGCGTTCTGCTCCGGGTCGAGCACCTCGAGCAGGGCCGACGCAGGATCGCCGCGGAAGTCCATGCCGAGCTTGTCGACCTCGTCGAGCATGAGCACGGGGTTCTTCGTGCCTGCGCGCCGCAGTCCCTGCACGATCTGGCCGGGCAGCGCGCCGATGTACGTGCGCCGGTGCCCGCGGATCTCCGCCTCGTCACGCATGCCGCCGAGCGAGAGGCGGTGGAACTTGCGGCCGAGCGTCCGCGCGATCGACTTGCCCAGCGACGTCTTGCCGACACCGGGCGGGCCCACGAAGCAGAGGATCGGGTCCTTGCCGCTCGGGCGGATCTTCTTCACCGCGAGGTACTCGAGGATGCGGTCCTTGACCTTCTCCAGCCCCTCGTGGTCCTCGTCGAGGATCACCCGCGCGGGCGCGATGTCGACGGCATCGGTCGTCTCCTGCTGCCAGGGCATGGCCACGAGCCAGTCGATGTACGTTCGGGCCACCGTGTACTCGGCGGCGGCCGGTGGCATCTTGGCGAGCCGGTCCAGCTCGCGCAGCGCCTCGGCCTTCGCCTCGTCCGACATGCCCGCCGCCTCGATCTTCGCGCGGAGCGCGTCGATCTCCTGCGTGCGCTCGTCGCCCTCGCCGAGCTCCTTCTGGATGGCCTTCATCTGCTCGCGCAGGTAGTAGTCGCGCTGCGTCCTGGTCATCTCCGACTGGATCTCGGACTGGATCTTGCTGCCGAGCTCGAGGACCTCCGCCTCCTTGCCGAGGGCGGCCGCGAGCTTCGTCAGCCGCTCGCGCACGTTCACCGTCTCGAGCAGCTCCTGCTTGAGCGCGCTGGGCAGGCTCGGGAACGAGGCGGCCACCATGTCGGCGATCGCGCCGGCGCCCTCCACGTTCGCGAGCACGCCGACCAGCTCGTCCGGCAGCGCCGGCGACAGCGAGACGACCTTCGAAAAGAGCGAGGTCACGCTGCGCACGAGCGCCTCCAGCTCGACGTCCTCGGCGGGCGCCCGCTCCTCGATGGCCTCGATCCGCGCCTTCAGATAGGGCTCGGTCTGGATGATCTCGAGGAGGCGGAAGCGTCCGACGCCCTGCGCGACGAGGCGCAGCGTGCCGTCGGGCTGCTTGAGCGCCTTGTGGATCACGGTCAGGGTGCCGATCGAGTGCAGCCCGTCCGCGCCCGGCGCGTCGTCGGCCGGGTCCTTCTGGGTCACGGCGCCGACGAGACGGCCGCCCTGCAGTGCCTCCTCGATCAGGCGGACCGAGGACGCGCGGCCGGCGCCGAGTGGCACCACCGCCTGCGGGAAGAGAACCGTACCGCGGAGCGGGAGGATTCCCACCACGTCCGGCATCGGTCGATCGGCATCGCGCTTGAGGTCTGTCATCGGGAAACCAGCTTTCTCAGAAGAGATCGACGGGGCCGAGCTGCCCCGAGGCCGCGCGCACGAGCGCCTCGCGGGGCGCGCCACCGCGCTCGGGGCGCGCCTCACCCGCGCCGCTGTCGCGGACGTAGGCGACGAGGTCTTCGATCTGCTTCTGCATATCGAGCATCCGGCGTCTCATCTTTAGGATGATTTCCACGCCGGCCAGATTCACGCCGAGGTCGCGCGTGAGCCGGAGCAGGCGCGCGATCTCCTCGACGTCCTCCGCCGAGTACATGCGCGTCTGCCCCTCCGTGCGGCTGGGCCGCACGAGCCCCTTCTTCTCGTAGAACCGCAGGGTTTGCGGGTGCACCTTGAGCATCTCGGCGACGACGCCGATCATGTAGAGCGGCTTGCCCCGGTCGGTCGTCATGCCGTCCCCCCGCGGTACCGCTCGAGGTCCCCACGCGCGGTGAGCGGCAGCAGCCGCTCGAGCTCCCGCACGAGCTCGTCGCTGCGTGCGTCGAGCCCGCCCGGCACGTCGACCCTCACCGTGACGAAGAGATCGCCCGGCGCATCGTCGCCCGGTCGCGGCACGCCCTGGCCGCGCAGCCGGAACACCTGGCCGGCCTGCGTCGCGGGCGGCACGACGAGCACCGCCTCGCCCTGGGGCGTCGGCACCCGGATGCGGGCGCCGCGCAGCGCCTCCCACACGCTGATGGGCAGCTCGCAGTGAATGCCTTCGCCTTTGCGGATGAAGAACGGATGCTCGATCACGCGCGTGCTGACGAGCAGATCGCCGCGCGGTCCGCCGAACGGTCCGGCACTCCCCTGGCCCGCCACGCGAACCTGCATGCCGGAGTCGACGCCGGCGGGAATCGCGACCCTGATGCGGTCCAGCCCCCGGCGGACGCCGCGGCCGACGCAGGCGTCGCACACGTCCCCGTCCGCGCGCCCGCGCGCGTCGCAGACGGCGCACGGGGAGAAGCGGGCGACCGCCAGCTCGACGGTCGTGCCGCGCACCACGTCGGAGAAGCCGAGCTCGACCGCGACGTGGACGTCTTCGCCGCGGCGGGCGGCGGCGAGCGCGTCGGGTCGCGCGCCGAAGCGGTCATAGATCGAGCGCGCGTCCGCGTCACTCAGGATCCGGTAGGCCTCGGCGATCTCCTCGAACAGCGTGCGCGCGGTCGTGTCCCAGAAATTGACGTCGGGCGAGTACTGCCGCGCGAGCCGGCGGTACGCCTGCCGGATCTCGCGCGGCGGAGCGGTGGCGGCCACGCCGAGCACCGCGTAGTAGTCGCGCCTCATGCCCTACTTCTTCTCTCCGAGGTCCTCGAACTCCGCGTCGACGACCTCGCCCTCCTTCGGACCGGAGGGACGGCCGGCAGCGCCGCCGGCCTGCGAACCCGCGCCTGGACCGGGCGGCTGCTGCCCTGCCTGGGCCTGCGCCTCGCGGTACATGGCCTCGCCGAGCTTGTGGGCCGCCTTCGACAACGTCTCCTGCGCCCGCTTCATGCGCTCGAGGTCGTCCGTCTTGAGCGCCTCCTTGGCCTCGGCGAGCGCATCGTCGATCGCCTTGCGGTCGGCCTCGGCGAGCTTGCTTCCGTGCTCCGAGAGCGTCCGCTCCGTCGAATAGACCAGCGAGTCCGTCTGGTTGCGGACCTCGATCTCCTGCTTGTGCCGCGCGTCGTCGGCGGCGTTGGCCTCGGCCTCCTTCACCATCTTGTCGATCTCGTCCTTGCTGAGGCCGGACGACGACGTGATGGTGATTTTCTGCTGCTTGCCGGTGGCCTTGTCCTGCGCGGACACGTTCAGGATGCCGTTGACGTCGATGTCGAACGTCACCTCGATCTGCGGCACGCCGCGCGGCGCGGGCGGGATGCCATCGAGGTGGAAGCGGCCCAGCGTGCGGTTGTCCCGCGCCATCGGGCGCTCGCCCTGGAGGACGTGCACCTCCACCGACGGCTGGCTGTCGGCGGCCGTCGTGAAGACCTCGCTCTTCTTCGTGGGGATCGTGGTGTTGCGCTCGATCAGCTTGGTCATGACGCCGCCGAGCGTTTCGATGCCGAGGGAGAGCGGCGTGACGTCCAGCAGGACCATCGACTGGATGTTCGGGTCCCGGGCGAGGATCGCTCCTTGCACTGCCGCACCCACCCCCACCACCTCGTCAGGGTTGACGCCCTTGTGCGGCTCCTTACCGAAGAGCGTCTTCACGACGTCCTGGACCTTCGGCATCCGCGTCTGGCCGCCGACGAGGATCACCTCGTTGATGTCCGAAGCGCTGGCGCCGGCGTCCTGCATGGCCTGGCGGCACGGGCCGAGCGTGCGCTCCACGAGGTCGGCCACGAGGGACTCGAGCTTGGCGCGCGTCAGCGTCAGCACGAGGTGCTTCGGCCCCGACGCGTCGGCGGTGATGAATGGCAGGTTGATCTCCGTCTGCACCGTCGTCGACAGCTCGATCTTCGCGCGCTCGGCGGCCTCCTTCAGCCGCTGCAGCGCCATCTTGTCCTTGCGGAGGTCGATGCCGTTCTCCCTCTTGAACTCCTCCGCGATCCAGTCCATCACGCGCTGGTCGAAATCGTCGCCGCCCAGGTGCGTGTCGCCGTTGGTGGCCTTGACCTCGAACACGCCCTCGCCGAGCTCGAGGACGGAGATGTCGAAGGTGCCGCCGCCGAGGTCGTAGACGCTGATGGTCTCGTCCTTCTTCTTGTCGAGACCATAGGCGAGGGCGGCCGCTGTCGGCTCGTTGATGATGCGCAGGACCTCCAGGCCGGCGATCTTGCCGGCGTCCTTGGTGGCCTGCCGCTGGGCGTCGTTGAAGTAGGCGGGCACCGTGATGACCGCCTGCGTGACCTTCTCGCCCAGGTAGGCCTCGGCGGCTTCCTTGAGCTTGCGCAGGATCATGGCGGAGATCTCGGGCGGCGAGTACTGCTTGCCGCGCACCTCGACGCGCGCGTCGCCGTTGGGCGCCTTCACGACCTTGTACGGCACGAGCTTGATCTCCTGCAGCACCTCGTCGTAGCGGCGGCCCATGAAGCGCTTGATCGAGAAGACGGTGTTCTCGGGGTTGGTGATCGCCTGTCGCTTGGCGACCTGTCCCACGAGAATTTCGCCGTCCTTCGTGAACCCGACGACCGACGGCGTGAGCCGACTGCCCTCCTGGTTCGCGATGACGGTGGGGTTGCCGCCCTCCACCACGGAGACCACGGAGTTCGTCGTTCCGAGATCGATGCCGATCACCTTGGCCATGTAATTCTCCTCGCGTTCTTTCGACCGCCGGCTTTGCCGGCGCAATCCTGGGGGAGGCATCGGAGGGGGCCGTCGCGCCGAAGGCGCGCCTGTGAGGCGGCCCCCTCCGAAGTCTCTTAGAGGACGTCGATCTTGATTTCCTTCGGCTTGAGCTCTTCCGCCTTCGGCAGCGTGATCTCGAGCACGCCGTCACGGTAGGTGGCCTTCACGCGATCGGCCTGCACCGCCATCGGCAGTTGGATCACTCGCTCGAACTTCCCGTACGTCCGCTCGACATGGAGGAGATCCTGCTCCTTCACCCGGTGTTCGAACCGGCGCTCGCCCTTGACCGTGAGCAGATCGCCCGTGCTCGACACGGTCACGTCCTTCTCACTGACCCCCGGCAACTCCAGCGTCACGACCAGATCGTCCTTCGTCGCGTACATGTCCACGGGCGGCACCCACACATGCCCGGGCAGGCTCGCCGGACGACCGAGGACGTTATCGAAGAGGCGGTTCACCTCGGCCTGAATGTCGGAAACGCGGAACGGCTCCCACCGGTCCATGGTCGAAAGCCCGAACGGACGCCAACGCTCCATCGCCATCGAATGGCCCTCCTTGATTCTCCGCCGGCTCTTCCGTCCGGCTGCTGTCATTGAGTACGTAGTCCTTATATCAGGTGAGTGTTGACCTGTCAAATCATGCCGGGATACCCCCGTCACCATAGACATCCCAAAGACTTACGGAAACGGGATGGTACTGTTCGAGCCGTGCGTCTGGGGGGGTGCCTCTCGACGGTCGTAGGATTCTTGGCGGTCGTTCTGGTGGCCGCCGCCGGGGGGTGGGTGGTCATTCGCTTGCTCCAGGCGCCGATCGTCGAGCCCGTACCGTTCTCCCCCGAGGACGGCGTCCGCGCTCAGCAGAAGATCGTCGGTCTCGTGCGGCGCAGCACGCGCGCCGGCTCCGTCGTGCTCAGCGAGGCCGAGATCAACGCGTTCGCCTCGCGGCACCTCGATCCCGCCGACCTCCCGCTTCGCGAGCCAGCGATCCGGCTGCGCGGCGACGACCTCGTCAACATCGTGGGCACCGTATCGCTCGGCCGCCTCCTGAACGAGTCGCCGCTCGCGGCGTTCGCGGAGGCCTTGCCGGCGGGATGGCTGGCGCGGCCCATCTGGCTGACCGTCGGCGCGCGCGGGCGAATCTCGACCGAGCCACGGCGCGCGCTGCGCCTCGACGCGCGGCGCGTCGTGATCGGACGTCAGCGCGTGCCGGCGCTCGTCCTCCGCCTCATGCTGGATCCGTCGAGCCTGCGACTGATGCGTGTCACACTACCGCCTCACGTGCAGGCGGTGCGGATCGAGCGCGGACGCGTGATCATCCAGGTGACTTCGTCGCCTTCACGTATCTGAGCTGCAGGTCGTAGATCAGCTCGTCGAGGCTCTGCGTCTCCTCGGCGGAGCGGTTGCCCTCGGTCTTCTCGCGCAGCAACGTCAGCAGATCGATGAGCCCCGCGGCGTGCGGGAGCTCGCGCTGGCGTTGTCCGGTCACCGGATCGGGTGCCTCGCCGAGCGCGATCACCGCCTCGGTGGCCAGCATCACGAAGAGGCCGACGAGGTTGCGCGGGTCGGGCGCGTCGTGAAGACCCTCGGGGGAGAACGTCGCCGCCGGACGCGGAGGGGAGGGCGCGCTGGAGGCCCCAGGCGCTTCGATCGTGTCCCGGCGCCGGCGGTCCGTCACCCTGAATCCTTCGTCCGGTGGCTCCGCCATTGGGCGAGCCTAGCACACGCGCAAACCCCTGCTGTATAATCGCTTAGCCTCAGGAACCGATCATGACCCAGTCCCCCGGCGCTCAGTTCGAACGGCTCCTCGAGATCATGCGGCGGCTGCGCGAACCGGGCGGGTGCCCGTGGGACCGCGAGCAGACCCGAGCCTCCCTGAAACCCTTCCTCGTCGAGGAAACCTACGAGGTGCTCGAGGCCATCGAGTCCGGCGAGGCCGAGGCGCTTCGGGAAGAGCTCGGCGACCTGCTCTTGCAGGTCGTCTTCCACGCTCAGATCGCGGCCGAGCGCGGCGAGTTCGACATGGCGGCGCTGCTCGCGCGCCTCGTCGACAAGATGATCAGCCGCCATCCGCACGTCTTCGGAGAGACCACGCTGGGCACTCCGGGCGAGGCGCTCGCGCAGTGGGAGGCGATCAAGCAGCGCGAGGCCCACGAGGCGGGGCGCCGACGCTCCGTCATCGACGGCGTGCCGCGCGCGCTGCCCTCGCTGCTGCGCGCGCAGCGCATCACGTCGAAAGCCGCGCGGGTGAACTTCGACTGGCCCGACGCGCGCGCGGCGTGGTCGAAGGTCGAGGAGGAGTGCCGCGAGGCCGCGGACGCGCTCGCCGCCGACGACCGCGCCCGGCTGCAGGACGAGCTGGGCGACGTGCTGTTTTCCCTCGTGAACGTCGCGCGCCTGGCCTCGATCGACGCGGAGGAGGCGCTGCAGGGCGCGATCGAGAAGTTCCGGCGGCGGTTCACCGGCATGGAGGACGATCTGAGCGCGCGGGGCAAGAGCGTGGGGAGCGTGTCGCAGGCAGAGCTCGAGCGCTCGTGGGAAGCGGTGAAGGCGCAGGAGCGCGGGCGATGAAGGCGAAAGTCGGGAGCGCGTCGATCGCGGTCGAGCGCGGCGACATCACCGACCGCGAGGTCGACGCGCTCGTGAACCCGGCCAACACCGCGCTCACCATGACGACGGGCGTGGCCGCCGCCATCAAGCGCAAGGGCGGCGTCATCATCGAGGAAGAGGCGATGCGCCAGGGCCCCGTCGAGGTGGGTGAGGCGCTGCTGACGCCGGGCGGAAACTTGCAAGCGACCCACGTCATCCACGCCGTGGTGATGGGACCTGACCTCAAGACCGACGCCGAGGTCATCGCCCGGGCGACGCGTGCCGTGCTGGCCGTGGCCGACAAACATCGACTGACGTCGATCGCCCTGCCGGCCCTCGGCACCGGGCTCGGCCACGTGGCGCCGGGGGCCGCCGCCGACGCCATGATGGAGGCCGTCGCAGCCCACCTGAAGGGAGGTAAGACCGCGTTGAAACGTGTCGTTTTCGTCCTGTACCTGGACGACGCGTACCGTGCCTTTACCGACACGTTGAAGCGCGTGGGTGGGATACAGTAAAAGATCTAGATGGCGCACGGAAAACTCGGCCAGCCCCAGACCCGGCGCCTCGGGGACCTCCTGGTCGCCGAGGGACTGATCACCGAGGCTCAACTCAGGCAAGCCCTCGCCGAGCAGAAGGGCAAGACCGAAAAGCTCGGCTCGATCCTTGCGCGCCTCGGCTTCATCACCGAGGAGCAGCTGATCGGCTTCCTCTCGCGGCAGTACGGCATCCCCTCCATCACGCTGAGCAACATCGACGTCGACGCGGAGACGCTGCGCCTCGTTCCCGCGCCGATCGCCCGCAAGTACGAGGTCCTCCCGGTCAAGCGCATCGGCGGCACCCTCACGCTGGCGATGGCCGACCCAACGAACGTGTTCGCGCTCGACGACGTCGCCTTCATGACGAGCCTGCAGATCCTGCCGGTGGTGGCGCCGCAGGCGGCGATCCGCAAGGCGATCGAGAAGCACTACGAGGCCGGGCAGGCGTCGATGATCGAGATGATGACGGAGATCACCGCCGACGCGAACGTCGAGGTGCTCGAGGGCGAGGCCGAAGGCGCGGGCGTCGACGTCTTCGAGCTCAAGGAGTCCGCCGACGAGGCTCCCGTCGTCAAGCTCGTGAACATGGTGCTCGTCGACGCGATCCGCAAGGGCGCCTCCGACCTGCACTGGGAGCCGTACGAGAAGCACTTCCGCATCCGATTCCGCATCGACGGCGTGCTGCACGAGATGCTCTCGCCGCCGAAGCGGCTGGAGCCCGCGATCATCTCGCGGCTGAAGATCATGTCGAACCTCGACATCTCCGAGCGCCGCGTGCCTCAGGACGGCCGCATCAAGCTGCGCTTCGGCCATCGCGAGATCGATTTTCGCGTGTCGGTCCTGCCGACGATCTTCGGCGAGAAGGCCGTCCTCCGAATCCTCGACAAGGAGTCGCTGCAGCTCGACCTTACCAAGCTCGGCTTCGATCCGTGGAGCTTCGAGAAGTTCAGCCACGCGATCCACCAGCCGTACGGCATGGTGTTGATCACGGGACCGACCGGCTCGGGCAAGACGACCACGCTCTACTCGGCGATCGCGACGATCAACTCGCCCGAGCACAACATCATGACGGCCGAGGACCCCGTCGAGTACAACCTCAAGGGCGTCAACCAGGTCCAGGTCAACGAGGGGGTGGGCCGCACGTTCGCCGCCGTCCTGCGATCCTTCCTGCGCCAGGACCCGGACGTGATCCTCGTCGGTGAGACGCGCGACCTCGAGACCGCGCAGATCTCCATCCGCGCCGCCCTCACGGGCCACCTGGTCTTCACGACGCTGCACACGAACGACTGCCCGTCGACGGTGGCGCGGCTGTTCGACATGGGCATCCAGCCGTTCCTGCTCTCCTCGGCGCTGCTGCTGATCCTCGCGCAGCGGCTGGGCCGACGGATCTGCAAGGAGTGCAAGCAGCCGATGGAGGGCAAGGAAGAGGACCTGGTGCCCTACGGCCATGTGCCGCAGGGGCGCGAGAAGGTGACGTTTTATCGCGGCAAGGGCTGCGCCACCTGCAACTTCACGGGCATGAAGGGCCGGGTGGCCATCTATGAAGTGATGCCCGTCACCGAGCCACTTCGTGACATGATCCTGAAGAACGCCGCGACCGCGGACATCCGGGAACAGGCGCAGAAGGACGGGATGAAGACCCTCCGCCAGTCCGGGTTGATGAAGGTGATCGAGGGGACCACGACGATCGAAGAAGTGTTGCGCGTTACGTTGTCCTAGCAGGAGGAAGTGTTTATGGCTGTGTTCGCGTACAGGGGACGCGCGGGCGGCGGCGCCGTGACGGGTGAGATCGAGGCGGACAGCCGCCCGGCCGCCGTCACCGCGCTGCGGGCCAAGGGCGTCATCGCGACGTCGGTGCAGGAGAAGGCGGTCAAGGCCGCCGCCGCGGCGGCGCCGAAGAAGTTCGGGGGCAGCGTCAAGGACAAGGACCTCGCGATCTACACCCGGCAATTCTCGACCATGGTCGACGCCGGCCTGCCGATCGCGCAGTGCCTGCAGATCCTCTCCGAGCAGAACGACTCCAAAACGCTGCGCGACGTGACGGCGCGCATCGCCGCGGACGTCCAGGGCGGCGCGACGCTCGCGGAGTCGTTCGGCAAGTACCCGAAGACCTTCGACCATCTGTTCACGAACATGCTGGCCGTCGGCGAGTCCGGCGGCGTGCTCGACGTCGTCCTCCAGCGGTTGTCCGGTTACATCGAGAAAGCGGCCAAGCTGAAGGCCAAGGTCAAGAGCGCCATGGTCTATCCGGTCACGATCATCGGCGTGGCGTGCCTCGTCATCATCTTCATGATGATCTTCGTGCTGCCGACCTTCGCGAACATGTTCAAGAACATGGGCGCCGAGCTGCCGCTGCCGACCAAGATCGTCATGTGGATGTCGGACATGACGCGCAAGTACGTCATCTTCATGCTCGCGGGCGTCGCGGCCGCCTTCTACGCCATCAAGCGCTACTACGGCACGGACCAGGGCAGCATGCTGATCGACACCTTCGCGCTGAAGGTGCCGGTCATCGGCATGCTGATCCGCAAGGTGGCCGTGGCGCGCTTCACGCGCACGCTCGGCACCCTGATCTCTTCCGGTGTCCCCATCCTCGAAGGCCTGCTCATCACCGCGCGCTCGGCGGGCAACCGCGTCGTCGAGAAGGCCGTGATGCAGGCGCGCCAGCACGTCACGGCGGGCGGCACGCTGTCCGAGCCGCTGAAGGCGACGCCGGTCTTTCCCCCGATGGTCGTGCACATGATCTCGGTCGGCGAGAACACGGGCGCCCTCGACGCCATGCTCAGCAAGATCGCCGACTTCTACGACGACGAGGTCGACGCCGCGGTTACCGCGCTCACCTCGTTGCTCGAGCCGATGATGATCGTCTTCCTCGGCGTGGTCGTGGGCGGCATCGTGGTGGCCATGTACCTCCCCATCTTCAAGATGGTGACGCTCGTCAAGTGACCGCCGACCGTTCGATGACGTCCGTCGACGGCCAGCGGCTGTTGCGGGGCGTGTTCTGGGCGCGGCTGGGCGTGGCCGCGCTCCTGCTCCCGCTGGGCATCCTCCTGCCCACGGAGATGACGCCCGGCATCAACCACGGCGTCCTCGCGCTGGCGCTCCTCACGGTGGCCACCTCCTCCGGCGGTCTCCTGTTCGGTCCGCCGCTCGCGCGCCCGCGGCGGATCGCGTGGCTCATCGCCCTCCTCGACGTGGCCCTCGTCACCGGGGTGGTGGCCGCCACCGGCGGCCCGCGCTCGATCTTCACCTTCCTCTACGTGATGCTGGTGACGGCGTCGTGCGTGACGCTCTCGCGCACGGGCGGCCTCACCATCGCGGCGGCCGCGTCCGTGCTCTACACCGGGCTCGTCTTCGGGCGCACCGTGTTTCCCCTCACCTCGCTGTTCGAGGCGCCGCAGGAGACGACGGCGCTCGAGATCGTCACGATGTTCGCCAACGCGGGGACCTTCCTCGTCGTCGCCATCGTCGCCGGCGGCCTCGCCGAGCGGTTCCAGATCCAGAGCCGCACGCTGCGCGACCTGCGCGCCATCAAGGACCTCGTGTTCGAGTCGGTGGGCACGGGACTGATCGCCCTCGACCGGTCGCACACGATCACCACGTTCAACCGCGCGGCGACGACGATCACCGGCGTTCCGGAGGCGGCGGCGATGGGCCGGCCGTGGCACGCGCTGTTCGGTGACCTCGTGTCGCTGCCCGCCATCGAGGCCGACCTGGCGGCCGAGCCCGACGCCCCGAGCCGTCATGAGGCCGTGCTGTCCCGCCCCGGCGGGAGCACCGTGCCCGTGCGGCTCACCTTCTGGACCCTCAGGGCCGGGGATGAGGACGAGCAGCTCGGCGTGATCTGCGCGTGCGAGGACCTCACGGCGGTGCGGGTGATGGAGGAGCGCCTGCGCCAGGCCGATCGCCTCGCGACGCTCGGCCGCATGTCGGCGAACATCGCGCACGAGATCCGCAACCCGCTCGCCTCGCTCACGGGCGCCATCGAGGTCCTCGCGAGCAGCGGGACAACCGGCGAGGTGCGCGAGCGGCTCGCGCAGATCGTCCTCAAGGAATCCGGTCGCCTCAACGACATCTTGCGCGACTTCCTCGAGTACGCGCGGCCGGCGCCGCTGGTGCGGGCGCGCGTCAACCTCGTCGAGCCGATCGACGAGGTGCTGGTGCTGCTCGAGCACCGCGCGGCGGCCGGCACGCTGAAGATCGCCCGCGAGTTTCCCCCGAGCCTCGAGTGGGTGGCGGACGCGCAACAATTCCGTCAGGCCGTGTGGAACCTGTGCCTCAACGCCGTCGAGGCCATGCCGGACGGCGGCGAGCTGCGGGTGACGGCGGGAGTGGTCGGTGGCCGGCTCGAGGTGCGCGTGGCCGACACCGGCGAGGGCATCGCGCGTGACGACCTCGGTCACGTCTTCGAGCCCTTCTTCTCCACGAAGCCCGACGGCAGCGGGCTCGGCCTCGCTCTCGTTCACCGGATCATGCAGGAGCACGGCGGCGAAGTTCACGTCGAGTCGGCGCCGGGCGCCGGCAGCGTCTTCACCCTCCGCTTCCCCGCGATCCGTGGCTGAGACCCGCGTGCTCGTCGTCGATGACGAGCAGAGCATGCGCGAGCTGCTCGGCATCATGCTGCGCCAGGTCGGGTACGCCGTCACGCTCGCCGACGGCGGCGAGGCCGCCGTGCAGGCCCTGATGACGGACGACTTCGATCTCGTCATCACCGATCTCCGGATGCGGAAGGTGGACGGCCTGGCCGTGCTGCGCGCCGCGAAGGAGCACTCGCCGCGGACGGTCGTCCTCGTGGTGACCGCCTTCGCCTCGACGGAGACGGCGGTGGAGGCGATGAAGCTCGGCGCGTACGACTACGTCACCAAGCCGTTCAAGCTCGACGAGCTGCGGCTCACCATCGCCAACGCGCTCGAGCGCAAGCGCTTGCAGGAAGAGAACCGCGAGCTCAAGCGCCAGCTGCGGCGCGAGCACGGCTTCGAGGGATTCATCGGCAAGAGCCCGCGCATCCTGGAGGTCTTCGAGACCATCCGCAAGACGGCCGACAGCGGCTCGACGGTGATGATCACCGGCGAGAGCGGTACCGGCAAGGAGCTGGTCGCGCGCGCCGTGCATCTGGAGTCGGCGCGTCGGAGCGGCCCGTTCGTGTCGGTGAACTGCGGCGCGATCCCGGAGACGCTGATGGAGTCGGAGCTCTTCGGCCACGTCAAGGGCGCGTTCACCGGCGCCGTGGCCAGCACCGAGGGTCTCTTCGCGGCGGCCGGCGGCGGCACGCTGTTCCTCGACGAGATCACCGAGATCCCCCACTCCGTCCAGGTGAAGCTGCTGCGCGCGACCCAGGAGCGCGAGGTCCGTCGCGTCGGCGACACGCGCGACGTCAAGGTCGACGTGCGCCTGATCGCCGCGTCCAATCGAGACCTCTCCAAGGCGATGGCGGACGGTGTGCTGCGCGAGGACCTCTACTACCGGCTCAACGTCATCCCGATCCACATGCCGCCGCTGCGCGAGCGCCTCGA